>Ga0208031_1000046_pt1 | contig 72176 bp, 60 predicted proteins | sample MalvirAntarct_38_FD_184252 | JGI IMG/M metagenome (GOLD analysis project Ga0208031, IMG submission 184252) | Marine viral communities from the Global Malaspina Expedition - Malaspina viral metaG Antarct_38 (SPAdes) (version 2) | ecosystem: Environmental > Aquatic > Marine > Oceanic | place...
CTTCACTGACATGCCCCCGGCCATCGATAAAAGCCGGGGACAGTAGCTGGTTCTGTGGCCTGACGGCCACTCGGAGGTGGGTCAAAATTAATGGCCAGTAGTGGGTCATTTTAATTGGCCATTAACAAGTCCGATAGACGGAAACCCAAGATAGATTTCATCGAAGAAGCGGTGAAGCGTGAGAAAAAAGGCTTTTGGTCCAAATTGCTTGGCCGCTAAACTCATAATCAGTAGTTGCAGTTCGTTCCGGCCTTCGGCCTCACCTGACGCCCTGTACAGGGCGCCGCTTATCTTCGCGTTCTCCCCAAGTCTGAATGTTCGCTTTGCGACCAAGCCGAGCTCCCCAAGCTTTTAAACACAAGCGAATTTTATTGTAGCTGTTGAATGAGACACGAACCGGACATAAAACCGGACACTGACAACCATTTTTTGGCTCCTCATCTAGGGAAAATGATCGCAGTACGTTGATATTGCAGTTTTCTGACTTACCATTTAGATTCTAGGAACCGGCCATCGAACCGGACAGATCAATTGACGATGAGACGTTCTATGACATCCTGGATGAATGCCGCTCCTTTCGCGCCCACAGGAAGGGTAAAGGCCTACGGAGACCTTCCGGATAGAGTGAGTATTCTAAATCGCGAATCAGCGAAGCTGGCGGGGCATCTCAACCATGAGACAGCCCAGACCATCCGTCGCCACATGGCTGTAATTAACTCCTATTACTCCAATCTGATCGAAGGGAACCAAACGCTGCCACACCAAATCCGTGAGGCGCAGCGTGGTAACTATGACAGTGATCCCACAGCTCGAGATCACCAGTTGGAGTCAGTGGCGCACATTAAAGTTCAGGATTGGATTCGATCCGCTTCTCGGGACTTGGATGAAGTCTTGTCGCCAGAGTTCATCCGATCCATTCACCGCCATTTTTACGCAGATCTTCCCGAGAGACTAAAGGTCGTCAAGGACGAAGACGGAAACGAGCAGAGAGTGGTTGGTGGTGAATTCCGCACCAGTACGGTCTCCATCGGTAGACACATCCCGCCAGATCACCAATACTTGAAGACACTGGTGGATCAGTTCTGTTCTGAGTACAAGAGTCAGCGATACGTCGGTGAAATGCGGATTACCGCTCTAATGGCCGCACATCATCGATTGCTATGGATCCACCCCTTTCTTGATGGGAACGGGCGGGTTGTTCGTCTCTGGACAGATGCGGCGTTGCAGGCGGCTGGTGTTGAAGGGATTGGTGTATGGTGCCTTAGCCGCGGTTTAGCTCGGTCCTCGAGCAACTACAAGGCCAAGCTTGCACATGCTGATTATCCACTGCAGGGCACGGCCGATGGCCGAGGTCCACTGAGCGAAACAGGTTTAACGGATTTCACCCGATTCATGGTCGATACGGCAATTGATCAGGTGGATTACGTCGGAAGCCTGCTTGATCTGAAAGGAATGCAGCAACGCATCGAGAATTATGTCAACGCGCGACGGGACGGCCGTATTGTGGCTTGTCCCGATCCCCTAAAGCCTGAAGCATCGCTTATTTTGTTTCAGGCATTCATTCAGGGCTCTGTCGAGCGGGCTCATGCGTTGCGCCTGGCTGGCGGTCGTGACGGGAAAGACCGGACCGCTCGACGAGCACTTCATCAGTTAAAGGCTGATGGATTACTAAGCGAAAGGAACAACCGCTCCCCGTTAAAATGGGAAATTCCGGAACACGCTGAGCCATTCTATTTCCCAAATCTCTCGTCGTGATGGACGAGTTATTGAAATCTGGCTCCAAGGTTCGCTTTGCCAAACAACGCTGACTCCTGATCTCAGCATGCCTCCAACGGCGCGTAGGCCAACACCAGCCACTTAGCCCCCTCATCAAAGTTCACCTGCACCCGGGTATGGTGGCCAGAGCCCTCGGAGTTCATCACGATACCCTCGCCAAACTTTGGATGGCGTACCCGCTGGCCCAGGCTGAAACCCGTGCCAACGTCAGGTTCCTGGCTGAACAGGCCCTCATTGGGCCGGGCCATCATGGCCGGACGGCTCACCGTATTGCGCAACCGTACTTCCTGGATGCAGTCCCCGGGAATCTCGCGAACAAAGCGCGACAGCGCGTGGAATTTCTCCTGTCCGTACAAACGGCGGGATTCGGCGTAAGTAAGCACCAGCTTTTGCATGGCCCGGGTAATGCCCACATAGGCCAGGCGCCGCTCTTCTTCCATCCGCCCCGGTTCTTCCAACGACATACTGTGGGGAAACAGGCCTTCCTCCACACCGGCCAGGAATACCAGCGGAAACTCCAGGCCCTTGGCGGAATGAAGGGTCATAAGCTGCACGCAGTCCTCATTCGCTTCCGCCTGAGCCTCGCCGGCGTCCAGCGCTGCCTGGGCGATGAATTCCGACAGCGGATCAACGCCCTCTTCCACCTCATAATCCGACAGGGCATTCACCAGTTCTTCCAGGTTCTCCACCCGCGCCTGCCCCTTCTCACCCTTTTCACTGGCGTGGTAATCCTTGAGGCCGCTCAACTCCAGTGTTGTCTTCATCAGACCATGCAATGAGGCATCGTCCACCATCTCCGTCAGGCGTTCGATGATGCCCATGAAGGATTGCAGACCGGTTTTGGCGCGGCCCTTCACCTGCCCAGCCTCCAACAAACGCTCGGCAGACTCCCACAAGGAGATACTGCGCTCCGTGGCGAACGCGCGCATATCCGCCAGGCTCTTGGCGCCAATACCACGGGCGGGAATATTCACCACGCGCTCAAACGCCGCATCGTCCCGGCGATAGTGCACCAGACGCAGATAAGCGATGGCGTTGCGAATTTCCTGACGGTCGTAGAATCGCAGGCCGCCATAAACGCGGTAGGGAATGCCCTGGCGGATCAGGGATTCTTCCAGCACCCGGGACTGGGCGTTGGAGCGGTAAAGAATGGCCGACTCGCTGCGCAGGTTACCCTCGTTGACCCAGCTACCAATGGTGTCGGCGATGTAGTTGGCTTCGTCCTGCTCGTTGAAGGCCGCATACAAACTGATGGGCTCGCCATCCGGGCCATCGGTCCAGAGTTCCTTGCCCAACCGGCCCTGGTTGTTGGCAATCACCGCGTTGGCGGCTTTCAGGATCAGTTGCGTGGAGCGGTAATTCTGTTCCAATCGCACCATCCGGGCGTTGGGAAAGTCCCGCTGGTACTGCTGGATGTTTTCGATCTTCGCGCCCCGCCAGCCGTATATGGACTGGTCGTCGTCGCCCACCACCGTCAGCGGCACACGGTTCCCGGCCAGGATCTGCAGCCAGGCGTACTGGATGGTATTGGTGTCCTGGAACTCGTCCACCAGGATCTGCTGGAAGCGGCTCTGATAGTGGCTCAGTAACTCCGGGCGATGCAGCCACAGCTCGTGGGATCGCAACAACAGCTCCCCGAAATCCACCAGCCCACTCAGGTTGCAGAGCTTCTCGTATTGGCGATAAACCGTCAGCATGGTGCTCGTGAAATGATCGCCCGGATTTTCCTGGATGTGTTCCGCCCGCAGCCCTTCGTCTTTCTGACCGTTGATAAACCACTGCGCCTGTTTGGGCGGCCAGCGGCTCTCGTCGATCTGAAGCTCCCGCATCACGCGCTTGATCAGCCGCAGCTGGTCGTCGCTATCCAGCACCTGGAAGTTCTCCGGCAGGCCAGCGTCCTGGTAATGGGCCCTGAGCAGCCGGTGCGCAATGCCGTGAAACGTGCCGAACCAGAGGCCCCGAGCCGGAATCTGCATCATCTGCTCGATGCGGTAGCGCATCTCCTTCGCCGCTTTGTTGGTGAAGGTCACCGCCAGGATGCCGGTGGGCGGCACCTTGTCCATCTGCATCAACCAGGCGATCCGGTGCACCAGCACCCGCGTCTTGCCACTGCCTGCGCCGGCCAGCACCAGCAAGTGGTCATTCTGGGCCGTCACCGCCTCACGTTGGGCGTCGTTCAGGGCGTCGATAATGTGGGAGACATCCATAGAGATCCGGTCGCTACTGGTTAAATGAACAGGTGCGGAATTATAACAGGAGAAAGGAGGGTTTGCCGGATGTGGGTGTGTTGGGATTACCCGCACACATGTAAGGTACCGATACAGAAAATGTGAACGCTTTTTATGAAACTGGCGTCAACTTGGGTATACTCACCGCCGCGGGTTGCCCGGAAGAACCTTCTGTTCCTCCGCTGGCCACCGTTTTCCCGCACCAGACAATTTGCAGGGGCAAGACATAAGTCCCCTGAAGCCAGGAAGGCGCCCGCATCTTGCGACCAGACATCAAAGGAGATGATGTACGATGTACTCCGTATACCGAAGCACTACCCGCGTTACCTTTACTTCCCTTGCACTGACCGCCACCCTGTCGTTTCCCACCATGGCCGATGACAGCCAGCGAATTGACCAGCTGGAACAACGGCTGGATTCCATGCAGAAGCAGATGACCGAATCGAGCCTGGAAAAGGTTCGCCTTAACGGTTTTTTCAGCACTGGCTATACCCGCGCCAATAATGACGCCGGCTACGGCGAGGCAACGGAACAATCCGACCTCGAAACCCTCAGCCTGTTTGGCCTGCAGAGCACCTTTTCACTGAGCCGAAACACCGACGCGGTATTGCAACTGGTGTCCCGTGGTAGCGAAGACTGGGACACGGAACTGGAATGGGGCTACCTGCGACACCAATTCAGCAATGGCTCCGAACTGCGGGCCGGTAAAATGCGCCTGCCGCTGTTTATGGAATCCGAGACCCTGGAGATTGGCTATGGCCAGCCCTGGGCGCGACCACCCGAAGCAGTCTACGACCCGGTGCCGGTTCGCAGCTATCTGGGCGCCGATGCGGCCTATACCATCAACCTCTCTGGCTCATCCATTCAGACACGCGCCTTTGCAGGACACCTTGACGATGATGCCGCCTCCCTTGGCCAGACCGTCAATGTGGAACTACGCAACATAACCGGCCTGACCGCCAACTGGACCAATTACCTCTGGACCTTCCGTGGCGTGTACGCCCATGCAGAAGCCACCATCGGCGGAACACCACCGCTTGGTGACGAAGAAAAAACCGAGTTCATGGGATTGGGCCTGTCCTACGACGATGGCAGCTGGCTGCTGATGTCGGAACTGACACGGGTTGAGGTGGACGGATTTTACCAGGACACCGACTCCGCCTACATCACGCTTGGCTACCGGGTAAAGGAAGTTACGCCCTATGTAACGGCTTCCTGGGTCGAAAGCCAGGACAACTACGAGCGCGACGGCACGCCACTGGAGGTGCTGGACGTACGTCGCCAGGCCTACAGTCTGGGCTTCCGCTGGGACATGACCACCTCGGTTGCCATGAAGGTGGACTGGACCCACGCCCGGGGCTTTGGCAAAACCACTGGGGGCCTGATTGGCAATCAACTAGATGCCCTGGCCGGCAATCCCGGCGGTCGATTCGACAGCACCGACGTATACACCGTCCGGCTTGATGCCGCATTTTGATCAGGAGGGACACCATGGCGATTCGACGCGTATCCGTGCCTGCATTGCTCATTGCGTTGTGCCTGTTGAGCAGTGTCTCGCGGGCGGAATTGGTGATCATCGGCCACCACGGTGGCCCGGATTCCATCACCGTGCAACAGGTGAAGGACATCTACCTGAACCGCAGCTCACGAATGCCTGACGGCCAGCGCGTGGTCGCGTTCCAGCTTCCAGCGGGCAACAGCATGCGGGATGAGTTCAATGACCTGATCACCGAGCGCAATGACGCCTGGCTGAAGTCGTTCTGGTCGCGGCAGGTTCTGACCGGAAAGGGCCATCCGCCGAGGGAGGTATCCTCGGCGAACAGCATGAAGAGTGTGGTGTCATCCACCCTGGGCAGTATCGGTTACCTCGATTCCACCCTGGTGGATGATTCCGTTAAGGTCCTGTTGACGCCGGAACCTTAAAACCCGCGCGGAACGGTCTGGGCCTCGACGAATTCGAACAGGCCTTCCAGGCCGCCTTCGCGACCAGTGCCGGACGCCTTCATGCCCCCGAACGGCGCTTCCGGCGTGGGACCGGTACCGGTGTTCCAGCCGCAATGACCAAAACGCAGCCCGGCGGCCACCCGCTGGGCGCGCTCCGCGTCGGCCGTGAACACGTATGACGCCAGGCCAAATTCGGTGTCGTTACCGGCATCGATAACCTCGTCCTCAGTGCGGAAGGTGGCCATGGGCACCAGCGGCCCGAAGGTTTCCTCGCGGGAGCAGCACATGTCCCGGGTCACCCCGGAAATGACCGTCGGCGGGAAGAACAGGTGGCCATCCCCAAGGTCTGCCGGCATTTTGCCTGCCACCAGTTCACCACCCCGCTCAAGGGCGTCTTCCACGTGGCGCTTCACCTTATCAAACCCGGCTTTGTTAATCAGCGGGCCGAGGTCAACGTCTTCCGTCAAACCATTACCCACGGTCATGCGATTGACCCGGTCGGCAAGTTTCTGACCGAATTCATCCACCACTTTCTCGTGAACGAAAATCCGGTTGGCGCAGACACAGGTCTGGCCGCCGCCCCGGAACTTGTTGGCGATCAGGTTATCAGCAGCGGCATCCAGGTCTGCATCTTCAAAGACAATAAACGGTGCGTTGCCACCCAATTCCAGGGCCAGTTTCTTCACCTGATCTGCCGTATCCAGTATCAGCTTGCGGCCCACTTCGGTAGAGCCGGTGAAGCTGAGCATGGGCACGTCAGGGCTTTCGCACAGCACCTTGCCGATCACACTGGCTTTGCCCATAACCAGGTTGACCATGCCGTCTGGCAGGTCGACGTGTTTGTCCATCAGCGCGAACAGCGCAATCATCGTCAGCGGCGTCTCACTGGCCGGCTTGATCACCGACGGGCACCCGGCCGCCAGGGCGGCAGACAACTTCTTGGCGATCATACCAATGGGAAAGTTCCAGGGCGTGATCAGGCCGGTAACACCAACCGGGCGGTAGTGCACTGTCCAGGTACAGTCTTTCGGCTTTTCGGGAATGGTATGGGCGTCCAGCGCCTGAATGTGTTTGGAGCAGTAATCGAAGAACCCGGCGGCGTAATCGACCTCACCCTGAGCTTCCTTCAACGGCTTGCCGTGCTCCATGCACAGAATGCGGCCCACTTCCTCTTTATTGGCCCTGAGTGCATCACGAATATCTTCCAGCCACTTGCGACGGGTTTCGATGGAATAGGGACTGGTTAAACGAAGCGCAGACTTGCCCGCTTCAACGGCCTTGTACACTTCACTTTCGGACATCGATGCCACACTGGCAACCACCTCACCCGTGGCCGGGTTATAGACATCGAAGGTGTTACCGTCCGGCGATTCAGACCAGCGACCGCCGATGTAGCCAGTCAGCTTGGGAAGCAGTGGTGACTCGATCATCTCGGCTCCTTTTCACAATGTTCTCGGATTGTATAAATTGGGGTTTGCGTCAGTGTGATATGTCTCTCATAGTGGATGCAGAAACCGCCACTGTAAAGTCAGACCATGGTGTTTTGACCAGCGCCGGCGGGGGCCTATACTCGAACCATGTCATTATCAGGAGGCAGGAACATGAAGGCGTTTTTTCATCCCGCGCAGGACCAACATCTTCCCAAGACCTACTTCACCCGCGGCCAGATGCGTCAGCCCCAGGAAGTTCCTGATCGCACCGCTCAGATGCTGGAAGGCCTGAAGGCCATGGGCATTCCGGTGTTGCAGCCGGCAGACCAGGGTGCCGGTGCAATTTCAAAGGTCCACGATCTGGGCTATCTGCGCTTTTTGGAGTCTGCCCACCGGCGCTGGGCAAAGATGGAAGACTGGGGTGACGAAGTGATTTCCAACATCTTCGTCCGATCACCAAATGCCCTCAAAGGCATCCTGGCGGAAGCTGCACGCTACCAGGCCGATGGCAGCTGCCCCATCGGAGCCAACACCTGGGATGCCGCCTACTGGTCGGCCCAGACAGCGCTCGGCGCCGCTGACGCCCTGGTTGCCGGTGAGCGCCATGCCTATGCGGTGTGTCGCCCACCGGGCCACCACGCCCGAAAGGACGCCGCCGGCGGCTTCTGCTACCTCAACAATGCCGCGATTGCCGCAGAACATTTGAAGCCCCGTTATCCCAGGATCGCCATACTGGACACCGACATGCACCACGGCCAGGGCATCCAGGAAATCTTCTATGACCGCAGCGATGTTCTCTATGTCTCGATTCATGGCGACCCCACCAATTTCTACCCGGTGGTAAGTGGCTATGAGGATGAGCGCGGTGAAGGCGAGGGACTTGGCTACAACATCAACCTACCGATGCCCCACGGCTCCTCGGAGGACGATTTCTTCGCCAAACTGGATGAGGCACTGGCCGCCATTCGACTGTTCCAGCCAGACGTGCTGATACTTACCCTGGGATTCGACATCTACCACAACGACCCCCAGGCCAAGGTATCAGTGTCTTCGGAAGGCTTCTGTCGCCTCGGTTCCGACATCCGTCGCACCGGTCTTCCCACACTGGTTGTGCAGGAAGGCGGCTATGACCTGGAAGCCCTGAGTGCCAACGTGCAGCAGTTCTTCAAGGGGCTGGAAGGGTAACCACCTCAGTTCGCCGGGGCATACACCTTGATATTGGTGTGGCCCTCGGCTTTCAGGTGGCAGGCATGCATGCGGCTCATGGTGCCGCGGTCACAGTACAGCAGGTACTGCTTGTCGTCCGGCATCGACTGGATTCGCTCATTCAGTTCGTAGAACGGTATCTCCACCACCTGATTGCTGGTGAGCTGCAGGGGTGACTGCTCTCCTTCCGACGGGTGGCGCACGTCAATAATCACATCGTTCACAGCCGGTGTATGTACAAGCTCAACCTCTTCTGGCGTCCGGGTGGTTTCCAGAAGGCGGTTGACCGGCGTGTCCTGACGGCTGGCGATGGCCTGCTCCAAAACCCGGGCGTCCATAGCGGCTTCATCTTCCTCCACCCGATGCAGCTTGGCGCGGGTGGCCGGTTTACGGGAAATCACACCGCAGTACTCCGGCATGGTTCGAGCAAACGGCTCAGTACCGATGTCCCGGGCGATGTTGATAATGGTTTCCTTGTCCATGGAAATCAGCGGCCGCAGTACCACCTCGTTACTGGCCCGGTCCACCACGTTGAGGTTTGACAGGGTCTGGCTGGACACCTGCGCCACGGCATCACCGGTCACCAGCCCCGCGGCGTTATTGGCGGCTGCAATGTCAGAGGCGGCTTTCAGCATCTGGCGCTTGAGCACCACCCCCCAATGGCGCTGGTTGACTGAACGCATGATTTCAGCGACCACGCCTTCGAAGGGTACGGAAATGAACTTGGCACCATGGGAAGCGCCGTAACGATCCCACAGGTAATGCACCACCTGGCGCACGCCAATTTCATGGGCGGGACCGCCCAGGCTGAAAAACAGGAAGTGGGAGCGAAGCCCCCGACGCATCATCAGGTAGGCCGCCACCGAGGAGTCATAACCACCGGACACCAATGTCATCACCGTTTCCACCGCGCCCAATGGGTAGCCGCCGGCACCACGATGTTTGCGGTGCGCAATGTGATAGTGATCCTCATGGACCTCAATGCGCACTTCAATATCCGGATTGCGAAGGTTTACGCCCTCGGGCTCGGAAGCCTCAAAAAGGGCGGCGCCGACAAAGCGCTCCAAATCAATCGAGCGAAACCCGTGATTACCGTGGCGGCGAACCCGAACCGCAAAGGTTTTGCCGCGGATACGGTCTGCGTAGGCTGCTACTGCCTGCTCCGCCACGTCGTCCATACTTATCCAGGGAAATACACCTATCTCCTGGATGGTCGAAATACCCGGAATACGGCCCAACTCATCAATCACCGGGCCCGCAAGGCCGCGCCCATCCGGGATGGCCACATCAACCCTGTCCCAGGAACCCTCAACGTGGATATCGTCGTCCAGGCGTGCCAGCAGTTTGCGAATATTCTGCCGCAGGTGCCGCATCTGTTGCCGGCGAACGGGTTTGCTCTTGATGGCCACTTCGGCGGCGGGGCGTATAAGGAGTTTCATAAATCGGACGTCTGTCGGGTAGCGTAATTACAGTAAAGCGCTTAGTGTAACGGTTTCGCCGTTTGCCTCAAAATCAGGCATTCCCGATACTCGCTATACTCATATAAAAAGGCATCGCCCTGACGCCAGGGGCCCGCAGAACATTCAGGAGCTTTTGCGTTCATGACCGAATCCACCATCAATGCCCTGGTATCTCCAGAAGGCAGCCTGGAAATCCTCTCCAACTTTGAAGTCAACCGGCTCAAGGACCGAAGCGAAGGGGGGCTGTATCGGCTGTTCCGGCAATGCGCCCTGGCCGTGCTCAATACCGGTGTTGAAACCGACGACTGTAAAACCCTGATGGAAGCCCATGCGGATTTTGACGTTCGCCTGGTGCCACAGCCACGGGGTCTGAAACTGGAGCTGGTCAATGCACCCGCCCACGCCTTCGTGGACGGGCAAATGCTGCGCGCCATCCGCGAACACCTGTTTTCGGTATTGCGGGATATTATCTATTCCTACTCAATCCCCCAGTCCGCGGTCGGTCTTCGCCGGGACGACCCGGAAGGCATCACCAACCTGATTTTTCACATCCTCCGTAACGCCCGTGTACTACAGGCAGGGCGTCATCCGGACCTGGTGGTGTGCTGGGGTGGCCACTCCATCAACGAGCGCGAATATCAGTACAGCAAGGAAGTGGGCCACCAGCTTGGTTTGCGGGGATTGAGCATTTGCACCGGTTGCGGCCCCGGCGCCATGAAAGGCCCGATGAAAGGCGCCACCATTGGCCATGCCAAACAGCGGGTGAAAAACGGCCGTTACATTGGCCTGACGGAACCGGGCATCATCGGTGCCGAAGCGCCAAACCCGATCGTCAACGAGCTGGTGATCATGCCGGATATCGAGAAACGCCTCGAAGCCTTCGTTCGGACGGGCCACGGTGTGATTGTGTTCCCCGGTGGTGTGGGTACCGCAGAGGAAATCCTCTATCTGCTCGGCATCCTGCTGCACCCGGACAACGCCGACCTGCCCTTCCCGGTGGTCTTTACCGGCCAGCAGGAAAACGCGGAATACTTCGAGATGATCGACCAGTTCATTCGCAACGCGCTGGGCGATGAAGCCGCCAGCAAGTACGAAATCATCATCGACGACCCGGACAAAGTTGCCCGCACCATGAAACAGGGCATGAAGGACGTGGAAACCTTCCGCCGGGCCATGCAGGACGCCTACTATTTCAACTGGATGCTGAAGATCGACCCGGTATTCCAGATGCCGTTCGAGCCCACCCATAAAAGCATGCGGGCGCTGGCGCTACACCGTGACCAGCCGGTTCACCTGATTGCCGCGAATCTGCGCAAGGCGTTCAGTGGAATCGTCGCCGGCAACGTCAAGGAAAGCGGCATTCGCCACGTGCAAGCCAAGGGGCCATTTGAAATTTCCGGCGATCCGGAGCTACTGGCACCCCTGGAAGCGATGCTGAAAGAGTTCGTCGCCCAGGACCGGATGAAACTGCCCGGTTCCGGTGCTTACGAACCCAGTTACCGGATTATCAGCGAAGCAACGCCCGCCACACCCTGACGATGATGGGGATTACTCCCCACCATCCGCCGGAAGGCTGGCGTAATAAGCGGCCAGGTTGGCAATGTCCTCATCGCTGAGGCCCGCCGCCTGGCCCTGCATGATGGCGGCCTGGCCACCGTTGCGCTGCTTGTTCTTGTACGCCTTGAGCGAAGACACGAGGTATTGTTCGTTCTGTCCTGCCAGGTTGGGGTAACCCGGAATGGCCGCGATGCCATTCTTGCCATGGCAGGCTGCGCACACGGCGGCCTTGGCTTTACCGGCCTCAGCATCACCAGCGGCGATGGTAACGGCGGGAGCGGCAGCCCCCAACACGAACACGGCGGCCAGGGTGTGGTATTTCAGTCTCATTGGTTTTACCCTCTCATCGTTTTATAGCCCGACAGGATCCTGCCGGTGCGCAAGTTGCACGAATTTATAGCACAGCAAGAACAAAGCTCAAATGTGATGGATCAATAATCACCCCATTCGATGCGGAGAAGTCGACATGCCCATTCAGGTTCAGGAAATCGCGTGCAGGGAAGGCAACATCGGCCTGATCACCCTGAATTCACCGGCCACTCTGAACGCCCTGTCCGCGTCGATGATCCACGAAACCCAGGCCGTACTGGATCAGTGGGCCGACGCTGACCACATCAGCCTGGTTATTTTCCGCGGCGCTGGTGAACGTGCGTTCTGCGCGGGCGGTAATATCCGCGAACTTTATGGCGCCCTGTCCGGCGACGAAGATCCGGACGCACCGGCCGAGTTCTTTGCCAGCGAGTATCGCCTGGACTATACCATTCACTGCTTCCCCAAACCGGTGATCGCCATTGGCCACGGCGTGGTGATGGGCGGGGGGCTTGGCATTTTCTCCGCTTGCCGCTACCGCTTGGTAACGCCCGATGTCACATTGGCCATGCCGGAGATCACCATCGGCCTGTTTCCCGATGTTGGTGCAAGCTGGTTCCTCAATCGGCTGCCAGGCCGCATCGGTCTGTTCATGGGGCTGACCGGAGCCCGGCTGAACGTCTCTGACGCGTTGAGGGTTGGCCTGGCCGATATGGCCATCCTGCCAGATCAGGTGGAATCATTGATCGAGCGGTTGCAGGAGGAGCGCTGGACCGGTGAATCAGCGGCTGATGACAACCGCCTGTTCCGGCTCGTCAAGCAACTTGAGCATCCGGACTACCGGGCACTGCCAGCCAGTGAACTGGCGCGCCATGAGCAGGACATCGCCAGGCTCAGCGCAGGCGATGAACTCCCGGCCATTGTTGAAAATCTCATGGCGGCGGAGATCGACAGCGACTGGTGGCAAGGCTGTGTGAAAAACCTGCGCGGCGGCTGCCCGGTTACCGCCTGGCTGGTCTGGACCCAGCTAAAGAAGGCACAGCAAATGTCACTGAAGGACGTCTTCCGGATGGAATACACCATGGCCGCCCGCTGCACCCAGCGGCCAGATTTGCGGGAGGGTATCAGAGCCAGGCTGATCGACAAGGATCACAAGCCCACCTGGTCATTCCCGAGCGTCAGCGACGTGCCCGACACAGTGGTTGAAGAACACTTCGAGCCGGAACTGGACGACAGCAACGACCCCATGGCACTGAGCTGAACGGGCCGCAAGCCCGCATCATAGCTCGGCGCCGGCCTGGATCAGCAACATCTCGATATCCCGGTTGTTGCTGGCACGCGCCAGATCCAGAGCCGTTCGCCCATCGCTACCGCGATAGTTGACGTCTGCACCCGCCGCCAGCAGCATCTCGGCGGTCAGTAAATCCCCGCCTTCGACAATGTGCATCAGCAGCGAGTGGCCACCCTGATTCACATTGACGTTCGCCCCGGCGGCCAACAGTACTTTCACCACGGAAAGATGACCGTTACGGGCTGCGCGGATCACCGGCGTTGTACCCTCGCCGTCCGATGCATTTACGCTGGCGCCGGCCGACAACAACAGTTGCACGATCCGACGATGGCCATCCCCTGAGGCGATCATCAGTGGCGTGACACCACTTGCCGTGGCCAGGTCCGGCGCTGCACCTTCGCTGAGCAGGAACCAGACAATTCGGTCCTCGCCTGCCCTGACCGCCGCCGAGAGCGGCGTGCCGGCCTCAGTCAGTGTGTTCAAAGACATGCCAGAGGCTGCAAGCGACTTGGTTCGTTCAAGGTTTCCGTTGCTGACCGCCGCCATCAAGGGCGTATCCGCCACCGACGCACGACGCTGCTCAAGGTTGGATGGATCTGTGCTCGTCGCACACGCTGTCATCAGCGCGCTTGCGACCAGGACGGCCAGAAATCTCACGAGGATGGTGCCGGTTCCCTGGGCCATGGTGATTCAGTCTCTGTTGATTTATTTTTGCGGATATTCTGGTCAGTCGTCGGCGGCAATGAAAGCGAGCGGTTCACAAGTCCGGCCGGTTCTGCAAAATATCGCCCACCAGAGAGCGCAATTCCGCTTCGCCTGCCTCCCGGCCCACGCATTCACCGTTCGCCTGCAACTCGGGCCACGACCAACCCTGTAGCACCGCCCTGGCCCAGAGGGAGCGCGAACGTTCGTCAGCCATCCCGTTGACAACGCCTGCTTGCAATGACAGCCGTCTCAGTACCGGCAAGGCCAGATCGAAGCCCCGATAGCCATGGGCAAAACTGTGCAGGTCCCTGAAATCATTCTCATTGAGCGGTCTGTCAGCGGGAAGGCCGCAGGTTATCCGCAGAATCAGCTCCGGCTCTGCGTCTATCCAGTTGCGCGGCACGAGGGTGAGCCAGTGCTCCGTCAACCTGCCACGCAAATGATCTGTCAGCGCCTTACCTTGCGCAGACACCCCGGCAAGCAACTGCAGGGGATACTCGCCGCTGCTGGCTTCGCGCTTCAGCCCGAGCCGAACCGGCTCCAACCCGCACCGCTGCCAGAACGACAACAACCCGGCGTTACCGCCGAAACTGGTACCGATACCGTCCAGCCCCTGCTTGCACGCATAATCATTTGCAGCCGCCACCAGTGTCTGCCCCAGCCCCTCACCGCGAACCTCGGCACTCACGGCAATCCGCACGATGCGCAACAGACTCTGGCAGGCTGCTTTGGCAAATCCACTGTGGGTCGCCAGGGACTGGGGCAAGAGATGCCCCCGCAAGCGGCGCTTGCCCAACATGACCTGCTCTGCAAGCTCGCTGTCCAGCCCCCCTTCCACCGTCGCCCATAGCACGCCGACCAGAACACCACCCCGGGTCAGACGCCAACTCACCGCGGCCGGATCGTCCATCCACTGGCGCAAGTCACCGGGTGAGGTCCGGTAGTGGGCATCCACCAGCAAACCGAAGGCCTCCTCCAATTCATTGTCTTCTGCGGTACCCGGGTTCCAGCGTTCAACGGCGATATTCACTTCGTCATCACTGACGGGTGGTGCCTGGGCATCCAGCAAAAACATCCGACGCGTCAACGGCTCCAGGGGGTCAGAGGCAGACCATCGTATGGGCGCCGTAAGCGATGTGTTGCGCCAGTGAGGCGTTTCGGCATCCAGCACCGAGCGAAAACGGATGGCAAAGCCTCTACCGGAACCTTCATAACCGTGCACCGTGGAAGCGTAAATCACCCTGGGCCAACCCAGCAGTATCCGCTTGAGCAGGTCTGCCGGTACGGCGGCGGCTTCATCCACCATGATCACTTCCGCCTCCGGCTTTTCAGCAAGCAGCCGGTCCAGGGGCCAGAACTCCAGCCGCCCCTGATCGCCCACCGCAACATCGCCCGTGCCCATGTCAGGATCAGAGGCCTGCCCGCTGGCCAGGCGGGCGTGGTGAAACAATGTTTTCACCGCATCCGGCCCGGGCGCCGTCACAACCACGCGCCGCCGCCCTTCATTCAGAAGACGAACCGCCGACAGGCCCAGTGCCGCAGACTTACCCCGCCCCCGATCCGCCGTCGCCACCAGCGGTCGCCGCCGCCGCCCAAGCCCCGTTCGAACAACCTCTTCCACAAGCGCACGCTGGTCATCGGTGGCGCCTACCCGGAAGGCATCGCGGGGTGGTTCAACCGTTGGCAGTGGCGGCTGAGGGTCAACAGACGGGGTGATACGAATACTATCGGGATCACCGGCAACAACCCCGGCCAGACGAGCCGCAAACGAATACTGACCGGCTCCGTCCAACCCGGTACGCCGGTAATCCGGATCGTCGAAATCGCCCCATTCTTCCAGCTTAGGCATCAGCCAGAAAAACAGACCACCGGCCGCAAGGGTTCCCGACAACGCCGCAAAACCGTCTGGTGGATTCCCCCGCCAGCCATCCCAGACCACGCAAGCCAGTTCCTGCCCCAGCCAGCGACGTCCCTCGACCGGTTTGATCGAAGTCAGCGAGGATTCGGGCTGATCCTCAACCGGCCCGGTCCAGACGCCTGGCGCTATCGACAATACTGGAAGAAGTTCACGCAGCCACGTAAGAGCAGCTGCCCGCTCACCTTCCAGAACCACCAACCGCCGATGTCCGGCAGCCCGCAACCCGGCTTGCAGCTCCTGCCACCCGGCCAGATCAGGCCCGATTTGATCCGCCATCCACTCAGCTCAAATCCACGGAGTGACGTTTAAGATCTTCCAGCTTTGAATACTTCAACGCTGAACGATGCGTCGCACGCAACTTCACACGCGGCGCACTATCGGCCTCAAACGCCTCCTGCCAGCGGGATGCACACAGGCACCAGGAATCCCCTTCTTTCAAACCGGGGAAACCAAATTCAGGTCTTGGTGTACTCAGATCGTTACCCTGAGCACTTGAATATTCCAGAAAATCATCTGTGACGACTGCACAGACAACGTGGGCCCCCAGGTCATCCGGGCCAGTGTTGCAACACCCATCCCGATAAAACCCGGTTTCCGGATCTGTACCACAAATTTCCAACTTCTCACCCAGCACGTTCACCGGTTCTGCAGTTGTAGCCATAACATCATTCTCCAAATTCAGAGGGAGGGTTTGGGGGTTCTCTTCCAAAACTGTGCGGAGCCATGGATGGCGGAGCCCAAGCGCCACATGGATGTGCTTGAGCGTGTTATGGAAGAGAACCCCCAAACCCTCCTGCACCCAATATGCGGTCAATCCCGACGAGCAGAAAAGCAAAAGTTATCAGGATTATGCGGCACCAGTATCAGCACTACCAGTCGCCGGGTACAATACACAGCATGTCGCCCCCACCCCAAATACCTGAAACCTCCAATCTGCCCGATTACCTCACTGATGAGCAAAGGGCCATCATCACCGCAGGTTTTGAACATGCGGTAATCACCGCCGTGGCGGGCAGTGGAAAAACGTCCACTCTGGCCTGGCGCATCCGCTATCTGCTGGAACAGGGGCATGATCCGAACCGTATGCTGGTGTTGATGTTCAACCGCGCTGCGCGGGTGGACTTCGAACACAAACTTCAGGACGTAACACGTAATCTGGGCCTGGCGACACCTGAAATTCGCACCTACCACGCCATGGGGTTACGGCTTTACAAACGGTTCGTGCGGGAGGGTTTCCTGCCCGGGTTTTCCGACAAGATCCTCACCGACCAGGAAATCAGCTATCAGGCCTGGCAGCTTACGCGGCGATTGGCGCCCGAGGACCTGGCCGACGAGATCCGCCGCAACAAGAAAGACTTTGTCGAAACCGCCGTTAACTTCATCGACCTGGTGAAAACCACCCTGTCCCCGGTGGACATCGTCTTTGAGGAACTGGGCTATTCCGACAAGCACCGCTACCTGATCGACCTGTTCCACAGTTTCGAACAGTGGCGCAAATCCCAGAGCCGCATCAGCTACGCCGACATGCTCTACGAACCGGTGATGGCCATTCACCAGAACCCGCCCTTACAGCGCCTGGTCGGCAACAAAATGGACCTGGTACTGGTGGATGAGTATCAGGACACCAACGAAATCCAGCATCTACTGCTCAGATACGTGGCCGGTGACCGGGCACGGGTGACTGTCGTGGGCGATCCGGATCAGACGATTTACGAGTTCCGGGGCGCCAGACCCGATTTCATACTCAGGCGTTTCAGCGAAGAGTTTGAAAGCCCACTGGAGCAGACCCTGAGCTATACCTTTCGGTACGGCCATCAGGTGGCTCTGCTGGCCAATCACCTGATCTGTCACAACACCGGTCGCAAGGATGTGCTCTGCCATTCCCATCCAACCACACCTGAGACCGGCATCACCCTGCACCAGCAGGAAAACGACAGTGATCTCGTCCTGAAACTACTGCAACCCATGGACGACGAAGCGCTCGCCAACACGGCGATCCTGTTCAGGGTGTGGAGCCAGAGTGTTCCTATCGAATTGAAATTGCTCGCGCGACAAGTGCCCTACCGCATCGACGCCGGGAAGGGAGCCCTGTTCAGTCGCGAGGTTCAGGCCATCACCAGCCTGTTGATGGTGGTGTCGGGCCGGATTCGCAATCTGCCTGATGAAGACCGGCTTGATATTGCCCGGCAATTGCTGCGCTTCCCCCATGTGGGCCTCAAGGAGCCCGAGCTCGAACAGCTGGCACGCTTTCTGGCTGGGTTCGGCGAGGGCTGGCACGAGCGGCTGCTGGCCATGGACTTTGACGCACTGGCCCCCATGGCGGCCAAAAAGCTCCGCAAGCTGGGGGAAACACTGGCACAGCTGGAGCGCTTCAAAGGCTCAGTGGCAGACCTGATATCCCGCTACGCGGAGGAAACCGAACTCTACGAGGGCATTCGCAGCCTGGCACTGACCCATGAAACCGCGGACGAACGCATCGAGACCATCCGGGGCTTCCGGCTGTACCTCTCGGGACTCGATGTCAGCATTGACGGCGCGCTGGAACACCTCAAGGCTCTGAAGAAACAGGCGGGTGAAAATCGCCATGGCGGCGCCTTGCTCTCCACCATCCACCGCACCAAGGGCCTGGAATGGTCGACCGTTATACTGCCGGGACTGCAGGAGAAGTACCTGCCCTACAGCCCCCGAGCCCAGGACGACCCCAAGGCCTTCCTGGAAAGTGAACGCCGCCTGCTCTATGTGGCCATGACCCGAACCCGGGAGCAACTACACCTGATCACCCGGCCATTCGGAGAAAAAAGACACCTTGACGGCGACCAGGGCCCAAGCCGGTTTGTCGATGAGTTGTGCTTTCCACTGTCCCAAGAGTTTGGCCAGTGGCTGGACGGGCGTTCCTGCGACAGCGCTGACGCACTGACAGCCACCGTACCACTGACGTCGACCGGTCTTCGCTATGCGCACCTTCAAGGCGTCACATTGCAGACAAGTACGGAAGCAACGGCCGAGGAGACGACACCGCTCTGGGCAAGAAACCGTCTCAGCCATGCCATCTTCGGGCCGGGCTCAGTGACGGGGGAGGACGAACGGTCCTTCGAAGTCGCTTTCGACAACGGTGACACCCTGAATTTCAGCAAGAAAAGTGCCCACCTGTATTTTACCGCCATGTCATCAAGGGCCTGAGTACAATTGCGGACGTAACACTGGCCCTCTTTTTTTGTTTTTTTGAATCCCCTGACTTAAATTTCACGTAAGTACGCTGCAGCAATGCTTTATGCGAAAGTACGACATGAGTACTTTTTACAACGATAATTGAACAGGAGGTTCTGCATGAATATCATGCGCCCACTGGCCATTGCGGCCCTGACGACATCCCTTGCGACCCCCGCACTCGCCGAACGCGAGCAAACCATTTACCTGAACCCGTTTGCCGGCTTCCAGCTGTTTGACGACAAGCGCGACCTCAGTGAAACCGGCACCCTGGGCATTGGCGCGGAATTTCGCTTCCACCCCAACTGGGCCGTGGAAGGCGTCTATTCCAAGGCGGATGCCGATCGGAAGTACGTCAATGGCAGTAGCGACTTTGAAGAATATCGACTGGACGGCCTCTATTACTTTGCCGGCCAGGATGAAGCCTGGAATCCGTATGTCTCGGCCGGTGCCGGCCACGCGGACTTCGGCGACGATGTGCTGAGCTACCAGACAGCAGGTTCCAATCACGACGAAACCCGCGTCAACGTCGGGGCGGGCTTCCGTTACAACGTCAGTGACAGCGTTTCCATTCGCGCGGACCTGCGCGAGTTCCATGGCATTGACGAAAGCACCTTCGATACCCAGGCAACCCTTGGCCTGAGCTTTGCCTTCTCTCGCACCGTCGCGGACTCAAAGCCCTCACCACGCAAAGCCGCAGACAGCGACAACGATGGCGTGCCGGACAACCGCGATCAGTGCGCCGGAACACCTGCAGGTGTGAACGTTGACAGCAATGGCTGTGAGCGTGACAACGACGGTGACGGTGTCGCCAACAGCATGGACCAGTGCCCCAACACACCGGCGGGCGCCAGCGTCAACAGCCGTGGTTGTGAACTGGACAGCGACAACGATGGCGTGGTGAACAGCGCGGACCAGTGCCCCGGTACGACTGCAGGCGCAGACGTGGATGCCATGGGTTGTGAAGGCGTGACAGAAACCGTCGAAACCATCGAGCTGAACGTACAGTTCCCGACCAACAGTTCGGTGATCGGCAATGCCTTCGACAATGAAATTCGCCGCGTCGCCAATTTCATGCTCGAGTATCCGGAAACCAACGTGGAAATCGCCGGTCACAGTGACAGCATTGGCGAGGCGGAATACAACCGCTTCCTGTCCCAGCGCCGTGCCGAGGCAGTTGCCACCCGGCTGACCGATGCCCTGGGCATCAGTGAGGACCGTGTGAATGCCGTTGGTTACGGTGAGTCCGAGCCGGTTGCCAGTAACGAGACCGCTGCTGGCCGCGCGGAGAACCGTCGGGTTGAGGCTCGCATTCAGGTTCGCCGTTAAGCGTCGACGTTGATCCTGTACAGACATACTGTGCAGATCAGCTCAACGAAAAGGCGCCTTCGGGCGCCTTTTTTATTGGCGGGCAGGCGCCCTTAATTTCATGCTCGCGAGAGAATGCCGTGAAGCGAATGTTGTTCGTCTTTATTCTCACATGGGGTATACCCGCTGCTGCGTGGCCCCAGGTTTACCGGTGCGATGCCGGTGGTGATACTCGCTTTTCGGACCAGCCCTGCGGGGAAGACTCCGAGGAAATCACCATCCGTGACAACCGGATTGGCGGCAATTTTGGCCAGAACCTCCCGCCGTCACCCAAGCGTGATGAAACAGTGGAAGAACCGGAAAAAAGCACACAGGAGGCGACCAGTGATGACACCTGCCGTTTTATTAACTCCACCGACCTGCGGCGCTATCTGGTGCGGGAACAGGTGGTGAAAGGCATGACCAAAGAGCATGTCCTAAAAGCCTTTGGCCGACCTCCGGAAACCTACCCCACACCCCAGGAAACCTGGGTATACCAGACGAAATACTATGGCGCCCTTTATGAACTGACCTACGTGTATTTTCGGGACGGCTGCGTGGAAAACGTGGTGTACCGAAAGCCCTGAGCCATTTAGCAGTCCACAGACCTTTTTTCGGCGTCGATCAGCAGATTGCGGGGCGTCAGCTGGCGCTCGCAGAAGGTCCCCAGCCGAACGTCATACCCCTGTTCCTCAAGAAACATTGAATAATCCAGCACCACCCAAAGCTCCAGTGGCCGCCGGAACAGATGGCGCACCAGCTCGTGGCGGCGCACTTCCTGCCGTCGCCGCTCGCCATGACGTTCCCAGACACCAAAGTCTGTGTCCCCGGGTAGTTCCAGCCCCCTATTGCCGGCTGCCCAGCGACAGAAGGTGGCAAAATCGCCGTTCGTCAGCCGCGTCGGGTGCGACGGCACCGGCAGGTAGGCATCCACGCCGCGAAGCTGCCTTTGAAGACCATCGAACCCGAGACGCCAACGACTGATCCTGCGGGTTTGCTCACGCACACGCTTCGGTGCGGTCACGGTTTCCCTGACGGCCAGTCGCAGCTCGTTGCGGGTCAGCTCCAAGCCATTTTTTGAAACCCGGACGCGCCTGGAAAGAGGCTGGTAGTCCAACGCTTCCGTCAGGTGGTAGCAGCAAGGTGAAACGCTCACTCTTGGCAGGCCCTCGCCAGCCACCTTACGCATCAGCCTGCGATGAAGGTCACCACAAGCGTGCAGGGCAACACCGTGAGCGTCGGGCGGCATCGTCAGGTTCTCGGCCATGACATCCTGGCACTGCAGGGTAACCGCATCCCCGAACTTTCCGGCCAGGCGGTTGCCATCATCCACCAGGGTCGCGTTCCATTCAAACCCGGTTACGTCACCCCCGCACAGGGGTGCCAGGGTTCTGGCCAAGTGGCCCTTGCCGCAACACCAGTCCAGTACGTTGTGCTTCAAGGGTTGGATAGCGCTTGCAAAAGCGCCGGCCTGAAGCCGCTTACGGCCAGGCATATCCGTTGCCCGGACTTCAGGCAAGGTGTTCTGATCGGCGAATTCGACGGCAAGTGGCTGAATGCCGGTCAGCTCACCGAACTCCCGGAAAGAGGGCAACGCCCCGGCCACCCATTCAGCCAGCGCGACAGGATCATCGTCCCATTGCACACAGTCGCTGTCAGAGAGTCGGGCAACCCGGTCCGCCAATGCCGGCCAGTTCTTCGTCCAGGCCGGGCTCGGGTCAGCGAATGGCGCCGGTTGCCAGAACTCACGATGCTGCGCCAGCCAATCGTTCAAGCGCTGCCAGCGCCGATAAAAAGCGTCAGCGCGGTGATGTGAACTCGCCGCCGAAGGTAACGTCACTCGGAAAATCGCCCAGGCCGAAAAGCATCCAGGCACACCGACGGCGCCTCCCCATCAATCAACTGGGAAATCACCGAAGCGCTGCCCGCCGACAGGGTCCAGCCAAAGGTGCCGTGCCCGGTGTTGAGGAACAGGTTCTCCCGGGGGCCTCGACCGATGATGGCAGGACCGTCCGGAGTCATGGGGCGAAAACCGGTCCAGGTCTCGGCGGCCTCCAGATCGGCGCAACCGGGATAACGGGATTCCACGGACTTTCGAATGGTCGCCAGCCGGGCTTCCGGAATGTCGCGGTTGAAGTCGTCCAATTCCACAAAGCCGGAGGCGCGTAGTCTCTCTCCCAGACGGGTCGAGACCACTTTGTAGTTGTCATCGTGGATGGTCGACACCGGCGCGCGGCCAGGGTCTTTCAAGGGTACCGTAAAGCTGTAGCCCTTCACCGGGTAGATCGGCAACTCAAGCCCCAGGGGACGGGTAAGATGCCCAGACCAGCAACCGGCACTGACAACCACAGCGTCTGCCTTCAGGGTTTCCGATGTGCCATCGTCCTTGCGGATGGTCACCCCCGTTACCCGCCGATCATCAGCCACCAAATGTTCGGTTTCCGTGTTGTAGCGGAACTGCACCCCCTTCGTTTCGCAGGCCTTGGCCAGTTCACGGGAGAACAGATGACAATCACCGATGCCATCCGTGTCATAGCTCAGGGCGCCGTAGAGTGGGCCATCCCCGATCATGCCGGGCTCTGCTTCGCGAACCTGTTCAGGAGTGAGCAATCGGGAGGGGATACCCAGTTCGTCGAGCAACCGCTGGGTTTCGCGGTAGTTTTCCAGGGTTTCCGGGGTGCTGGCAAGGTGAAGCAGGCCCTGATGGCCGCCGTCGAACGGCAGATCAAGCTCCTTTTCAAGGGCCAGGAAGCGTTCACGGCTATGAATACCAAGGCGTATCATGGCGCGCTTGTTCAGGCCAAACAGGCCAGGCGACCAGGCGTAGCGCAGCGTTGCGAACATAAACCGCAAGGTTTCCATGGATGGCGGCACCGACATTTTCAGCGGGCCGTCCTTCTTGAATAACCAGGGGATGGCCTTCAACACCATGGATGGGTCTGCCCATGGATAGACCACCCCATAGGAGCGCTGGGCGGCGTTGCCTTTGCTGGTTTCATTCCCAGCCGCGCTGTGACGTTCCAGCACGGTTACCTGATGGCCCCGGCTTTGCAGCTCGTACGCCGTGGTTACGCCAACCACGCCGGCACCAACAACAATGATGTGCATGCACTTCTCCCTATGACAGCAATGTAGGTCAACAATCGAACAAACTGATAAACTACTGTGACAAAGTTCTCAGGATAGCAGCCAACGCTTTGGTTGCGATGGAGTGAAGTAACCGCCAATGAGCAAGAAACGTCGCGACATTCCCGTTTTCGATCAACCGATTATCGAAACCCACTGCCATCTGGATTACCTCAAGGATCGCCCCCTGGCGGAAACCCTGGCCGAAGCGCAGCGGGTCAATATCGAACGTGTGATCACCATCGCTGTGTCACCGGACAATCTGGCTACCGTGCGTGAACTGAGCCAAACAGCCCCCTGGGTGTATGGCACGCAAGGGGTACACCCCCACGATGCCGAACAGTATTCCGATGCCGCCGAGGCGGAAATCCGCGCGCACGCCGGCGACGACAAGATCGTGGCAGTGGGCGAAATTGGCCTGGACTACTTTTACGACAACGCAGACCGGGACGTTCAGCGTGACGTGTTCCGCCGCCAGTTGCAGATCGCCTGTGACACCGACCGGCCCGTGGTCATCCACAGCCGCGAGGCCGATGACGACACCATCGACATCCTGAAGGAGTTCGAAGGTACTCTTAAGCGCCGCGGCGTCATCCACAGTTTCACGTCAGGCCCGGGGCTGGCGCAATACGCATTGGACGAAGGCTGGTGCCTGGGCTTTAACGGCATCACCACCTTCAACAAAGCCGAAAACGTGCGTGACATTGTGCGTATGGCACCCATCGAGCAGATCCTGCTGGAGACGGATTCACCGTTCCTGACCCCGGTTCCCTATCGCGGCAAGGAAAATGCACCTTTCTACATACCATTTGTTGCCGAGAAAATCGCCGAGGTGAAACAACTACCGCTGGAGAACGTACTGGCTACAACCTATGACAACAGCCTGAGAACGTTCTTCCAGCCGCGATGATCAAACGCATCCCCGTCTCCGCGCTCAAGGTCGGCATGTACATCACCGACCTGAACAACGACTGGATTCCTCACAACACCCAGCGCCGTCGCGGCGTGATCAAAAAAGAGGACACCGTTGAAAAAATCCGCCGGATGGGGGTGGACTACGTCTACATCGATGTCTCCAAGGGCCTGGATTCCCAGGATTCGGAACCAGCCCACGAAGTCGATCGCCGCAACGAGTCCGCGCTGCAGCGCGCCGGCGAACAGACTCCCGGCGTTTTCAAACGGGTAGCAGTGGCCGAGGAAATGGTGTTCGCCCAGCAGGTGCACAACCAGGCTCAGGGGCTGGTCGGCAACCTGATGAACAGCGTGAAGCTTGAAGGGGCCATCGACATAGCCCCCATTCACCAACTGGCTGACGAGCTCCAGAGCTCTATCTTGCGCAACGCCAATGCCCTCAGTTGCCTGGGCCGTATCCGTGAGAAGGATAACTATCTGCTGGAGCATTCGGTCAATCTCAGCGTGCTGATGTCCCTGTTTGGCAACTACCGCAAGCTGCCTTCGGAGGCGCTACACCAAACCATTGTTGGTGCACTGCTCCATGACATCGGCAAAATCCTTACGCCGGACGACATTCTCCACAAGCCGGGACGGCTAACGCCAGAAGAGTTTGAGGTCATGAAAGCCCATGCGCGGCATTCGCGGGATATTCTCAAGGCAACAGAGGGTATTGGCGAACTGGCCATCGTCACCGCCGCAGAGCACCATGAGCGCCTGGACGGCAGTGGCTACCCCGAGGGTCTGAAAGGCGAGGAAATCTCCGTGTACGGTCGTATGGTGGCCATTACCGATGTGTACGACGCCATTACCTCAGACCGCGTCTATCACAAGGGCATGACCCCGACCCAGGGCCTGAAGAAACTGCTGGAGTGGAGCGGCAGCCATCTGGACGCCGCCCTGGTGAAAGAGTTTATTCGTTGTGTGGGGCTCTATCCCATTGGCTCACTGGTGCTGCTGGAAAGCGGCCGTCTCGGTGTTGTCATCGAGACCAATGACGAGGACCAGCGATTGCCCGTGCTGCGCGTGATGTATGACACCCGTTTTCGCATGCCCATCACCGTTGACACCCTGAACCTGGCGAAACCGGGTACCCAGGACCGGATTCTGCGTTCCGTGGACCCGGAAGACTACAAGATCGACGTCAGAAAGTTCCTGCTCTGAAACATCACCCTCCCATGGACAGGAACACGGCCATCAGGATGGGAGACAGGAACGACAGGATAAACCCCGACGCAATCGCCACGGGCACGCAGTCCAGGCCGCCACTGCTGCGGATCACCGGCAGGGTGAAGTCCATGGCAGTCGCCCCCCCATAGCCGATGGCCATGGCCGGTCGCTGGCCAATTAACAGCGGAATAATCGCAAGCGCAATAATCTCCCGGATCACATCATTGAGAAAGGCAACACCGCCCCAGGACGGCCCCAGGGCATCGCCAATCACAATACCGGACAGGGAATACCAGCCAAACCCGGACGCCAGTGCCAACGACTCATGCCAGGCGGCGTCCAGCAAGGGCACCATTGCAAAACCAGCGAGCAGAGAGCTCCCGGCCAGCGCTAACGCAATGCCCAACCCCTGTCGGTTGAGCAGCAGCCGACGAAGGGACAGGCCGGCATTGCGCAGTTGCAGGCCAATCAGAAACAGCAGCAACATTAGCGACCAGGTAGCCACGTCTTCGGCCATGGGCATATCCGGCAGCCAGTAGAAACCGGCCAAACCACCCACCACAACCGCCAACAGTGGCTTCAACCCCGCCAGGAAAAGGCGACGATAGCCACGAGGCTGGTCCACATGATCCTCCCGCGCTGCCATCGGCTGCCAACGGTGAAACAGCCACAGCCCCGCCATGTTTGCCACAAACAGTACCACCACGAGCACGGCAACCTGGGACGCCATATTGGCCAACTGGCCACCAACACCTTCCATCTGCCCGAGGCTCAGCCCCAAGAGTGCCAGGATAAAATACACCAGCCCTTCAACGCCGTAGTGAATGGCCGTCATCAGATGGCGGTTCTCAAGTGCCAGGGCAAACCCCAGGAAAAGCGGTGCCAGGATCAGCAGTGCGCCGGTCAGCATGAAGTCCTCGAAAAAAGTGTATTGGGGAGGGAAAGATCAGCCGATAGGTTCGTACTGATCGGGATCAAAATGAAACTTGCCTGCACTGGCATCGCGATCGGTTCGAATGGTGCGCGCCAGGCGTTGGGCCATCACCGACCAGACCACATAGTCGTTGGGTTGGGGCTGGTAATCCTGCCCCATCAGCGCGCCCGCAACACTGCGCAACACCGCTTCCGCCTGGGAAATGGAACGATAGGGGCCCTGGCAGCGATGTTTTTCTGGTTGGCCGTCCACCGAACCACTGAGTGCCACCAACGCCCAGATGTCCTCACCGACGGGTTTGATGAACAATTCAACCCGGCGCTGTTCCCGGACCATAACCAGTGCCCGTAGCGGGCCACGCCCATGAAAGTAATGCAGTTTCACGGCCTTATTCCAGGAGTTTCAGTGAAGTACATGCCCGGACCTGTCCTGCACCAGCACCCAGGGCGCAATCACCACTGCCCAGAGTTCCGTGTTTTCATCATACCAGTGGCGGGCAAGATCCGGAGCGACATCGCCCACTTTGTTATCGGCCAACCATCGCTCAAACTGGGCCTTGTTGTCCGCTGACAGTTCTGCCGCCACATCCAGCAGGTCCAGTTCCGGGACCACCTTCACGACATGGCCACGGGCATAATACACCTGCAGGTCATGCCAATTAATCCGGGACGTTTCCAGATTCAGCTTGTGTTTCAGTTCCTCTGGCGATTCTTTCGCAACCATGTTCACACCTTGGACGTCCATATTTCACGTATCTGATCGGCAAGGGTCATGGGGTCGAACGGTTTGGGTATCACGTCAACCGCTCCCAATTCCCTGTAGAACGCCACCTCTTCAGTTTGCACCTTAGCGGTCATGAACACCACAGGTGTCGCGCTCAATGCCGGAATTTCCCGTAACGCCTGAAACGTAGTCGGGCCATCCATACCCGGCATCATAACATCCAGCAGGATCAGTTCGGGGTCAAAATCCGGACCCTCAACAAGCGCCTCCTGACCGGAGCTGCAGCTCTTTACTGAAAACCCCCCAACGGTTTCCAGTGCCAGCTCCGCCACGGCCCTGATGTCGGCATCGTCCTCCACATAAAGAATTCGCTGAAGCTCTCCGACCGGGCTAGCCATCGTCTGTACCTCTCTCATGGTTATCCACCCCCAGTCTGCGCAGCAAGCGCAAACATTCCTCGCCCTGATTCTGCCCATCCGCTATCAAGGCGGAGGCACGCATAACCAGTTTTGAATCGCTCGTGGCATCACGCGGCAGAAAATGAACTGCGCCAATCAGCTCTCTCAACTGCAAAGGCAGATGCCACTGCACTTTGAGACGATTCCCATAACTCTGAGCCCAGGCCGTTAACCCGCTTTCAATCTGTTCATCAGAAACCTGGCCTTTGCGATCCAGGCATTGCTGCATCACCTTGAGCACCGCCAGTTCGCCGACCCGGCTGAGCAGGGCCGCCGTGTGCACATCGGATTGATCGATTCCGATACGTAACGCAATTCGTACGGCTTCCTGGGCTACCTTCTCGGCGGTTTCGAGAAAGACAGTCGCTTTTTCCGCCAAACGGGTATCGCGCAACTGGCCGCATATATCCAGCGACATGGCCATCGCGTGCCGCAAGGCCATATCCACACCCATGGTGGCAATCCCGTCACGCAGACTGCGGACCGGCTCACCGGTTTTCTGGAACGAGGCGCTGTTGGCCACGTCAAGCAGACGGGTTGTCAACGCAACCTCGCCATGCCACCGCTCCGCGAGCTGCGATGGGGAGATATCCTGTTTTCGCGCCATCAATTCGAGAACCCGAGCCGTATCAATGGCGGAGGGCAGCTGAATAACGGACTCCACCGACGTCTGCAGCAGGTGCTCCAGATCAGGTTGAGACTCCCGATCAAAGTCTGCCGGGTCCACCAGTGCTGTCAGCCTTTCGTGCACCATCTCCACACTGAACGGTTTGCTGATATAGCCATTGATGCCGTAGCGTGCGGCTTTCAGAACCGAATCCCTGTCAGCCCGGCCGGAGATCATGACAATGGCGGTCTTGCTGCTCTTCTCACGGGCAGCGCGAATAACCTCAAGGCCCGAGCCATCCGGCAGATTCCAGTCGATGATCATCAGGTCAGAACCGTGTTGGGACCAATGTGCCAGAGCCCCCCTGACCGACGCCGTTACGAAAATATCAATACCCGGGTAAAGCCCGCCGACCACCGTTTCCAGCAGATCCGCCAGCAATGTGTCATCTTCCAGAATAAGTGCCTTCATAACGTTATGCTTCATCCCTGATGGAAAATCGTCACGCCGTTACGGCCCCCTTTCTTTCGCTCATAAAGGGCCTGATCCGCTGCATTGAGCGCATCACTACCGGACTCAAAAGCATCCAGCGCGGCAATACCCACGCTGAGGGTAACCGACAGGCTAGCACCATCATCGTTGAACGACAGGCCTGAGAATGCCTCACAGATCTGAGTCATCACCGACCGCCCTTCCTGCGTCGAGCACTCCGGTAAAACCACTGCAAACTCCTCCCCACCATACCGGCCGATCATGTCGGTGGAACGCAATCGTTGCCTGAGGAGACTGGCAAGTGCCTTAATGACGATATCGCCCATTCTGTGCCCGTATTGATCATTCACCTTCTTGAAATGATCCAGGTCCAGCATGGCGACAACGGAAGAATGCGACAATCGCTTGCAGCGGGCCTGCTCCTTATCAACTTCTTGTTTTATATATGAATGCTTCAACAGGCCCGTAAGGCTGTCCCGTATCAGCAGCTCGTTCAGTTGGCGGGCGCGATAACAGCGGATTTGAGCCGCGCGTACAAGATAGCTGTCGGACACGGGCTTGGTCAGGAACTCATCCGCCCCTTTTGCCATGGCTTCGAGCTGAACCTGCTTATCCTGCTCAGACGACAGGTAGATGATCGGCAGGCTTACCCATTCGGGATCAAAACGAACCAGCTTTGCCACCGTCGGCCCGGAGTAATCCCCCATACGAACGTCCAGCAGCATTATGTCGGGCGAGAATTCCGAGAGTTCCGACAACACCGTCTCGGGATTACTGATGGCGCGGACATTAAAGCCCGCTCCTTCCAGCACCGCCCGGTAGTGCCCAGCAAGATCCTCATCGTCATCCAGAATCAGGATTTTCCCGGAAACCGTCCGGCTCTGCTCACTGACCAAACGCTCGATGCTTTCCGTCAGTACGGTTGCATCAACCGGTTCCGTAATAAGTGCGTCTGCCCCGGCATCCGCCAGGGCATAGCGGTTTCGGAAATCATCCCTGCGTCCGATGCAAATGAGCGGTGGTTTCAGGGAATTCTCGCTCCCAGCCTTAGCATCGAGCGCCGCGGACACCTCGGAAATTGCGTCCTCTCCGGTCACCACAAGGGTCACTCCCGACATTCCGCTAAGGGAGAGGGTGGAGACCGCCTGGCGCGATATCGAAAAACCGTAATTTGAGAGTGCGTACTCCAGAAAAACCTGCGAACCTTCCGATAATCCACACAGGACAACCTGAATATCTGCGGCCGTCAGACTGTAATGATCATTTAAGTGCTCAGGATCGTTGGTACTGCGGGTTGTCGACACCGACGTTTCATCCAACAAAGAACGCAAGTGCCCTGCCTGAGTCAGGGTATCGATAACCTGTGGAGTTTCCTCGCCGGGAACCTCTGGGTCACCGTCGGCTTGCACCGGGTATTTTTCCACCAATGGCTTGAGGCGTTGTTCCAGCCTTCGTGCCTCCGCCCCCAATACCGCATACCCGAAGGTTCCGGCAGAACCGGCCAGACGATGAAGCAGTTGGTAGGCCGACATCACATCTTCACGCCGCAGTCGCTGCCCCTGAGCCCCCCGGTTACCCTCGCAGCGACTTCGCTCAACTGATCGAGTTCCCCCTCCGCCTTACCACGGAAGCTGAGTCGCAATTGCGCAAGTTTATCCGCGATATCCGCTTTTGGATCTGTTCCCATAAAAGGTCTGAGGCCTCGATTTTTTACTAATATAACCGGTTCAACTAGGCTAATCTTCTTTCATCACAGAACATTATCCGGAAAAACGCAACAGCGAGGCACTTCCTTGCGATCAGGCAAATCGCTCTCCCTTAGTAGTCGCGTAGCCATAATTATTGGCGGCGGCAGTCTTGTAACCGTCCTGGCCATCATTGCGATCGCCTATCAGGCCCTGGTACAGGACTTTGAAGACCTGCTCACCCACCGCCAGATTCTGGAAGCTGCAAGAACATCGGAGCAGGTCGACCAGAAGCTTCAGCTTCGACTGAATTCTCTGTCAGCGTTCGCCTCACAACTTGCCGGCGACGACCTTCCAGACCAGGCTGCTCTGGAGATAGCGCTGAATCGCCAAACGGCAATCCAGGATCTGTTCCCGGCAGCGCTTCTCGTTTTCGATGAGAACGGATGTGCCGTGGCAGAGAATGTCTACGTCCCCAATCGTATTGGCACCTGCTATCTGGATCGCCCTCACTTCCAGGAAGCCCTGGAGAAACGAAAGCCTGTTGTCAGCAAGCCTATTATCGGGCGAACCACTGGCAGGCCCCTGCTCTCCTTTTTGGCACCCATCGAAACGGATGAAGGGGATTTTCTTGGGTTCGCAGGCGGCACCCTCGACCTGGGCAAGACCAGTCTACTACCCGAAAAACGCAACATGGGTTTTTATGGATCCCAGGGTATCGAGAAAATCATCGACACGGAAAACTTTCTGTACGTGGATTCCGGCAAGGGCTCCCAGAATATCGAACCCCTGCCACCTCCTGGCGCAGATGCGCTGACGGACGCGGCGTTATCCGGCATCACGTTCGGACAGGTCAGCGGCCAGGATGGTCAGCCCCTGATATACGCCACCAATCACCTGCAACGGCTGGGATGGGTCTTCGTCCGTGCTGTTCCCTATGATCAAGCAACAACACCCGCCCGACAATCCTTTCTCCAGTTCTTCAGCATCAGCCTGCTGATCACACTGGTGATCGCCGCGTTAAGCTACCTGCTGGTCAAAAGCACCATGTCGCCACTGGACCGAATGACGACGCGTATAAAGCACATGGCTGAACAACCGGATTCTGCCATGCGGTTGGGCGAGTCCGGCATTCCGGAGGTCAGCAACCTCGCCGGGGCCTTCAACCGGCTTCTGGAGGAACGTGACAGCCTGGACAGGCTCAAAGATCATTTCATGTCCTCGGTCAGTCACGAACTTCGTACGCCCCTGACGTCACTGACTGGCGCTCTGAAGCTGCTCTCTTCCGGCACCACCGGACCACTGAGCGAGAAAAGCCAGAGCATGGCAAACCTCGCCCTGAGAAATGGCGAGCGCCTGCAACTGCTGGTGGCGGATTTGCTCGACTTCAATAAACTGTCCGATGGCAGTCTCAAAGTGCGAATTCAAAGCGAAGCGATCCAACCGATACTTTACGGCACCGTTGAGGACAACAACACTATGGCTGCTGAACATCATGTCCGGTTGATGTCAGACAGCGGTGAGCTACCACATATACTCTGTGACAAGCACCGGCTGAGGCAGATTCTGGACAACTACGTCAGCAACGCCATCAAGTTCTCGCCCAAGAACGGAGTGGTCAGGATAAAAGCCCATCGCCACTCACCGGAGTACGTGAGAATCACCGTCAGTGACCAGGGCTCTGGAGTACCGGATTCTTTTGCCGACAGCGTGTTCAAACGATTCGCCCAGGCCGAAACCGGCACCACCCGTTCGGTGAAGGGTACGGGGCTGGGGCTTGCCATTTGTGCAGAACTGGCAAAGCTTATGGATGCAGAGGTTGGCTACTACAATGATCAGGGTGCGCATTTCTGGGTCGATATGCCCACATCCGGATCCGGTGAGGCATTGTCGACCGTCGCTGATGAGGAAACAGACTCATGATAGCACCCGAAAGCCCATTGAATGAGGCGGTACGGCTTCTCGCGCTGAAGCGAACTCACCTGCTCGATACGTCACCAGAGGAGCGATTTGATCGCTTTACTCGCATGGCCAAACTGGCCTTCGACGTCCCCATTGCCCTGGTGTCACTGGTCGACGAAAAACGGCAATGGTTCAAATCCTGTCAGGGGCTGGAGGCCAGGGAGACCCCCAGGGACATCTCTTTCTGCGGCCACGCCATCCTCAGTGATCGTCTGTTCATTGTCGAGGACACCCACGAGGATTCGAGATTTGCCGATAACCCGCTCGTTACCGGCCCGCCAAACATTCGCTTCTACGCCGGTGCTCAACTCCGCAGCCATGAAGGTTATCGCCTGGGCACTCTCTGCATCATAGACACCCGGCCACGATCGCTCGACGGCGATCAACGCATGCTTTTGGAAGAGCTGGCCCGATGTGTCGATGAAGAGATCAATGACTTCGAAGCGAGTAAATCCCGCCAGGAACAACTCGAGAAGACCCGGATTCTGAGTGCACTGAACAACCTGACGGTGGACGCCTCCGCGCCCCTGGAACAAAAAATAGACATGGCCCTGGATCTGGGGCGCCAACACCTTGAACTGGAAACCGGCATCGTCAGCGAAATCACCACCGATGTCTATACGATTCGCTGGTTCAGAGCGCCGGATGACTCTCCACTGGAAGCCGGCCTGTCACTACCGGTGGAACAAACCTATTGCGCGCTGATGCTTGCAAAAGGCGACCATCTGGCGATCAGCCATATGGGCGACTCGCGCTATCGCCATCAGTCGTGCTATGCCCAGATGGGCCTCGAGAGCTATATTGCGGCGCCCATAGAGTTTGATGGCAAGCTCTTCGGCACGCTTAATTTTTCCTCGGTATCGCCAAGATCCAGACCGTTCACGGATCTGGATCGCCTGTTTATCGTGTGGCTGGCACAGTGGATGGCAGCCCTTCTCCAGCAACATTCCCATGAGGATACGTTGCGAAAGCTGTCCGAAAACGTGCCTGGAATGCTTTATCAGTATCAGGTACTCCAGGATGGTGAGTCGAGGTTCCTCTACAGCAGCGACGGCATACGTGATATTTACGGCGTTTCTCCGGAGGCTGTTATAGAGGATGCCAGCATTGCCTTTGATGCCATACACCCCGACGACATTGAGTATGTAGCCGCTTCCATCGACCGTTCCCAGGAGGCACTGGCGGTTTGGGAGTACGAGTTTCGGGTCAGAACGCCGGACGGGAACTGGATTTGGGTCGAGGGCCGGGCCACGCCGGAACGGCGCCCGGACGGTAGCGTCATCTGGCATGGGTTTCTCGCCAACGTCGATGAAAAGAAGCGCTCGCAGCTTGCACTCGCGGAACGAGAGCAACTGCTGCGTACCTTATTCGAACTGTCACCGATTGGCATTCTTCTGACCAGTTTCAGAAGCGGACAGAACTTTGATGTTAACGCGGCACTGTTGGAGTACAGCGGTTACTCACACGCCGAGTTCCTGGCACTGAACTACTGGGACGTCACTCCCGAGGACTACGCCGAGCAAACGCAGCAGGCCATCACTGATTTGAAAGAACACGGGCGGTTCGGCCCCGTGGAGCAGGAGTTTATCCGCAAGGATGGCACCCGGTTCCCGATTCTCTTCCAGGGCGTTCTGGTGGAGCGTGCCGACAACGAACCACTGGTGTGGTCGCTGGTTGAGGATATATCAGAGCGCCGCAAGGTTGACCGAATGAAAAACGAGTTCATCTCCACCGTGAGCCATGAACTACGAACTCCCCTGACGTCCATATCAGGCTCCCTTGGGTTGATCGCGGGCGGGGTTTTTGGCCATCTACCTGAAAAAGTCAAAGCCATGGTGGCTATCGCAGCCCGCAACAGCGACCAACTAAAGCATCTGATTGATGATCTGCTGGATATGGAAAAGCTGGTCTCCGGAAAAATGGAACTGCGGATGCACAGCGAGAACATCAGCGCGATCATTCAGGACAGCCTGGATCGAACATCAACCTACGCGGTTGATCGGCAAATCTCACTTCGGTTCGAAAATCACCATCCCTGGGTCAAAGCCGCTATCGATGCCCGGCGCCTGGGCCAGGCACTCGACAACCTGCTGTCCAACGCCATCAAGTTTTCTCCGCCGGAGGCCGAGGTTGTCATACTGACACACCTTCATGACGGCCTTTTTCGCATCGAAGTCACGGACTATGGCACAGGCATACCGGAAGCCTTCCGAGCCAGGATATTCGAAAAGTTCGCCCAGGCTGACAGCTCCGATACCCGAGGCCGTGGCGGTACGGGCCTCGGGCTGGCCATTACCCGGGAGATCATGTCGCAAATGGGCGGCGGCGTGGGGTTCAAATCCACCGAGGGATACGGCTCGACGTTCTGGCTGGACATCAAACCCGATGAGAGTGACAAACCCGATGAGAGTGACGAGTAATCGATAGTGGCGGCACAAACGCGGGCTAACGTGTTTCATCGTTTGATCTGGGCTTCAAGGCTGGGCGTTCTGCTGTTGGTCATTGTAGTCGCGGTTTCCCTTGATGCATCCAGCTCTTCCAGCCACCGCAACGATGTCCGTCAGCAGTGGCAGGAAAAAACGGATGAGATAAGCCTCAAGCTGCAAAGTGCCATACTGCAGAACATCCAGACCGTGTGGGGACTGGCCGCCAACGTCGCGATACAACCCGATATCGACGGCCAACGCTTCCGGGAACTGGCCTCGGTCATCTTCAGCCTGGCACCGGAACTCCGAAACATCGGACTGGCTCCGGATTTCGTGATTCGCCATGTCTACCCACTGGCCGGCAATGAGGCTGCGATCGGTCTCGACCTGACCGCACAGAGCTTGTCGCAAGATCAGATCAAGATGCTGCTCAACACCCGCCGCGTGGTGTTCACCGGCCCTATTGATCTGGTTCAGGGCGGGCAGGGGCTGGCGGGGCGTGTTCCCATATTTGAACAGGCCTCGGGCGATTTCTGGGGGGTTATTTCAGTGATACTGGACCTTCAGAAACTGTACTCGTCGATAGGGCTGGATAGGTTGCAAGACGACTTCAATGTAGCTATCTCGTCGTCGGCCGACGTTAATGACACTCAGTCGGTTTTTTTCTCCACACGCCCCTTTCAATGGGAAGATCCAGTCACCAGCACGATTCGCATGAGAGGCGCTACCTGGGTGGTGTTTGCCGAACCAGTCGGGGGCTGGCCAAACCACCCCAGTCAGCCCTGGATATTTCGTGGCAGCCTGTTCGCGATGCTGGTCATTGTCAGCGGTGCTGTTTTCTGGCTCACCAGCCTGATGTCACGGGATCGCGAAATGCAGCGGCGGCTCTGGGGACTCTTCGAACTGGCCCCCATGGGCATCGGGCTGTTCAGTGTCACCTCCAATCGACTGCTCCGGGCAAACCCAACGTTCGAAAACCAGTTTGGCAGATCCGTCCAGACACTGGATTTCTTCGACCAACCGCTTGATGTCCATGGAGAGCCGCTGGCCAACAGGCCCGGGGTTCAGGAAACCCTTCGGGAACATGCCAGACTCAGCGGCCTCGAAGGCTACTTCATGACGCCAGGGCAGGAACTGGCCCCCGTCATGCTCCACGGGCTGCAACTGGACGATGACGGCAACGAACCCGTTGTCTGGCTGATCACCGAGGACATTTCAGAGCGGAAGAAAGTCGACCACCTGAAGAACGAGTTCATTTCCACTGTCAGCCACGAGCTTCGCACCCCGCTGACCTCGATTTCCGGCTCCCTCGGGCTGCTGGCCAACAATGCCGTCGGCGAGCTGCCGGAGAAGGCCTCGAAACTGGCGCACATCGCCTATCGGAACAGCCAACAGCTTACGTTCCTGATCAACGACTTACTCGATATGGAAAAGCTTGTGGCCGGCAAAATGCCCTTCCGTAGCGAACACCATGTTCTGCAAAATCTTGTTCACGAGAGTGTTGAAAACATCGCAACCTTTGCCCAACAGCGAGACATTCATCTTCAGGTGGCTGAACTGCCAGCCGTGACGGTTCATGTGGATCGTCAGCGCCTGAACCAGGCCATCACCAACCTGTTGTCCAACGCCATCAAGTTTTCTCCGGCAGGGTCCTCCGTCGACATTTTCGCCAGCCAGCGCGGAGAGTCGGTTCGGCTGTGTATCAGGGACCATGGTGAGGGCGTCGCCCCGCATTTTCGGGAGCATATTTTTAAGAAGTTCTCACAAGCTGATTCGTCGGACCGAAGAGCCAGTGGCGGAACCGGGCTCGGTCTGGCCATCACACGGGAGCTGATGGCGCGCATGAAGGGCACGGTGGACTATGAATCCGTTCCGGGCGAGGGGGCTACGTTCTGGCTGGAACTGCCAGTGGCGGGGTAATGGGTAACTGAGTATTGAGAGGCCCGGCAGGTTGCCCTGCCAGACCAACGCCAGACCAACGCCAGACCAAACAGTTACGCCGACTTGAGCATCTCCCGCACGACGTAGTGCAGGATACCGCCGTGGCGGTAATAAACCGCTTCGTTGGCGGTGTCGATCCGGGACAGTAGTTCACAGGTCTCGGTCTTGCCGTCCGGATAGGTCACCGTCATTTCGAGTGTCTGACCCGGCTTGATGTCACCGGACAGGCCCTTGATGCTGATGGTCTCTTCACCCGTCAGCTTCAGGCTCTTGCGGTCGACCCCGTCCTTGAACTGCAGCGGCATCACGCCCATACCGATCAGGTTGGAGCGGTGGATACGCTCGTAGGACTCGGCAACCACGGCCTTCACGCCCAGCAAGCGGGTACCTTTCGCAGCCCAGTCACGGCTGGAGCCGGTGCCGTATTCCTTGCCGGCAATGACCACCAGGGGGGTGTCCTCTTCCTGATACTTCATGGCCGCATCGTAGATGGGCATCTGCTCGCCAGTGGGGATGTGTTTGGTGAATCCACCCTCAACGCCGTCCAGCATCTCGTTCCGGATGCGCACGTTGGCGAAGGTGCCACGCATCATCACCTCGTGATTGCCCCGGCGCGAACCGTAAGAGTTGAAATCCTTCGGCTCCACACCCCGCTCCTGCAGGTATTTACCCGCCGGGCTGTCGGCTTTGAACGACCCGGCCGGCGAAATATGGTCGGTGGTGACGGAGTCACCCAACAGCGCCAGAATGTTCGCGTCCTTGATATCATCGATGGCGTCCGGCTCTTCCTTCAGGCCCTGGAAGAACGGCGGGTGCTGGATGTAGGTGGACTTGTCGGACCACTCGTACACCTTGCTCTCGGGGACCTTGATCGCCTTCCAGGTGGCATCGCCGTCGAAGACTTCCGCATACTCCTTATGGAACATGTCGGTTTTCACCTTCTCGACCGCTTCGGCGATTTCCTGCTGGCTCGGCCACAGGTCCTTCAGGTACACAGGCTTCCCGTTTTTGTCTTCGCCCAGAGGATCCTTGGAAAGGTCCAGGCGCACGTTGCCTGCCAAGGCATAGGCCACTACCAGCGGTGGTGAGGCCAACCAGTTGGTTTTCACCAGTGGGTGCACCCGACCCTCGAAGTTACGGTTACCGGAGAGCACCGAGGCCACGGTAAGATCACCATCGGCAATGGCCTTCTCAACGGCATCCGGCAACGGGCCGGAGTTACCGATACAGGTGGTGCAACCATAACCCACCAGGTTGAAACCAAGCTTGTTGAGGTCGTCCTGGAAACCACCCACCTTCAGGTAATCGGTCACCACCTTAGAGCCCGGTGCCAGGGAGGTTTTCACCCAGGGCTTGGTATCCAGCCCCCTTGCGACCGCTTTCTGGGCAATCAGGCCCGCAGCCATCATCACGCTGGGGTTGGACGTATTGGTGCAGGAGGTGATTGCTGCGATGACGACCGCGCCGGGGTCCAGCCGTGTCTTTTCACCGTTCATTTCCAGCGGCTGACTGGCGGCGTGTTCGTAGCTGTCCTGGACACCAACGGCGGTCTGCCCGCCTTCCGATTCCAGTTTGCCTTCGCGGGACTCTGACGGGCCTTCGGCGGTTTCCATCAGCAGTTCAAACGAGGCCTTCATGTTCTTCAGGGCAACCCGGTCCTGCGGGCGCTTGGGGCCGGCGAGGCTGGCCTCGACGTCACCCATATCAAGTTCCAGGGTGTCGGTGTACACCGGCTCCTGGCCGGGCTGGCGCCAGAGGCCCTGGGCCTTCGCATAGGCCTCCACCAGCTCAAGCTGGTCGTCTTCGCGGCCGGTCAGCTGCATGTATTTGATGGTTTGCTCGTCCACCGGGAAGAAACCACAGGTAGCCCCGTATTCCGGCGCCATGTTGGCAATGGTGGCACGGTCCGCGACGGGCATGTCTTTCAGGCCGTCACCGTAGAATTCCACGAACTTACCCACGACACCTTTCTTGCGCAGCATTTCGGTGACGGTCAGTACCAGATCCGTTGCGGTAATGCCTTCGCGCAGCTTGCCGGTAATCTTGAAGCCGACCACTTCCGGAATCAGCATGGACACAGGCTGGCCCAGCATGGCCGCTTCCGCTTCGATACCACCCACACCCCAGCCGAGGATGCCAAGGCCGTTGATCATGGTGGTGTGGGAGTCTGTGCCCACCAGGGTATCCGGATAGGCGATGGTTTTTCCGTCCTGGTCCTTGCTCCACACGGTCTTACCCAGATACTCCAGATTCACCTGGTGACAGATACCGGTCCCAGGCGGCACCACGCGGAAATTGTCGAACGCCTGCTGGCCCCAACGCAGGAACTCATAGCGTTCCTGATTGCGTTCCATCTCGATGGTAACGTTGTCCTTGAAGGCTGATGGGTCACCGTACTTGTCCACCATCACCGAGTGGTCGATCACCAGATCCACCGGCGACAGCGGATTGATCATTGCCGGGTCCTTGCCGGCTGACTTGACCGCTTCCCGCATCGCCGCCAGATCCACCACACCGGGCACACCGGTGAAGTCCTGCATCAGTACACGGGCGGGACGAAACTGGATTTCGGTATCGGATTTCCGGTCTTTCATCCACTGAATCATCGCATCGATATGGCCCCGGTCCACGGTGGCGTCATCTTCGTTGCGCAGCAGATTTTCCAGCAACACCTTCAGGGAAAACGGCAACTTGTCGATGTTGCCAAGGGTGTCGGCAGCCTTGGGCAGGCTGTAATAGTGATAGGTCTTGCCGCCAGCCTCCAGGCTGGAAAGGGTATTGAGACTGTCTTTACTCAGGCTTTGTTTCGACATGAGGTGCCTCCTTTTGATGATCCGAAGATTTCGGAAGGCTTAGCAGTAGCCTTTGCATCAGCGTACTGACCGCGGATGGCAATAGACTGATGCAAAGACCCTGATTTTGAAAGTCTCCTATAACTATTGCACCGATTGACCAGACTTCAACTGCGGTTCCGTGAATGTTCAGTATTGCGGCGGTGAATACCCCTATCCCCCTCAGGCCTGTCGATCCCCATAAAGCTGGGCGTAGAGCCCCTGGCGGGCGATCAGCTCGTCATGATGCCCTTCCTCGGTGATGAAGCCGTCCTCGAAAACGTAAACACGGTCGGCCTGTTTCACGGCACTCAGACGATGGGCAATGATCAGGGTGGTGCGTTGACGCAGGAAAGCCTCCAGATCCTGATGCAGTTGAAACTCGGTTTCGGCGTCCAGGGCGGAGGTGGCCTCATCCAGGATCACCACGGAGGGATCCGACAACACCATACGGGCAATGGCCAGCCGCTGGCGCTGGCCACCGGACAAACGCACCCCCTGGCGGCCAATCATGGTATCCAGTTGCTGAGGCATGTCCGCCACGGTCCCGTCCAGTTGCGCGATGGCCAGGGCCTGCCACAGTTCGGCGTCGGTCTTGTCCCGGCCCAGGGTGAGGTTCTGTCGCACGGTGTCGTTGAACAGGGCCGGGTGCTGTAGCACGGTGGCCACATTCTCCCGCAGACAGGGGAGCCCGATGCGCTGGACCGGCACACCACCCAGCAGCACCTGCCCCTGCTGCGGTGTGTACATGCCCAGAATGACCTGTACCAGAGTGGATTTTCCGCCGCCACTGGCGCCCACAACCGCGACTTTCTCTCCCGGTTCAAGGTGGAGGTCAATGCCCTTGAGCACGGATTCCTCACCGTAGCTGAAGTGGATGTCCTTCAGAGTCAGGCCAACGGTGTGACGATCCCTGAAGGGGTTTTCCAGCGCCGGGTAACGGGGCTCCTCCTCCAGCTCCAGCAAGCGGTTGATTCGCCCCAACGCCGCATTGGCGGCGAACCAGGCGTACTGCATATTCAGCATTTCCTGTACCGGCGTGAGCATAAACCACAGGTAGCCAAAGATGGCGAACATCATGCCGATGCTCAGGTCGCTGAACAGGACCGTCACCATCGCCGCCGCGCGGAAGGTGTCGACACCAAACTGGAACAGCGCAAAGCTGGCGCGGGTGGCGGCGTCGCTGCGCCATTCAAACTGTATGGCATGGTCGCGAACCGTGCGGGCGCGGCTGATCAGCTGGCGCAGGTAGTGCTGTTCCCGGTTAGCCGCCCTGAGCTGGTGGATCGCGTCCAGAGTTTCCGTCAGGTCACCCTGGAAGTCCTCGTAGGCGCTATTCTCCTGGCGTTTGAGTTCCTTGACCCGTTTGCCAATGAGCATGGTGGCGAAAATCACCAGCGGATTGAACAGCAGGATCAGCAGTCCCAATTGCCAGTGAACCCACATCAGCACGATGGCGGTTCCGGTGACGGTCAGGCTCGCCACCAGGAAACGGCTGATGGTGGTACCCAGGAACTGGTCGATGGTATCCAGGTCGGTAATAAAATGACTGGTGATGCCGCCCGAGCCACGGGTTTCGTACTCCGACATGGCCACCCGCTGCAGCCGGCCCAGCAGTCGGGAACGGATACGGAACACCACATCCTTGGAAATCTTGGAGAACTCACGGGACTGAAGCACGTTGAAGGTGAGCGACAACGACCTTAGCAGAAACGCTGCTACCACCATCAGGCCGATGTAAACCACCGGCAGGTGCCATGTTTCGGGTAGCATCGTCTGCATTACGGGCAGCACCGGGCCGGCCTCATCAAGCAGCACTTCGTCCACCAGTACCGGCAACAGCAGGGGAATAGGCACGCTGACCACCGTGGCCAGTATGGCGAGCATGTTCGCTCTCACCAGCCGCGGCTTGTGTTTGAGGGCAAGGGACAGAATACCCCGCCAGGTGTACCGGTTGTCGTTGCGACCCCTGCTGTCCGGCCCGACTGCGTTCAGATCCGCCGCCTGCTCCAAGAAACCTCCGTTAATGCGATGCCACCCACACTGGTACGCTGCAAATTCGGTGACAGTCTACCCGACCTTCTGCCATCATTGCCCCTCAAACCCTCGATGTACCAGAACCGGGCCCATTGTGAAACACGACTGCCATTACCACCCCGGCGAACCCGCAAAATGGCATTGCGGTGACTGCCAGATACACTACTGCACCCGTTGCATGCCGGATGCGGACACCCGAAAACAACACGCCTTGTGCCCCCACTGCAGCCGTGCCATGCGCTATCTCGGTGCCGCCACGGAGGCCGTGCCATTCTGGAACCGGATCGGTGCTTTCTTCCGCTACCCGTTCCACACCGATCCGCTGATGGTTATTGCCATTTGTACGCTGGTGCCCTTGGTCGTCAGCGGCAATCTCATCGGCCTGATCATCACGCTGGTGCTGGCCCTGGCACTGCTGAAGTATACCTATGCCGTTATCAGCCACACCGCCGAGGGTCATATGAAACCGCCTCCGGTAGCAGTGGCATTTACCGGCAGCGGGTTTGACATTGTGATCCTGCAGCTACTGGTGTTTGCGCTTATGGGCGGCATGGTAGCGGCCGCTGCCATGGTTGGCGGGCCGCTGTTGATGTTCCTGGCCGTGGCCTTCGTGATACTGGCCCTGCCCGCCAGCATCATGGTGCTGGCCATGGAGCGCTCGGTCATGGCCGCGGTGAACCCCATGAACCTGGCGGTGCTGATCTCGCGCATCGGCACGCCCTATTTCCTGCTGTATGGCTACCTGATCCTGCTGACCCTGGCGTCCGGGGCAGCCCAGGATTTCGCCCTCACCCACTTCGCTCCGGGTGTTGCCCGTACACTGGCGGGTTTTCTCAACAGCACCTCTACGCTGATCCTGTTCCACATGCTGGGTTACCTGCTGTTCCAGTACCAGGAGGAGCTGGGCTTTGCCAGCGATCTGCAGGATGACGAAAACGCCGGCGAAATGCAGAACCGCGACCGCACCCATCGGTTTGACGCCGACATTGACATGAATCTGAAGGACGGCAACTACGACCGGGTCCAGTCGATGCTCAAGGAAGCCCTGAAACGGGATTCCCAGAACGCCTTTCGGTTAGGGCAGTTGCATCAGCTGCTGACCGCCCGCAATGATATTCCGGAGCTGTATCGGTATCACCCCCGATTGCTGAACATGCTGGCGGAACGGAACGACGGCGAGGGTATAGCGGCGTTGTTGGCGGCTATAGAAACTGTGGAGCCAGGGTTCCGGCTGGAGGACCCCGAGCTGTCAGTGCGCTGCGCCCGTTGCCTGTATCAGCGCGGGCATTTCAAACCGGCGCTGAAGTTACTGCAGGACTTCCACAAGCGTTTCCCGGACAGCGAGGAACTGGCACCGGCCTATCTGCTGGTCGCTCAGGCGCTGGCGAATGGTCTGGGGCAGTGGGAAAAAGCGTCGGCGTTCCTGAATTTCGTCAAGAAACGCTGTCTGAACCATCCTTTGCACGAGCAGGTCGATGTGTACCTGCAGCAGGTTGAGAACCGGGAGCCATTGAAAGGCCCGAAGGCTTCTTTCGCAGTTCAGGAGTAAGGCTGATTGTTGGGGAGGCTTTTCCAAAACCGTGCGTAGCCATGGATGGCGGAGCCGAGCGTACATGGATGTATTCACAGCGTGTTTTGGAAAAGTCTCCCCAACAATCGGCCGTCCAACCGTGAGCTAGCCTTCTTGTAACAACTGCCTGTAGTGGCGAGCCTTGGGCGTCATCTCGCGCTTTTCGAACTCCTCGGCCAGCAAGCGGCAGGCTTCGCTGGCCAGGAGCTGATCACCGGCACTGCGCAGGCGTTCGAAGGCTTTCTCCGCGGCTTTCAGGTCGTCATTACGAAGGCAGGTGAACAACACCCGGTTGTGGTCCTCTGCGTCGAGCGGGGCATGGCCCTCGCCTTTGCCCAGGTACTCCTGCCAGATTTCGACCATCCGCTCGGGCTGGCGCCGGCTAAGGGACTCGTTCATCAATTCCTGCGTCCGCTCGCGATATTGCGGCAGGTCCGGGCGCAGTTTCGCCAGCTGATATAAGTGCTCCAACAGGATAGTGCGGTCCGGGTAGTGCTCTCTCAGCGCCTCGAACTGGCGCCGGGCCAGGTCGAAATCCATGCGGCCGAGGCTGGCCATGGCCTGACTGTAGCCGGTGGTGAAACGCTCGTCCTGCTCATCTTCCTCTGGTTCGAAAAACTCTTCCTTCACCTGCAACCAGCTCTTGCCCAGCAGCCAGACCATACCCGCGCCGGCCACCAGGCCACCCGCGTGGGCCATGTAGGCAATGCCCGTGGCTCCGGCGAACCAGTAATCGTAGATTTCCTTGCCCAACCACACGGGCAGGATCGCCAACGCCGGGGCGCGAAAATAATTGAAGTACACACCAACGAAATAGAAGAAGCGGATTCTCTGCAACCCGTAGATGGCCACGTACATGCCCATGAGCCCGGAGATAGACCCGGATGCACCCACCAGGGGTATGTGACTGCCCATGGAAAACGCGGTGAACACCACACCCGACAGAGCGCCACACAACAGGTATGCCAGCAGGAAACGCCCTGCCCCCAGGGCCTTCTCGACGGTAAACCCCAACAGGAACAGGAACACCAGGTTGCCAATAATATGGCCCCAGCCGCCGTGGAGGAATTGGTAGGTAATCAGCGTGTAGAGGGAAAATTCCGCTGGCACCAGCCCCAGCTGATTGGCGCTGAGCCTGTCCATCAGTTGGGTCTGAATGTCCCCCCGCTGCTCCAGCCAGAGGCGGCGCTCGGCCGGCGCCCAGAGCCTGTCCCGGTTCTGCAGCATGTACTGGTAAAACTCACGGTCCGCCAGCAGGCTGTAGGCAACCCACAAGTCCCCGCCCTCTTCTTGCAGTTGCTGGAAGTTCTGCAGGTCGTAGACCCGATTCTGATTGTCTTCAAACTCAATCTGGCGCTCGAGGTAGTCCTCGTATACCGGGGCTTCCAAAGACTTCAGGTCCGATTCCAGATACTGCTCAACCGCTTCTTCAATCAGCCGGTTGTCGTCGCCCTGGTAAAAGAAGAATACCAGCAGGCAAGTCGTGATCAGCCCGAGGGTAACCCAGGGTGGGCGCTTCCAGTTCACGGTGTTTTCGGCGGGGATAATCAGCATGGGCCGTCACAATTCATCATAATTTGTCTCTTGAGAGGTGCTTTTTACCACAGCATGGCCAGTTTTTCGCGTTGTAATGAATCCTGAAGCGGTTTAGCCGGCCACGGGCAAAACAAACTGTGCGCGGCACCACAAACAGGCTACTCTGCGGTTGTCACACGATGGTCATACAAATGACATTCAATCAGGGCAGCCGCAAAGGGGCGAATCGCACGATGCTCGAAACGAGCACGGAGTATGGGTTTCGACCAATCGCCAATTGCCGTTGTCCCGGCCACAGCCAATAGTTGCCGGGACAACAAGAAAAACAGGACGTGCAACCAAGGAAACTGCCATGACTGTACTCATACTGGACAATCCGGATCTACTTGCCAGAGCGGCCATCGAATCAGGCCTGCCAATGCCCTCACTGGCATCGGACGGCACACCCCGCAAACCTCACCGGCTGCGGTTCCACTACGGTTTCAACAAGCATCGACTGGATGAGCAGGACCTGACCATCCTGCGCCAGCACGCGCTCTACCTGCGACACAACCCGGGCGCTACGGTGCGGATCCATGGCCATGCCGATAATTTCGGCGTTAGTGAATACAACCATTTCCTGTCCCGCCTGCGGGCCAGCAGCGCGGCGAAAGTACTGATTCGCGAGGGCGTCAGGGAAAGCCAGATTCTGGTGAGCGGCTGGGGCAGCGATCGCCCGCTGGCGCGGCCGGAAGACCACGCCGCCAACCGCCGGCTGGAACTGGAATACGTCACCATGGAAATGGCGCGGGCGCTCTAGGAGCCCGGCCTTGCAAATAGAAGATCCGGGGGCTGAGTCGCCCCCGCGGGAGACTCAGCCGTAAACCTGGAACACGTTCCAGAGTAGCAACACGGCAATGGCGAGGATGCCAATCCAGGTCAACAGAATGCCTGCCATACGGGCAATATGGGGGCCGCCCCGGCCATTGATCATGCCGAAGGCATGCAACACACGCCCCACCACAAAGGCCATTCCGATCCAGTACACCAGCCCGCTGGGAACACCGTTCAACTCGGCAATCGCAAGCATCACCAGCCCCAAGGGGGCGTATTCCACCAGGTTCGCCTGGGCGCGGACAGCCGCCTGGAAGTCCCGGTCGTCGGTGACACCCAGGCTCTTTTTATATTTCAGGCGGAAACGGGAAACCATTCCCGACAACACCAGCAACAGCAGCCCGAGAACGGCTGCGAAAACGGCAGAGACAGGTACGATCATGATCAGGCCTTCTTGATCGCGCTGACAACCGCCAGCAGCAACACGGCACCCACTGTGGCGGTAACCAGTTCACCAATGGCGCCCTGCGCAGCCAGGCCCAGCAGGCGGAAAACGAAACCGCCCAGAACGGACCCGACAATACCGATACCGATGTTAGCCAGTACGCCGAAGCCTCGGCCCTTCATGATCAGGCCGGCCAGCCAACCGGCCACACCACCAATAATCAGGAACAGAATCAGATTCATTGCATGCATCTCCGAGCAGCGAAACAGTCCCCGAAAGACTGCCCTGTTTTACCCGGCGCTTCAAGCACTTCCGCAGGGAGGCAGGCAGTTTCGTGGGACACGTTCAGGCGGTAGGTTCGAGGTCCGCGATGGCCGCTTCCATTTGCTGGCGGCACTGGGCCATCAACTGGGGAATATCCGCAACCGTGAGTCCTGCGGTTTCAACCGGCGGAAGCACCCGGATAGCCACCGGTTCGCGACGGCCGGACCATCCCAGGGTACGATCATAGTACTGGCTGGCGCAGACCATGGTGATGGGCGCACCGGAGGCAATGGCGGCGTGAAAAGCCCCTTTCTTGAATGATTGCAGGCCCCGGCCGCGGCTGCGGGTACCCTCTGGAAAGACCCAGAGGCTCTTGCGGTCACGGCTGATCGCTTCGCTGGTCGCCTGCATCACCGCAACAGCCTTGTGGGAGCGTCCCCGGTTGAGGATGACATTGCCTCCGAGCCAGAACACCTGGCCAAAAAACGGGATCCATATCAGCGACGACTTGCCTACCGTGACGGTGCGGGGCGGCAGCAAATCCCCCATCACGAACAGGTCATCGTTGTGCTGGTGATTGGCAATAACGACCGTGGGCCGGTCCTGCGGCATGTTGTCGGCCCCTTCCAGAGGGCGCTCCATGCCCAGGAGCAAACGACCGACGCGGGCAATCGTTCGTGCCAGCAAGCGGTTGTTGTCCGGATTGAATGGCCGGGCGACATACAGAACCAGTGCAAACAGACAGATGACCGGCACCATCAGCCAGGCCAGCAGTTTTCTTGGCATTCCCATTAACGACAACCCTGATGCAATTTTTGGCGCACAAGTGTACGCCAAAATCAGGTTCCGGCAACAGCCTCCCGGGCCAGGGCGTTATCGGCTTTATTGGCCGTCACCAGGGGCTCGGCTGTGGCCTCCACCACATAGCGTAGCGGACCGTTGTTCTCAAGGCCATCGAAGGGATAACAGGTCACCAGCAACAGCGAATCCCTGGGCAGTTGTGCGGTATTGATTTGCTCGTGCCGGCTATCGACAATGCGAATGCGGTCCACCCGGAATGAACGCCAGTCGCCATCGCGATCCTGCAACTTTACCCGGCTGCCGGTTTCCAGGTGCTGTAGCCCCCGGAAATGCGTATCGCGGTGGCCCGCAATTACCACCGGGCCCGCCCGGCCGTCGTTGCCCACCACCTGCCCCGGCCCAAAGGCCAGGCTTTCACCGTGCGCGCCGTCCAGCACGATCAGTGACTGGCCGGTTTCAGGCACCATCAGGCGGGCCACTGGCCAGGTGTCTGCCCAGGGCCAGGGCCGGGTTTCCTGCTGCCGCGCCTGGCTTTCGGCCCAGGCCAGCTCCAGAAGCTCCTGCGCCACCAGGGCCTTGAACGGAATCCACAGGCCGACCGCCAGGACAGTCGCGAACGTCGTCGCCAACAGGAGAATCAATCGGTTCATGGGTATACCCTCCGCTTCAGGAGCGTGATCGCGGTCGAGAACATCAGCCCAATCAGGCCAATGGCGATCAGCAGTGGAGACATGGTTGCGGTCTGGGGGTATCGCAACATCGTGCCCTGGCTCCCGGCGGGCAGCAGTGTGGGCACGCTGTCGGTTTCCAGCGCCTCCTGTGTCGGCCTGGACGGGGTTTTGTCCTGGGCCAGGAAGCTGGTGTACTTTGTCATCAACTGATGTTCCAGCCCCAGACGGATCACATGCTGGCGCGCGTCATCATCAATCTTGCCGGTCAGCCCACTGTCCATCAGGCTATCGATTTTCTGTTTTGCCCAATGACGATGCAGGCCCTTGCCGTTGGCGGCCTGTTCGAGGTTCAACGACTGTTGCCATTGACTGCCATCCGGAAGACGCCCGGAAACGTCGAGTGCGCCTTCAGCCGGCAGGCCGCGCACAACCTGCACCATGGGCTCCCCCCTGAACAGATCGCCAATTCGGTCAGGGAAGGCTTCGGTTGCAGCGGCCTGGCCCGGCCAACTCACTGCGATATCGGTCAACACCGGCGCCTCCATCTTACCGAACAGCTCGTCCAGCGGGCGGGCCACGTCCGACAGGTCACTGATGGCGGTGTAGGTACCGCGGCCATAGCGTGCAGCTTCACGCATGAAGTGCATGTTGGGGGCAGAACCGATGCCTACGGTGAACAGCCGACTGCTGCCCAGCCCATCACGAATTTTCCCGAAGAGCGCGCTTTCATTACCGACAGCTCCATCGGTAATAAACACCACCTGCCTGACCCTGGCGCGGGACTCCTCGCCACCATCACCGGTCATCTCAAGCGCGGCATCCAGAGCCGAGGCCATCTCAGTGCCACCATCGGCGTTCAGCCCTTTCACGTAACGACGTGCCCGGGCAAGGTTGTTGCCACTGGCGGGAACCGCCTCCATAAACAGTGAGTGGGTCTGACTGTTGAACTGGATAACGTTGAAACGATCATCGGCATCGAGTGTCTCCAGCCCCCGCAACAACGCCTGCCGGGCCTGACGGATGGACTCGCCAGCCATGGAACCAGAGGTGTCGATCACGAACACCAGCTCCCTTGGCAGGCGCTGTTTTCCATTGACGCCGGGCACCACTAACGCCAGCAGGTAGTCCTCACCCTGCCACTGCTCCTGGAAAACGGCGGCTGCGGGCTCCAAACCCCGGGCAGGCGCCCAGCGCACGATAAGATCACGGTCCATAAGCACAGCTCGGGATTCCGGCGCCACCTCCACGGTGTTGCCGTTCCAGGTACTGGTCACTCGATGACTGGGGCTCGACACACGGCTTACCGGCAGGCCGGCGTTGATTTCCAGGGCAATGGTTGCGCGATGGCTATCCGGGCCCACATCGTCGGGCCGCACCGTGAACGGGCTGATCTGGTCGGCATCCGGCACTGCCGTGGTGGGCGACGCCCAACCACCCGACCACTGCGCCGGCTCGTTGTCCAGTGCCTGGCCAGGCATGTAGCGCGGTGTCAGCGTGGTGGGCAGGCGCAGTTCGAACTCGCCGGACTGGTAACGCACCGCCTGCTGGTAGTTGAGTTCAACCGTGATGGTTTCTCCCGGGGGGATATTCGCCATACGGGTGGTGAACAGGTTGGGCCGTTGCTGGTCTACACGGGCGACCTTACGGCCTTCCTCCTTCGCCTTGGCGTACTGGCGTTTGGCCTCCTGCTTTTCGTGAATCTCGCCGACAATCACCCGCTCGCCAGCGGTCATGGTCATGCCGTATACGTTCGCATTTTCCGGCAACGGGAACACGAACACGCCTTCCCGCCACTGCTGACTGGTATTACGGAAGCTCTGGCGCAAGCGGGTGTCGGCGATAAGACCGCTGACAGTTACGTTGTAGTCTGTGTTCAACAGGGTTGCCGAGCCCAGTCGCTGGCCGGCATCATCGACAAAATGAAACTCACCGGCGCCTTCGCGTCCGGTTTCGGAGGCCTCTGCGTACACCGGGTGTACAAACAGGAAAAGCAGCACTGCCAGCCACAGGGAAATGCCCTCCAGCCAGCGTCGCAGCCGAGGGGAGATCTTGCTCCCTGTCATACTACCGGCAATCTGCCGCCCGCCATTCGGGGCGGTTGATGAATAGGGTCCCAGGTTGGTCAACAGCATTGTTTCGCTTCCTTGTATCACTGTGGTTGAAAAAGCACGCCTGGTGGCAACTGGCGACTATTTCAGCCCATGGAAGCGGCGATCCGGTGCCACAATCTGGCGATCCGGCGATGAAAAAATGATGAATTGTGGCAAACCCTCTGCTTTACCTTGTTCTGGCCACAGGCCATGGTTAAATAGGAACCCGTACAAACAGGGGAATGGTTGCAGGCTATGAAGCGACACATCGTGCTGATTGAAGATGAACCCGCCATCCGGGAAAACTACCGTGACGCGTTCGAGCGCCGGGGATACCGGGTGTCTGCCTATGGTGACCGCAACAGTGCCTTCCAGGTATTGCGCACCGCCCTGCCGGACCTGGCCATCATCGACGTGGGACTGGGCGATGAACCCGAAGGCGGCTTTACGCTGTGTCAGGACCTGCGCAGCCTGTCCAAAACCCTGCCAATCATCTTCCTGACCGCCCGCGACAGCGACATCGATTCCGTTCACGGCCTGCGACTGGGTGCCGATGACTATGTCACCAAGGATATGAGCATGGACCACCTGCTGGCCCGGGTTACCGCTCTGCTGCGCAGGGCAGATGCCTGGGCCGAGGCCCTGAAGCAACCGGATGAAGTGGTGCACCGTGGCCGCCTGGCATTAAACGTGGACCGCATGACGGCAGAATGGAATGACCAGCCCATCGACCTGACCGTCACCGAATTCTGGATGCTGCATTCCCTGGTTCAGCACCCGGGCCACGTTCGCAGCCGCGACCAACTGATGGAAGCCGCCAGCACGGTACTGGACGACAATACGGTGACCTCACACATCAAACGTATACGCCGAAAGTTCCTGCAGATCGACGACGCCTTCGATGGCATTCACACCGCCTACGGCATGGGTTACCGCTGGAACGCCCATGAGGCCTGAGTTTTGACCCTTAAGCGCCAACTCTTCATTGCCAGCCTGCTGATGCTGCTGATTCCCTGGGCGGGCCTGCAGTTCGTGCTGGAGCTGGACCAGGCCCTGCGTGACCAGGCCGCTCGTCAATTGCAGAGCCAGGCCGGACGCACGGCCGGTTTTGCAGCGGAACAACTTGCCGAGACCCCAACGGTTGCTGCGGGTACCAACGTTATCTACGCCGACCTCCTGTCCCGCAGCCCGAATCTGGATGGCTACGGCGACGACTGGCCCGGATATGATGAGGAAGAATCCCGACAGCAGTGGCAAGGCACACAACAAGCCATCGACAAAGACGGACCCGAGTTATCCTGGCAGGCAGCCGTCGATCAAACCCATCTCTACCTCCTGATTCGTGTCAGCGGCAGAACCGCTGACTTCTTCAACCCCGGCAAACCCCGCCAACCCCATGACCAGATCCAACTCCAGGTTATCGGCGATAAGCACACGACGCGGCGCCTGATCCGAACACAGGCGCCAGGGGCCATCAATGCGATTGACCCGGAGCGCGAAGGGGCAACCGACTATCGCATCAGCGGCCACTGGCAGGCGGTCAGCAACGGCTACCAGGCTGAATTGAGAATGCCGCGTCCGGCACCCTCGTCCCGCCTTGGTTTTCAGGTGACATGGCCTACGGAAAAGCCGGTAGCCACCGGTGATGGACGTGTCTCTGCCGGTCCCACCTCGGCGCACATCGTCACCCGAATGCCACAACTCGAAAACCGACTTGCGGCCATGATTGCTCCGGGCCAGGGCACCTGGGTCCTGGAGCCGGACGGCTGGGTGATCGCTCGTCAGACACGCGACTCCGAAACCGACGAGGCTGAATTCGACAGCCTCAGCCCACTGCAGATCCTGGAACGCATCAGCCTGAACGGCCTGCGGGCACTGGTGAGCTTCTACCAGCCCGAGCCTTCACCACTGAATGCGGAAACCCATCGCATGGACGCTGGGGAACTGCCATCACAGGGGCTGGTTCGTCACCGGGAAGGCGACACCTACATGCTGGTGAAACAATCATTGGGCGATGGCCGGACGCTGGTACTGGAAGAATCACTGGACCAATTGCTGGCGCTGTCCGGCAGCACCCTTGGCTCGGTCATTTCCCGCAGCGTGTTATTGATCATCGGCCTGATGCTGGTTCTGCTGGGTTACGCCAGTTGGCTGTCCTGGCGCATTACCCGGCTGCAGCGAGCGGTCAGCGCCAGCATTGACGACGACGGCCGCGTATTGGGCACCCTGCCACCCGCAAAAGCGAAGGACGAACTGGGCGACCTGTCACGGCAATTCAGCCAAATGGTGGACCGCCTTCAGGGCTACACGGACTATCTGGAGAGCTTCTCCCGGCGCCTGTCCCACGAACTGAAAACCCCCGTGGCGGTGGTACGTTCTTCCCTGGAGAATCTGGGGCAAACCACAGACCCGGATGATCAGGCCAGTTACATCGAACGAGCCCGCTCCGCCACGGATCGTCTCAGCCAGATACTACAAGGGATGAGCGAGGCAGCCCGGCTGGAGCAAAGCTTTGACCACGCCGAAAAGGAAACCTTTGACCTGGCCGAAGTCGCCTCCCAGACCACCCTCGCCTATCAGGAACTGGACCCCGACCACCGTATTCACTACATCGGACCGGCCACCGGTTGTCTATGCCACGGTTCCCCGGAATTGCTGGTGCAGCTTCTGGACAAACTGGTGGACAATGCCCGGGATTTCACACCAGAGCAGGGAAACATTGAAATACGGCTGACGCAGAACGCCCGACAACTGGAACTGAGCGTGTTCAATGAAGGTTCCGCTCTGCCGGAGAACCTCGCCAGTGACATTTTCAGCCCCTTCGTGTCCGTGCGAACCGGCCATCAGGAAGGACACCTGGGCCAGGGCCTGTTGATCGTCAGGTTGATTGCCGAGCACCACAACGGCCAGGTGATGGCCAGCGATGATACCGGTGGCGTGCGTTTTACAGTGCTTTTGCCGTCCCGCCCGCGACCAGAGTCGTAAGCCACAAGTCGTCTTTCGGAACGACCCGCGAGCCTTTATTGTTCCGTTGTAGGCCCCTCAATCGTCGTCAAAGGACCAAGCCTTGAACCCGCCGCTCACACAGCTGGATCTGCACCCTCTTCGGGCAGAGCTCTACAACGAGCTCCATTCCCGCCCGTTCCACGTGCTGCCATGCCCGGCACAGGTTACCCACATCGCCCTGATAACCACCCCGGAGCAGCGGGCCGACCAGTTCCGCCACTGGCAGGACCTGCATATCATGCTGGGGCAACCCGAGCCGCGGGAGGACGTCAGCTGCTACGAGGCCACCTTTGGCTCCCTGCGTATCCGGCGTGAAATGCACATGGAGTTTGCCTCCTACACGTTTATTAATCTGGGTATTGGGGACGACCATCAGCCCTTCCAGGATACCGGCATCTCGTCGCTGCCCAAGGGATGGCTCGAGAAGCTCACCGGCACCGTTGTGGCCGCCTTCCATATTGACCTGCAGCAAGCCTCAAACGGCCCGGAAACCGACCTGGCGCAAATCCGCCACTGGTTCGAGGGAGAACGACTGGTGGGCAGCAGCCCCTGGGAAGGGAAGGCCCGGGTGTGGGGCACCTTCAGGCTCCATAGTGATGGGTTTGGGCGCTTCATGGTTCTCAACCGGGACATGTCCGACAGCCAGCTCGGCCGGCTGACCCAACGCCTGATGGAAATCGAAACCTATCGCCTGATGTCATTGCTGTCGCTGCCACTGGCACGGGAGATGACACCCTCGCTGAACGACATGGACCAGCAACTGGCGGTGATAACCCAGTCCCTGGCGGACAACCAGGACATCGACGAACGTGAGGTATTGGCGGATCTGACCAACATTGCGGCCCGCATCGAAGCCTTCCGCGCCCATGCCACCTTTCGCTTCTCGGCGACACGGGCCTATCACCAGCTGGTGCTGACCCGCCTGGAAGAGCTGCGGGAAGATGAGCTGTCGGGACACCTCACCATCACCGAGTTCATGACCCGGCGGCTGACACCGGCGGTGGAAACCTGCGAATCGGTGAAGGAACGCCTGGAGGACCTGTCGCGCAGAGTGGACCGGGCCTCGGACATGGTGCGTACACGGGTGGAGCTGGCCATCCAGAGCCAGAACCAACAGTTGTTGAGCTCCATGGACCGGCGCTCAAAAATCCAGTTGATGATGCAGCACACAGTGGAAGGGTTTTCCGTGGTGGTCATCAGCTACTACCTGCTGGCACTGCTGAAGCTGGCGCTGGAGTCCGCCGATGACGCCGGATTCGACGTCAACACCTCGCTGGTTCTGGGCATTGCCATACCGGTTGTGCTGGGCCTGGTGTTCATCGGCGTGCGGATGATTCACCACCGGTTCATCAGGCTGGCGCGGCGGCAGTAACCAGTTGCCTACTGGCCAAAGGCATCCGGGTCGCCGGCAAACTGGCGGTAGAACTGCTGCGCCGTGCGGCCGTTACGGGCACCCCGGCTGGTGGCAAAGCGAATGGCCTCAAGATGCAACGCCTCGCGATCACTCACCTGGGGAAACAGGGCATCAATGGCCTGCAGGTATACATCCTGGGGAAAACCATAGAACGACAACTGCAGCCCAAACCGGTCCGCCAGGGATACCTGCTCCTCGATGGCCTCCGCCGGATGGAGTTCGCCGCCGCGCATCTCGCTTTTCAGGTTATCGTCCATGAATTCCGGCATCAGGTGCCGGCGGTTGGAGGTGGCGTACACCCTGACGTTTTCGGGCGGCAGCTCGAGCGAGCCTTCCAGCACACTTTTCAACGCCTTGTAACCCGACTCACCTACTTCAAACGATAGATCATCGCAGAAGATCACGAACCGCCAAGGCAATTCAGCGATGTCGTCGACGATCTCCGGCAGGTTCACCAGATCGTCCTTGTCCACCTCGATCATCCGTAGCCCCTGCTCCCGATACCGGTTAAGCAGCGCCTTGATCAGCGATGATTTGCCGGTGCCCCGGGCTCCCCAGAGCAGCGTATTGTTTGAGGGTTCACCGGCCAGGAAGCGCTCGGTGTTACGGGCCAGGGCAGCCTGCTGTCGCTCGATGCCGGTCAGGTCGGCCCAACCCACCGGGTCGAGCCGCCGAATGGCCCTCAGACCCTGACGGTGGCGGCGCCACACGGCGGCGGGCGTCTCTGCCCAGTTGATGGCGTGATCTGTCGACATAACACCTATTTCCTGTTCCGCGTTTATCACGAATATGAAACACTGGAGCCCTATACCGGACACACCCCACAAAGGAGACTTTACCGCAAATGGCCGTTAAATCCGTCGCTCTGGTCGCCCACGACAACAAAAAGAGAGAACTGGTGGACTGGGTCGCCGACAACCAGACACGCTTTGCCTCCCTCCGACTCTACGCCTCCGGCACCACTGGCCGGTTGCTCAAGGAAAACCTGGGCCGGGACGACATCCATTGCCTGCTCAGTGGCCCGCTCGGAGGCGACCAGCAAATTGGCGCCAAGATCGCGGAAGGGGAAATTGACCTGCTGGTGTTCTTCTGGGACCCGCTGGAACCCCAGCCACACGACCCGGACATCAAGGCCCTGCTACGCATTGCTGCATTGTGGAACATTCCCGTCGCCTGCAACCGGGCCACCGCAGAGTTCATCCTGACATCCGCCTATATGACGGATGATCAGCACCAGCCGCAAAGGCCGGATTTCTCCAGCTACACCGGCCGCTCGGTCAACTGAGCGGCTTTCTGGCCAGGAACACCGTGTTGGTGGACTCCCGATTCTGGAACGGGTTGTAGAACGACACCACCTTCGCATCCACATCCGTGAACAGAGTTCGCAACACGTCCATGAACGGCTCGTCCGGCGGGTCGTTGGACCACATGGCGAAAACGCCGCCAGGGCGCAGATGGGCCGCCATTCCGCCTAAGCTTTCAGCATTGTAGAAGCTGGCATTGGACTCATTCAGGAGGGCCCTGGGGGAATGGTCAATGTCCAGCAGGATGGCGTCAAACACCCTGCCCGGGGTTTCGGTATCGAAACCGGATTCCGATACCGCCAGATCGAAGAAACTGCCCAACACATAGCGACAACGTGGGTCGGCATTCAACACTTTACCCAACGGAACCTTTTCCTGCTGATGCCAGTGGATGACGGTGTCTAGGGCATCCACGACCAGCAGCTCGCTCACGCGCTCATGTTTGAGGGCCGCTTCCGCGGTGTAGCCCAGCCCCAGGCCGCCGACCACCACCTTAAGCTGTTCGCCCTCGACGGCGTTCAGGCCCAGGTCCGCCAGGGCTACTTCCGCGTCCACAAACATGCTGGACATGAGAAACTCTTCACCCAGCTTCACCTCATAGATATCCCGGTCACCCAGCGCCGGAATGCGACGGCGGCGAAGCGTGATCTCTCCCAATGATGAGGGTTGGCTGTCGATCTGTTCAAACAAAAGGCCCATGGTCGTTCCCATAACGTACTGAGGTGGCGACATCCTACCATCACGCACCAGCAATCGCAGGCCACGAATCACCTCGTCATTGGGCAAATAACCCGCCAACGACTACACTCACTAGTTAATCACCACAGAATTGTGAATCACCCGATGAGCGCTGTAATTGCCTGGCAAAGGCCATCTCTGATCACACTGCTTGCTAGCATTTTCGGTGTACTGGCGCTCACCTTCCTATCGATGCCTGCCTGGCCCTCTGTAAAAGAACCCATCTCCGTTGGCATTGTGGCCGACAACAAACCTTACACGTCCATGGCGGGCCGCACAGCCTCCGGCTTCTCTATCGATATAGTCCGGGAGGTGGCTAGCCAGTCAGGATTGGACATTGAGTTTCGGGCAGGCAGTTGGCCCGAAGTGTTCGGTGCATTCCAGCGCGGCGACATCGACGTTATCGAAGGAATTTCATACAACGACGGCCGCGCCAGAACCATACAGTTTACCGAGCCGTACCACATTCGCCAGATGCATCTGATGCATGACCCAGCCAACCCGCTCAAAGACATTGATTCCCCGGGATCCCTCAATGACTACCGTATTGGCGTTGTGCGTGACGCCTATTTCCGCGATGCACTTGAAACGGCGGGCTTGTCGCTCGTCACCTACGATTCCATTCCCGGCCTGGTCCGGGCACTGGCCTTTGGCTGGGTGGACGGCATCATCGGTCCTGAACTGACCCTGAACTACTACGCTAACGAGGCCGGCTTCCGGTTTTTGGAGATTGCTGGCCCCGCACCGTTGGGAGAATGGTCGAAAGAAGACTTTCGACTTGGCGTTCTGAAATCAAACGATGAGTTGTTTGACGTGGTCAGCAGCGGCCTGGCTGCCATTCCCGATGAGCGCATTGAGGAACTGTTCAAGCGGTGGCAGGAATACGGCGGGACCAGCATTGCTGAATCGTCGGGTTTTACCCTGAGTGATGCCCATCAGCACTACATCAGTGAGGTCGGCCCGGTACGGGTGGGCTTTATGAGTGACTATGCGCCCTTCAGCTTTCACGACGCAGACGCGTTGCAAGGACTGTCCGTTGACGTGCTGAACCGGATATCGGATCTGACCGGCCTGCAAATCGTACCGGTGCCCGGGCAATGGTCGGAACTGTACCCCCGGTTTATGGACCGTGACATTGATATCATGGCCAATATCTCGAAAACCGACGAACGCGAAGCGTTCATACGGTTCACCCGGCCCTACCATACCATTCCCAACGTCGCCTTCACTCTGGATAAGAATCTGGCATTCAGCTCGCCAGCAGACTTGCAGGGACTGAAGGTCGCTATTGGTTCAGGTATTTACTACGAGGGACCCCTTCGTGAGGCATTGGGCGACAATGTGTTCGCTTTCACCTCCCAGCAGGCCATGTTCCGGGCTCTGGCTGAGGGCTCCGTCGATGTTGCCTTGGCAGCCCTGCCAAACGGAAACTACTGGGTGAGGGAGCTTCGCATTGCCGGAGTGAATATTGCCGGCGAAATGACCCTTGATGGCATGCCGGGAGAAGACCTGCGCTTTGGCGTGCGTCCCGCTCTTGAGCCGCTCGCCTCTATAATGGACGCCGCATTGGAGGCCATCAGCCCAACGGAAATGCGCACTATCGAGAATCGCTGGCTTGGCGCTTCCGCCCGTCGTAACCGGACACCGGCCACCGGCCCGTTAACGTTCTCCGATGCCGAACAGGCCTGGCTGGCCGACCGCAACCGACAACTGACCATCTGCGTAGACCCTGACTGGCTGCCACTGGAGGGCCTCAGCGAAAACGATAAACACCTCGGTATTTCCGCCGACATCTTCGCCCTGTTTGCGAATCGTTCCAATATCACATTCACCCCTCTTCCCGTAGACAGCTGGTCCGAGTCCATAAAGGCAGTCAAAAACCGACACTGCGACATGCTTTCCATGGCCATGGAAACACCGGAGCGGCTTGAATACCTGAATTTCACAAAACCCTATATCCAGATTCCCAGCGTGCTTCTGGGACGTGTGGAAGCCCCCTACATCAATACACTGGACGACATGGGGGACCGGCCGGTCGGCGTGGTAAAGGACTACGCTTTTCTGGAACTGCTGAGGACAACCAATCCCGGCCTCAATCTGGTGGAAGTGCCCAGCGAACAAACCGGACTGCGCATGGTTCAGGAACGGAAGCTGGCGGGGTACCTTGGCACTCTGTCCACCGCCAGCTACAACATGCAGGAGCTGGGTTTGGCGGACCTGAAAGTGCTCGGGCGAATTCCCGCAGACTGGACCCTGGGGGTCGCCACCCGGAATGACCAGCCCGAACTCTTCAACATCATGCAAAAATTGGTGTCCAGCCTGACGGAAGCGGAGCTTAAAACCATTGAACAACAATGGGCAGGACTCAAACTGGAACAGACCGTCGACTACACCCTGGTATTCCAGCTCATCATGGGTGCCGTGGTGCTCTTGGGGTTGCTGTTCTATTGGAACCGCAAACTCGGGCGTCTGAATCATGAACTCGCTGCGGCCAATGACCGCCTTGCGCATCTCAGCGTAACGGACGACCTGACCCAGATCGGCAATCGCAGCTATTTCGACCGTGAGTTCAGCAAGAGCTTCCATTGGTGTCAACGACACGGAGCCGGCTTTGCCGTGGCGATGGTGGACGCGGACCATTTCAAGGAAATCAACGACACCTACGGCCACGACGCGGGCGACCGTTGTCTGGTGGCGCTGGCAGATACCATGCGCTCTCACTTTCGGCGTGACACAGACCGCCTTACCCGGTTCGGCGGTGAGGAGTTTGTGATGTTCACCAGCTTCAGCGACCGTGATGAGCTGGTTTCGCGGCTGGAAGCATTCCGCGAGGGTCTGGCGGGGCTAACCACCTGCTGCGACGACGAACAGATCCGCTTTACTGTAAGCATCGGCCTGGCCACTGGCACACCCAGCAAGGACACGGTGCCGGCAGAATTCCTTCGGCTGGCAGACAAGGCGCTGTATCTCGCCAAGCAAAACGGCCGCAACCGCCTGGAAGCTCTGACCACTGAAGATCAGGCAGCCAGACGGGGCTAGCTGATGCTATCCTTTTGCGACAGGGAAAACGCAAAGGAGACGACACCATGGCTAAGATCTACGAAGACAACTCGCTGTCGATCGGCAATACCCCGCTGGTCAAGCTTAATCGGGTCAACGAAGGGGCCACCATCTGGGCCAAGATTGAAGGGCGCAACCCGGCCTATTCCGTGAAGTGCCGGATCGGTTCCGCCATGATCTGGGATGCGGAAAAGCGTGGCGCTCTCAAACCCGGCATGACGATCGTCGAGCCCACCAGCGGTAACACTGGCATCGCGCTGGCTTTCGTCGCTGCTGCGAGAGGCTACAAGCTGAAACTGACCATGCCGTCATCCATGAGCCTGGAGCGCCGCAAAGTACTGAAGGCCATGGGGGCGGAACTGGTGCTTACGGAGCCGGCGAAGGGCATGAAAGGCGCCATCGCCAAGGCCGAAGAGATCGTTGCTGAAGACCCGGACAACTGCTTCATGCCACAGCAGTTCGAGAACCCGGCCAACCCCCGCATCCACGAGGACACCACCGGGCCCGAAATCTGGAACGATACCGACGGTGCCATCGACATCTTCGTTTCCGGGGTTGGTACCGGCGGCACCCTGACCGGCGTAACCCGTTACATCCGCAATACCAAAGGCAAGGCCATCACCACCGTTGCCGTGGAGCCGGAAGACTCGCCAATCATCACTCAGGCCCGCGGCGGTCAGGACCAAACACCAGCACCCCACAAGATCCAGGGCATTGGCGCCGGCTTCATTCCGGGCAACCTGGACATGGACCTGGTGGACCGGGTGGAAAAAGTCAGCAATCAGGACGCCATGGACATGGCGCACCGGTTGATGCAGGAGGAAGGCATCCTCTGTGGTATATCCTGTGGTGCAGCGGTTGTGGCTGCGGTCAGAATCGGAAAGCTGCCGGAATTCAAGGGCAAGAATATCGTGGTGGTTCTGCCGGATTCCGCCGAGCGCTACCTGTCGTCAGCGCTGTTCGCAGAGCGGTTTGGCGAGCTGGAAAACGTTCAGTAATACGGTAGGTATTGCAGAGAAGCTGATAAAAAGCCCGGGGCCAGAACCGCCCCGGGTTTTTCAGGTACTTACGTTAGAACTGGAAACGCATACCAACACGACCGGTATCGAAGTCCGGCCCGTCATTGGTGACCTGGCCATTGAAGTCGTCTTCGTCGATATCAACGTTGTAGCGGTTGTATTCCGCAAACGCCGTCAACTGTTCGGTGACCCGGAAATCAACACCGGCACCGACAAATGGATTGACCTCATCGTAGGTCTCACTTTCGTCAAACGCGTCTACATCGAACGACGAAGCAAATGCGCCAGCCTTAGCATAAACACCAAAGGTATCTGTCAAAGGCAGCCGCCCGATCAGGCCAAGGGAAGTACCCTTCAACTTGCCATCGACGTCATCGTCGCCAAAGTTGCCGAAATCAATGTACTCGGCTTCCAGGGCGAAGAACTGGTTGAACTGGTAGCCCAGCCCCACGCCGAACAGATCGTTTTCATCATCAAACTCGCCACCATGGGCTTTGTAGCCACCATAACTGCCGCTCAGATATACACCGGAGCTGTCGCGATCGGTGTTGTCCTGGGCTGATACAACCGGGGCGGCCAGCATGGCCGAGGCCAGAACCGTTACATAGGCAAAACCGGATTTATAGCTCATATCGCATCCATCCTTCTGAGTTCGGAAATGATTGATTTCCTGTTGGATTAACCGGTAAAGCGTCATACCGATTACCTGAACTCAGGCTACCTACAAATTGGCGGGATGTGGGTTAAATGCACAATACGGTCTGTTCACCTCATTTTCATGTTAGTTAATGTCAGCTTTGCAATTTTTCGGCGCATTGATGTATTTCACGGATGCTTCAAGACTGGCAGCCGCCAGCGAAACGCTGCGATAGGAGAGACGGGAAATGCCGTGGTGGATGGAGCGAACAGCCTCACTCCAGGGCCGGGCAATCGGCACCCGTTGCAGAATATTGAAGGTTTCATCCGCAATCGACAGATGAATACGCTCCACTTTGAGAGCGCCGTGATTGAGGCCACTGGCTGTTATATCGGCAACGCCAGCCCACCAATTGCGATTATGTTCGCTCATAACAGCCACTCCTTCAGTTGGCTGGCCACATCCGGGTGATGGGCCAGACGGATATGGTCAACGCCGGGGAAGCTGGCGACACCACTGAGTGTCCAGCCCCTCCGCTCATGGCCACGAGCACTGGATTCATGCACCAGCGCATCTCCAAACAGGGCGTTGATCGGATGTTGACGGGATCGTGCCAGCAGGCCACAGACAACGTAATGCCGGGTTCCGGGTAGCAGAGGAGGTTCGCCCTCATTCCCATGAACAACCTCCCCGCGGGACAGATTGCGAATACCCTCACTGCGCAGATCGATCACCTCACCAACCACGCGCAGGTAATCCCGTGGTGCCCGGTTCATCAGGTCGGCTGTGGCCTTCGCGCCTTTTGCCAGCCAGGAACCATCGTGTGGCGAACCGATGTAGACACAGTCGGTGAGTTTCTCAACCCAGCGGTGAGCTAGATACTGACCATGATGGCAGGCACTGCGAATCAGCAACCCGCCCATACTGTGGCCCATCAGAATAATTCGCTCAACTGGCACCGGCCAACGGCGGATCAGGGTTTCCAGAAGCTCGGCAAGGTCTTCGCCATTGCGATAAATCGGTCGGCCGGTGTTGTAGCGAAGGGTAAGCGGTGTGATGGAGCGTCCTTCGTCAGCCAGTAGGGACCCGTAGTGAGTATCGGCTTGCCCCGGAAGGTCCCAAACCGTCTCCAGTTCCATCAAACCATGTATGGACAGGCACAGTGTCGAACCGGGCGACTCCACTGCGGGTGCCGACAAGTCAATGGGCGAGCGCCCGTGGAAGAACTCCATGGGCACCGCCAAAGGGTTGTTTCGCGCCTCAAGCCAGTCCCCAAGGAACCCGCTGAGGATGGCCGAGGCGTGTCTTTGCCACACCGGACTGGTGTCTGTATCCATGCACAACCGCTACCGTTTGATGAGTTATCACCAGTCTACTCCGATAACGGCATTAACGATTGGCTGAATTTTCACCAGTTTACGGCGTCGAGGCAACTGACCTTCAATGGCCCCGGCCGGCAAGCCCCATGCAGTTGGCGTAGAAAGTGGTGGTGGCCGGCCAGTCCGAGAAGATACCAATCACCCCAACCTCCCGGGCCAGCACGTCAATCACATTGAACACGTCGCCGTCGTTATTGATGGCGTCGGTGATGGTCTGGTGATACCAACCCCCGCCATTGGCCAACGGACCACTACGCTCGACCGTCCAGGCGATCATATCCAGCCCCGCTGCCTTGGCGTTTTCAGCGTAGTCCGACGGCACGATCTGCTGGTGGCCATCCAGGGTCAACATTTTCCACAATGCGGGGGCCAGGATATTCACGCCTTGCGCAGACAGGCTTTCCATCCACGCCAGGGAGGAATTCTCCGGTGTCAGCGGCTCCTGATCCAGAAACACAGCCTGTCGTCCAAACCGCGGCGTTTCATTGACCCAGAACAGTACATCATCCAGCAGGAACGACTGCGGCCAGACATCCCTCGGGTTCACGCCGGCTTCAACGTAATCCTGAATCATCTGGCGGGCGTAATCTTCCTGGCTGTAGTCACCCTCATAGGGCATCTCAACCACCGGCGTTTTCAGTTCCGGCGTGAACTTCACACCCAGTCGTTTAAAGAGTTCGATGCTCTCTTTATGGGTCAACAGGGTGCCGCGACTGCTGTAAAGCTCCGTGCGCCAGTCTGCCGTGCCTTCCAGGTACTCCTCCGGCGTGGTTGCCATGGGGTTGAAGGCGTCCATCTTGCCTTCCAGTGACTTGAACTCCTCCAGCGTGATATCGCTGGTGCGGCATTCTGCCTGCGCCTCAGTGCCACTTTCCGGGTCCGCCGGGACAAACGGCTGCGTACACTTGGCGTTCAGTTCCGGAATCGTCACGATGTTGGTGGTGGTATGGAGATCATTCTGTGCGTGACGGCAAACCAGCTCCCGATCCTTGGTAAAGGCAACATCGCACTCCAGGATGCCAGCACCCATCTGGGCAGCCGCAACATAGGATTCAAGCGTGTGTTCCGGGAACTGCAACGGCGCACCCCGATGGCCGATGGAGAAATCCGTAGGACGGATTTTGTCGGCGCGGCAGGACTGGAGCCGGTCTTTCAGGCGCCCCTCATCCATGTCTTCCACCAGCCAGAACGGGCGCGGCCCTAGATGGACCTCGCGTTTACCCCGGTGATGTCTGTCCTTCAGATCCGGCCACTTGTCGTGCCATTTTTCAAGGCCTGGCGGAGTCCAACGATCCTCCTTGCCATGCCAATCCGGTGCCGCATGGGCGGCAGAGAATAGAGACATCAGTAATGCCATAACCAGTAACGTGCGTAACTTCATAACAAGCTCCCTGTGCAATGAATGGTACTGCACGGCTATTGTCGGCGCGGGGGGTTACGCTCAGGTGACGATCATGTGACTGGCGCGTCCGTGCCACTTTCCCGTGAGTCCGTTTTGTCTTTGTCTCGGGCCTGCTCGGCCTCAGCTTCCTTCATCAGGACCATGCCGCCCTGCAACAGCAGTGACTTCAGGCGAGGATCACCCTGCTCCACCACACCAAGAGTAAATGCCGCAAACACCGCTTCCAGTGGATTGTTGCGGACAAGGTCTCTGATGGCATCGATTGGTGACGTGGAAGACTGGTCATCACCCTCACCGGCGGCACTGGCGGTTTTCTTGGACGTAGCCGGACGAGTCATTCGATAGAAAAACAACGCCAGCAACAACAGGCAGGACATGCCCGTCACCGCCATGGCGCCGGCCTCCCCCATCACGGGCGATAAAGCCAGCATGGCGGCATTGACGAGCATGTAAAAACCGGTAATCAACAGGGCGACCAGCAACACAAAGGCCAGCATAAAACCTATGATGGCCGCGACTGCCTTGCGCAAGACGCCCTGTAACCAGGCGGAATCGGGCATGATCAGCGGTCCAGCAACCGGCCAACCAACAAGCCTGCGAGGAACATGAGCACAACACTCAGGAACGGCCGCTCCTCGATTTTGTGCTCAACATCGTGCACCGCTTTACTGCTCGCATCCCGGGCACGGTTGAAGGCCTCATCACCGCGTTGCCGGACCTGATCAAAGGCCTCACGGCTTTCCCGGCGAATTTCATCACGAAGGCTGCTGATATTGCTCTTTTGCCCATCAGCAACGGCTTTGGTGAGCTTGGAGAGATCTTCGCGAAGTTGCTGCAAATCTTGCCTGACCTGCTCGTACTCGTTCTGACTGGATTTCGCTTCCATTTGTTGCCTCCTTATCAGTATGTCGTACTGCTATTTCGGCTTTCGGTAACGATTCACATTGTCCACTGACTACCGGCATCAGGGTTGCCCTGACAGAGCTGGCATTCAGCAACCATGGAAAGATATAGAACGACCACGGTTAAAACCACTGTAGCACAAGGTATGGGGCGGTAGATGAAGACCTCGTAATTGAGCGCCCCAGGATCACGGCGCCTCGGGTTCGTCATTGCGAATCCGCAGAAAACTGGCAAATCTGGGAAGGCCTGTCGACGTGAAGCCGTAATATTTATAGGTAATGGTAGCCCCAACCGGCGGCGGATTTTCCCGTTGCTCATCACTGAACCCGGTGCCGATGTGGAACTGGCGGCCATCATTCCGCCTTACTCGAACTGATCCAAGCATGCCTTCGTATTTTCCGCTACCGGCAAGATGCGCCACCACGACCGCCTCGGCATCGTCGTAACGCTTCACCTTCAACAGATCATCTGAACGACCAGTTGAATGAAGGCTGCCGCCGCGACGCAGCATCAAACCCTCGCCGCCCTCGGACACCACCTTGTCCAGCGCCGACATCAAACGCTCATGATCCGTGGCCTTACGTTGCACGACCATGGCCAGGAATGGCGACGGTGATGGCTGCACCAATGCTTCCATAGCCGCAACACGTTCAGCAAAGGGCTGATCGAGCGCCGGAAGGTCAAACACCATAAACCGGATCTGGCGCCAACTGGGATCGACCGGTTCCAGCCGGCGCACCGCGCCGGACAGCTCCGCAAACCGGCCTCGCCCCATCCAGAGTTCGCCGTCCATGGGCACATCGGGAAAGCCCTCAGTAAACCAGTCAGGCGCCCGATACTCGTTGCCACCCCGGGACCAGAACCGCTCACCGTCCCAATAGGCCCGTACACCGTCCAGTTTCTCGCTTACCCAATAATCATCGAGGGCAACGCCCTCCTCGTAAACACCGGCCAGCGCCAGTTCCGGTGGTTCTGCATGGGCGTTGAACGCGGTAAAGAGGGCGAAAGCAAACCAAAACGGAATCAGGCGCCGCATTCACTCTTTACCTTGGCACGAAACTCCCGACGGATACGCTCATTTTCTTCATCGTCGACAAACACCCGCTCGCCCTCCTTGTTCAGCCGGTACATACGTGAAACGCTCTTAAGATGCTTCAACCGCGCCCGCAAGGACTCACACATAGCCTCATGCTTCGCCGCCTTCGCCTCCTGCTTGGCTTTCGCTTCATTGCGCTCAGCCCGCTCCTGCTCGGTTTGCTCGAGGAATTCATTCATCCGCTCCTTGCGCGCGCGGGCATCGGCATCCGAAGACGGTGCGGGGGCCTTCAGCTCCACCTCATCAGAGGCTGCGTTCGCAGGCGGCCGGTCCCCGAAGTGGGTCTGGCCGTTTTCATCGACCCAGCGGTAGGTACCGGCCTGGGTGATGGGGGTGATTAGGAGGCAGAGGAGGAGTAGGAGTCCTTTCATGGGTAACTATCCATTTCGATATTAGTGATTCTTCACTGAAACGTGCTTTGCCGACTACCATGAGTGGGCAGCCAGAGCGGTGCGGTTTTTACGTTTGAACGCTTCGTAGTCCTGCTCGCTCATATTACGCCAGTATAAAGGATCTCTTCCCTTTTTCTCATCGTGCGAACGGGTAGTTGGGTCGAGGTGGCGGTAGGCTTCAAACAATGGAATATCTGGTAATGGTTTGGTGACGTCCATGTACTGGCGGACCAGATCCCAATATGCGAGTACGTCTTCCCTATTGGTAGTGGCGGCTAATAGTTGGTTCATGGGCAGCGCCCACTCCTGCGTTTTGTGGACCAGTACCAGCCGATACCAGATATTGCCCTGATGGTCTGGCAGGCTGAGCAGGTAGCCGTCCCATTCATGAAATGGGGCCTGACCCCGTATTTCGCCCGACTGACCTTCCTTCTCCGGGTCCTTGAAGAGGGTGACCATGCCAGTGCGGCGGTTGAGTTCCCACAGCGGGCCTTTCAGGTCCTGATAGACTATTTTAGGGAACTTTTTTTCGAGAAAACGACCGATGCTCCAGCACAGGAGCATGGGGAAGAAAAAGTAGACCAGAAAAGGAAAAATGCCATCCCAGAAGAACTCATGAAAAGTTACTTGACTAGGCTCTTGAGTCCAAAGGAAAGTCATAGCCAGAGCCCATATCGGGAGTAGCCATGTGAACAGTATGCGCCCACCATGCTGCAGCCATAACAGCGCCCAGCTAACCTTAGGCAGGGTTGCGTAGCGCAGGCATTCCTCGTCAAGGCGACCATGGTATGCATGCCGTTCTTCCAGTTCAGCTATACCTTTGCGTTTTTCGATTTCTTCATGTTCCCGCAAGCGTTGGGGATGCCAGGTTTCCAGAAACCCGGGAGGAATGAGCTCGGACAACTTCCCCTTGGGCAAAGGTGGCCCCATAGTCCAGCTTTTGCGGAACAGAACACTCTGTTGCCCGGGTTCTTTTGGATCCGGAACTCTCCGGTTGCTGCGGTATGCAGTTGGAGCGTAGCCGGGGCCTCCCAGGGTGGCTGTCATGTGCTTTCCTCCGTTTTATGGGTCTGCTCATCCGCCCAGAAAAGCCGGCCAGTCTCGCTGAAGTCCGGCTCGCCATGAGCAACCAGATCGAAGATCGTACTATCGTGTAGTTCCGGGGCGGGAAACACTAGGTTACGACAGGCTTCGTCAAATTCCACACTAGCCTGCCATTGCGCACGGACCACTACCTCTCTGGTTCTGACACCTTCCTGGCCCCAGGTGGCTTTGAAGGTTTCCCGCGATGGCAATGCCAGGTAACAGGCCTTGCCATTAGGCAAAGGTTTTTCGAGTATCACATTCGGTGATTCTTCGGCGATCTCACGTCGCGTTCTCAGCCCTCGGCGAGTAGGAGTACGCGTAACCGTTACCGGTCGCATGGCGATATTAAGACTGGATGAATCCAGCATGGCAGCAAGATTGTTTTCAACCCGGACAACGGTGTTGATGGCTGCAAACTTTCTCTCCTGACCTGCATCGATGGCGTAGCCTTCGCCTGCGAGTTTTGCGTGGAGGTTGTTGACCGTTTCAATCGCAATACGTGGCTTTGCCAACAAATTCACCAGTCGGTAATAGGTTTCTTCCGGATTGTCCGCCAAATGGGGATAAGCATCGTCTTGTTCCGGACCAAAGGGGCCGATCTTCAGCCAGTCGACGAGGGGCGGGTCGTCCAGCATTGCGGCCAGCAGACCGGCGCCAATAGCGACCGTGGCTCCAGCCAGAACCCAGCCCCAGGGACCCATACCCAGCAGGATGGGAGCGATTCCAGCTTCGGTCATCTTGGTCATCATCAGACCACCCATCAACATCATGCCGCCACCAACTGCTGACGCACCGTAGGCCGCGGCGGAATCCATATCGCCGGTATCCCATTCGTGAGCCATGTCCAGCAAGGAGACAGTAATGGTTAGTCCGGCTGTGACCATGCCACCGAGTAATCGGCGACTCACTATGCGGGGCAAGGCATCTGCCAGCTTAGTCGACCCTTTTCCGATAATCTCAGGATTGATGGTAAAGGCAGTTTTGTTAAGTCTTATGCTGGTGCTCTTCCAAATGCCCAGATCCATACTCAGCCGCTCAGCCGCAATAGTGCCTGCGAATAACAAATCAACTATGGCACTTGTTGCACCCACACCCGCTCTGAAACGGCCTTTTTCCGCTAGAAGCTTTCTTGCTAGTGACGCTTCATTCCAAATATTATGCCCCTCAAGCACCAACACCAGATAGGGCACCCTTATCCTGCTGAAAAACTCATCCCACCGCTTCAACCGCCGCATATCCCTTTGGGCCCGGACGACTTCAGAGCTTTCGGGAGCGGCGTACACCTGCATTTGCCGAGCTTCTGCAGTGTCGGCCAGATTTGGGATGTCGGATTTTCGGGTACTGGCCAGTGGGTTGCCGTCCGCGTCCATGTATTCTCCGTAGAAGCGCCGATGGCCATTGGATTTATGGACATACTCCCGGTCTGCTTCCGTTAACCCCATATCCAAGCCGGAGGCAGGGTCACGAAGCCCGAGGATGACCCAGCCTTGAGGGACCGCATTGCGGGCCACTCGTTGCACGCTACCAAGTAGTGAGGGATCGCGAGCCTTTGCCATTCTCAACAGTGGACCATATAGCCGGCTGTCGAGTCTGTAGGCCTGGGATTTCAGCCGGTTGGCCAGGGCGCGGACATGCTTGTCGATCCCGTCGAGGGTCGCGCCGACGGCGGCCATCCAGCGTTTCGCTTCAGAGGACAGATCAATAGCATCGGTCTTCGCCAGACCGGCCAGTGCCGCTGCCGTCAGGGTCTGCACCTCATCCGTTTTAGGTGGTTGGTCGGGTAATCTCTCCAAGTCTGCCGGGCGGCATCGGCCATCACCGCACTCTCCCTTTGCGGCGCTTCCATGAGCTACGCCGTCAGGCCCCTGTGATTCCTCAGATGGGAACAACATACGATGCAGTGGTTGGTCGCTGCCCTCTTCAACGATCTTTAAGACCAGGTCGTTGGCATCCTGTATCTGCGCTTCGCTGGTGGACTCGGCGCGGGCCAGATGATCGATACCATCGGGATCCAGAGCCAACGCCAGAAAGAGGTCTCGGGTAACGGCAAAACCTTCGATATAGTCAGCGTTCGAGAGGCTGAACAGATCCGCCATAGCAATCTGGTTATCAGTTTGCCGAATCAGCCCCGCCAGTTGTTTCTGAGCTTCGGCGAGTTCTTCCCGGGCAAGCTGGCGTTGTGCGGTCAGCAGATGGGTATGCAGAGGGCCGAATCGGCTAGAGTCTATTTCGTCCAAGTAGACGTGCAAGGGGTTGTCATGTCCTCCCAATCGTTTCGGCCCCATAAGCCGGTATACGAGCTGGGCGCTATCACTATGAGGTTTTTGACCAACCGCCTCCAGCAGGCCAGTCAGCAAACGATGCGCTTCCAGTGCCTGGGTAAGTCGATGACGCAGCGAAAAGAGGCGGTCTTCCAGGATTACGCCTGCGTAGTGGTTTTCCTTTGCAGATGACAAGGCATCTTCCGAGGTATCGAGTGCTTGCCAGAGTTCAGTATTAATGGAATCCGGTTCTGATCCGGCTAACAGGGCATCAGCCCGGGCGGCAGGCGCTCCCCGGAGGGGGGCATCGCTATAGTACGCAGCTTCCCAGGCTTCTTCCGCAGAAGCGCCACCGGTGCCAAAAGCCTGCAATTCTTCCCTAGCCTGACTGAACAAGCTACTTGCATGGGTACCGGAGAGATCGTAAACCTGATTCCAAGGGCGAGGCAGACGTTGCTCCAGCTCCGACTCTCTCAGTCGCATTGGCGGTAGGGGTGTAAGGGAAACCAAACCGCCCGCCGTCATCTGCTGCTCGGTAGAATCCAGCGGGGAAACCGGGGGTTCCGGGCCTCGCAGTGTCTGACATCGTTGCTGCCGGGCGGCATTGTTTAGTTCCAGATAAGTAATACGCTCAGCAGATAGTTGCACTTCCGAGAAGGCCATCTGAAACTCGACTAGGACGGAGTTATTCATGTGGCACACAGGCAACCAGATTCCGGGTAGGGGTTTACCTGCGACGTCACGGTGATCATCGGTGACGCCCGACGAGCCCGGCTCCAGGTAATCCGCGAGGCGGACATCACAGAACTCTGGGGCACCTGCTTCCCCATTGCGAACCTCAATTTCACGCCAGAGTGTGCCGTTCCGGAAGATGTAGATGAAACCAGGCCTGACCGGAACAACGTTGCCGGCAGACTGGCCGGGTTCCGGGTCCGGATCATTTATCATGGCCAGGGGAACTATTGCCCATATTCGGTTCCACTGTCTCTCGAGCTGACGCGGGGTGCTGGCAACACCGTTGAACAGGGGAACGCGGATGGGAGCGCCTTCCCTAGCCTCAATATCAAGCCAGACGTTACGGTTTGTCTGTCCTTTCCATGGCCAGATAGTCAGCATCGACTCATCCAGATCCTCAACCTGCACTTGATTCTCTAACCATTCCTGTTGCTCATTATCACTTTCGTCATAGATCCGGAAGGTATGCCCCTCAGGGTGATCTTTTCCTATCACCTCAATGATCAAAGATTCGCCCTCGCAGGCCGGGCCACAGCTTCCTGCTGTTTGAGTAGACGTGATTTCAGACATCCATGTAATTCCTTTCGCTTAAAACGATAAATTCATGTTTAGGCGCTGGTGGCATTCAATTCCAACCACTGTTGCTCGTCCAGTGACGGCGCTGGCGATATGGCAATTGGTTCTGGATTCTCAGTCGTTAGCCACCGCTGTTCACCGAGCTCTTCATACCAATAGATGGCCCGCTCAATCACAACTGCCACTGGCTTACTTTGTGGTTTCAATTGATGCCAGATCAGTGGGTCGTAAAACCGAAGCAGTCCTTTTCTTTGACCCTCGAAACACACAGTCAAGCGCTCCCTCAACCAGTTGGCTACTACATCAAGTTCCTTTGAAGATTCCAGAACAAGGCCAGTCAAACGTTCTTGCTTCAGCCCCTTAAGAGCCCAACGATACTCAGCACTGTCCTGTCCGGCTTCCAACAAAATCGGACCATCCTTGAGATAGGCTTGCCAGTCGGTATCCGCAAACAGGTAGAGCCATTGAGGACTTTCCGAGATCTCGTAGAGTTCCTGGAGTAAGGGCTTTTTTTGCTGAGATTCCAAAACAAGATAACGAGTTTTATTGAACTTTTTAGGTGAATTAACCATGAAACTCTCCGCTTACACCTGCTGAGTTTTCCCACACGGGCAATCACTGAGAGGACACGAACCATCAGACTGCTCCTGACACTGTTCCACCACCGCTGCCCGATTCATTCGCGCCTGTTTCAATCGGTGCGCAACCACAGGTTTGGGCTCGGCATTCGCCCGCTGGCCAACATCTGCAATCTCAGCAGCCGCAACAGCCCCACCATTCTTCTCCACCAACCCCGGCATTTCCGGCATCTGAACCTTCTGCCCACTGCCCTTGCCCGGTGACCCACCGGCATTCAGCTTAATGGCAGCACCACCCATGGCAACGCCACTGGGATCAATCTTCACAAAGCTACCGCCGGCCTTGAGGGTGATTTCCGCACCCGCTTCGATAACGGCTTTCTGGCCCGCCTTGATGTGCAGTTCGGTACCGGAGTCGCTGAGCCAGGCGGTGCCGGCTTTCAGGTGCAGGGTGCCGGTGACGTTGAAGCTGTGGTCCTTGCCGGTTTGTTCCCGCTTCTCACCGTTCACGGTGGCGTGGTCATTGCCCTTGATGTGGGCCTTGCGATGGCGGTCCACGGTCAGGTGGCTGTCATTTTTGATGACTTCGGTGCGGTTGTTTTCCGTCAGCAGGTCCAGGTCTTTCTGGGCGTGGACGTAGATCTGTTCCTTGTCCGCTTCATCCTCGAATCGCAGTTCG
>Ga0208031_1000051_pt1 | contig 63377 bp, 86 predicted proteins | sample MalvirAntarct_38_FD_184252 | JGI IMG/M metagenome (GOLD analysis project Ga0208031, IMG submission 184252) | Marine viral communities from the Global Malaspina Expedition - Malaspina viral metaG Antarct_38 (SPAdes) (version 2) | ecosystem: Environmental > Aquatic > Marine > Oceanic | place...
GTAGAAACTAACTGACCATCCTTATCGTATTTCTTTTGTGTTTCCACAAATTCTCTTACGTTATCTTTTTGTCTACTTCTTTGGATGTTATCCCAGTCTTCTTTTGATATGCGATACCTTGCCTTAGTTCTAAATTTTTCGTTTGGTCTAGGGTCTAATCCTATAATTATGGCTTCTTCTGAAGTCAAGTACTTTCTTACACTTTTTCTCATTTTATTTCGTAACAGTTAATAACTTTTTTTATTTCACCAATGGTGTCTCCTATTTCATTATCCAAAAATAAATTGCTCTTATTTAAAATATTGTTAAACAGCCATAACCATTTTTCTTCGTTGCATTTTTCATCAAGTGATAAATCTCCTAAGTCTACCTCTAATTCTATTCTTATTTTCATTGTTATTTAAGTTTCTTTAGCTTCTCGATAAATTCATTTACATCTTCATCGGTATACCCTCTTGCAAATGCTGTAGGAATTTCAGACTTTCTTTTATCTTTAATATTCAATAATTCGGCTCGGTACTCTTGTATTAATTCATCTATATTCAATAATTCGGCTCGGTACTCTTGTATTAATTTATCTAATTCTATTCTTATTTTCATTTTTTAAATGGTTTTATTTAGTCTATCAAGTTCAAAATTCAAGTGGTTAATTGCTTTTTTAATGTCAGCTTCCATACTATCTCTAGGAGACCTGTTAACGTAAACCTTTTTACCAGCCCTCATCAAGTAAGTTAGTGCAGTTCCTATGTTGTAGTTGTCACCCTGAAACGCTGCGACTACCTTAGATGCTTCAATGCCATCAGATAGGTAGTACGTTGGTATTTTATCAAATCCTTCCTCTACAGATGAGGTTGCGCCTATTTCATTATTATAATATTGATTGTCAAAATTATCTTGTATCAGTTTTAACAAATCTGAAGCTTGAAAACTATCTTGTCTCATTTTTAAATGGTTTTATTTGTGGGATTAAAACAAATGTAATTATAAATTCTTAATATTTCCATCTTCAATTAATAAATCTGCATAATCTTTATTAACACGGAACTCTTTTTGTCCTGGAGATAGCTCTCTAAAAAACCAGTAATCATCCCCATTACACTCTACCCACCCTACTATTTCGTACCTAAATCCCCGTTGAAATTCTTTTATTGAGTGGTTACATCCTACGATACAACCGAAACATATCTTGTGTACTTTAATCATTACCTTATGTTTTGTTTTAAATTAATTAACTCATCCTCCAACTCTCGTATCCTAAAGTCCTTCTCAAACATTTTTAAATTACTTTCATCTATTAATTCAACTTGCAAGTTGTTGACTTTCTGAACTTGAATTGATGTTATTAAATAATCTTTTATATCTAATATTTTATTTGCCTTGTTAACATCTACCTTAACTGTTTTTAAATACATAGCATCTAAGATTAAGGTGTGCCGTGTCATATTCAAGGTCATTAGTTCAATGTTCTTCTTTAGACTTGCGTGATGCCAAAGTTTTTCTATCTCCTTGTCTGTGAAAAAGAATGCTTCCTTTCTATCTATTGCCTTAGATATTTGTTCGTCAGTTAGTATCATAATTAGAATGGGTCTTGGTTACTATCAAATTCATTATTTGGAATCAAAGGTTGATACTGTAAGTCGGGTCTTATAACTTTATTTATTACGTTAATGCCATCGCTTACAAACCCAAGTCCTTTGTTGTACTCAAAAATAATAGGGTCATCAATTGCGTTAGGCTCCCCACCAGTTTCTGTATTTTTTATTTTTCTAATGTACACTTGAGTATTAAACTTCATTAGTGGGTGTCCAATTAATCTGTGAATAGTCAAAAAATTATCGGGTCTATTCGCAAATGGCTGACCTCCTTCACTTTGTGAACGGCTGGGGGGCATCGGATACCCAAAGTAATCGTGTTCTAGACCGTAAATTCTTCTAGCCGCCTCTGTGTTAGGGTGAGTGTTTACAAATAAACTCTTATTGGTTTGGTTAACAAACTTCCTACTTTCGTTTAAGAAGTCGTAGTTGGCAGCGTGAGTATAGTCTCTATTCATACCCGTGTATGGGTCAATAAGAACTGCATCGACATCTAATCCTTCAAACATTGCGAATAGTTCTTCTGACTTGTAAAACCCCGAATTGTCAATAAACTTAAAATGCTCCTCAACCCAAGCCTTAGCGTTGTAGATATCTAACTCGTCAGCTTTGTCTATGTAGTTGCCAATCTTCCATTGTATTAATCTCTTAACTAACTGCCCTGCCTTATTCTCTCCACTCCAAACACAAAACTTAAGGTCGTGATTAACACTTAATGCACAGAAATACCATAGTATCCAATCTGTTTTACCTACGTTATCTAAGCCGTTAATGATTGTGAACTCCCCTTGCTTGAATCGGTAGTGGTTATCAAATTTTGGTAAGCCTAAGCCTAAGCCAAGCTTTATCCTTCCGTTAATTACATCATCTAAATATTTGTCTGCAAATCCTGTTTCTAGTATCATAATTATCCCATTAGTTTTTGCCCTATTGTCTTTGTTGGTTCGTAAGCATTTAAGAACTTAGCGAAGTTGTCTTGGTCTAAGAAGTGTTTAGGTGTTATGTTCTTCTTACCTACCCACCACTTGTCTTCACAAAAAGATTTTATAGCCTTATTGAAGTCTCCCTTGTTATAATCTTTTCTCAAGGAACTTAAATTCATTCTGTCTTGGTTGGTTAGGTTGTTAAAGTTAGATGGCATTTTTAAGTGCTTAGTTCTTGAATCGTTAAACCAATTTAAGAATTTAACCTTTGGGTCTTCTAGTTCCCCTTTCTCTTTCTCTTTCTCTTTCTCTTTCTCTTTCTCTTTCTCTTTGGTTAGAGTTTCACTCTTAGTAGAACCACCTAATTTACCCCTCTCGGATTGCTCTTCAATATACCCTAACCTATTGATAACACTAGGGACTACGACATAGTCACCCTCTCGGTAAACTAACTCAAAACTGCATAAAACTTTAAAGATTCTTTCAACTTTTTGCTTGTTATGTCCTAAGATTCTCCTAAGATATCCTAAGTTCCACTCAAGTTTTGCTGAACTTTTTATGTGACACTCATCAATAAAGAACCGAAACATATCTCTTTCCTCTGCATTAAGCATTATAACTTTGTCATCGCTTCTCCAATCTTTTGGATAGAATGTGTAGCCTAATCTCTTACTCATTTCGTTGTTGTTTAATAAAAAACCCCTGCAAATCCATCAGAGTCGAAGCTGATTTCATCACAAGGGTTTGTATAGTTTCCTTAAGTTGCCTATTTTTTCGACTGCAACTAGAATGTAAAAGTACTAATTAAAATGGTAAATCGTCTTCTGCTGAAGCTTTTTCTAATTCAACTTCTTTTAGTGGAGCTTGATTTGGTTCTGCTGAGTCTGACTTAAATATCTTCCAAGCATCTAGATTGTGAAAATACTTTCCATTATATTCACGGCTAGATATATTGAAGCTAACATCTACAACTTGCCCAACCTTATTGTATTTTATAAAGCTTTCAACTCTTTCTTCTCCGAATATTTGAAAAGCTACCTCTGGATTATACTCATTACCAGTTGATAGTACGAAGTTAATTTTCTGCCAATCTTTACCAGCTTTAGAAGTGCCTTTTTCTACTTCTAATACTTTTAAGATTTTCCCAGTCATTGTTAAATCACTCATAATAATAATTGTTTTGTGTACTATAATGTACGATTAATAAAAAATTGTTTTGCGTCAAATGATTCATCCTTGTAGAACAAATCGTATACCTCAGTAGCCTTCTCAACCTTCTCTCTACCTCTCTCATAGAAGTTATCTGAGCAGTCAAATAGACCCATCTGATGTGTGTTCTTGTCGATTACTAAGAATACCATATCGTATCCAAATATCTCTCGATATATGTACGCTTGTGAATCGTAGTTATACTTATTAGCTGAGAAGTGAAATGAGTTGATGTCGGAAGATGTCTTGATGTCAATTATTAGTTTGTCATCGTGGTTGACTATGTCAGCCTTACCCTTCCACATATTACCCATAATCTCTTTAACTCCTGGCACTTCGTGTTCAACCTCACCTACGTTTATCATAGATGAAAATACATTGTTGTTAAGTAGTTTATCCACCATACCATCAGCCATATCTACCTCGTGCTGCAACATACACATTTCACCCTCACTTAGTTCCTTATAAACTTTTGTAGTTCTTGTGTTAGCCTCAATGATTTTAAACTTGTGTAGCTTATCCTTTTCAAGTATTGCAGTATGAAAGTAGCTACCAAATATCATTGCTGACGTAGTCTTAGTCTTCTCTTTTAATGCTAGTGGATTAGTAAGTAGTGTACCAATGTTTGAGTTACTTAAATATTGCTGACCATAAGCACCGTAGTACCAAGTATCGTCTCGTAGCTTGTCTATTATCTGTTTTCTAGTCTCCATATTACAGTGTTTTTAGTTTAGATTCAACACTTGGTGATAGGTCATACTTCTGCTTGATAGCATCTAGCTTACCGCCACTAATGATATACTCAGCAGCCTTCTTATAAGCCTCATCCTTTACAGAACTAATGCTTTTTTTGTCGGACTTTGTATCTGACTTGACTTGGTTGTTACTAGCATCGCTATCAGCGGTATCGTCTATTAGGAATAGGTTACCTAAACAATACTTCTTACCATAGGATGACGCACTACCAAACTTTTGTGGCATTTGCATACCCTTTTGGTCTAGGTCTATGCCTACTATTGCTACTGCTTCTATGGAGTCCTTACCATCAGATATTGTGGCTATTGACTTTAGAATTGGGAACGGCTCTGTGCATACGAGTTCTTCGTTTACTGTAACCGACACCCCCAAGTCTAATAGGAATGGTTTTGTTGCCTCAAGGATGTCCTCAGCACTACGGAAGTTATACTTTCCAAATTTATTGAACCTTGATTTCTTTGACTTAAATTGCGTTTGTATTGTCGCAAGTTTCTCATTTAGAGTTTTCATAATGGATTGTTTATTGTTTTAGTTTGCAAATATAAGATTATTTTTTCTACTTTATTAAGTAATTTTATTGTTCACGATTATAATAATTCGTATAGCATTTTATTTAGTATATTAATTCGTCTATATGAATATCATACTCTTCTAACAATTCACATAGTGCTTCTCTATATGTCTGTAAATTGAAATTGGTTTCATCGTGTTTCCAAGTTCTCCAAAAGTTATGTTGTAGTTCCCATATAAAACTTGCCATATCTGATGATTTCATAGCTTTCTTCATTGCCAATTCATCATCTTCATTATCTAAATCATATTCTAAGGTCGTTGTTGCTTTCATATTTTTATATAGTTTTCTTCTAAATATTTCCATAAAGATTTGTGAGAATAGCAGATTGGGTTACCTTCACTATCGATTGCAGTTAACCCCCCGTTACCAAAGTCGTTTTCCCAACAATACCACCCAAACCATTCATAACCCTCATCTCCATAACCTCCATAAATTTCTTTAATAAGTTCGGTTATTATTGTATGGTAAGGGTCAACAAAATTAATCATATCCACACCAATAGCGTATGCTTGATTAATGACTTTGTTTTCTTTCTGTAGACTTCTGACTACTTTTAAAAATTTTATGTATTCCATTTATATTTTTTTTAATTTCCCATATTATAATATATCTATGAATTGATTATAATCAACACTATCTATCAGTTTGTCAACTGATTTCTTTTTAATCTCAGACACCCTGACAAAGTTATTGATACCTTTTATACCTAAAGCATTGGCTATCTCTAGTCCGCTATGCTTGTTGCAGTCAAGTCCGTAAGCCATTCTTAGAACCTCATACTCAATTGGACTTAAATGCTTCTGCATAACTCCTTTAAGATATGCGTTAAGTATATTTATGTTGTACGGCTCGGTCTTATCTTGAAAGTTGTTGTTGTCCTTGCCATCGTCAATCGTAAGAAATATAGAGCGAAAGAACATCTCTACGTTCTGCTTGTCATCTGATTCTTTCCTCATCAAATTCCTTTTATATTCAGGTATCCTCATACTTCCTCTGTTGATGTCAATACGTCTCCTAATCGCACCCTTAATTCTCTTGCTAAAGAAAGACTTTATTGTCTTCTCTACATCTCTAGATAATTTAAGGTGTTCGTAGTCTAGCTTGTCAACTGCTAGTATCAATGCTTCAGAACCAATCTGAATGAGGTCTGTGATATTAAGGACTCCAATGGCTATCTCCGATGATGGAAACTTCCTTGCTAAGTTCTCGACTAGTGGTAAGAATTTTATTATTAATTCATCTCTGCTATAGTCTAGCAGTTCTCTCTCAATAGGTTTTGAAACCTTGAGGTCATTAGTGTATCGAACATAGTTCTCAATGTCGTATCGCTTCATACTGATTTTTTTCTGTTACATATCTATTAAGTGTTAAGTGTTAGTATTAATGTTTAAGTTTAGTTTATTTTTTTTTAATTAAGTCTTTTACCGCCTTAATTGTTTCCTTGATGTCGTTTGCTAATTCAAATCTCTCTTGGTCGATAGCGGTGTGGAGGGAAATGTAAAGTTCATTCACCCTTTCCACAAGCCTTTCTTTCTCAGACTTGTCTTGGTCTAGTTGTATAACATACTCCATAGGTGCGTTGTTATGTGTTGAGTTAGCGTTGTCATAGAACTCTTGGTCAAGTTCACGTTGCCTCGAATCTATAGCCTCTACTATCATTTCGGTTAGCTTTTGCATTTCTTTATCAGTCATAGCGAATTATTTACAATTTTATTACTCGGCTCTTGTCCTTTTAAAGAGTTGTTAACATGGTTGGCTATTTTTTCGTAGTTTACTGATGATAAGAAAGATTTAAGGAAACTCTTGACAATTATATTGTCAATAGAGTCAAAGTCAATTGCTTTCTCAACTATATCCTTTATTGATTTCGTTGATTGATGCTCCACAAAATCAATCTTAGACGTAATTTCAACGTGAACTACGTATGTCTCATAATTAAATGATGTCGCTTTTATTGTTTCCATATTTTTTTTATTTATTTAAAGTTACTAATTAATTTTTAAAATTCATATTCTAATTCGTTAGCATTAATAAAAATTTCTACGTGTATCCGTGCTATTTTTTACATAGCTTTCTACCCAAGTATCTGATATATTCAAATGTAATTCATCCCTTAAAAACTTAGTGTAAGCAAGTAACTGTTCGCTTTTCCCTACAACACCAGATAAATTTAATTGCTTGGCTCTGTTATTCTTTTCAAGTTCTGTGATATATCTTAGCACACTTATAGGTGTAGTCATATAATTTTCAGTTGCATTTTCTTTGTAATAATTTAAGTCTTTCATTTTGTTTTTTTTATTTAATTCTGTTTGTATAGTGCATAGTTCGTTTCTCGTTCAGCACATAGCATACATTAGGGTTCATTACTTCACTTCATTAAGAAGGTAGTCTATTATGCAATCGTATTCGCTACGAACGTCTACATTGTAATTAGATTTTAAGAATAGATTTTGGTGCTTTAATACTTCGGGAAATATCAAGTCATATTCAAGTTCTTGATATTGTGTTTCGTTATTCTCAACGTGGTTCATAAATAATTGTGAGAATAAAAAGTCTTCGTAATTCATAATAATTTAATTTAATCTGTTAATAAATTCTACTACTGTCATGTATGTGGCATCAATACTTTTGTCAGCATAATTAGCTATTAATATGTCGTATCCTTTTGTAAATAATGCTTGGTAATCTCCCTCTTCTTGCAAGTTTTTTTCAAAACAAACCAAACCGAGACTCTCTATCTTATCAACTACGGGCATCAGCCAATCCCAAGAGGTGTGGTATTGTAGTTCCATTACTTCTTTATTGTCTAATTCTAAATTAGATAAGTGTAGGTTGATAGGTATTGTTGTTGGGTTTTGAATATCCCATCCCATAAATTCTGCTATTAGTAGGTTTTCGTTTTTCATTTTAATTTAATTTAAGTTGTTTAATAAATTCTACTACTGCTTGGTATCTCACCTCTAGGTCGTTGCTATGTAAACACTCATCAAAGTACCCTACTTTACCTGCGTTTTTATAAAGGTAATTGTCTATCTTATCAACTACGGGCATCAGCCAATCCCAAGAGGTGTGGTAGTGAGTGTCTTGAAGCGTTCTCTCGTTATCTTCTGAGTAACGTATCATACTATAACCATTTGCCTCATAGGTTTCAAAACCCATAAATTCTGCTATTAGTAGGTTTTCGTTTTTCATTTTAATTTAATTTAAACTGTTTAATAATATATGTTGTTTATGTACCATTATAATTGCATTATTTTATCAGAAGTAATGCAGTACGATGGGTTTCTTTTCTTTAATAATTATATAAATCCTCCCAAGAGGTCGCACCAATAGGTTCTTGGTATTCGTGCGAGTCTATAGCCTCATTCATTAGCTTGTAGTATATGTCATCTGTCCACTCGCAACGGCTATTGCTTCGCATCTCAAATCCATCGCTGAATTTTATTCTGAACAAGGGATTCATACCTCCTCTGCATCTATCGCAGCTAATTACTCTTAATTCGTTTTTCATTTTAATTTAATTCAAGTTGTTTATTAATATATACCTTCAAGCCTTAAGTAAGCGTTTCTAAGGGACTCTTTCTTTTTTTTGGTACTTAGCATTATATCACGATAGAACTCTGTGATAGCGAAGAAGTTTGAGTCGTGACACCTAACCCAATTGTTAAGTGTTTCTACCCTTGCATCGCATACGTTAATCAAGTATACTATCTTTAATTTTCTGTGTAACTCTTTCTGCTTATTTAACATTGCGATTATTTTTTTTGTATAACATCTCCTCCCAAACACCTTGATTGATGTCTTGGACGATTTGATGCATCGGGTGACTCATCGCCATCTGCTCAATAGATTCAAAGTTCCACTCCTTCAGTTGATTTGATAGTAAGTTAACTGCCGACATAATTACGTTCTCTCGTCTAACCTTGACATCGTGAGTCTTCAGCCTATCGTATAGGTCTGAGCGAAATGTAATCTCTTGCACTTGCTTCCTAACTGCGGGATACATCTCAGCATACTGATTTATCTTCTTGTTTGAGTGAATGATAGTTGCGTGGTTACGACCACCTAGCATCTGACCTATGTCGTTGTACGATGCACTCGTATACTCTCGGCACAAGTATGTGAACATATCTCTCGCCCGTACAAATTCGCTTAGTCGTGAGTCACTTGTTACATCTGTAATTTCTAACCCATAGTAATCCGATACATCTGTTAGTATACCGTTTAATTGTTCTTGCCTTTTAGTCATCTTATTTAGTTTTATTTGTTATTGTTTATTTTATTTAGTTTTAAATAAAAGTTAGTAAACTTTTGACGAAATCTTGATTTGCTTCGTCAAACTGAATTTCAAGGTGTTCAATAATTTGCATTATTCCCTCAGCATTTTCGTCCTCAAACTTTTCCCACACTACCACATCACTTGGTGTTGCTACGTTGCGTAGGTCATTCATAATTGCTTTGTAAAGAGATTCTAATTGCTCCTCTATGTTATCTCCGCACAGTACAAAACTTGCGGCTCTTAATAAATTTGTCATCTTATTTAGTTTTACTATTTTTAAAAAGGAGAATGTTTACTCCATATTTTTTCTGCTAACTCTTGGTCGGGTAGGTCAAGCTTCATCTGTATAAGTTTGTCCATTGCAGTAAGACCTCTCTTGTATACTCTGTTGTCATCTGAGCGCATATAGTGCCAATCAGCGTTAGATAGTAAGGTGTCAAGTTGTTCGTATTCGTTCATTTTTTTATCGTGTTAAGTTAAAGATAAATGCTACCGCAATTATAAGGATAGCTAATAGTATTATTAATTTGTCTTGTGTGTTTTCGTTCATCTTATTTAGTATTAAATATTACTATTTGATTTGGCTGATGTTGTAGTGCTTCCAGTTAACCCCCCAATCGTTGTTAACCCCCCAATTGTTGTATATTAAGTTGATTATAGCCTCTTCAAATGCGTGTGATGGCATTTTACTACCAATACTCCAAGTATTAAGTTCATTGATGGTATACTCTCTGTCGTATATCTTCCAATCGTATATCGTATACACCTCATCTTGCCACTCAATCACCCATTTTACTTGAGATGCATCAAGTTCTGATGCTTCGTTGTATGTTGGTTGACCAAGTGTATGTACTAGTTCGTAGTACGTTACACCTCTTAGTGTATTAGTCTTTGGTGTTCCGTTGATTAAGTCACCAACCTCGTGTTTCATTAGTTTTTTCATCTTGTTTATATTAATCTAGTAAGTAATGCTATACGATGGGTACATATGTAATCATCGCATATTGTTTAATTTTTGTTGTTTAAATATTAATATTTTGTGCAAATGTAATAAATTTATCTTAAGTAAGAACCGTTACTTATTCTGCTCTATTGCTTCTGAAATTGTTTTCTGCCAACCTATACTTAACTCGGCAACACATCTTATTTCTTGACCTTCCAATAGTTTAAATCCATCAGTATTAATAATTTCTACTAGTGTTGTATAATGGTAAACTATATCGTGACGTTCTAATGGCTTATCATTAACAGTATCCCATAAGATAAAATCTTCTTTGCTAATATTTTTCATAGTAATTCTATTATTTAAATTAGAGAGGAGGAACATCCTCCCCTCTGTGATTGATATTATTTATTAAACATATTGAACTGTATTCTTTTCAACCCACCTCATTATGTCGTTAAACGCTACATTAGATGTCTTAAATCCACCCCCACTCATTAAGTACTCGTTCTTATCTTCAGTAGATTTGAATGTCTTAGAGTCGTGATTTGTGTACCTTGTTACTCCGTTGAATAAACCCCACAATGTCTTACCCTCTAGATGTATCTCAGTGGTTAAAGACTGTGCGAATGTTTCAACTTGATTTCGTTTCCTCGTGGATACTGCATCTTGATTAATCATCGGGTCTACCTTGAACATCTTGCGTATTACAGATTCAATCATTTCGTCCTTAAGTTCTATGTCTGCCATACGTTTGAAGTTATCCATTAGCGAATTGTCTAATTGCATAGCTTTTCTAAGGTCTTGCATAGCCATCTGTACCCTTGCTGATGCTGATTCAGTATGTCTAAACTTATCTAAGCCTTTGTGAGCCATATGAAACATATTGCTACACTTAATAACTTGTGATGTACTACCAAATCCTATTGCCGAACTGCCATCGTTAGAGTTTAGTGCGGTAAGCCATCTCTTCACGCCACCCATACCTATATGTTCTGTAGGTAGTTCGACTTGAATAAACACTTTCTTGCCTCCACCAAATACACCGCCTCTTTTGGTAAGTAGATTCAATCCGTCACTTGCTTGTATAATTGTTTCAGCAAGTTCAAAGTTCTGCATAGGTGTGTACCTATTGCCTACAGTACCAAGCCATTGGTCGTTATCACTACGAAATATACCGAATGATTCGGTAGGTTTCTCATCTCTAGTTAGTAACTCTTCCTTAGTTACTGTCCAATTTAATCCGTTTGCCTCTAATAAATCGAAGGTCTTTTCATTTAAATTACTCATTATGATTATTGATGGTAGGTATCATCACCCTTTAGTTTAACTTTAACTTATACTTGTACTGCAAACCCACTTTCAACTGCTTGTTGCATTTCGGCTTTACTGCCTTTAAATCTTAATCCCAATATGTATGCCCCGTCATTGTCAAGCATTAGGTCATCTGCCTCATCACCATCTATTACCTTGTATCCATTCCATTCAGTAGGTAACTCTTGACCTTTAGTTCTGTTGAACACAACAGATACGGGAGAACCCATTGATAATGCTTCAATACATTCATTCATATTCTCTTCTGACTTTGAGAATGCAATCTTGTACCTATGTGAATAGTTTTTATACTTCTTAACCTTACCCAATATCTTAGTGTAGTCATAGAACACTAAGCTAGTTAGTTCATCAAGTATGTTTACATTGCATCTTCGGTTTATAATTCCAACAAAATCTAAATCACTTGTACCATTCAGCCTAATAGCTATCTGTTCACCCAATTTAATTGCTTTCTTGTTGAGTTTGATAAGTTCTGTATGCAATTCTTCAGCAAATTTTTGTTTATCGCTTAAAAACCTTTCCGTTTTATTCATTCTTGCAGTTTGAACACTATTGAACTTGCCTCTACCTTTAGAATATAGGCAAGCTATCGCACATCCTTTGGATGCCTTAGCACATACACTAATGCCTTTGGAATTTTGTGTGTGAGGAGCAAGGTACATTATTGCTGATGGTCTCTTGTTCTTGATTGTTTTGGCATTAGTTGTGCCGATTGCTAGTAACTTTCCCATTGTTATTTATTTATTAAGTTTATGTCACCTATTACATCTATAATTTCGTCTCTTGTCACCCATCCTTTGACTTGCCCAGTATCGCAATCGTCAACAAAAGCAGATGTTACAAAATCGTTATTTGAATTAAATACTGCAATTTCAAATGTATTGTACATACTCGGTGAAGCAAGGTCTTCTCTTGGTGAACAGTAGCTACCACTACCGCATTGTATACTAATTTGATATCCATTCGGAAAGGATATGGAACATCCAAATCCACCACCAAAGTAACCTTTTGGTTTAAAATCAGTTAGCAATTCAAAGGTCATTTGATTTATCACTTTTACATCTCTAACTTGTTTAGCATGTTCGTGTTCTATCTTGTCAACTATTGCCAGTAATTCGTTTATTTTGTCCTTTACTTTATCTATATTCTCCACTTTGTTTTTTTTAATGGTTAATTAATTTATGTAGTGTACTAGTTCGAATTTTCCGCTATCCATTCCATATAAGCTAATAGCTAGACATTCTTTTACCTCCTTGTTACCTTTTGACAATTCAATTATAAAGCTATGGTACTCTCCGACTGATGGTCTTAATCGACCATATCTACCTCCACAAGCTATTTGTGTAAACCATTCTGAATAGTCTACCTTGTAACCTTTCTTTTCCGTTTGCATTTTAGCATATTCAACTGCTGATGTTGCTGATTTAAAATAGACTTCTATATTCTCCACTATGTTTTTGTTTTAAAATTTATAAATTATTAACTAGTTTACTTTCTTCACCTTGTGTGTGTTTTACCACATTTGGGTAAAGATTCCTACCCTTTACCTTGACACCATCTATTGTAAAGGTGTGCTGATTAGTCTTCGCACCATACGAATGGTTGGTTACACTACCCCTCACAATGTAACCTTTAGATACGTTGAAGTATTCAATGTAACACCCACTTCTTATAGCGTGAGGTGTGGTGTATGTGTGTATCTGTTTCTTTGTCTCCAAAGATTCTATGTATGCTCTTTTCTGTGCCGCATTCGGCTTCCAACGGTATCCCATAACTATTATTTTTTTTCTTTAAATATACTTATTGATACCTCTGAATTGCTTACTGCTCTAACAGTTAATATATTACCTAATATATCTTCCATATAATAACCTACTTTTGTGGCTTCATAACCTTTTAATAGTAGATGGATATTGTTATCGTTTTCAAATTCTTCAGTTAGCGTTAATAGAAGTGAAACAGGATAATTTAGATTTCTACTTTCTATAATTTTAAAAATTGCATCCTTCGATACAGATGCTTGCGTTTCTTTTTTCATCTTGTTTTTATTTAATGATTAATAATCTACTTAGCGAATTCGCTATGCTTTTCAGTGAATTTAAAAGTATCTTTCAATTGGTCTTGCACAATTGTTACATCATTATTTTCAACCCACTTACCAAAATTGTTTATTGATATGGTTAAGTCTTTCGTCTCAGTTTGAACAATAATATCGATTGGCTGAGTTTTTCTAATCATTGATATATTCAACCCTCTTTCTTTGGAGCGCTTACAGTATTCAATTGTATCTTTACAAAAATCAGCTATTAGAATAGATGCTTCATGGATGGTTTTTCTACCGTCTAAATTGATGACTTTTTTTGCTGAGAAAGTAACTTTGTTGCTATCTGAACTGCTTCTTTGAACTAATTTGATTGATGTTTTCATGATAAAAATATTAGGTTTATAAATTAATGTTTGAGCGCTTTAAAAGTCTAAACCAATTGTATTCTTTACAATTGACCAATACCAACCGGTATTTGCACATTAATTGCTTTATAAAATTTCCTGCTTTGGGAAACTACGTTTTTATACAGGTGCTCACCCTGCTATATATGTTGTTTTGCTCTACTTTCTTTTGGCGTACTTCTTCGCATTCCGTTTGGCTCTATTACCTTCCTTCCTAGATTCCTCAGCCATCCGCATAAAGGTTGCCGGCATTCTATCAGCTATCCCCATACATCTCACAATCTTGTTAGATTTGGCGCTTCGTGGTGACTGCTCTGCTCCTCCCGTCTTTACTGCTCTAACTCTTAACTTAGTAGTAACCTTGAAGTCATCTATATTGACCGTCAATGTACCTTGTAATCTCGTCTGTCTTAACATATCGTTTGAATTAATAACACTGCAATATTAGTACTAATAAAAGGTTACTCACAATTTATTATCAAATTATTAACAAAGATTTAACATCTTTTAACATTTACCTTATTTCCTCTTTTTTATATAGAAACACACACACACGCACGTAAACAATAAAATTGAATTGAGATGTTAACAAGTGTTAAATAATTTAACTACATTATGTAACTACTTGATTATCAAGCGAAAGAACTATCTTTTCTTTTATGTACTATGCATCCATATTGATACAAAGTTGCTTAAACGGTCTTATTTTGCATGATGTAAAATAAACGAGATTAGCAATAGGTTACTCACATAGTTGTTAACAAGTTTTATGTTAGTAATTAAAAGTAGAGTTTTGTTTGGATATTAGAATTTAAATTAGTATGGGGGATTGTGTTATGCTATGTCTCATCATACGTAACAATGTATGTACTTACAATTAATACAATTGAATTAGTTACAGTTGTATTAAAAGTTGAAACAGTATATACAAACGTATATAAAACCTAAAAACGTAAACCGAAACGATAAAAAAAGGGGGGGGGCTGGGTCAAACTAAAATGGTTTTCTTTTGGAAAAAAATTAAAATCTGTGCGGTATAACCCCTAACCCCTAGATATGTGACGTGATTAAAAAACCACTCTATAAGAGACATTACTCACCTCCTACAGCTACCTTCTTTGCTACCTTTTCCTTTATTATTGACCCTTCTATTTTAAAAACAGAGGGTCACGCCACTAATTATGTGTACCTTTACACCATAATTTACACCTTAAACCCTAGACACATTTATGGAAGCATCACAGGCAAAAACATCTTGGTCAGACGACCACTTACTACAATTAACAGACCCACATAACCACAGGATAAGGTACGACAGGGTAGGATTCATTTGGGAACACCGTTTAGATGGAAATTGGGACTTACATTCTGTGTTTAAGCACAGGACTCACGGGTACTACTTTCACCTTATTAGATTTTGGACTTACAATTGGAGTAAGGAGCTAATGGACAGGAGGGTCAGTTTATCTAGGAGCATTATAAATGGGTTTGATTCTTTGTATAAGGACTCTAAGAAAGTGAAGAAGATATCTGAGAATAGTGAGATAGGTGTAAAGGAGAAAGTTAAGTTGATTAAAGATATACTGCCAGGAGAACCTTTGTCTTACATAGCGGATGCGTTGAATATTAGCCTTAGTACGCTGAAGAGGAGGATTAAATAAAAAAAGGGAGTTAACTGTATGAGACTTCTTTGGGTGACCAGACTTTTATATACTAGCATACCCTCGTCGGTTTTAAACCAATACAGAAAACCCCCTTCTAAACTATGAAAACATTAATATAAACAATCAACGGTGCTAAGTTACAAAACTTTTATGGAAAAAACTAATATTATCGGTAATAATATATAGTGTAGGTTGTTATTTATTAACAGCTACAAAATAAAGTTAATAATATGGCCAAACCAAAGAAGAAAGGCGGACCAAAACAGAAGTTGAGTCCAGAAGCAAGGAAGGCTAAGGCTGAAAGAGACTTAGATATAGCTAAGAGTCCAAGGAGAATGAAGATGAAGCGGGATAACTACGCAAAGAGGAAAGAAGCAGGAGGTAAGTTTGGTAAATTGTGGCTATTAGGTAAGGACTACGACCACGAGGACGGTAAGTTTGAGTCAGTAAAGCGTAACCGTGGTAATGACGGGAATGGTACTAAGAAAGAAGGTAAAAAATAGATAGATATGAAGGGAGTTGCACACTATAAGAAAGATGGTACGATTTACAAAGGTAAGGGTACACATAAGGACGCTAAGGGCAAGTTAATGTCTGGTAAGACACATACATCGTCTAGTAAGTTCTTGTTCCACATGAAGGAGCTACCAAAACCTGTACAGGCAAAACTAAAAAAGAAATAACAATGGCAATAAATTATACATACCCAGTAAAGGGTTCGCCCTCCACGGCAGATGAGTTCTTAATAATAGATAGCGTAGACAACTCAACAAAGAAAGTTACTGTAGCTAACATACTATCCTTAGGTGGTGGCGGTAGTGGTGGAACTGGGACCGTAAGTAACATTCAGATTACTGCTCCGTTAACTGGTGGCCCTATAACAACTACAGGAACTATTGGGTTAGGAGTTGCTGGTATTGCTAATGGTGGTACTGGTAAAGACGGTTTGCTTTCAAGCAGTAGGAGTCAAGTACTAGCAGTAAACTCTGGTAGAACAGGTTACGATTTTGTAGACCAACAAGTAATTGAAACTATACAGGCTAATGAAACTTTATCTAAAGGAGACCCTTTATATGTAGTAGGTTTTGATAGTGCTACATCTCTAGCAAAGGTAGCTAAGGCTGACTCATCTCTAGGGTCAAAAATGCCGTGCGTTGGTGTTGCGGCAAATAATATAGCTGCAAATGCAGTTGGAGAAATGATTGTTGTTGGCGTAATAGAAGGCATAGCAACAGATACAATTCAAGGCAGCCCATCAACAGGTGATATAGTTTACGTTAGAACTGGAGGAGGGTTTACAGGTACTAAGCCAGACCAAGGTAACTTAATACAGAATATTGGAATAATCTTAAATGTTGCAGGAGCTGCCTCTGGTAGTATACAAATAATTGCAACTGGAAGGTCTAACGACATACCTAATATACCATCTGCAAGTGTATGGATTGGTAGTTCAAATCAAGTTGCTACTCCTAGAACATTTTCTGGTGAAGTTAGTCTATCTAACACAGGAGTTACTGAGGTAACAGGTATTGACGGTAATGTATCTATACAAGGGTACAGACCAATAACTACAGTTACTGTAGATTCAAAAGTACTATTGTTAGCTGACAGTGGTAAGTACATAAATTTTGTAGCCACTTCAAGTGGAACTAGCAGTAAGTTTTTAATATTACCATCTTCAGCAAATATAGAGGCTTTTAAAGTTGGAACAGAAATAGAGGTTGTAAATAATAGTATACCTCCTGCTGTTGGAGAACCACAACCTACATTTACTGTAAAGGTAGATTCTGGTTCTAATCCAGGAACCATAAATGGATTAACTAATATTGTGCTAACTGCTAGGTATGCTTCAGCTACATTGAAGTTAATTTCTAGAGCAAATAATCAAGCGGTATGGCACGCAAGAATAATACAATAATATAAATATGGTAAACCCAATATATCAACAAGGCGAGGGACTATTACTAAACCCATTGGGGTCTAAGCGATTAGGGGCTGGGGCGTACACAGCCGTGAACTCTAGCGAGTTCGTTGCACAGGAAGATACTATTATATCTGTCCTTACTGGAGGAGATGTGGCTATAACTGAGGACAACATCGACTACAAGACATCAATGAACCTTGGTAGTGTTACACTAAAGAAGGGTGCGCTAATAGTTGCACCAGTTGGTGAGGCATTCAAGAGTATAACTATTGACAGTGGCGTTATAATAGCTTATAATTGTGTTACTGGGGGAACAAAACCTTCTTTAGTTTCTATTTTAGATTTTGGTCCTATTAATGTATGGGACTCGGAACACGTTACGAAAGTGGGGAACGTTACAACCTGTGAAGATTTTAATGATGTCGGAGTCCGTTATAATTTAGTTAACCCAACGGCTACCAACCAACCAACTTTAAATACGTCAAGTAGCAACTTTAATAGTCTTCCATCCATAACTTTCGATGGTGTAAACGATTATGTCTCAAATGGGTCGGTTACTAACTATAGGTTATCAGACTCAACAGGCGTTTTTATATCAGTGCTTAGAAGAACTGACCTCTCCTCTGCCCGAATTGATGGCGTTAAGTTAAGCGACGCTACCAAAACCAATAGGTTTTTTAACATATCAGCAGACAACGTTGATACATTCAGGTTTCAAATTTTATTAAGAGGCGGTTTTAACTCTATGAGAGGTAGCTCAAACATAGATAATACAAATCCAATGATAACGACCGCAGCTGGTGCAGGTTCTGTTTACAAGATATGGGTGAATAATCTCCCTCAGACCGTGACGGTAGTGGGTTCTGGTAGCAATGATGGTGGGGTTTGGTTGGATGACCAGTCCACTCACAAACTAAACGCAATAGCAATAGGTGGTTTGGTTCTATCAACTGGCCCAATTTTTTATTCTTCAGAGTGGGTATTCAGCGGTTATTTCCCTTATACCGACGACGCTAAAGTCGAAGAGATATTAGCATTTTTGCAAACGAAATACGAAATACCAAATCTTTTTAATTTTGGTAACGCTTTAAAGTTTGATGGGACTAATGATTCTGTTACTACTGGAGGTAGTGTAGGTAATAGCGCAACTAAGTTAACCCTTTCGTTTTGGGCAAAAAGACCATCTAACGGGATTAACACTACTGTTGGAAGTTTTACTGCATCAAACAATGGATGGTGGTTTAATTGGTTTACCGATAACAAGATGTATATCTCTTTCCGTAATTTCAGCAGCAACAATTCTGGACAAATACTCAACACAACCAATTTAGGGGAATGGGTGCATATTTTTGTAGTATATGACGGAACAGAGGCTGCATCTAATGATAAGGTCCTTCTGTATGTAAACGGAACATTGCAAACACTAACGTACTCAGGAACTCAACCTACAAGCTTATCTTCTACTGGTGGAAATACTTTCGAAATAGGGTCCTTGGATGGAGGGTTCAACACTAAAGGAGAGCTTGACGAAGTTGCTGTTTGGACAGGTGTGGCGGGAACTGGGCAAAACGCTATAGACTTGTATAATGATTCAAATGGGGCTTTAGCAAGTTCAATAATACCATCGCCAAATCGTTATTATAGATTTAATGAAAGTGGAGCAGATTTAGTTGCAATAGACAGCGGGTCTGATTCTCAAAATGGAACTTTAATTAATTTTACACGACCACCTGAATTTTGGGTTCCCCATTAATATTTAAAACATAGATAAATACGAAATAATTAATATAAAATAAAACAATAAATTAAAATGGCAAATTCAAGTAAGGGTGTAAACCCTAGTAGATTAATAGGTACATTTGGTTCTAAGCATTTAAACACAGCAGCACATACAGCAGTGAATGCTTATGCTTTTATTGCTCAAGCAGATACTGTAATGACAGTGTTAAAAGGTGGTGATGCAAGTACTGCAATATCTACGGATAACTATCTAACATCAATGTCTTTAAGTGGTGTTACGTTAAAACAAGGGGCATTAATACAAGCTCCAGCAGGGGAGTTATTCCAGACTATAACAATTACGGATGGAGCAATAATAGCTTATAAGTAATGCCGTTTGTATCAGCATCGGCAATATCCCCATATAACAGTATAAGGGGAGGAGCATCGGCATCAGCAAGCATTTTAGATTTTGCACCTTTTAATGTATGGGATAGCGAACACTTAATAGTTACTGGAAATACTATAACATTTGAAGATTTCAATAATGTTGGAAGTAAATACAATTTAGTTAACCCTGCCGCAACAAACAAGCCAGATTTACTTGCATCTGATTCTGAATTTAATGGTTTACCTTCACTTTCTTTTGATGGGGTCGCTGAATATGTAGTTGGTATTGCGTCAAATTATAGGAGTTCAGATACTACGGGGGCGTTTATTTCAGTTATGAGAAAAACAGCAGGAGGCAGTACTCGTTTAAATCCTTTTCTAACTACCCAATCAGGTGGCAATAAGTACATAGGGTACTCAATAATAGGTACTGGTGGTACATTTCAGTTTACAGTAAACCCCAGTTCCAGTTATAGTTTTAAAGGTAATACAAACATAAACGACAGTAACGCTTTTTCTATCGCAAATATTAATACAGGTACATCATACAAACAATACGTAAATGATACCGCCCAAACCGTAACACCTGCAGCTGGTAATGATGGGTCTCTTTGGATAAATGATGCGGGGGGTAGTATTAATACGTTAGGTGTTGGTGCGCTGGTGCGTGGTGGAAATCCTAGCAATTTTGCTAAGATGGATTGGGTATTTAGCGGATACTTTCCTTATACAAGTGACGCTCAGATTGAGGGTATAATGACTTTTTTGATTAACAAATACGGATTATAATGGAGTTAGTAAATGGGTGGATAACACCAACAGTAGAACTGTATGAAGAAAAGCAAACCGAACTAGGTTTAGCATACAACATTAATATGCCACGGTATGCGGGTAGAATTGTAGACGGGGTTGTATTTCCTGATGTTGAATTAATAGCAGGTGGGTACTTTATGCGGGACATAAGAGGTCTTGGTCCTGTTTATATTACCGAGGCAGACATAAAGCAAGGCCCTGAACCAGAAGACTAATTTAAAATAATATAAACAAAATATCTAATTAAATCTACTCTATGACATAACAATAAAAACAAAGGCACATGGATAGCGATAGTCTTATATTAGTAGTAGGTGGTTTAGCTGGGGCGGTTGGAATTAAAGAGGTCTGGTCTATTATAAGAAAAAAGATGGATATGAATCACTCTGTGTCCTCAAGCCAGAGCAATTACAAGCAAAAAAGAATTGAGGAGTTAGAGGATGAGCTTAAACAATCTAATCAGGCTATACTTGAGTTAACAGTCAAGGTATCTAAATTAGAAGAAAGAATGCTGCACGTTGCAAAGAATAGAGTAAAAAAGTAAAAAAATAAGTAACTATATATAACAACAACAAAAAAACAATTTAAAATGGCAAACGAAGTAATTAACTTAGACACGGTATTTAGTGGTTTCAACAAAGGAACAGACTTGCAACCAAAGAATGCAAGAACAAATAACCAAGGAGTAAAAATAAATGATATCGCAGGATTTGCACAAATTCAAGCGGCTGCCCCAGCTACAACAACTGGATTAAAAGGTGACATGGTATATGCTTTGGCAGACCATAAAATATACGTTTGTGAAAATTCGTTTGGAACTTTAGAAGTGGGTACTGTATTAGCTGGCACTCCAAGTTCTGTAACTGGTGCAACGGCTGGAACTTATACAGGTGTAGCCTTAACAGGTGGAACTGGAACTGGAGCTAAAGCTACTATTATAATGGCTAACGCAACAACAGTTACATCTATAACTATCAATGTTGAAGGTGAGGGTTATAAAACAGCGGATACGTTAGTTATTGCTGCTCAAACTGTAGGAGCATCATCAACTTCATTTACTATTCCTCTTGTAGCAGCAGACACAGCTTCTATTTGGTATAAAACAGCAGCTCTTACAGTATAAAGGAGTAACATTACAATCTAATTAAATTTAATATATTATGTCTGACGAAATCGTTAAGAAATTAAACTTCGGAGACGAAGGTAAAAATAAAGTGTTTGAAGGTGTATCAAAATTAACACGGGCCGTTAGCTCTACATTAGGGGCTAGCGGTAAATGTGTTATGCTTGAGGACTCATCTGGAAAACCATTAATTACAAAGGATGGGGTAACAGTAGCTAATTCAGTTACATTACTAGACCCTGTTGAAAATATGGGTGCTACGCTTCTAAAGGAAGCCGCTAGACAAACCGTTAAAGAGGCAGGTGACGGAACAACGACTGCTACGGTACTAGCACACTCTATTTTAAAAGAGGCATTCGAAACAAAGGACTACAACTCAAGAGAAGTAAGAGATGGAATAAGCTCTGCCGTTGAAAAGGTTGTAGCGTACTTAGAAAGTAAAGCTGTAGATGTGAGTGGTGATATGCTAAAACAGGTCGCAACAATATCATCTAACAATGACTCAGTTTTAGGGTCAATGATAGCTAAAGCTTTTGAAGACGTTGGCGAGAATGGTGTAGTAAGTATGGAAATATCTAATGACGAGGAAACATCCGTAGAGGTTGTGGATGGTGCATCGTTAGACAAGGGCTTAAAGAACCATCACTTTATTAATAACAAAGAAAAAGGTTCCTGTGAGTTAAGTAACCCACTGGTGTTAATCGTAGAGAGCAAGATACCTAACGTAAGGAAGGTTCAAAGCATTCTTGAGTACATCATTAAGAACAAAAAAGAATTATTGATTATCGGGGATGCTGATGAGCAACTTGTTACAGCAGTCTCAATGAACGTATCTAAGGGAAACATCAAGGCAAATATTATTGACGCACCTGATTACGGTATTAATAAGAAGCAGACGCTACAAGACTTTGCGGTACTAACGGGGGCTACAGTGATAAACGAAGACCTTGGTGACGATATGGACTTGATTGATGTAAGTCACTTAGGGACTTGCTTAAAGTCAATAACAACATCTGACGAAACAATCATTCAAGTAGACGGAATGAGTGATGACGTTAAGGACTTAATTAAGCAGCTTAAAAAGGAGTTAAAGACCACAAAGATTAACGGCAAGAAACACTTACTTGAGAAAAGACTTTCAAGACTTGGAGGCAAGGTAGGAGTTGTTAAGGTGGGTGCAAACTCGGAGGTTGAATTAAAAGAAAAAGCTGACAGGGTTGAAGATTCAATCTGTGCAACTAAGGCAGCGATTAAAGAGGGTATACTTCCAGGTGGAGGTATTGCTTTACTTAATGCTAGTGACAATATTAAATCTAAGAATGTAGGAGAGGCAATATTGCTAAAGGCGATAAAAGCACCATTCCAAACAATAATGGACAATGCTGGGGTTAAAATTGGATTTGTAAACTCAGAAGAGGGTTTAGGAGTCAACGTAATAACAGGAGAGATTGTTGATATGGTTAAGTCTGGAATAGTTGACCCACTACTTGTTACAAAGAGTGCATTGAAGAATGCGGCATCTGTAGCTAATACGATACTAGCAACCGATTGTGTAATTAATAACTTAAGAGCATAATGAAAGCAGTAGGAAAGTATATGTTGATAGAGCCTGTAAAAGAAAACGAAGTATCTACAAAGGGTGGTTTAATCTTAGGAGAGAGCCACAGAGAGGATATAAGATACAGGGAGGCAAAAGTAAAGACTATAGGGACATTAGTTGAAGGAGTGCAAGATGGAGACACCATTTACTACGACAGACACTCAGGGTTTGATATGGAGATTGATAAGGTTATTTACAAGGTCATTAAAGAGTTTGACGTAGTAGTTGTTTTGTAATGAGAGGGGGTAAGTTAGAGTACTCCGACTTAAGAGAGTTTAAGATACTTAAGCACTATAGAGTTATTCGGAAGTGGGTTGCTAAAAACAACGACATTAGTACGGCAGACTTAGAGGTATTAATATACTTAGACTGTGTAGGATTCTTCAACAGGTTAGACTTTATAGATGGTCAGTACTCACACAGTTGGGATAGCGCAAGGTGGTCTAGGCTTATGGATGGTGGCTGGATAACTATATTCTCAAAAAGAGATAGGGTACACGCTAAGAAGAATACCTATAAAGTATCATTTAAAGGCAAGAACCTTATCAATAGAATCTACAAGATAATGGTTGGAGAGGAAGACATACCAACAAGTAAAAGAAGAAACGAAATAATGAAGGGCGGGTCTTACACAAGCAAGGTTCTTATTAAATCAATAAAAGACGTTAACAAAGATAAAACAATAAACAATGGGATATAAAACAAAGTCAATGATTAATCAAAGGGGACCTGGACAGCTACCTGGTTTTGACATTGAAAACTTTAATTCAATAAATAACAACCTAAAGAAGTTGACGACGAAGTTTAAAGGAATTAACGAAACCAAAGCAATTCAAGAGATTAGAAAAAAAGAAGGACCTAGTGGTGCGATTAATACTTCTAATTTACTTCAAGAGAATCTAAACAAAGAAAGCTCTAAATCTAGTTCCCCAACAAAAGCTAAGAAAAAGTTGATAGAAGGACGTAAATTTAAACGCTCTCAAAGAAAAGAAGTTAGAGAGGCTGGGAAAGAAGCTGCAAAAGATGTTGATACAAGTTTTAAAAAAGCTGAACTAGCAGGAACAGATTTTAATTCTTTATTAATTGGTACGATTCAAAATCTTACATCATCATCAAAAGCTTCAAGCAAAAAAAGAAAAGTAAAAAAAGCAGCTAAAGATACGAAAAGAGAAATGCTTTCTAAAGGTAGACCAACAGAACCTATGGGAGAACTGGGAAATAAAAAATCTCAGACATTAAATGCTATAAAGACAAGTATAGCTCCTGAGAAAAGTAAAGTTACTGAGGCAAGTGCAGTTACTAAAAATACGAATAAAACTAATACAGCTCCTATACCTGGAAGCGACCCATTTTTAGTACCTAAAATAACAAAAAACCCAGATAAAATTAAGCCATATAAAGGAAACCTAGGTAGCGCTGAAACTCAAATTGTAGTACCTGGCTCTGATGTTCCAGGTAGCAAATACAACTTAAACGAATTTGGTAGAAATCTTACTGCACAAGACGAGGCTAATAAAAAATTGGATGAAGAAGCAATGATGAGTAGGTTTAAAAATATAGGACTAGTAGGAGTTCCAATGATGGGTGACGGATTCAATAAAGGAATGTTAAGAAAAAACAAATACAAAAAGTAATATGAAAAATATACTCAATCAATTAGGAGCAACAGCAACTAACCTAGATGGGGCAAATCCACAAGAGATGCAAGCGTTAGGGATGAATCATATGGGTCCTGCTGTTCAAGGTCCTATGGCGAATAACCCTATGACTCCAACAACAGACCCTACTGCAATTTCCCCAGTAGTTCCAACAGATAATAATTTTTCACCAAAAACCAAATCAGTTGCTGACTACACATACGGTAGTGATGTATCTAGAGGTTACTAAAAACAAAGCTATGAAAAGTAAAAATATGGTAAAGACAAAAAGAATGTATGCTCCAGCTCAAGGGTCTGATGCAATATGGGATGGCCCGTTAAATATGGACAATATGCCAAGAGGTAAGGGGTCTAGCAGTGGTGCAAATGGCATTCAGCTATTAGCTAAAAATATGCCAGCTTATATTCCAGGACCTATCACTGAGATAGCAAAGGGATTTGACGGAGAAGGTATGAACTAGAAGTTTTGGAAGACTTTAAGCTTTGCGTTGCCAATGCGTTGGTAATGATGATAACTATGTCAGACATAGAGGTCATACTTAAAATAATTTTATTATTAGTCACAATAGGTTACACTACTTTTAAGTGGTTGTCTGTTGCTAAAAAATATAAAGATGGAAAAGATAAGTAAACATATATCATATAAGGAAGGGGTTAGAAGTTCTACCGCTAAGAGATTAAGCATAGATAACACTCCTAACGAGTTTGATTTAGATAGAATGAAGTCTATATCCAAAAATATATTTGAACCTCTTAGAGAGGCTGTAAATGGCCCTATACGCATAAATAGCTTCTTTAGGTGCAAGCAACTCAATAGAGAGGTAGGTGGAAGTGGTGCGTCTCAACACTGTAGAGGAGAAGCTTTTGACTTAGATGACTCTTACGGTCATATGTCAAATGCAGATATGTATAAGTTTATTAAGAACAACCTTAGCTTTGACCAAATGATATGGGAATTTGGTGACGATGAGAACCCTGATTGGATTCACGTTTCTTATGTTTCGGAAGACAAGAACAGGAATAGGTGTTTGAGAGCTATAAAGGAAAATGGTAGAACTGTTTATATTGTAAAGTAATGGCAAGCAAAGTAAGCAAGAAAGATATGGCTTGCAACAAGCCCAAGAGAACATCTGGTCACCCAAAGAAGTCACATATTGTAAAGGCTTGTACGGGTGGAAAGGAAAAGTTAATTAGGTTTGGTCAGCAAGGTGCTAGTACAGCAGGAAAACCAAAGACTGGAGAGTCTGATAAGATGAAAGCTAAAAGAAAAAGTTTTAAGGCTAGGCACGGAAAGAACATAGCTAAAGGTAAAATGTCTGCTGCTTACTGGGCAGACAAAGTTAAATGGTAAACAATAATAAATAAAAAATGGATAAGTCAAGAAAAAGAATCTCACAAGATTACGCAAGAAACGCTATTGTAGATGGAGACACCAAGGCAGGTAGATACGAAAAAAAGATGGCAGTAAAAGAAGCTGCTGGAGAAGGACCTTCTATGAAGTCTGAAATTTACATGGCAGGAACTTCTATGGGTTCTGGCAAAATGTCAAAAAGCGGTATTATGCAGTGTGGAAGCTGTATAGGCAAGCATATGAAAGGTAACAGTGGTATTAATATGAGTGCTGACCTTAAGTATATGCCAATTATAGACAGAGAAAAAAATGCAATGAAAAAAGGCGATAGGTAGTATGGGGTTTAAGTTATCTAATCCACCATATAAGAACGAACCAACCCCAGTCTATGAATTAGACTTGGGGCCTGGCGTTCTTGGGCAGAGTAATAACAACGGCACTATCATAATAAATGATAAGCTAGACCCTAAGTTTCACGATGAGGTTATTGGACATGAAGAGGTTCATATCAATCAAATGGCTAGAGGAGACTTAGATTATGACGACAAGAACATTTACTGGAAGGGAAAGTCTTACTCAAAAAACAATGCCAAGATAGCTATGGCTAGTCCTGCAAATTCTCCTTGGGAAAAAGAAGCCTACAGTAAGTCTAAGACTAAATATAAAGATAAAAAATACAATGTCTAAAAAATTTAAGGATACAAAGTTAGGTGCATTTTTAGGTAATGCTGCACCACACATATTAGAGGTAGCTGGAGATTTACTTCCAGATGCTGGTGTGTTAGGTATTGTAAAGAACCTCATTGAAAAAGATGATAAAATTAAACCTGAGGATAAGAAGGTAGCTTTAGCAAAGACAAAAGAAATGTATGAGCTAGAAGTTAAAGACAGAGACTCAGCAAGAAGTAGAGAGGTTGAAGTTAAGAAAACAGGTAGTAAGGATATAATGATGATGCTGACAGGTATTGTTGGATTGTTGTCGTTTATGTTTATTATATACGCAGTAGTTTACGAGGAGGGTGTTTTACACAACGAGCTGTTCGTTCACTTGATGGGTATGGTAGAGGGTGTAGTAATATCTAACATTTTTGCATACTATTACGGGTCATCAGCAGAAAAATAGTAAAAAGTAAGTAATTATAAAAAGAGTAAGAATCAAATTTAATTTAATATGAACAGAATTACAGATGAAGAGCTAGAGCTTATCAGAGAGCAACAAACAAAAATTGCTCAAATTAAACAAGACATCGGAACACTAGAACTTAGGAAGCACGAGGTTATGGGCGTAATGCTTGATGTAAATCAAGAAGTCGAAGAAACAAAAACCACACTAGAAGAAAAGTATGGTCGTGTAAACATTAACCTTGATGACGGGACTTATACCGAAGTTGAGGAAGAAGAATCTAAGTAATGAGTAGTGTTATAAGAAAAATCAGCATAGGGTCTGATTACAAGAATGAAGCAATGCATTATTCTGTTGGGCAACAAGTATATGGTGGTCACGAAATATCTGATATTCTCCTTGACGAGAAAGATAACTCTTATAACATTTATATTCAAAAAAATAAGGAGACATTGCCGTGGAAGAAGTTCAACTCTAATATGGCAATATCTGTTGAATATGACTTGCAGTATTAATGAAAAGTATTCACGATTTTATCGTAAAACCTATAGAGGGTCGATACAATAATACTGTTAAGGTTGACGAGGTTGACCTTATAGTCAATACAAGAATTGAGGAATTTAAAAGCGTGAGTAAAGTTGCCGAAGTGGTGGCTTTACCATTAGCTATAAAAACTAACATAAAAGTTGGGGATAAAATCATAGTACACCACAACGTATTTAGAAGATTCTATGACATTAGAGGAAACGAAAAGAATAGTAGGAGTTTTATTAAAGAAGATATGTATGCTTGTTCACCTGAGCAGATATACCTGTATGGAGCAAATAAGACTCATCTTGATTATTGTTTCGTAAAGCCAGTAGAAAACGATAGTATATTTTCTTTAACAAAAGAAAAGCCACTTGTAGGATTTCTAAAGTATGGAAACAAAGGACTAACTAACTTAGGGATAAACAAAGGAGACCTTGTTTCGTTTAGACCAACATCTGAGTTTGAGTTTGTTATAGATGGAGAATTATTATATTGTATGAAATTAATTAATATCGTTGGTAGTTATGAAGGTAAAGGAGATGAAAGAGAGTATAATCCTAGCTGGGCAAAAAGCAGTTGTTGAACTGATTAAAGTTGCTGAAGAAGCTATTATAGACTCAGAGGACGACTTAACGGCAGACAAGTTAAAGAATGCTGCTGCAACTAAGAAGTTAGCAATATTTGATGCATTTGAAATACTACAACGCATAGAAAATGAAAAAAATTTGTTAGAAAACAAACCAAAAGAAGAAACTAAAAAGAAAGAGTTTAGAGGGTTTGCTGAAGGAAGGGCTAATACTAATTAGTATGTACGAGCAAAGTTTATACAAGGTATTAGACAACTACATAAAACCATCTACTCTAAAGAAAAAAAATAATGATAAGTCTTGGAAGTACGGGTACGATGAGGATTTTGATATTATTGTAATAAGTAAAACAGGTAAAATAGGAGAGATTTATGAAATACAAAATCTTAAGATAGCATTACCTGCTGAGTTTGAAACTCATAACTTTAAAGATAAGAAGTGGTCTCATACAGAATATCCAAAAGAATTAGCTAGAATAAAAACAATCTTTGATTGGAAGGAATACCCTGAAGATTTTAAAGAACAATGGTACGATTATATTGAGAAAGAATTTGAAAGAAGAGAAAATGGATTTTGGTTTAGTAATAAGGGTAGTTCTACTTACATTACTGGCTCTCATTATATGTACTTGCAATGGTCAAAAATTGACGTTGGACAACCAGACTTTAGAGAATCAAATAGATTATTCTATATATTCTGGGAAGCTTGCAAGGCAGACACAAGGTGCTTTGGAATGTGTTACCTTAAAAATAGACGGAGTGGATTCTCCTTTATGTCTTCAGGAGAGACAGTCAACCTTGCTACGATATCAGTTGATTCCAGATATGGAATACTTTCAAAGTCAGGGCCTGATGCAAAGAAAATGTTTACCGATAAGGTTGTACCAATCTCAGTCAACTATCCGTTCTTCTTTAAGCCCATACAAGATGGTATGGACAGACCAAAGACTGAACTTGCATATAGAGTGCCAGCATCAAAGTTTACAAGAAAGAAACTTGACTCTAATGAGCAGCAAGAAGATATCAAAGGGTTGGATACTACTATTGATTGGAAGAATACAGGTGACAACTCCTATGATGGAGAAAAACTAAAGCTACTTGTACACGATGAATCAGGTAAGTGGGAGAGACCAAGCAACATACTAAACAACTGGAGGGTTACAAAAACCTGCTTAAGACTAGGTAGTAGGATAATAGGTAAATGTATGATGGGTTCAACATCTAACGCTTTAGATAAGGGAGGAGAAAACTTTAAAAAACTTTACTATGCATCAGACGTTACGAGAAGAAACAGCAATGGACAGACTGCTTCAGGACTATATTCTTTGTTCATACCTATGGAATGGAACTACGAGGGATACATTGATTCTTATGGACTACCTGTCTTTGACACTCCAGAAAAAGCGGTTAAAGACCCTTACGGAAATTTAATTAAACTAGGGGTAATAGAGTACTGGGACAATGAAGTAGAAGGACTAAAAGGAGACCAGGATGGATTAAATGAATTTTATAGACAGTTTCCAAGAACAGAGCAACACGCTTTTAGAGATGAAGCTAAAGAATCTATATTTAATCTAGCAAAAATATACCAACAGATAGACCACAACGAAGGAATGAAGTCTAGTTCATTAGTAACTAAAGGAAACTTTCAGTGGGAGAATGGAATTAAAGATACAAGGGTAGTTTTTATGCCAAACTCAAACGGTAGGTTTCATATAACTTGGATTCCTCCTGTTTCTTTACAAAACAGAATTGTCTCTAAAAGTGGAATAAATTATCCAGGCAATGAGCATTTAGGTGCTTTTGGATGTGACCCTTACGACATATCAGGAACGGTAGATAAAAGAGGTTCTAATGGTTCTCTTCACGGACTAACTAAGTTTAGTATGGAAGATGCTCCAAGTAATCACTTATTTTTAGAGTACATTGCAAGGCCTCAGACAGCAGAGATATTTTTTGAGGATGTATTAATGGCTTGCGTATTTTACGGTATGCCAATACTAGTAGAGAATAACAAACCAAGACTATTGTATCACTTTAAAAATAGAGGGTATAGAGGATACTCAATGAATAGACCCGATAAAAAGTATACAAGACTATCAGTAACAGAGAGAGAGATTGGCGGAATACCTAACTCTAGTGAGGATATAAAACAGGCACACGCTGCTGCAATAGAAACATATATAGAAGAGCTTGTAGGAATATTAGGTGATGATGAAATGGGGGATGTGTACTTTCAAAGAACTCTAGAAGATTGGGCAAGATTTAATATAAACAATAGGACATCACACGATGCATCTATAAGCTCAGGATTAGCCATTATGGCTTGTAACAAAAATCGTTACGCACCGATAAACAGGGTAGCAATAAAAAATATAAATTTAGGGTTTAAGAGATACGACAACTCTGGAAGTTATTCAAAAATAAGAAATTAAATGAACGTAAGCGCAAATCCAAACAGTGTATTTCCTAGCCAAGTTGTTAGTGACGCAGAAAAATCAAGCCTTGAATATGGAAGGCAAGTTGCCCAAGCTGTAGAATCGGAGTGGTTTAACCAAGGAGGCTATGGGAATAGATTTGCTACAAATTTTAATCACTTTAATAGTTTAAGATTATACGCAAGGGGAGAACAACCAGTTCAAAAATATAAAGATGAGCTTGCTATAAACGGAGACCTCTCTTATTTAAATCTAGATTGGAAACCCGTACCTGTAATTTCAAAGTTTGTAGATATCGTTACAAACGGTATGACAGAAAAAAAATATGAGATTAGTGCTTACGCACAAGACCCTGAATCAATAAAGAAAAGAACTGACTACGCTTCTGCTTTAATGGAAGATATGGCAGCAAAAGAGCAACTATTAAAACTTAAAAACAATTTAGGTATAGATGCTTTCAATACTAGCAATCCAGAAGAATTACCTCAGTCTAAAGAAGAGTTATCTCTTCATATGCAACTTGACTATAAGCAATCAATTGAAATAGCAGAAGAAGAGGTTATAAATCAAGTACTTGCTAAAAATAAGTTTGATGAAATAAGAAAAAGATTTAACTACGACTTAACTGTTATAGGTATAGGGGCTGTCAAAACAACTTGGAATAAAGCTAATGGGGTAAAGGTAGAATACTGCGACCCTGCAAACTTAGTTTACTCATACACTGAAGACCCTAACTTTGAAGACATATATTATATTGGAGAGGTTAAGGGTGTTACAATACCTGAGCTTAAAAAACAATTCCCTAATATACCTCAAGAAGAACTAAAAAGAATTGAGGAGATGCCAGGCAATAGAGACCGTATAACTGGATGGAAAGGATATGATGAAAACACAGTTCAAGTTTTGTATTTTGAGTACAAGACTTATAACAATCAAGTATTTAAAATAAAAACAGGACTAAACGGATTAGAAAAAGTTATACAAAAGTCAGACGACTTTAATCCACCTGAAAACGATACATTTAAAAAAGTATCAAGAAGTATAGAGGTCCTTTATTGTGGGGCTAAAGTTCTTGGAACAAACACTATGTTAAAGTGGGAGTTGTCTGAAAATATGACAAGACCTTTTGCTGACACAACTAAGGTTGAGATGAACTATGTTCTTTGTGCGCCAAGAATGTACAACGGAAGGATTGAATCCGTTGTAAGTAAGATTACAGGGTTTGCCGATATGATTCAAATTACACATTTGAAGCTACAGCAAGTTATGACAAGGATGGTCCCTGACGGAGTTTTCTTAGATATTGACGGTTTAGCAGAAGTTGATTTAGGAAACGGAACTAACTACAATCCAGCAGAAGCTCTTAGTATGTACTTCCAGACAGGTAGTGTTTTAGGTAGGTCTATGACACAAGATGGAGAATTGAACAGAGGCAAGGTTCCAATTCAAGAGCTTACAAGCTCAAGCGGAGGTGCTAAGATACAGTCTTTAATACAGACATATCAGTACTACTTACAAATGATAAGAGATGTTACAGGATTAAACGAGGCGAGAGATGGTTCTGCTCCAGCTAAAGATGCACTCGTAGGACTTCAAAAGATGGCCGCTAATCAATCCAATGTAGCAACAAGACATATACTTCAAGCAAGTTGTTATTTAACGCTTAGAGCCTGCGAAAATATATCTATGAGAATTGCTGATTCCTTACAGTTTGCTTTAACGGCTAACTCTCTTAAGAACAGTATTACTATTTTTAATGTAGAAACATTAAAAGAAATATCTAATTTAAATTTACATGACTTTGGAATATTTTTTGAGTTAGAGCCTGATGATGAGGAGAAAGCACAATTAGAGCAGAACATTCGAGATGCTTTAAAGATGGGAGGAATAAACCTTGAGGACGCTATTGACATAAGGAGGATAAAAAATCTTCAACTTGCAAATGAAATGCTTAAGGATAAAACAAAAAAGAAAATTCAACAAGCACAACAAGCACAACAAGCAAATATACAAGCTCAAAGTCAAGCTAATGCACAAGCATCTGAAGCTGCTGCAATGGCTGAAACTCAAAAGCAACAAGTAATAACAGCAGAAAAAATTAGTATTGAGCAAGCTAAATCTCAGTTTGAAATAGAAAGAATGCAAGCAGAGGCTGAAATAAAAAGAGGTCTTATGTCTGAAGAGTTTAACTTTAATATGAAACTAGCTCAGATTAGAGCAAATGCTGAAATTTCAAAAGAACAAGATATTGAAGATAGAAAAGATAAAAGAATAAAGATACAAGGGACTCAGCAATCTGAACTGATTGACCAAAGAAAAAATAACTTATTACCGAAAAACTTTGAAAGTTCAGGTAATGATGTATTAGGGGGAATTGGATTAGACGAGTTTAACCCAAAATAAATAGAATTTTTTAATTTATATTATATTATATTATGTCAGAAGAAGTAAAACAAGAAGGAGACTTTAAAATAAAAAGTAAACCTAAAATGAAAAAGTTTAATAAGGAAACCGAAACTATTAAAGTGGATTTATCCGATAATAAAAAAGTTGAGGAAGAAGTTATTAAAGTTAACTTAAAAGAAGAGGATGCCAATAAAAAGCAAGAAGCAACAAACGTGGCTACAGATAAACCAGCCGAAATTGTACCAGAAGTGGAAGCAGAAGTATCATCAGGGGAAAGCTCCGTTCAAAATGAGGGGTTTGCTGGCATCCAAGAAATAACTGGAGAAGAAGTAAAAAAAGAAGTAATAGAAGTTACTAAAGAAATAAAGGAAGCAATTAGAGATGAACGTGTTTCAGGAAAGCCACTTCCTGAAAATATTGAAAAACTTGTTTTATTTATGGAAGAAACAGGTGGCAATGTTGAAGACTATGTTAGATTAAATGCTGACTACAGTAATGCAAATAAAGATACATTATTAAAAGAGTACTATAAAAAAAGTAAACCGCATCTTGATGATGACGAGATTAATTTCCTTTTAGAAGATAAATTTTCGTATGACGAAGACTTAGATGAAGAAAGAGATATACGCAAGAAAAAGCTTGCGTTCAAAGAAGAGGTTCAAGAAGCCAAAAACTTTTTAGAAGACTTGAAGGGTAAATATTACGATGAGATTAAGTTAAGACCAGGCGTAACCCAAGAGCAACAAAAAGCAACGGAGTTCTTTAACCGATACAACGAAGAGAAAAGCTTAAAGAGCCAAAAGCACGACAGGTTTAAAAAGGCTACATCTGAAATGTTCAACAACGACTTCAAAGGTTTTGATTTCGAGGTTGGAGAAAAAAAATTCAGGTATGGTGTTAATAATCCAACAAGTCTTGCTGACAAACAATCTGAACTTTCTAACATAATCGGGAAGTTCCTGAATAACAAGGGAGAAATTTCAGACCACAAAGGTTACCACAAAGCTATGTATGCTGCGTCTAACGTAGACAAGATTGCAGGTCACTTTTATGAGCAAGGTAAAGCCGATGCTGTTAAGGAGGTTGTGAATGGTTCAAAGAATCTATCAGACCAACCGAGGCAGACTTCTGGTGATAGCGTGTTTATAAATGGGATTAGAGTTAAGTCTGTAAGCGGAGCGGACTCTTCAAAATTAAAAATTAAAAAAACAAACTTTAAAAATTAAAAAAAAATGGGACAATTTATTCCAAGCTCAAAGGACCCTCTAGGGGACTTTAATTTAAGTCCGATGCCTACTAAAAGTGCATCACCTTTTAATTACATTGATTTTACTGGAGAAACAGGTGGAAACTTTGCACAACAATACCTACCAGAGATTTACGAAGCTGAAGTAGAGCGATACGGAAACAGAACTCTATCAGGATTTTTAAGAATGGTAGGTGCTGAAATGCCAATGACTTCTGACCAAGTTGTATGGTCTGAGCAAAACAGATTGCATATTGGGTATAAACTAGCTACTGTTACGGTAGCAACTGGCGTTATTGCTTTACCAACGAATGGTGACGATGGAAAGGCTACTAAAAATGCTATCAGAGCAAAAAATACTATTGTATTACAAGCTACTGCTGGTACAGGTGTAGGGACAACTATTACTGCTTATGTTAGTGTTGTTGATGGACTTAACGTAACTGTTCTTCCTTATACTGCTGCTAATTTAGCAGGTGCTGGATTTGGAGATGACTCAATATTTAGCTTATTTGTTTATGGTTCTGAATTTGCTAAAGGAACAAATGGAATGACAGGTTCTTTAGAAGCTTCTTTCACTCAGTTTAGCAACAAGCCAATTATCATTAAGGACAATTATGAAATTAATGGTTCTGATGCTGCACAAATTGGATGGGTTGAAGTTGCTGCTGAAGACGGAACAAACGGATTCTTATGGTATTTGAAGTCTGAAGGAGAAACAAGATTACGTTTCCAAGATTACTTAGAAATGGCTATGGTTGAAGGAGAACTTGCTGTTGCTACATCTGCTGTTAAAGCTCAAGTAGGAAATCAAGATTCTGCTGGTACTGAAGGTCTTTTTGCTGCTATTACTGCAAGAGGTAACGTATACCAAAACTATGCAAGTGGTGCTGGTAAAGATGGTGCTGGACAAAGAAGTGCTTTAGCTGACTTTGATTTAATTCTTCAAAATCTTGACAAGCAAGGAGCTATTGAAGAGAATATGTTATTCTTAGACAGAGCTACTGCTTTAGACTTTGATGATATGTTAGCTGCACAAAATTCTTACGGAGCGGGTGGTACATCTTACGGTGTATTTGAAAACTCTGCGGAAATGGCATTGAACTTAGGATTTGACGGTTTCAGAAGAGGTTCTTATGACTTCTACAAGACTGACTGGAAATACTTAAACGATGCTACGACTCGTGGTTTAGTTGACAATATTGAAGGTGTATTAGTTCCTGCTGGAACAAGTACAGTGTACGACCAAATGTTAGGTACTAACATCAGACGACCATTCTTACACGTACGTTACAGAGCTTCTGAAGCTGACGATAGAAGAATGAAGTCTTGGATTACAGGTTCTGTAGGTGGTGCTGCAACTAGTGATGAGGATGTAATGAGAGTTAACTTTTTATCTGAAAGATGTTTAGTTACTCAAGCTGCTAACAACTTTGTGTTATTCACAAAATCTGCATCATAACAGCAATCAATTATTACTTGGGGTCGCAAATTGCGGCTCCAAGTTTTATTTATTTTTTTTATTAAATTTTATTATATTATGGCTACAAAAGCAAAAGAAAAGACTACCGAAAATTGGGAGTCTAAAGACAGGTTGTACTACCTTAAAAATGGGGTATCACCATTGACATTTACATTATCAAGCAAGCATTCACAAAGACATCCATTGATGTATTTTGATGAGGAATTAGGTTATGAAAGAGAGCTTAGGTATGCAACAAACCAAGTATCTCCATTTGTTGATAAGCAAACAGGGCCAGCAACATTAGCGCACATTGTTTTTCACAATGGGGTGTTGATGGTTCCTAAACAAAAACAAAATTTACAAAAACTTTTATCATTATATCACCCTCTAAGAAAAAATTTATATACAGAGCAAGACGAAGTTGCTGAAGCAGTAAACGAGTTAGAAGATATTGAACTGGAAATTGAAGCATTAAATTTAGCTTTACAATTAGATGTTGACCACGCTGAGGCAATATTAAGAACTGAATTAGGTAGTGCTGTATCTAAAATGAACAGTAAAGAACTTAAACGAGACTTAATGCTACTTGCTAAAAGCAATCCAGCGTTGTTTATAAGTCTTGCACACGATGAAAACGTGGAGCTTAGAAGCTTTGGTATTAAAGCAGCGGAATCAGGGATTATTATATTGTCTTCTGACCAAAAAACATTCAAGTGGGCCACTAACGGCAAAAAGTTAATGGAAGTTCCATTTGACGAACATCCATACTCAGCATTAGCTAGTTGGTTTAAAACTGACGAGGGGATGTTAGTATACAAAAGTATAGAGAAAAAATTCTCTTAATATGTAACTATATTTACAGGGGTAGGTCAACTTCGGTTGGCCTATTTTTGTAAATAAAACAAAACATCAATATGGCAATAAATATAAATACGGTATATAAGACTGTGTTGCTAATACTTAACAAAGAGGAAAGAGGCTACGTTACTCCAGATGAGTTTAATAGAATTTCTAATCAAGTTCAATTAGAAATATTTGAACAATACGGAGATGACTTAAACCAACAGTTAAGAGTTCCTCAAAGCGATACAGATTACGCAGACAGGATTGCTAATATTGATGAAAAGATTTCAATATTTAAAACATTTGGTGGCACAACGTATAATGCAAATGTTCCATCTGACACATACTTTGAATTAAAAGAAGCGGGCAATGACTTGCCAATTTACAGACTAGGGACTGTAACGTACAAAGACCAAGTAGAACTACAAAGACTTCAAAGAATGGAGTTCTACAACATTCAAAAATCTCCTCTAACAAAATCTACAGAATCATTTCCAACGTACTTACTTGAGAACAATAGGCTTTATGTAAAGCCAAGCACAATAACATCTTTAATAGGTGTTAGTTACTTAAGAATACCTTCTGAACCTAGATGGGGATACTATGTTGGCAGTGTTGGGCAATACATATACGACAGTAATGCTTATAACATAACATCTATAAATACAGGACCTAACTCACTAATAAACAGTTTAATTAGTGGTGTTTCAGATTATCCTACAGATGGAATTTATAGAGGAATTGTTAATTCAACTGCTGGATGGAACTCTTTTGGCCCAGGGTCTGGGTTAGATATTTCAATTACAATATCAAATGGGACTGTTTTAAGTATAGGAGTTAATGCACCAGGAATAAACTACCTTCCAGCAGGAGGTCAACAAATAACTGTATCAGGTTCCGTGTTTAAGAACTCAGCACCATTTCCTGGTTCTGTTGAAATACTTTTACAGGAATCAGACTTTAATGGTAACAGTACATATGGCTCTACCCAAATTGAACTTGATGTTTCAGAGCAAACTAACTTTATACTTAGAACATTGTTTTATTTTGGTGTTGTTATAAAAGACCCACAGATTATACAGGTTGCTGCAAGCCAAGTACAGAGAGATGAAATAAACGAAAAAAGCTAATAATATATGTCAAATCCAAATGGTGGTTTAATCACCGAAACTAATGCACAATACTACGCTGGACAGCAGTCTTTTGTTGGGGATGGAAGTACACGAATTTTCGTATCTACATTTAATACTAATTTAATTGCAACAGTAACAGGTGTCTCTAATACAAACTTTTCTGTAACAGTTAATGGAACTCTTGTAACTGATTATACCTTATCTGCAACAGATACAATTACATTTACGGTAGCACCTATTAATAATGCAGAGATTATTATTAATCTTATAGAGACTGCAATAGAAGGAAATTACGGAGGGTATCAGTACACATCATTGAATGATGTTATTAATAACTTTATGGTTGCTTACGTTGGTGCAGGTAAACTTATACTAAGTGCTAAGAGAACTGACATAATATTTCACGCAAAACGTGGGATGCAAGAATTTAGTTATGACACATTAAGAACTATTAAGTCTCAAGAGCTAACCATATCTCCAAGTCTAACTGCGGTTATACCGCAAGACTATGTAAATTACGTTAGATTATCTTGGATTGATGATTCGGGGGTAAAAAGAATCATATACCCAAACACAAACCTTACGATAAACCCAGCACAAGCTCCTGAGCAAGATTCAACAGGACAGATAGTTCAAGACAACTTGGAAGAGAACGTAGGTACAGACCCACCACAAACAGTGGAAAGATGGAGAACTGCTGACGATAAAAAAATAACAGGACTATTTAATGCAGGCTCTGTTGATGCAGGGCTTGACATTGATGGTATTAATATTGGTAGCCTATATTGGGGAGGAGCTTATGGGCAAAGATATGGCTTAGACCCTGTTTTAACTCAAAGTAATGGATGGTTTGGAATTGACGAAGTAAGAGGGGTGTTTACATTCTCAAGTAATTTAAAGGGTCGTCTAATCGCTATAGAGTACATCTCAGATGGTTTGGCTTACGACTTGGATACTAGAGTCCCAAAGATGATAGAAGACGCTATGTATGCCCATATAAGCCACGCAATTATTTCTACAAGAATTAACCAACCTGAGTACATCGTTAATAGATTAAAAAGAGAGAGAAGTGCAAAGCTAAGAAACGCTAAAATAAGATTGTCTAATATTAAACTAGGTGAGCTTACGCAGCTTATGAGAGGTAAATCTAAATGGATAAAATAATATAATATGCCAGAAGTTAAAAATATATTTGTCGGGGCTAAGATGAACAAAGACCTTAACCCAAGGATGATATCAAACCAAGAATACGTAGACGCAAGAAACGCAGCAATAATAAATTCTGAGGGAAGTAATTCGGGTCTATTACAGAATGTTAGTGGTAACACAATAGAAACAGATTTTGGACTAACAGGTGTTAATTTAGAAATAATTGGTTTTTACATAGATAGCACAAACAATAGAATTTTTGCTTTTATAACTGACTGGAACGACACATCATCTGATGGACTTTCTCGCTACGCTCCATCAACATCAAGTCACTACATTTGCTTATATGACCTTAACTCGTCTCAGGGAACTGTTTTGGTTAGTGGAAGCTTTTTAAACTTTGCAAAAAATAATAGAATACTTGGTATCAACTTGTTAGAAAACTTACTGTTTTTTACAGACGATAGAAATCAACCAAGAAAAATAAATGTAAATAGTGCTATTGAAAACGCTAACGCAAGAGCTGGCGGTGCTACTTATGTTTACTACTTAAAAGAAGAAGATATATCTGTTTCTAGGTACTACCCTTGGGAGCCGCTTAGTTTTTTAAAGAACGAAGAAACAGAAGTTCCTTATGCCTTACAATTAAACTCAAATTTAAAAATAATTAATACAGTTAATGTAATTGGGGCTGGTGTTGTAGGGTATCCAATAACTGTATATACAGGCTCTGGAAATGGGGCTACTTTGGAAGTTTTTTTTACTAATGAATGGGTTAGTAGAGTTACTGTAATTACTTCTGGAGGCCAAGGGTTTAAAGAAGGAGATACGGTAACTATATCTAGTATTACAGGTCTTACATTAGAAAATCCTATTGTATTAAAAGTGTTAAAAGATAACATTCAAAAAGAGTCTACACTTAAAGATGTTACATCTAAAAACCTTCCATTAACTATTACGGCTGTAGCAATAGCCCCTATATCGTCAACTTCTTTTACAACTGCAATTGCTGTTAACAATAATTTCGTAGGCGCAACAATATCAGTAGTTAATAATAATGGGCAAGAAAGATTTAATGCTTTATCAGGTGTAACTATAACTGCGATATCAGCAGATGGAAAAACAATAACGCATACATCAACATCAAATATCTCTCCTACCGACATAGTTACTATTGGGGCAAACCCTTATTATAGTAATACATTTAATGGAGATTCTAATTTCACATCTGATAAGTTTATAAGATTTAGCTACAGGTTTAAGTACGACAACAATGAATATTCTTTATCTGCACCATTCTCTCAGATTGCATTTATACCAAATCAAGATGGTTATTTTTTAGATAAAGTTAGTGTTCCAACTAGAATAGAAGATGATGAAGCAGAATCAGATGAAAACAATGCGGTAAAAAGTACTATCATTAGCTTTTTTGAAAATAAAATAAATCAAGCTCAGTTAATTATACCCCTGCCAGAAAATATAACAGATGGGTTATCTTTGATTAATATTTTAAAGGTTCAAGAAATAGATATTTTATACAAAGAGTCAGACAAAACGTCTATTCAAGTCTTAGATACTATATCTAATTTAGATTTAAGACTAGAAGAGTTTGACACTATTGCGTACACATATTCATCTCAATCACCTGTAAAAACATTACCAACAAATAATTCTACTAGGGCTTCTGACAAAACACCTATCAGAGCTAAAGCTCAAGAAGTCGCTGGTAATAGAATAATTTATGGTAATTACCTAGTTAGAACGGCAAGACCAAACTCAATAAACTATATCGCTACGACTAGCGAAAAAAATAAATTAGGTATCTTTAATTCTTTTAGTGAGCTAGAGTACCCAAATAGCGTATTAAAACAGAATAGGTCTTATAAGGTAGGTATTGTTTTAGCGGATAAATTTGGTAGACAATCGGATGTTATTACGTCCGAAAACTCTACGGTGTATTGTGAGTATAGAAATACTCCAGGAGACTTTATAACTAATTCTGCTACTGAAAAAAGCATTTACAGAGGAAGCTCTTTAAAGGTAGACTTCATCTCTAAAATACCAGAGTTGCTAGAAGTTCCAGGGTATGCAGGATTATATAGTAACACAAATCCTTTAGGTTGGTATACCTACAAGGTTGTTGTTCAGCAAAAGGAACAAGACTACTATAATGTGTTTCTACCAACAATCTTAAATAACCATCCTCAAAAAAATACAAATGCTGACGGAGAACCACCAATCCCAGTACCTATAAAATCAGAAAGCACAGCATTTATAACTTTATTTTCAGACAACATAAACAAGGTTCCTAGAGACTTAAAAGAAGTTGGGGCGCAAGACTTGCAGTTTTCAAGTTCTGTAAATTTATTCGGCAGGGTTTATAACACTACTTTTACTAACTTAATCCCAACATCTAGGCAGTTTATTCCAAATACAACACCTGACAAGGTTACATTAATAGGTACTAGAAATGAAATTGGCTTAGATGAAATGATAAATGGAGACCCATATAGTGTCTCCCCATTTTATAGTATTCCATCAGTGGGTGTTGGTCCTGTTTTGTCAAGTAAAACAGGTGCAAACCCATACATTGGAGAAGTTGCAACAACAAAAAGAATAGGTGCAATTGGAGGAGGTGGAGTTTCAACTGATACAGTGAATACTTCCCAAGTTTCCTTTAGTTCAATAAGGCTTAATGTTTATGAAACAGCTCCAGTAGAATCTAATTTAGATATATTTTACGAAACAGGAACATCGGGTCTAATATCTGAGCTAAATCAATCAATAGATACAGTTACAACTCAATTAATTCCAAACTCTATAGATGGGTGGTCTTTTGATTTAAGTGAATCAACCCCTCCTAATACCGTTATAAGTCTAAACTCTTTTGACATATTAACTGCTCAAGGATTATCTTTGTCTGAAAAATCTTTAAACGATGCAAATATAACTTTAACAGGGAAAATTGTTAATGTTATTAACGGTGTTGATAAATCTGTTTTTTCCAATAATCTTTTTGTATTAGAACAAGATAATAGTAAAAAATTTAAAATTAAAACTGGACCAAATGCAAACTTTGTATTTATAAGAAATAGTTCTAAGGTTGATAATTGGAAATTTGTCTTTGAGTTTACAATAGTAGATACATCAATAGTAAAATTAGAAAATCAAAAAACATCTGTAAATATAATACAAGATTATGGATTAAGTGCATTAAAAAATGTTTTCCCTATTCTTGTAAGTCCAATTACATCAATTGTTAAATATAAATTAGATTGGGTTTGGCAATATTATATTAATCAAAACAATCAAGGAGATTATAGATGGATAGACCCAAACGGCCAAGATGAATACAGATTAAATTTTGAAATAACTACAACAGCTTTATTTGGAGGGAATAGCTTAGATTTTACTGATATAGGCGAATTGGTTGTTAAAAATGGAGCACTTAGCAATAATTTGTTTACAGAAGGAATATCTTATATTTTAGACTCAATTTGGTTCTGGGATGAATGGAGAACAAGTCCACCTCCACCACAAGCCGATGCCCCCTCTAAATGGGTAGACTTAACAAATCAATCATACATACAAAAAATAAGAGATTCTTCAGGAGGAAGTAATATCACAACACCTAGCACTATAGCATATGGGCCTAATACATTTAGGTTAGAACCATTTGGAAATAACAATGTTTCAATCCAAGCCTCAAAACCTCTTTTAAAATATATAAACAGAACACAATTTACGCCTGTAGGAGAAACAAAAGATACTGTTTATAAATTAATATTTAAAATTAGAGATTCTTCAAATTCAACAACAAATAATTATGGCGCACAAAGCGAAGGGTGGAATAAAATATCTGTATACGTGCGAGTTAATGGGTATAATAATAAAATTATAAGAGGCACAGGAACAAGACCTCCACTTTAATATGATAAGTTAATATAAAAAAATGGGATTTTTAAAAGAAATATTATACTTTAATTCTTTTTTAGTAAAGAAAGTTGTAGAAAATAAACTTAACAACACTGCTGGAAAGGCTACTTGGCCCGCTCTTCCTTGGAATCCAGTGGGGTATCCGAAGTTTCCTTTGTTAGCATCGGCCAATCATAACGATGTATCTTGGTATATTGAAGAGTCAAGGATAAGGGGTGGATACAACAATAAACAGGTAGATTTTGGAGCAAAAGCTTATATAACAGAGTCTGAAGATTCTGAGTTAAGGCTTATTAATGGATTAATATACTCTGGAATATACAACTCTAGAACTGGAGTCAACGAAACAAATGTTTTTTCTACAGCAGAGAACATAACAAAAGAGGTTGACCCTAGATATGGTGCAATACAAAAGCTTTACACAACAGACACTAACTTAATAATTTTTCAAGAAGATAAAGTTAGCAATGCTTTAGTTGACAAAGACGCTATTTTTACAGCAGACGGAAATCCTGCACTTACAGCATCACAGCTTGTATTAGGGCAAATAAACCAATACTCAGGAGAGTATGGTATAAGTGACAACCCTGAATCTTTTGCTTTTAAAGGTAGTAGGATGTATTTCTCAGACAAAAATAGAGGAGCAATAATGAGGCTTTCAAGAGATGGTCTTACAGAAGTAAGTAGTTATGGTATGAGAGACTACTTCCGTGATACGTTATCAAACATATCTGAAAACTTACAAACTACTCAAATTGAGTTGACAGTAGAGGCTTTTTTAACAAACACATTGACATTGTCAAATTTAGACGAGGCTAATAACACTTTTGATAGGGTTCAATACGGAATGTCTTTGTCTGGGGATGGTATACTTCCAGCAGGGCTATATATTATAAACGTAGATAAAGTAAACAAAACAATAACACTAAGCGATACTATAACATCAACTATTAATATAGGCTCTACCGTAATACTTTCTAGCTCCGTAATGGATAGGATTGTGGGTGCGTATGACAACTATTATGATAAGTACGTTGTGTCTATGCAAAATTGGGAATTAACATCTTACTCTTACGAAACTCTTTCTTTTAACGAAAGCAATAACGGATGGACTAGCTTTTGGGATTACGACCCAAGTTTTGGTGGTACACTAAACAACTCTTATTACACAACAAAAGGAGCTTCTTTATGGAAACATTACGATGAGAGTGTAATTAATAATAGAGGGACTTTTTATAAAACGTATTATCCAACATCTGTTGAGTTATCATTCAATCCAATGGTGTCTGTATCTAAAAACTTTCAAACAATTAACTACGAAGGGACTAACGGTTGGCAGGTTGATTATTTCTTATCAGACCCAACAGAGACATTACTTTTAAACACTTCAAATAACTCATACAAAGACGAATCTTCTTCAATTAAAAGTTATAATGAAGGAGTTTATTTGGATGCAGGAATTACTCATAGAGTTGGATTTAACTTAAAAGGAAACAAATATTTTGCTAACTTAGTAAACAAAGGAGTTTTATCTAATAATTTAAATATTCCTCAAGGTCTTCCAGGACAAGTTTTACCAGGAAATAGTATGAGTGGAATAAAGGGGTTCTACTCTACAGTAAAAATAAGTACAGATAACACAACAGACTTAGGTGGTCAAAAGAATTTATTTGCGGTATCATCAAATTTTGTAAAATCTTAAAAAAATAAAATAATATGGCAGCAGCAGCAATAGCATCAGGAGTTGTAGGTTTAGCGGGAGTTGGAATTAAATTATACAGCTCAATTAAAACTTACGAATCAATGAGAGACCAAGCATCAGACGATGCAGCACACGCAACTCAAATGCGAGAGAAATTAATTCAATTAGAAAATTCTAGGCAAGATGTAACAAATCCTTTTGCAAATATTGGAGTAGCAACACAGGCTGCCGAGATTCAAATAGAGCAAACAGACATTGCTTTAGCTAACACCTTAGATGCAATTAGAGCAACTGGCGGTGCGGCTGGTGGTGCTACTGCACTCGCACAAGCTGCATTGCAAAGTAAAAAAGATGTATCTGCAAATATAGAGCAACAAGAAGCAACTAATGAAAAAATGAGGGCAGAAGGAGAATTGTATGCTTTCAATGCTAGAGAAAGAAGAGAGGAGGGTCAGCTTGATAGACAAGCGGATTTAACTGACCAAGCAAATGCTCAAGAAAGAGCATCTAGTAATAATCAAGTACTAGCTCAACAAGCCATAGGAGACTTAGCAGCAGAAGGCCTTATGGGAGGAGCTTATGGTTTAAGCTCTATGGGTTCTAAATAATAAAAATATAAAAATATGAGCTATAGAAATCCAAGTTTAAAGGTAGATACAAGTTTAGGAGATGCTTTCATTAAACAGATAAAAGGTGTAAGTTCAGGCATAAATACAACTATGTCTAAATATGCCAAAATGGCATCAGAGAATAAACAAAGAAACTTTGAATTAACAAAAAAGATAAATCAATACGAATCAGAAGTTTCCTCAAATGTATCAAAAATTGCTACAGAGAATAAAGTGGATGTTGAAAGTTTACTTAGTGGACTTGAGCCAAGAACGAAGGAGTTCAAACAGGCGGCAGCTAGATACAATATGGCAAAAGAATCATACGAAGGTATGGAGGAAGATGCAATTATAATGAGAGAGTTTGAAAATTTTACAAACTACGGATTAGGTCAGCAACTTGCTGCAAAAGAATTTATTTTCTCAACTTTTAACGATGCAATGTTAAAAGGTGGTATGGATGGAAAAGGTGGCTCTATAAGTTCATCTGTTGACCCACAGTTGTTAGCTATGGTTAATGTAGAAAAACCAGGGAGCAATATTAAAGCAAGAAATAGTTATGAGGTTGTTGGTAATGATGTGTTTTATGTTACATCTGGTCCAGAAATAGCACGACTAAATAAAGAGATGGGTATAGAAGGTGACTCCTATAGAGTATCTGCAAAAGAATTACAAGAGCAAACAACAGCTAAAGGAGCAAGTCCTACCAACTTTCATATTTTTAATACAATAGTAGACTTAGCAGGTGATGGTAGTGAAAATGGAGTTGGAATTAGTTATCAACTACAACAAGATGAGGTTATAAATAAAGGTGAGTTTACCAAAGAGTACAGTAGAAATTACGGAAAACAATTAAGAAGTGAAAAAGTAGAGGGAGGTCAAGATATTTCAATATTGGTTGATAGAACAGCGGTAGATATAGATAATGCAACAGCAGCGATAACTCCATCCGTAAACGCAACTATGAATACTTGGTTTGGATTTAAAGGACCAGAGCTTTTTGACTACATTAGAACTAATGTAAAAGAAACAAGAGAGATTGATGGTAAAAAATACTATGTTCACAAGCCAGTAAAAGGCAGAAATGAAAAAGGAGAAGTAGAGTATGGGGAAGAGATTTTAATGTCTGAAGATGAGCTTGTTAGGGATTTTGTAAATAATCCAGATGATGGGTATAGCGAAGAGATGAAGGATAAAATAAAGAAAGTAGGAGTCGATGATGCTTTAAAAATTTATGGAGCTTTAAACAAACCCAAAGAAACAAAGAGTAATGCTCCTGAATATGTGAGAGGAAAGGCAAGAAGCCAAACAGCTAAATCTATATCTGCTGAAGTTCAAAAAAATAGCGAACTTGCAACTCAAGGAAGGTATAATGAGATGGATTTTTCTATGTTAGAAGGAATAAAAAATGGAAGTGCATTTAGAGTAAGAGATGATAATTCTGGAATCGTTGATGTTTATGATAAAAGCGGAAATCAAATAGCACAACTTGATTTAAATGACAAAGCAGAGGTAACAGAAAGGAATTTGCTTAATATATTTGACGAAGGAGCTGCAGGTGTTCTTGATTCAGGAGAAGAAATACCTAAATCTGCTATTATAAAGGACCTTATAAATCCAATAAAAAATGTAGACTCTGATATATCAGAAGAAGATTTTATGGATAACTTATCAGGTGGTTACTTAAAAAGATTATCTAAGTTAGGTATAGGGTTAGAAGAAACTAATGTTGGAAATGATGCTTTACTTTTAACGAAACCAAATGGTGATGAAGTTGAGATTGATTTAGAGAAAGGTGGATGGCAAAATGTGTACGCAAGAGAAATGGAAAGTGCCATAAAGATGAGTCCAGAGTATGAAAAGTCTGTTAATGAAGAAAAAAAACCACCTAAAACAGAAGGTGAAAAGCCTAAAACAGAAGGTGAAAAGCCTAAATTGGGTTTGCTATCATTTTACAATAAACTAAAACAAAGTGAATCATCTAACGACTCAACAGAATCAAGAGTAAATAAAACTGGAGATAGATATGTTGGCGAATTGCAGTTTGGCGAGGCGAGATTAAGTGACTACAAAAAAGCTACTGGAAGTTCATTTGATTTAGATGAGTTTCAAGGAAATCCAAGTCTACAAACAAAGGTTGGACTTTGGCATATTGGGGATATTGATAGATACATAGACCAATTAGGTGACTTAGCAAAGGGGTATGACAAAGATGGATTGAGAGCTATAGCTCACTTAGGCGGTAAAGCAGGAATGAAGAAGTGGTTGGAATCAAAAGGAAAAGCAAACCCATCAGACGAACTAGGAACATCTTTAACTAAATATTACAAAAAGTTCTCGAAATAAAATATTATGGAAGAAGAAAATTTATTTGAATACGAAGGAGTATCTTACTCAGAAGCTGCTCTTAGGGAGGCGTATCCTGAAACCTTTGATGAGTACGTCAATCAAGGGGTATTGACAAAAGTAGGAGGTGAAGAGCCTGTTGAAGTTGAAGATGTTAAAGAAGAGTCTTTTTATGAGTATGATGGAGAGTCTTATCCAGAGTCTTCACTTAGAGACTTATATACAGACTCTTTTGATGACTATGTAGAGCAAGGCGTACTTACAAAAGTAGACGGCCTGGGAAAGCCAATAGCTGTCGAGGATTCTGCGACAGCAAGAGATATGGATTTAGAATCGGAAGATGGTTTATCGGGGTCACAAGAAGAAGACACTTTTCTTGAAAGAACATTTGGAAAGAATGAGGTCACTGATTGGTTTGGAGATATGTACAGGGCAAAAGAGCAAGGTTTTTTGCAAGCAGAATCTGTAGACCCATCAATAAAATTAATGACAGCAGGAGCTGAAGCGTCAGTTCTAGATGTATATAAATACGTTCAGAAAAACAAAGAAATAGCAGAAAAATCTATGGAGTCTGACGAAATGAAAGACTTCAATAGGGTTTATGACGATAATGGTGGAGGTGCTTTTGGATTCTTAATGGGTGTAATAGAAAGCCCTAGTATACTACCAAGTTTATTTATAAGCTCTATGGCTACTCAAATTGGGTCACTTCAGTCAGAAGAGGTTGCAGCAGCTGGAGTCATTGGAGCAGGCTCAGGTGCTGCACTTGGTTTAGCTGGAGGGGTTTTCGCCCCTATAACTTCATCAACAGGGGCTATGGTAGGTGGACTTAGTGCAGTAGCAGCAACTATGGAGGCAGGACTTACATTCAGCGAGTTACTTGAAGAGCAGATAGAAGGGGAGATTACTCCAGAAAAAGTTAGAGCAATACTAGAAGACCCTGAAAAGCTTTCAGACCTTAGGATAAAGTCTATAGGTAGAGGTGTCGCTGTTGGTGCGGTAGAAGGTCTTTCTGGTGGACTAGCAAAAGGAGCTACAGGATTGGCATCTAGAGCTATATCAAAAGGTAAATCTATTGCAGGAAGGACTGCTAGAAAGAGTTTAGTCCCATTAGCTGGTGGTGCTGTAGAGGTTGTAGGTGGAATGACTGGTGAAGTAGCAGGTAGACTAGCTGCTGGCCAAGAGATGGATGTAAAAGAGATTGGGTTTGAAGGTTTTGCAGGTTTAGGTTCTGCGCCTATATCTGTCTTACCAACAGCAATTAAGAACATAAATATTGTAAGTGGTAGAGCTAACGCAGCAAAGGTTTCTAAGAAAGGTGGATACAATAATGTTTCATCAGTATTTGACCCTAATACTGCCATTGACGAAACAACAATGGAACTTGCTGTCAATAAAAACACATCTAACATAGTTGACGAACAAGTAGAAATAGAGGTCGCTAACGGAAGAATGACTCAAGAGGAGTCCGAATCTATAAAAGAAAACTTTAGAGCCACTCAGGGGGCTGTAAATACCGCCAATAAGATTGATAGACTATCAAAAGAAAACAAGCCAGAGGTGGTAAATCTTTTAATTGAAGAAGAGAAATTAAAAAATAAAATAAAGGATGTTGATAATTCAGCATTGACTAAAACAGAATCTGAAAGACTTAAAGAAGTACAAGTTAGATTAGAAGAAATTAGCAACCCTAAAGAAGAGGCAGTATCAGAGATAGAGACAGAGGAGGAGACTGGTGTTCCACCAACCCCAGAAGAGCCAGCGAGTGTAGAAACTGCACCTGCGGAAGAAGCAATACCCCAGGAAGCTCTAGAAGAACTAGAAGTAGAGGTGCAATCAAGAGAAGAGCAAGGTAGTCTCTTAGATAATGTAAACAAAGAAGAAAAAGTTTATCTAAATGGTAAAGAGGGTAATATAAAGATTGACCCAACAAACGAAAACACCATTATATTTGAATCGAGTGATGAAATAATTGAACTTGGAAATAAAGACGAGGTAGGTTCTGAGTCTCTTTCTGGATTTGGATTAACTACAATGCCACCTGAAGGTTTGGATGTTCAAACTAAAACTGCGGATTCAGATGTTGTGTCTATAGATGGTAAAGAGTATAATGTAATAGGTAGAAGTAGAGATAAAAAAGGAAAGGCTGTAATAAAAGTAAAGGAAGTAGTTAGAACTACAGATAAAAAAACAGGAGAACCTGTAATTAAATCTGGATTACAAAGGAGAATCGTAGGAGCTAAAGCGGAAAGAGTTTTAAAAGATGTTCAACTCAGAAAAGAAAAAAAAGAAACTCCATTACCTTTAAAAACAGAAGGAAAAGAAGTTACTACTCCTACTAAAAAAGAAAGAAGAGCCGAAAGAGTTGCAGAAAAGAAAAAAGCTAGAGAGGAGCATGACAAAAAATCATTAGAGGAGTTATCTCAAATTGATGAAGAGTCTCAGAAAAGCGTTCAGGAGTTTGAAGAGATGGTTCTCGAAGAGGCTGCTCAAGAATCTAAAAACAAAGACTTAGTTCAAGTTGGAGAAGATATATTTCAAGTAACTAAGAATGACGATGGTTCTTTTGCTGTATCTCAAATGAACGAAAGTGGCAAACTGATTGGCACTAGAGAAGAAGGAAAGAGAAGTAAGGCTATAGGTGTATTTAAATCTAAGAAGTCAAACCAAGAAAGAAGGGCTTTAGCTAAAGCAGAAAAGCTTATAGATGAATTTAAAAAAGAAGAAGCACAAAAAATAGACGATGCTATTAACGAAAGTCTATCTGCAAGACAACAAAAATCAGATGGGTCGAAACCTGCATTTAACGAAAGAATATCCGCACCTGAGTCAATTGTAACAAAATCATTGCAAGTTTTAAGAAACTCTTACGCTGCTGGAAACTCATTGGTTCAATCAATAGAATACGCATTGTCATTTATAGAGGAGCAAGGGTTTTCTGCAAACGAGTTTTATTTTAAGAAGTTTGTTCTTGATACACTTAAAGCTCCCAAGCCAAAAGAAACTACAAAGGCTACACCAAAGACTAAGGCTGCTCCAACGGAAACTACAAAAGCCACTGGGAAAGAAAGTTTAATTGGTAAGTATGGTAAGGTTAGAATTAGAAGGCAAGTAGCAAAAGCTAAAAAGGCTTTATCAAAGATTGCTAAGGGTGTCACTATTGAGGTATACGAAACTCAAGATGAGTTTGAAGCTGCTACCAATGGAGACTCTGTTTCAGGAGGTATTTATGAACCACTAACAAAAACTATAAAGATAAATCTTGAAAAAGCAAACCCAAGAACGGTTGCACACGAAGTATTCCACGCATTACTACTTAAGGATGGAATAACAAACGCTAGAGCGCAGAAAGTTACATCGGATATGATGGCTGCTGTTCGTAAGGTTGCGTCTCCAAAGTTACTTAAACAGCTTGATGCATTTGCTGACCAATACAAAAATGAAGGACTTAAATCTGAAGAGAGTATTGCTGAACTTTTTGGCATACTAGCAGAGAGCTACGATTCGTCTCCGCAGTCTGTAAAGGACTTAATAAACGATTGGATAAGAAAGCTTGCTAAGGCTCTTAATGTGCCAGTAGAGGGCATCCTAGACAGCGACAAGCAGGTACTAGAGTTCTTAGGTGTTGTGTCTGGCAAGGTTGCAAGGGGAGAAGTTATTGAGGAGTCTGATATAGGTGTAATTAAAGGAGGAGAGTTTGTTGAAAATCCAGCAAAAACTTTAACTAGAAGACAAGTTGGAGGATTTGAGGTTAACTATACTGAGAAAGATAATATTGATACTTACATTAAAGATGGTAGAGTTACTGAACCAAAAAATTTAAAATTTTTAGAAGGCTTACTAACTGTTATTACATCTCCAGATGATATGTTAGCTGGTGAGATTAAATATAAAGGGGAAGTAATCTTCGAGGGTGAAGGAGGTGTATTTTTTGTTACAAAATTTGGCGATGTATGGGCTTCTGGAAAAGAAGGAACAGCAAATAATATTGCTAATGCATTAAATAATCAATTAAAAGAAAATAATGGGAGAGCGTTTCTTGCTTTAACAAAAGGAACAGATTCTAAATTAGTTAGTAGTGCTTCAGGGGTAAACTCCACTTTAGCGGTGCTAAATACAATGGTTGATAATAATATAATCTCAATAGATGTTTTCAAATCTGCGGTATCTAAAGCGATATTAAATGAAGAGAATATATTAGCAGAGAAAAAGAAGAAAGATATAGCTAAGGCTAAAAAAGAAGGTAAAGAATTAACAGAACCTAAGACAGAACCTGAGACAAATACTAAAAAAATTGCACTACCAGAAAGTATATCCGAACTTCTTGGTAGTAGTAAAAAATACTTTACAGACCCAAAAACAACAACCTTCGAGACAAGAGGTAATGTAGTAAAAGGAATTGTTAGTGAGATTGCAAAAAGTTTTAAAACCAAAGAAAGTAAAAAAGTTTTGGCTAAATTCTTAGGAGGAGATACGTCAAGAGGTGTAGGTGTCGGTAATACTACATTAAAGAGTGGTAAGCCTGGGTCTCAAGCATTAGTTGATTTAATAGCAAAAGTAGCTGCTGAAGACTTAACAAAAGGATTAAATGTTGGGGATGTTTATGCTGTTATTGAAATAAATAGTGAGGTTATTGTAAAAGAAGATAGCCATCCAAGTTATCCATTTCATATTAGTCTGAAGAATGGAAAAAAGCCAGTATTACATTTAATAAAAAACAGAGAAAACGGTAGGGATGTATTCAAGCCTCAATATGGAATAGATGAAAAAACTGGAGAAAAACTAAATAATCCTTATAAAGTAGGAAATGTTTCAGTAATGACTGGTCAGTTTGAAACTGTATCTGATACACAAACCCGTCAGCAGAAAGCACAAGATGACTTTACAATACAAGACGTAATAGAAGACGCTGAACAAGAAGGTCTTACAAGAAAAGAAACCATAGAGGTCTTACAAGAACTTGGGTTTACTAAGGATGAGATAAGAGGTGCGGTGAAGCCTGTTAAGGAAAAGGCTAGGTCTGTAGCGTCTGAAACAACAGGCCTATCTACAATAGAAGCTTTCAAGCAAGGGTTTACAGAGTTCTTTGATGCAATTCAAAGAGGTAAGAAAGAAGCAAGAGTAAAAGCTGCGGAAAACTTAAAAGAAAAGGTAAACAAAGTAAGAGAATCTTTCAAGAAAAGATTACAGAAAGAGAAGGATAACAAGGATGCAAGAGCCGCTGTTGTTAAGGATATTCGAGCCATAATAAAAGACTCAGGAATTAGTCAGTTCTCTAAAAGGACTATAAACAAGATAATGACAAACGTCAAGAACGCCAATGTGAATAATATGCAGAGGATGTTTGACGAGGTTATGGATGTTGTTAATAGAGACATTGACAGAAAAGTTAAAGATGCAAGGTATGAGACACTTAAAGCTGCCAGAAAAAAGTTATCAAGACTTGGTGCTTTAAAGGAACTTCAAAAGCCTCTTATGGAGATGTTAAGTATAAACCCTGACTATTTATCTAAAGCTGCTTTAAACTTTTACGATAAAGTGGTTGTAAACTTAGCAAACGTAGAGAAGAAGTTTGACAATAGAGCCTCTAGAGAAGACCTTAAAAAAGCCGCAGATGAGGTTATAAAAGCATTTACAGCTGATAGTATTGCGGCTGAAGAGTTAGCTGGAAAAACAATAAATCCAAACCTTGACTTAACAAAAACAAAGGGTGAGAACCTGAAGCAAATGCTAAAGGATAGGCTAATATCTGACTCTGACTTTGAACTTATGACAAGGTTTGAGGACCTTATTGGTAATACTGAGGAAGAACTTACATTAGAGGGGTTAGAGCAGAAAGCAAAAGAAAGGAGGGACGCTGCAATAGAAGACTTTGAAGCAGCTATGGATGAAATACCTGCGTCATTGCCAAACCTTTCAAGAGATGATAAGGAAGCGGTTAGGTTTGCAAATGGTCTAAAAATGAAAGACCTTGAAAGTTTAAGTACTGCACAAATAAAGAAGCTTACAAGAGGAGTTGAAATGCTTCAGGCAGGATATGTTACCACAGAATTAGTTCAATCAAAAGTACGGGTGGAGGCTAATAGGGATACAACAGAGACCCTTATAAGCGAAACAGAGGAAAGAGGAAAACTTGACAAAGCTATATCTAAAGCTAAAGTCTTTGTAACCAATCTTTTTAGAAAGAGAAATAAGAAGATTACCTCTATAGAGAATAGAATTAAATCAACTCCACTTACAAATATAGACCAAATACTTAACGCAGGAGCTAAAAAGTTTAAATCGACAAGAATTTATGAATCTATATTTAGACCTGTTGGAGCCGCATTCTCAAAAACAGAAGATTTCTTAAAACAAGTAAAGAAAAAACTACAAGTAGCTGAAACCTATTTAGATTTAAACGGCAATAAGAGGTATGTTCAAAAAGCTAAGGTAATGATTTACCAAATTCAAAGAGAGTATGAAAGCAACCCAGATAACAATGAGGTAAGTAAAGCTATAGAGTGGATTAAAGCTACACTTGATGACCCTGAATCAAATATTTCAGATGTAGAGAGAGAAGCGATAGAGAAGATTAGAGACGAGTTTACTGTAAACGGACAGATAGATTCTAAAAAGATTTTAGATAGCCTTACGAGTAAGGAGAAGAAGTATATGGCGATTATAGACGAGGGGTATAAGAGCGTAGAGTTTATGGTTGCTGCTGACGCAAAGATGCAAGGTAAGCTATTTGTTCTTAGAGAGAACTATGTTCACCTACCAAGAGTTACTAAAAGTAAAAATTCAATGAGTGATGATTTGAAAGAAATATCAAGTAGCTTTACAAATCCAGCACTAAAAAACAAAGCTTTGACACAAAGAGATGGTACAGCACACGCAATATCATTTGACCCTACATTTAATGTAAATGCAATAACAAAAAAAGCTGCAATTAGTTACTATATGTACCCAGCAGTTAAAAAAGCTAAAATTACATTAGGAGGCGTTAAGAAGAATGCGCAAACTGACTTTCAGAAAGAAACGGCAGACGCATTGGAGAGTGTTTTTGATGGAATAGTTAAAAGCCAATATGCTCATTTATCTGCCGATAAAGCTTTTATAGAGAAAGCTTTAGCGTTTTTAGGTAGAGCAGGTTACCTAGCACAGCTTGCAGGTCCTATTAAGGCGGTAGTTGAATTAGCAACCAACTTAACTCACGCATTATTTGTAAATCCAACAGGTTTGATTTCTGGGTTTGACACTTTAAAGATTAACTCTAGGGAGATTATGAATAAAGCTATTGACTATTTGCCAACAAACCAAAACAATAGGTTGAGTGGAAAGGGAGTTAAAGACAGTAAGGAGGTAGATAGTAGATTAATAAACGACTCCTTAAACGTACTTGAACAAGAGGAGATGACTTCTGAATTTAGAGCTAAAGTAAACACTATATTTAAGTTTGCTAAGAAACCAGCAAGTGCAATAATAAAGTTTAACGAAAACTTGATTTCAAGACCAGACACAATTGTAGCCAGGCCTTTGTTTGTTGGTGTTTTTAATAAGTCTTTTGAGAATATAGCACAAGAAAAACCCAACTGGGAGAAGATTGCAAACGATGAATCATACAGAGATAAGTTTAGAGATGCTATTAAGCAAGCCACTGAGGATGGGGATACTGCTGTTGTAGATAACGCTGCTTCTAACAACCCGTTTGATGGTATTCCTAAAAACGTACTTGATAAAGATGCTACTCCCGTAAAACAAGCACTACAGATGGTGGATAGGTATATGACAAGGTTTAGAACCTTTGAATACTACTCGGCATTGAAAGGAATACAAGGATTAATGGGTAAAGGTAAACTAACGCCAACTCAAGGGGCCATGCTTTTAGCAGGAACTGTAGCTCGTTTATCTCTGTATAAGATGGGTATTGATATGGTTTTTACTTTGATATTCTCAATGTTAGGTATAGACAAAGAGGAAGATGAGATAGATTTAGAAAAAGATTTAACCAAAGGAGTGTTAGGTGCAGTTGCTACACTTGCACTTGGAAGAAGCTTTGGTAATATTGCTCAGATGCCAATAAACTATGGGACTGAGTGGTTAAATAAGGAGTACGGAGAAGACATAACAAGGTCAGGAGAGTATAACCAGTATAAGGATGGTCTGGTTTTTTCCAAGATTCCTATGGAGGTTAAACCTCAAGATAATATGGTTGAAAAAATTGTAACCTCATCACTTGGTTCTTACACTCCAATGGTTAAAACTTTAACAAGAGGTGGGAAAGTAGCAACAAAAGCTGCAACACTGAAGACCGAAGAATCTAGAGATAGAAACTTTGGAGAACTTACAACAAGAATACCTTTTGAGATAGCAGGGAACTTAGGGGTAATTCCAGGGTACAAGAGCCTTAGAAAGATATATTTAAAATATCTTTATGGAGGGATTGAAAATTCAGCAACCTCAAAACAAAATAAAATAAGCAGATTTACAGGTCCAAAAATAAATAATTCTAAAGACAAAGTAAAATCAAGATTTACAGGTCCAAAAATAAATAAATAACTATGACATACAAAATGAACGGATTGCCACAGATAGGTCGGGAGTTTTCTGCCAAAAAAGTTTTTAGTAAACAATCAGAATTAATATCCAAAAGAGGACCCATAGATGTAAGAAAAAAAGAAACTCCTAAAACTTTAGAGTCAAAAGTTAACGACTTCTTAGGTAACCCAAAGAGAGCTGTTGATGAGGTAGAAGCTAGATATAGTTCAGATAAGGGGGGCAAGTTTGACAAGGGGAGAGATAGAGCTAGGCATATGACTACAGCTCAGTACACTACAGAGGGTGTAAGAAATAAGCTTGATATGATTCCATTCTCAAATTCCACTGTAAATAAATTAGTTGGCGTTGGGGTTTCTAACATTCTAGGTGCTGCACACGAAGCTAAGGCAGGATACGCAAGCATAAAGAAAGGTAAACCAATTTACGATACTATAGTTGAAACTGCCGAAGACTTAACAAATAACTTTGCAGGGTCAATTGTTGGAGCTATGGATAGGCCAGCAAATAAAAAGATGGAGGTCATAGATAACTCTAAACTAAAAAAAATACTTCCAGACGGAAGGTATAATAAGAAAGGAGATAACACATACAGTAAAAAGAAAAAGTAGCTATGAAACAACTAACCGACAAGCAAAAGAAATTAGACGTAGACAATGACGGCACTATTGAGTCATCAGACTTTAAAGCACTACGAGGAGGCCCTAAGATGAGTGCTACTAGGTTTAAAGGTAATGGCATTAACGCTATATCTGCTGCGTGTAAAAGGGCGGCTAAGAGCAAGTTTAAAGTATGGCCTAGTGCGTATGCGTCTGGGTGGGGAGTTCAGTGTACGAAGGCTGGAGGTCCAAGTAAGTTTGGTGGTTCTAAAAAGAAAAAGTAATGGCAAAGACTGAAGGAAACTTAAACAGATGGTTTAAAGAGAAGTGGGTTGATATAAAGACTGGAAAGCCTTGTGGTAGGTCAGGTGGCGAGAAAAGAAATGGATACCCTGCTTGTAGACCAAGTAAAAGAATATCAAAAGATACACCGACTACGGCTAGTGAACTAACGAAGTCTGAAAAGGAAAGCTTTAAGAGAAAGAAAACTTCCTCAAAGAATGTAGGGAAGATAAAGAAAGGGAGCAAAAAGAAATAGGCGTATCAGACCTAGGGCTTCTAACCAAAAAAACGCCAGTAATTAATTTTACTGGCGTTTTTTACGATGTTTAATGTATTACATATCGTATAGCATAATTACTATTAATTGAAGTCATCCACCCATATAGGGGTTTTTTCTCCAAAATAAGCAGAGAATGTATTGTATTCAAGGTATTCAATAGCCTCCTCTTCATCCATACCATCCTCAACTAAAGTGTGTATACACTTTGTTTTGCTGTACACAACCTTCCATAAGTTTTGTTCAAACCCTATGATAGCTTCATCAAGACCATCAGCAAATAGGATTTCATCCGAACTTCCGTAAGCCTCTATAATGTATTCTCTAAATTCCATATTTATTATTATTATTTTTTAAAACAACAGTGCTCGTTGCTGAACTGTAGCTTCGTCTAAAATAAGGTAATATCCAAACCCTTATTGCACTGGTACGAGCACTGTCATTTAATTGCATAGCACCTTTAGCTTGGTACCTTATTACCTTTAGCTTGGTACCTTATTTATTTAATGATTAAGGTTATGGTCTCTTCTGGGAAACGCACATTTACTACAATGGTATATCCTGCCATGCCACGAACCTAAGTGGTACATTAATTCTTCAGTGTTTTTGCATTTGTCACATTTCCACCATTTTAATCCTGTACTCCTTCCATTATGATTTACTTTGGCTGAATGCCTTAATGTGTAAAATAATCTATATCCTACCGTACAGATTAATAACAATACCAATATTATTATAAATATTCCCATCTTAATTAATTTTTTATTTATTTAACCTCACAACCATCTGCTCCACAAGCAATCTCTCCTGATAGATTGGTGTTATCATCTACCTCTAGTATGTTAATCAAATCAACATCAACTAAGTGATTCATTCTTTTGTGGTATTCAGCTTCTGTGATGTCCTCAAATGGTGCTTGAATATAAGTTCCTCCATCATAAGGTAGTACAGATAATCCGTTGTAATGATTTCTGTTAGCCCACATCCACTCACCTGCTTTATCCCATTCGTCTGCTTTTAAAGAAACAGTGGCTGAAACATTATGTGTATTAGAACCTTTTCTATGCCCTGGAACAACCCACTCTTGAGCGACCTTTTTAATTCTTTCAAATAAATCGAAAGGCGATTCATCTCTTAAGATAGAACCTTTAGGTGCTTTTTGAGGTATACTAATTACAGCAGTATCGTGTGGTCTAAAATATTCGTCTTCGACTAACTCTGGATGATGCCTAGATAAGTACTGGTACATTGATTCATTCTTCCCTACACGTATTCTACGGATGTAATAATCGTTATGCCAAGCATGAATACCTGAAGATGTTCCTAGTGCAAGAGAAGTAGTCCCAGCGGGCTTGACTGTAGTTGTTCTAGCCGCAGGATTTATTCCAATTAGATTGGCAACTCTATCATTTTCTTTATTCACGATATTCGCTGCTTCCGTCATGTCGTACTTTAAAACAGACCCTGAACCAATACCAGTCATTGACACACCAATCAAGGCATCTTTCTCAGTAGTCTCTCTCCATATACTTCTTAGGTAGTGAAACTCTGTGTATCCTGCTTGTAATGTACCAATGAAAGCTGCGTGTTTAACTCTATTATTAAAATCTTCTTGAGATTCAATATTAGATGCGTTAACTTCACAAAGATTACAAAACTGAAAAGGTCTTAATGCAATCTCGCAGCATGGATTTGTACCCCAATCTTTATCATTGTTAAAATATATTCCAGGCTCCCCTGCATTACTAAGTTCAACACGTCTCCATAAGTTCATAAAGAACTCTTCTGTAACTTTATGCCTCATTAATACTGCAGAATTGTTGGCTCTACCCCTTTGAGGATTTGACTCCCACCAAGCACCCGACTTACAGCTAATCATGTCATCATCGTCAGCAGAGAATAAGGCTATTAAAGCTGCTCTTCTTATGCCTCCTGCTAAAACAGCATCTGCAATATGACAAACTATATCGTGAGTCTCTACTGTACTTAGTTGTTCTCCATGAGTCTTTGAATCAAGAACTGCTGTAATGTTAAATATACACTCTCTAAGTGGCTGAGGTCCTGGAGCTTTGCCTCCTGATGTTACCAACTGAGCACCTTTAACTCTAATGTCGGAATAATCAAAATCAACTTTAGAACTTCTTTTGTCTCCCATGTAAGACTTCATTAAAACCTTAATAGCGTCAGCCCATCCTTCTATTGAATCTCCAATTAAAAACCTTTTAGTTCTGTTGGCATGAGGCTTACTTATGGATGGAAGTTTGTTTACGTGATGGTCTTGTACTGAATACCCTACTCCAGTACCTCCAAGAAGAAGAAACATTGTTTCGTTAAAAGAATCCAAGCTATCTATTGGTAGGTAAGCGCAATTGTAAACTCTGTTGGGTGATATTTCTATCGACTTGCCACCGAACTGCAACGACCTCATAGATGGTAGTATTTTTTTGTCATACACTAACTCGTAAGCTTCGTCAATTTGACTCTCTAGCTTAGGGTATTTTTTTACGTGCATTGCTTTGTTTCTATCAACTAGCTCCGACCAAGTTTCTCTTCTACTTAATTCTGGAATAAACTTAGCATACTTCATGTATACTGTAATGTCTGATAATATTTTATTTGATATTTCCATTATGTTCTTTTTGTCAATTCTAATTCTACTTCTAGGTTTTTTTTTAACTCGTCAAGTGCCTCATCATAATCGGGCATTAGTTTAATTGTTTCCAACGTACCTATTGATAAGTCTTTCATCTGGGCCATGTCATTCATTATACCTTGTATAACATTTGTTAAGGCTTTAATCTTTTTTTCTGCTAGGTCTACCCTGCTTGCTTTTTGTGATTTCATTTTTTTATTTTTATTTATTTTTATTGTAATAATTTATAAATTCTACTACTAATTTGTATGTTTTTTTTGTGTCAAAAAAATTTAAACTAAACATAATTTCATGATAGTGAATTAAATTCACAACACCTTTTCCGTCAATAATAATTTTGCACTTTTCAATTACAGGCATTAACCAGTCCCATGAAGTATCAAATTCTAAATCTTTTTCTTGATACCAAACATCGTCATACTCACAATTTGAAATATCACATTGCCATTTATAACTCTCCCCCCCCCAAGTATAGTTAACGTATTTGTTGCAATAAAAGTCTGCCACTAATTTAAGGTCATCTCTTTTTTTGTTTTTCATTTTTTATTTATAAATTATTAACTCAAATTCCACGAATGGGAAATATAATACGTGCATATCGTGGTCTCCTTGGTCGTAGGTTCTAAACCCTAAAAGTATTCCAGGGTACAGCCCTATTCCTATTGACCAAGCTCTTTTTTCTTCTTTCATTATTCTTTTATTATGTTATACTCTATTTGTTTTTTAATTAAGTCTTTAAATAAAACCTTTCCGTTAATGTCAAAGCTCCAAGCAACCCACTTAGCAAGCTGCCTCTCGGAATAACCTTTCCTAGAAGTACTCTTATTAAGTCTTGTATTAATCCTTTTGTCTTGACTCATCTTTTTGTTTTTCTAAAATTAGCTGAACTGTCTTGTCGCACTCGGCTTGATTTTGAGGTTTATATAATGTTATGGATGGTTCTGTCATTGATAACAACGCCTTGAACAACTTGTATCTCAAAGGGAAAGAGTCATTAGCCCTACCCTTAGTCTCTATAATAAAGTCATAACCCTCGAAATCTGGAGTATACTTTATACCAATTATTTTTTTATTACCTCTGTCTTTGTACTCTCCCTTACCATTAGCTTGTCTTTCGTAAGCCACTTGGTTAAACTCAAATGCTGGTAGGAGTTGAAATGAACGATACTCATAATTGAATCCTATCTTAGCTTTCTTTAGTGCTATATACATATACTTCTCAAGTCCCGATGCAAACTTTACACCATCATACTCAACCTTATTTGCTTGTACAGGTCCTTTCTTTCTTTTAAATTTTCTTTTAAATTTTCTTTTCATCATAGTTGTAGGAGGTTTAATATAATTACCTATTTTTTTATTAAATACAAATCTTGCACTTCTTTATCACTTTAATGTTCTTTAATTTCATTACAACTTCTTGATAGTATAACAGACTTTGTAGAGAGTGATTAACATCAACAAGTTCTCCATTAACTTTATACTCTGTTGACTCTAGTACGCCATTAACTCCATAGCTATACCACACTTCTATTAGGTTTGAATCTTCCTCCTTCATGGCTTAAAAAAAATGAGTTAATCTAGCTACCTGACCTTCTGTTTTGCTGTGTATGAACCCTTCGCAAGCAGCTTTGTTTATATAGCCATTTCTATGATGCCATGAGTCCGCTGGACTAGGACTACGTAAGCTCTCAACGGTTATGGAGATATAATCTTTCGCTGTTTTATGGTGAACGTGATGGGTATAAAAGTATCTATGTTCTGAAGCTGCCCAATGCTCCTTCGCTTCTATACTCATTAGCTGCCCTAAATCTACTTGCTTGGCCCCATCGCCATGGCTTGTGCCTATTAATGAGTTACCGTAAGTTGTATATTTTCTGTGAGCAATAGAGCAGTCAAAAGATATATTCTTAGATAATCTAAAGTGAGTCTTTATAACGTCAGCCAGCATAAATCCCGACATATAATCGTGATTAGATGGATTGAACACAAATACTAAGTCAGCTACAGTTATAAGCATCTCTAATATGTCAACGTAAAGCTTCTTAGCTGTTAGAAAGTTCTCGTACCACATCCCATCAGTATCTTGTGGAGTCCCACTAGTTGTTTTTCTTTGAGGAGTATCTGTATGGAGAATATCATTACCTCCGATAAAGATAATTTTATCTATTTCAAATCCAGAAGACTTGTCTAAGATTCCCTGCACCCCTTCTTTAACCCTCTTAACCGCTATCTGACTATTATAGTCTACTCCAGTTTCAAAAGAAGTAGCCAACTTTCCTATATGAATATCGGCAGGGTCTAGAACTAAACAATGACCAACTTTTGATTTACTCCTTTTAATTGTTGGATAAGTGGGAGAATGTTCTTTAAGGTCATAGATAAGCCTTTCTATAAGTTCATCTGTCTTATCCTCTAAGTTTACTTTCTTCTTAGCGTACTGTACCCACTGCTGACCAGTAGTTTTACTCGTGGATACTTTTATTACTTCAAAGTCTTCTGGAATAGCTATAGGGTTAGCTTGTAACTTTTCAATTGTAGAAACTAACTGACCATCCTTATCGTATTTCTTTTGTGTTTCCACAAATTCTCTTACGTTATCTTTTTGTCTACTTCTTTGGATGTTATCCCAGTCTTCTTTTGATATGAGATACCTTGCCTTAGTTCTAAATTTTTCGTTTGGTCTAGGGTCTAATCCTATAATTATGGCTTCTTCTGAAGTCAAGTACTTTCTTACACTTTTTTTCATTTTATTTCGTAACAGTTAATAACTTTTTTTATCTCGCCAATGGTGTCTCCTATCTCACGGTCATGTAAAAGTAAATTGCTCTTCGTTAAAATATCGTTGAACAACCAGCCTCTTTCTTCGTTGCATTTTGGATTTATATACCAATCTCCTAAGTCTACCTCTAATTCTATTCTTATTTTCATTGTTATTTAAGTTTCTTTACCTTCTCGATAAATTCATTTATATTCTCTTCTGATTTATCATACTCCCTACCGTAAGAGTGGTCGCCTTGAGCATCGTCAGACTTTATTTTATCTTTAATATTCAATAATTCGGCTCGGTACTCTTGTATTAATTCATTAATATTCAATAATTCGGCTCGGTACTCTTGTATTAATTCATCTAATTCTATTCTTATTTTCATTTTTTAAATGGTTTTATTTAGTCTATCAAGTTCAAAATTCAAGTGGTTAATTGCTTTTTTAATGTC
>Ga0208031_1000053_pt1 | contig 60650 bp, 56 predicted proteins | sample MalvirAntarct_38_FD_184252 | JGI IMG/M metagenome (GOLD analysis project Ga0208031, IMG submission 184252) | Marine viral communities from the Global Malaspina Expedition - Malaspina viral metaG Antarct_38 (SPAdes) (version 2) | ecosystem: Environmental > Aquatic > Marine > Oceanic | place...
GACAAGGCGTTTGTGACCAATGCAGTGAAACACTTCAAATTCAGCCCGCGCGGTAAACGCCGTCTGCACCAACGGCCCAATGCGTCCGAGATCCAGCATTGCCGCTGGTGGTTGGATGCCGAGATCGCACAGGTCAAACCCAAGCTGATCTTGGGTATGGGGGCGACGGCTGCCGAGGGGCTGACCGGACGGCGCGATGCCATCACCGCCCGCCGTGGCACGGTCGAACAAACGCCTTCAGGCACGCCGATTCTGCTGACGCTGCACCCCTCGTATCTTTTGCGCCTCCCCGATCCTCAGGCCAAAGCCGACGCAACTGCCCAATTTCAAGACGATTTGGCCGCCGCCGTACGAATGTTGGCCTGAAAAGGCGAAATCTCTTATGGGGCAGTTGCAATATGGCTATTGGACGCCATATACCATCCACATGGATGGAGAATCGAGATGAGCAACGTCAGGCAGCTACGGGAAAAGCAACCCGAGAACGAAAAGATCACGATCAACCTCGGCTTTGTCGATCTAGGGCGGATCGACCTGCTGGTGCAGGAGGGGTTTTATTCTAACCGCAGCGATTTCATCCGCACGGCGATCCGCAAGCAGTTGGATCATCAATCGGAGACGGTGACACGGTCTATCGACCGTCACACAATGGAAATGGGTCTGCGCGATTACTCCGTCGCGGATCTCGAGGCGGTGCAGGCAGCAAATGAAGTGCTGCACATCAAGGTGGTGGGTCTGGCTCGTATCGCGCGGGATGTGACGCCAGAGCTGGCCCTTGCGACCATCGGTTCCATCAACGTGCTGGGGGCGCTTCAAGCCAGCACCGAAGTCAAGAAAGCACTCGGCGACCGGATCAGTTAGCTCCGGCATTATCCTTAAAAGGAATGCGACATGACAGATGAATTTAACGCGGCCCTGCGCCGTGCCGGAAAACTTGTGCGCGCGGGTAACCCCAAAGCGGCGACCGAAGCCATCCAGAACGCGCTTGGTGCCGGTGGGCTGGGGAGCATGGCGAAAGGTAGCAAAAGCCCCTTTGGAAAAGCCAAGATCGGCCGCGGCCTGCGCGAGACGCTTTCGGGGCTGGCGCAATCAACCCTGAACGGCGGTGACAGCACCGAACCGGACCTGCCCGAGGGTGCCACATTCGGCAGCGGCAGCTTTTCCTGCAGCGCAGGCAGCCGCGACTATCGGCTTTATATTCCCAACCTCAAAGGCTCTGCGCCGACAGGTTTGGTGATGATGCTACACGGGTGCAAACAATCCCCTGTGGATTTTGCCAACGGCACGGGCATGAACCAACTGGCAGAGGCGCATGGGTTGATCGTGGTCTATCCGGCGCAATCGCGCATGGCGAATATGCAGAACTGCTGGAAATGGTTTGATCCCGCCGACCAGATGCGCGGCGCGGGTGAACCGGCGATCCTTGCAGGGCTGATGCAACAGCTGCAGCGCGACCATGCCATTCCCCAAGGGCGTAGCTTTGTTGCGGGGCTGTCGGCCGGCGCGGCGATGGCTGTGGTGCTGGGACAAACCTATAGGGATGTCTTTGACGCGGTGGGTGCCCATTCCGGTTTGCCCTACCGTGCGGCCCATGATGTGCCATCGGCTTTTGCGGCTATGGGGCAGGGGGCAACAGGCTCTGACACAGGGGAATTTATCCCGACGATCATTTTTCAGGGCGATGCGGATACCACTGTAAGTGCCGCGAATGCGGATGCGATCGCCAAACACGCCCCAAACGGTCCCGAGGTTCAGGACGACGGCAACACGGGCGGGCGCCGTTTTTCCCGCCGCAGCGTGATGGCACCGAAAGGCCATGTCGTGATGGAACAATGGACCGTCTCGGGCCTTGGTCACGCGTGGTCGGGCGGCAACAGCGCGGGGTCATACACGGACCCCACAGGACCGGATGCGAGCCGCGAAATGCTGCGGTTCTTCCTCGATTTGCCTCGGAAAGGCGCATGATATGACACACTCCCTTACCTTTGACGCCATCAGCGAGGCCGCGCCGGGCCCGAAATGGGCCGCCCGATGGGCCCGTTCATGGCCCGCCTACGAGGCATGGTTCACTGCACGCGGCGGCGATAACGGCCCTGACCGCGCAGCCTGCGAGGCGGCCCTAAAGCAACATATGCCCGAGTTAGTGCCTGTTCACGCCAAGCTTACAGCGCTCGCGGGCGGGTCGGACCGTGCATCGCGCTTCCTGTCCACGTGGTGCCCGCCAAGCTATCTGGGCGGCTGCTCCCTTGCCGTGGCCACGTCGGACGACGACATCCGGCTGGTGCGCAACTACGATCTGTCGCCTGACTTGAACGAAGGCCTACTGCTGCACAGCGCTTGGACCGGGCGGCGCGTGATGGGTATGGTCGAATTCCTTTGGGGTCTGTCCGATGGCATCAATGATGCGGGGCTCAGCATCGCGCTGGCTTATGGCGGGCGGCAGGAAACAGGGCGCGGGTTCGGTATCACCACAATCCTGCGCTATGTTCTGGAAACCTGCGAAACCGTGCCCCAAGCGCTGCGCGTGCTGCAACGCGTCCCGTCGCATATGCCGTATAATGTGGTGGTCGCCGATGCCTCGGGTGCGGGTGCGAGCGTCGAGATGTACGCCGGTGGCGGGGCAAAGGTGCAGCCGCGGCTGGTCGCCACAAACCACCAGACCGACGGCAGCACGCCCGACAGAGGCAGTTTTACCCGCACGTTTGAACGGTCAAAACACCTTGTGAGTGTCTTATCTGAAGGGGTCACGCCGTCAGCGCTGGCAGGCCAGTTCGCCCAAGCGCCGCTCAAGCAAGACCGCTACGCCGAGGGGTTTGGTACGCTTTTCACCGCCGAATACGAACCCAAACGCCGGAAAATGACGCTGCATTGGGACGATGAGGTCTGGCCCCAATCCATCGACACGTTCGAGGAAGGCACGCGGCAGGTCACCTATGGCAGCGCCCCGTCATCGGTGGCCGCAGGGGGTGACATCGATTGGGTGCAAATCGGTCTGGACTACGCAGCGGGCCGCGGGGTCGATTGGCGCAGGTTTGTTCCCGCCGGGGTTGATGTGGCGTAGGGCGACTGAACAATGTGATGGGTAAGGGTGCGTTTTGTGGCACCCTTATCGGGAGCTGAAGTTAAAAGCCTTAGTATCTCATGTGTGACAGACCCTACAACACGCCAACGGCAGCCGCTCCGTCGTTGAAATTGAATTGCCCGACAAAGGCGCTATTCCGGTTTCAGTCCAAGCCCCAAGCGGTTCGCGTGCCATGCAGCTTCCGCCCGTGAGGAGATGCCGAGCTTGCGATAGACGATCTTGATATATCCAGCGACCGTCGTTTCCGCGATGTTCAATGCGGAGGCGACCTCGGCGTTGCGCAGACCTTTGGAGATGAGCGTGAGCACTTCGGTCTCCCTCTCCGTCAGGCGCCCGTCCAGGCTGGCGACTGGCCCGGTGAGGCGGAAGTGTTCCATGATGCGGCGGGCGACAGAGGGTGATATCGCTGGTAACCCCATCGAAAGCTGTGTCAGCTGACGAGAGAGCACCGCCGCCTCTGTCTCTTTCAGCAGATACCCGTCCGCCCCGGCCGAGAGAGAGGAAACAATGCTCGCGTCGTCGCCCATTACCGTGGTTACGACCTTGATTGCAGAGGGGCTGGCCTTGTTCAGGCCGCGCAGGATTTCGAGACCCGACCCATCAGGCAGACCCAGATCAATCAGGGCGAGATCTATCTGGCCATCCAGTTTTGACAGCGCCGTCCGTACCGAGTTGGCCGTGCAGATCGTCGCCGCCGGATATGCTGATTGTACGATCTCGACCAGCCAACGCAGGGTTTCGACGATATCTTCGACAATCAGGATACGCTTCATTCTGCTGCGGCCTCTTTCTGAGTGCTGAAAAGAGGTAGAAACGCGGTCAAGGTGGTGCCCTTGGCGCCGGTGCTGTAGCTGAAGGCACCTTGCAACTGGGTGAAGCGGCTTCTCAGGTTTCTGAAACCATTGCCAAGCGACGCGACGCTGCTGTCAAAGCCCGAGCCGTTATCGCTTAGCGTGAGCTGCAACCCATCGCTTTCCAGGGCAATCCGGACCTTCGCCTCTGTCGCGCCAGAGTGGCGTAGGATATTGCTGGTCCCCTCGCGCAGGAAGGCGCGCAGCGCATGCGCCAACCGATGGGATATACGGCCTGTGGTGATCTCGTCGGCCTGCCACGTGACGGTGATATGGGCGGCCTCGAAATGGGTGATGATTTCGGCACGCAGATCGGCGAGCAGATCGCGGAGATCCCAATCAGTCTGATCCGGGTTTGAAATCAACTCTCGTAGATCGGCGAGGGTCTGGCGGATAAGAAGATCTTTGCGTTCCCGAGGGCCGGTGTGCAGGGCGCTGAGCAGCAGCACCCCTATGTTGTCATGCATGTCGCGATTGATGCGCAGCCGCTCTGCGCTGACGGCCTGAAGATAGGTCTCGTGCTGGGACAGGCTGGCATCAAGCAACGACAGGATCGCATCGGCACGCGCCAGATCGCGCGACGAGAAAAGACGCGATCCCTGCCCGGCCAGCTCAAGCGACAGTGCAGGCAGATTGCCGATAGACGCGAGCGTCAGGATACGGCCATCGTCTTGCAGTTCAGTGATCGTGGTAGACGCCGGTTGATCCTTGATGCGCAGCGGATTGAAAATATCGGACCAGAATTTACGCAGCAGCCTCTGCTTGTCTTCGGGGTCTCTCGCATGGGCGATCTGGGTCACTCTGCGATAGAGCTCTTCCGCCGGGATCTCGCGGTTGCGTTTGAGCAGCACCCAGACCTTGTCGCGCAAGGGCAGGTAAACCGTGCAGATCGCCGCGAGGGCGATGCCAAAAGCAGGGGCGCGCCCCAGCGAAAGCCCGTAGATGAGCGCGGCATCAAGCCCCAGAAGCAAAGCCACCCCAAGGCCGTAGAACAAGATGCCGTAGGACCAATTCGCCAGATCGAACAGCCGGTAGCGCGTCACCGCCAGGGCAATACCGGCGTAGATGATCAGGAAAAACAAAAACGCAGTGCTTTGTTCGATCACCGGGGCCAACCCTATAAGCGTCGGCAGGATGGACGTCAGCACAAAGCCACCCGCACCGACCGCAACCGACACGCCAAGCCAGCCGAGCATCGCCCGCGCGGCCGGGTCGCGGCGATTGGCGGCGACTTGTGCGGCAATGACCAGCAACAGGGCCACCATGATGATCGCGATGAAATCCGGGGCATTGTTCAGGTTGTCCGGCCAGCCGGGGCCAAGCACCAGGAGGATACAGGCGCCGATCAGAAGTGTCGGTAGCCAGAGCACAGGTTTCGGGACAATGCGCCGCGGGTAGGAGAGGAACAATGTCACCATACCAATCCCGAACAGCAGCGATCCACCGGGATTTACCCGGCAGGCCACCGAATAGGCCGTCAGACTAAGCGCGAGCTCGCGAGAGCTGTAGATCGCGGCGCTCGACGATGCCAAAGCCAACCCGATCCCGGAAAGCAGAAACCACCATCCGGCGTGTTCATGAGGCCGTAGGCAGACGACCCAAGTCCCGATAAACATGCCCACGAACGCGACAAAAATTTGCGTCCAGAATTTCATCGGCAGATCCGAAACCGGACGGCTTTCCTGGACCCTTACCGATACGCTTTCAGGGCCGTCGGTTTGGTCGAACGTCAGGGTGACTGCGCCGCTGCGCAACGCGTCATGCAGGCGATCCTGACGGTCAAAGAAGCGACGCAGGGTCTCTTGATCACTGATCCCGTCGGGCTCTTCTATCAGATCTAGGGGTGTCACCGGGATTGTGGGCTGGTTATCCGCCGACAAGCCAAGAAGCGTCTTACCGATCATATCGCGATCCATGGCGCTGCCCTGCGCGATGTCAGTGACGACAACGCTTTGCCCCACCACGCCAAGTCTAATCCCGACCCACGGCTGGGCTGTCGCCACCCATGTCAGGGCAGCGGCGGCGGCCAGATAGAGCACGACGCAAAGCGCGAAAATGGCTCCGGGGGCGACATGTGGACGTGTCATCTTATGGACCACACAGCGGAATTTATAATTGCAAAATTAATCATTCTATACGGCTCATCTTCTCAAAATACTCTTGTCCAAGGACACCCCCTGAACAGGGGGGAGACGATTTCATGAAGTAGGTATCTAAAAAGTGAAGAAGAATTTTTTAAATCAAGCAAGGGGAATTTCATGAAACACGCACGTCTTAGTATTGTTATTGCAAGCCTTGGGGTTGCGACGGTCTTGTCTGGTTGCAATGGAAGCAGCTCCGCCGGCGGGCTTGTTGGCGGCGTCGCAGGCGGCGGGCAGGATTTTGAAACAGCCTTTAACGCTGTCAGTCAAAAGGCCCCCACTTCGGATATGCCCACGTCGCTGAAAGCCAGCTACGAAGGTCAGATGAAGGTCGGCGTGAATAGCGGATCGGCCCAGATTTTCGGCACCGATATCGATGCGAATAGCGCGGAAATCATTGGGGATCTGGCAGTCGATGTGGATTGGACCGACGGGCAGACCACCAATCCGTTCACCGGAACGGCCTCCAACATCGTCGCGACCGAGGCGGGCACCTCGAACTCCGTCAAACTGGACGGGACGCTGACGGTCGATCAAGGCTTGCCAGCCTCGCTCAGCCGCACCACCATTCCGGCGCAGGTCGTCGCGGGCGTCAATATCCCCGAGCAGAACACCGGCGCGATGCTGTTCCACATGTCCGGTCGGCTCAGCAATGGCGAGAATGAAGGGGACGCCACCTTGCAGTTCGGCGGCAACTTCATGGGGCCGGGTGCAGAATCGATGCTTGGACCGGTATCTGGCGGTATCAACGATGTGAACAATCCCTCGCCGCAGATTTTCGACGCGGGCGTCGGTGGTACATTCTACGCCAACAAGAAATAGAAGCGACGGATAAGCGGGTCTCTTGGATGCGGTCAATTACCGGCCGCAAAAGCCCGCTGTCCCCGCGGTAGCCGAGGTCTTTGATGCGGCGAATTTTATACAATCTATTTTTAATCTTACTGGCCTCGCCATTAGCGGCCTTTTCCCTTGATGATGCAGAAGAAAGCATCCTCAAGGGAAAAGCCGCAGAGGTTATTCCATTGCTCGAGGGGTATTCACCCAAGACCGAGACAGAGACCCTGCGCCGGATGTGGATCCTTGGGGTCGCCTACAACCGTTCCGGGAAATCACACCAAGCCGTTGCCCCGCTGGCGCGGCTTGTGATCTTGCGGCCAGACGATCCCACGTTCCGGCTTGAACTGGCGAACGCATTGGTGAAAAGCGACCAGATCGAACGGGCGCGATATCACCTTGAACTGGCCAAAGGTGCGGGTTTGTCGCCCTCTGTCCAGGCAAAAGTGCAGGCGGAGCTTGACCGTTTGGCCAAACCGAAAAAATGGCAGGGCTATTTCCGTTTTGCCATTGTGCCCGAAAGCAATGCCGCCCGCCGGACCTCTGCAGAGACGGTGAACCTCAGCGGCTTTGTGCTGCGGCTGGACCCGAATTCCCGCGCCCAATCCGCCACGGCGTTCGAGATTGGCACGGGCGTTGCGACCGTGCCGCGCCTTACGGACGCCTTACGCGCCCGGTTCGCACTGGATCTGGATGCCCGGCTTTTCGACGGGCGTGCGCCCGATGAAGTGACCCTTCGGACCAGTGCATCCCTGCTGCATTTCGCCGATGAGGGGCGTCTTGTCTCGGCCGAGCTCTATGGATCGCAGCGCTGGATTGATGACGCGGCCTATGCGCATACCTACGGCCTTGGCCTGTCCTATACGCGCAACCTCGGCGTACGCGCCCGCGCCACGGCGGTGCTTCAGCGCGAACGTATCACCTATGATGGCAGCGGTGTCGGCGTGAACCGAACAGCAGGCGCTGCGCAATTCGCCTACGCGGCATCCTCGCAGCTTGTGTTTCGCGTAGGCATGCGCGCGGAAAACCGTGCCAGCTCTTACAGCCCCGTCGCGGGCCATGCGGCGGGCGTCACCATCGGCGGCGATTATTCCTTTGCCGGCGGTCTTAGGGTCGGGCTGGACCTGTCGTTTGACCGGAACGAATTTGACGGCGTGCATCCCATCTTCGGCGTTGCCCGCGTCGACAAGAAATCAAGCGTCATGCTGAACCTGTCCAACCAGAACTGGAGCTACAAGGGATTTACCCAGGTTCTGAGGCTCGGGTTTGAAGAGCAACGCTCCACCATCTCGATCAACAGGTTTCGCAACGCCACTGCCAGCATCGGCCTGACACGATCGTTTTGAAGAAATTCGGCCCTAAGTCGCTGCCCGGTTGCATAGGTTTCGGTCGTGCTTGGTCGTTACTACGCAGCGCGTGCCGACGCCGGTTGCCCCCTGCGCACGCACCAACGATAGGGTGGGAACTGCGACAGCCCCATTTCATCTTCATGCCTTGGAAAATAGCAGTTCGATGATCGCTTCGGAATGATGTTCCAATGCGTCGGATGATCGAATATCCCCACCCTCGATCGCGTTGGTGAGAATGGGCAGGGCCATTGGAAATGACCCACCATGGGTGATCATGAAAAAGATAGTCCGGTCCGAGACGTTCGGAAGGGTGCCTTCTGATTTTGCACCTGCGATCAGATCTTTCAGTACCGTGTAAAAAGGCACAACGAGGTGCCTTTGCAAAAAATCACTGCGATCACTGTGTTTTGCCCCGTCATGAACGATAACACGGCTCACTTGCGGCCAGCGGGCGGATGCGGTGATGAAAGCGCGAATGAGCGCTTTCAGTGCTTCCGTTTGGGTCGCGGTATTGACGACAAGAGCTTTGTTAAGGTCGCTTGCAAAACAGTCGGCAAGATGTTCCATCGCTGCGATCCAAAGCGCCTCTTTTGATCCAAAGTAATACCGTGAAAGGCCTTTGTCGGCCCCGGCTTTTTCAGCAACGTTGCTCAGTGAAACGCCGTCGAAACCGCGCTCCGCAAACAGATCAATCGCAGAGCGAAGCAAAGCCAGCTTCAAATCTGTACCCTGTGCGGCCTGCGGACGGCCGCGTTTTCTTTCGGCTGTCTCAGAAACGTCGATGGCGGTTGTGACCTCGGTCCTCGTACGTTGCTTGGACATTTGAATGACATCTCCATGTTTGAGCCGCGAGAACTCCGTCTCGCTTAGCCCGGGTCAGCTTAGCTTTCCAGCGTGATCTCTTACAACACGCTATTCTACGATCGAAGAATAATATTGACATATTCCACGAACGTAGAATAGCTGGGCGCACAAGCACGATAGGATGTCAGTACATGATGAGATGGATTGTAGGGGGCGCAGTTGTCTTTGCGCTTGGTGTCGGGATATTCGGCCTCCCGCCCTTTAGCGGTCAGCCCACCGCTGGGTTTGCGGAAGGTGAACCTGGATTTGAGACCGGGGTGAAACGCCTACCCAACGGTATTTATGAGGTTTCTGTACGGACCCCGATGCCGGGCGTTTCACCTGAAATGGTTGGTTGGTGGTTTGGCGATTACATGGAAACGACCGAACACTACCGACGTTGGTTCCCGGACGCGCATCTTTGGATGGATTGGGAAAACAAGGTTGATGGCCAGTTCATCGGGGCGAGCCATCTAGTGCATGAATACATCGGTGAAGACTTGAATAAGCTGAGAATTCAGTTTGTTGAACCTGAGGAGGTTTTGGGGGAGGTAAACTTGGCTGACGGCGACGTCGCCGTATGCGCCCGCGTTGGCCTGCTGGAAGAGCCCATCTATGGCGGCGAAATGTGCCACATTGTTCGCAATGTCGAAGGCGGTGCCGAAATGCGAAGCCGTTTTTGGCTTGGGATGGTGGCCGCGCGTGAGGGAAACGAGGCGGTGCCCTCTGTCATCGGAACGCTTGGGAACACCTATCTGGCACGTCTGCTGACCGTGAAAGAGGCGTCAGCAACTGCTTTGTTAAACCACTGTTTTGATGAGATGACCATTCTGGCAGGCTTTCTCCCAAAGCTCTACGCCGATGCGCAAGGGTAAGAAAAACGCTGCATTCACGCCATGACCACCAAGCGGACTTGCCGTTGTCGCGCAGATCGCGGCTGTGCGCTATGCCGAAAAGGTCAGCGGGCCGATGCATCTGCTGGCGAGTTGACGCGCCGCGACGCAACCCGGCAAGCGAACCTGCGGCCGGCCCGGAAAACCGGGTTGAACCGTCAGGTTTGCCCGCCGGGTGCCTTAGGGCAAAGCGGCGCGTTATTTGAAGACCGGCTGACGCTTTTGCATCTTGGCGGCGACGACCTCTGCGAATTCCGGAGATTTCAGTTGCTCGGCGAACAGCACCGATTCACGCTCCATCTGGGCGGTCATCTGGTCCTTGCCATGACGGATCAGCGCCTTGGTTTTGATAGCCGAGCTTGGTGCCGCCTGGGCCAAACCAGCTGCAAGCGACGCAACTTCGGTGGCAAAACCGGACGAGGGAGCGACACGCGACACAAACCCAAAGCGCAGCGCCTCTGCCGCATCAAGAACGCGATTGGCCAGCAGCATATCGTTCGCCACGGCCATGCCGACGGTGGCGGGCAGCAAAAGCGACGAGGCGGCCTCTGGCACCAGTCCCAGTTGGACGAATGGCGTGCTGAATGTGGCCGTGTCGGCGGCGATAATAAGATCGCAATGCAGTAGCATCGTCACCCCGACACCAATGGCCGGGCCGTTTACGGCCGCAATCAGGGGTTTGGGGCAGGTGGAGATTGCGGTCAGAAACCGGATAACGGGTGGCACACCGTCGCTGCGGGTTCCCTTGGCAAAATCCTGCAAGTCATTCCCGGAGGTAAAGTAGTCCTCCGCACCTGTGATCACGAAGGCGCGTACCGCGTCGGACTGGGCATAGTCTTCCAGCGCGTCGGCCATGGCGGCATACATATCCTGCGTGATGGCATTGCGCTTTTCGGGGCGCGCGATGGTCATGGTCGTGACGCGTTGGTCGGTGTGTAGCTTGATGTTTTCGGTCATGTTTGATCCTGTTGATTTGAATGGCGGTGGAAATCGGTTGCGGTTCAAGACGCGCCCATGAGCCAATCGCTGAATTCGGCCCATAAAGCGTCGCGGCCTTTTCGCAATGCGCCCTCGTGCCCGATCCGCGTTACACCGACCTGCGATGGTGTGCGGATGATCACCTCGTGCGGGGCGGCTGGATAACACTTTAAAAGGTCGGATGCGGTTGACGGCGTCGCAATCGGGTCATCGGGGAATATCCAAGACCGGATAGGGGCTGTGACCTCGTCGTAGTGATGCGGGGCCAGTTTCGTTGCGAGGTCCGGTTGAAAATAGCTGCGGCGTTGGCTCCACCGGCGCCATGTCTTGAACAGTTTCGGCGGCAGCGCTTCGCCCCGCCAGCCGCCCGCCGGTTTGATATAGCCGTAGCGCAGCAGCAAATAGGGGCCCAACACCCACCAGAAATAAAGCTCGGACGGGATATTGCGCAGGTGGTGACCGCCGAAAAATCCGGTCCCGACAGAAACAAACGCATGTCGGGTGATCTTGGAGTGGTTCGGCATGAGGCCGACAAAATGCCCACCGACACTGTGACACAGATGGGTCAGCGGCAGGCCCGGTGCCGCCTCCTCCAGCGCATTTAGGGCGGCGGGCGCGTCAAGCCGCCCCCAGTCAGGGTAGTCGATCCCGGATCCGGCCAGATCCTTGCCCTTTGATCCCCCAATCCCCCGATAGTCATAGGTCAGGACAACGGCACCTTGGCGGGCCAGATACATCGCGAGGCCGGTATAAAACTGACGCGGGAACCCCGTGCCGGCCGAGATCAATACCGCGATTTTGGGCGAGGGTGAGGTATAGATGTCCGCCTCCAGCTTCCATCCATCGGTGGCGGCGAAGCGGATCGTCGTTTGGGTAATGTCTTCAGTCATCGGCTGGCCCTTTCTTCGGCGGGGTAGGGCCGTTCACAATGCCGTCCGCATTGTCTGCCAGATGCGTCAGAAACCGTTCAATAATGACCTGTTCCTCAGCAGGAAAAGGCGCAAGCAGCGCCGCGTTGAACTGGCTGATTTCGCCCGCGCCCTGTTCAAGCACCGCGCGGCCCGGCTGTTCAAGGTAGACGTGTATGACACGGCCATCCACCGGCGACGGTGACCGACGCACCAGACCCTTTGCGCACATGCGATCCACAAGACCGGTCAAGCTCGACTTGCCCATTGCAAGGGTCGAAGAGAGGTCACTGATGGGCTGCCCGTCCCTTCGCGACAGGATCAACAGCACCGCAAGCTGTGACGTGGTAAGCCCTATCTTATTGCGCGTCCGACGGTCGGCAGCGCGAAAGAGCGCTGAATGTGCGATCTGGAGCTTGTGGAAAACCTTGAATGTATTGGCCATAAATCAATTCACATATGAACTATTTTGTTCGTATATGAATTAAATGCACCCGACAACATGTACCGCGTCACAGACAATGGTGACGTTACGACACGGCCGCGCCCTGCGGCACCGCGTCGGCGAACAGGGCTTTTTGCTGCTTACCCGGCCATCTTCTGTGCGTGAATGATCTGGTCGGCAAGCTTGGCGAGATCATGTGATGTAAAGTCAGGTTCCGGTACGCCGGGCACGTGCAGGATGCTGTTGTGTGGCCGCGCGATAAAGGCACCGCGGCACCCCACGGACTGCGCGCCGATGGTGTCCCAGATATGACATGCGACCATGCACAGGCTTGAGACGTCGACGCCCAGACGGTCGGCAACCATCTGGTATGTCGACGGATGAGGTTTGAAGTGACCAACCTCGGCTACGCTAAAGTGGTGGTCAAAAAGCGCTGCGATGCCAGCTTTTTCAAGGGGTGTCGGCGCGGGGGATGGGGCGGAGTTCGTCAGGGTCACAAGCGTGAACCCCGCGTCGCGCAATTTGGTCAAGGCCGGGGCCACATCGGCGTGGGCGGGCATCGATCCAATCAGTGACTTCAGCTCGGATACGTCGCTGTCCTGAATGGTGATGTTTCTATTGTCGCCAACCATCCGCAGAACACCGCCGGCCAGATCGCCGAAGGGCGCATAGAGCCCGGACAAGGTCACTGTTTGCGAGTACAAGATCAGCTCTGGAAACCATTCGCGCAGGACCGCGGCATTGCCGAACACGCGGTCGAAGAACGGCTCTAGCGTCGCGATATCCAGAAGGGTTTCGTTTACGTCGAAAACAATAGTCGAAAAATCTGTGCGGTCTGGCATGGGGGGCTTTCTGAGCGTGCTACTTTTCGGCAGCTTTCATCCAAGTATTTGAACACAATGGCGGGTACGTTTCACAATTGCACCCATGCCATTGCTTCGTCAAACTATGCGCGAGGTCAGCCGTCAGTCCCCATTTCGGGCAAGCGCAGCAATCGGGTAAGGCAATCGATATGAAAAAGGTCACTGCCAAAGATGTTGCCGCCCGCGCGGGCGTTTCGGTGTCCGCCGTGTCGCGCGCGTATCGGGGGAATGCCCCGATTGCCGAGGATAAGCGCAAAGCGATCTTTGCTGCTGCCACGGCGCTTGGCTATGTCAGCAAGGTCGATCAGGTGTTGGCCAAACAATCCAGCAACACGATCTCGATGGTGGTGAGCGAAATGCGAAACCCGTTCTACCCCATTGTGATGGACGAATTGACCCGAATGCTACCGGCGCGAGGGCTCAAGGCGATTATGCATGTGGTGCCAGCAGCCGAAGATGTGGACACGATGATCCGGCAAGTCATCGACTTCCGCACGCAGGGGGTCATTCTGGCAAGCTCCACAATCACCTCCGGGCTGGCGCGTGCCTGTCGTCAGAACGGAATTCCCGCCGTGTTACTGAATCGCGTACAGACCGACAGTACCATGATGGCGGTGTGCTGCGACAATTACGGGGGCGCGCGAACGATAGCGCGGCGGTTTCTGGACGGTGGCCGACAGCGCATCGCCTTTATCGGTGGGCGGCGTGATACCTCGACGCATCTGGAACGCATGCGAGGGTTTCGCGACCAGTTGGAAGAGGCCGGACGCGAGATCGCTGTCCAGTTCGACGGCGGGTTCAGCTACCGCCAAGCCTATGCCGCTGCGCAAGAAATGTTGGTCCAGCGTCCGATGCCGGACGCCGTGTTCTGCGCCAATGACATCATGGCGATTGCCATGCTCGATGCTGCACGAAACAAAGGCATCTCGGTCCCCGGTGATCTGGCTGTCATCGGGTTCGACGACATTCCGATGGCGGCGTGGGAATCCTACCGGCTGACCACAATGCGCCAGCCACTGCGCCGCATGCTGGATCAAGCTGTAGATATCATATTAAGCGCCGAGAGCTATGTCGGCACCGGTGATATCCGTGTTTTGGCGGGTGAACTCCAAGAACGTCAAAGCGGGTAGTGAAATTATTTCATTAACGCAGACAGGAATTGCATAGCGGCTATGCACTGTGGCTAACCTCCGTTCGAACGTCCCTATCGGGATCGTTTCATGATATTTGGAGGATACCCATGAAACTACGTAACTTCGCTGTCGCCGCTGCACTGTCCCTTGCCGGGCTTGGGGTGGCTTTGCCCGCTCAGGCTGAAACGCGGCTCGCTTTCGGTGCGACCAATTCGCAAAGCGCGCATTATGCCTATTTCGCCTCGCTCGCGAAAATCATCAACTCTGCCTATCCGGACGCCTATCAGGCGTCGGTCGTGGAAACGGGTGCTACGGTCGATAACCTCAAACGCATGGCGCGCGACCAGCTGGATATCGGGCTGATCACGACGTCGACGCTGTATCACGCCTACAATGGCATCAAGAGCTTCGACGGCAAGCCGATCGAATCCAAACTCCTGTGGGCGTATTCTCTGGCACCGCAGAACGCAGTCGTTCGCCGCGATTCCGGTATCGAGAAACTGTCGGATATCGACGGCAAGAAGTTCGGACCGGGCATGCGTGGATCTTCGACCGAAGCCACGGCCTTGGCTGTGTTCGACCTGCTGGAAATCTCGCCTGATTGGGTGCGCGGGACCAACAGCGAACAGGCCAACGCCATCAAAGACGGCCGGTCCGAAGGGTTCGTCAAAAGCGCCGTGGGAACGTCCTTCGATGCGCTTACTACCGATATCGCGGCCTTCACGCCGCTGACAGCGCTTGGCATCGACGACGCGCAAGAAGCCAAGATCCGCGAAGCGCTGCCGGAGCTTTCTATCGTGGACATGCCGGGCGGCGAGATGGAGAACACAGGCCCTTACAAGGTCTGGGGATTCATGATCGGTGTCTCTGCGCGCCCTAATATGGACGACCAGACGGCCTATGACCTGACCAAAGCCGTGATGGAGAATATAGAAGAGCAATCCGCCGCTTTCCCGACGGTAAAGGGCTTGAACCTGCCAGAGCTGACCCTGCAATACGCAACCAGCCCGCTGCATCCTGGTGCCATCCGCTACTACGAGGAAATCGGCCTGACCGTGCCCGCGCGCCTCAAGTAAAAGACCTGATCTCAAAAGGGGCGGCGTGTGTCGCCCCTCTATTTACCATTTTCGCCAAGGTGCCGTGATGCATACTCTTCCGATCTTCGCTCATTTTCGACAGACCGCCATTGCGGCTCTTGCAGTGCTTCTGGGGGTGTTTGTGTTCTACACCTCTTTCAACGGGCCGTTTGAATCGCTCGTGCAGCGTGCGATCTTTGTGATGATGATCACCGCCCTTGCTGTACTGATGCATCCGCTTTTCGAAGGCAGCCGCCTGCGCCCGCTTGGTATCGCGATTGATGCGGCAATCGTCGGCGTTGTGACGGTGTCAGGTGCCTATATCATAGCCAACTACGAAACCATTATGAACGATCTGCCTTGGGCGAACGGTTGGGATATGGTCATGGGGTTCGGCACATTGGCCTGCGTGCTTGAACTGGCAAGGCGCAGCTCCAACTGGGTTTTTCCACTGATCGTCATCGCGGCTGTTACCTATGCATTCTTCGGCTATTTGATCCCCGGCCAATTCGGGCACCGTGGATTTGACGCGGGCTATCTCACCGAGATCATCTTCCTGTCCGACCGTGGCCTATGGGGTATGCTGGTCAATGTGGCCTCGACGACGCTGGCAGCATTTGTGCTGTTCGGCGCGATCCTGTTGCACACCGGCGCAGGCGAGACATTCTTTGACCTCTCGGCCCGTTTGGGTGGCTCCCGGCCCGGTGGGGCGGCGAAAATCGCGACCTTCGCATCGGGCTTCTTTGGGGCGATCAACGGCTCGACCGTCGCCAATGTCGCGACGACGGGGAACTTCACCATTCCCCTGATGAAGCGGCTGAAATACCCCCCTGCCTATGCCGGCGCGGTAGAGGCGATTGCATCGACCGGCGGGCAGCTCGCCCCCCCGATCATGGGGACAGCCGCCTTTGTCATGGCCGAGCTTGTGGGCGTGAACTACTGGTCTATCGCGCTTGCGGGCGTTGTACCTGCGCTGTTGTTCTACCTTGGCATCTATTCAACCGTTCACGTCATCGCGCGCCGTCAGGGCTTTCGTCCGGTCACCTCCGAAGACCTACCCGACTGGCGCGGCGCCATGACCTTTGCGCGGCTCGCCCCTATTGTTGCCGCCTTGCTGGGGCTTGGATTTGGCGTCCTCAACGGCAATTCCGTCGAGCTGACGGCCTGTTACGGCATGATTGCCATGTTGGTGGCCGTCCTTGTCGCGCGGATCTCGAGTGGTGAGGATCCCCGTGCCGTCATCGGCATTATCATTCGCGCGCTGGAAGCGGGCGGAAAAGGTGTTGTCATTGTCGGGATCCTTCTGGTCGGCGCACAGGTGTTTGTCGCCATGATCAACCTCACCGGGTTTGGCGTCGCGGTAACAGCAGCGGTGTTGTCTATCGGGCAGGGGCAAATCTGGCTCATTGCCGGGCTCATGGCCATTGTCTGCCTGATCGCGGGCATGGGTCTGCCGACCTCGGCAGCCTACGTCATGGTCGCGGCTGTTTTCGCTCCGGCGCTGATCCAACAGGGTATTGATCCGCTCGTGGTGCACATGTTTGTGCTCTACTATGCGGCGCTGTCGGTCATCACGCCGCCTGTCTGCCTTGGTGTTTTCGTTGCGGCGACCATTGCGCAGGCGCCGTGGATGAAGGTCGCGGGCGAGACGTTGCGCCTTGGGGCGACCGCATATGCCTTGCCAATGCTGTTCCTCGCCTATCCCGGCATGTTGGGCGGTGGCGAAGTCGGAGACATCTTGCGTGCCATCCTGTCAGGCGGCGTTTTCGCCTTGGGCGTTGCGCATCTTCTGGGCGGCGCGCGGCTGCCTTGGGGCGGTCTGTCGCGGCTGCTTTGGGTCGTGCCGATTGGGCTTGCGCTGATGCCGCCTTGGCCGGCGACGGCGGCAGCCGCGGTCGTGTTCGCGGTCTTGGTGGTCTTCTCTCGCAAAGCCATGGGCGCTGCGGAAAATATCGAAATGCAAACGGCTTAAGGGCCAAGGAGGGAACTGGAAATGATGACGAATGCTGAATTCAAGGCGCGGCTGGTCGCACGAGAGCCCATGCTCGGGGCTTTTATCAAAACGCCCCATCCGATCGTGATCGAAATCATGGCCCGGGCAGGGTTCGATTTCCTGGTCGTCGATGCAGAGCACGCGCCCTTTGATCGGGGCACCGTTGACGCCATGACAATGGCCGGACGTGCCGAAGGATGCCCCATCGTGGTGCGCGTGCCAGTGGCAACAGCGGATTGGGTGCTCAATGTGCTGGACGGCGGCGCGGCCGGTGTCATGGTGCCTCATGTCGAAACCGCAGCGCAGGCCAAAGAACTGGCGCGCGCCGTGACTTACGGCCCCGGCGGGCGTGGTTTTGCCGGCACGTCACGGGCGGCCGACTATGCAGGCCGCAGCCTGAAAGAGCATCTGTCCGTGGCGCGAAGTGAAGTCGCCTTGATCTGTCAGATTGAAGACCCCGACGGTGTGGTCAACCACAGTGAAATTGCAGAGGTAGACGGCGTAGATGCGCTCTTTATCGGGCGCGCTGATCTGGCCGTTTCTCATGGTCTGTCCGATTTCTTTGCGCCTGAAGTGGCAAAGATGACGCGGGACATCCTTTCCGCGACAGGGGCGGCCACGGGACTCTATTGCGCCCCGACAGAGCCCCTTGACGCGCACCGCGACGCCGGAGGAAGTTTCTTTGTCGTGGGGTCCGAACACACGCTCATGCAATTGGGCGGTGCAGCGCTTGTGGAAGATTTCAAAAGAGAGACGCGCGCTGACATGGCTATGAAATAATTGCAGCATATTCAGAAAATATTGCAACTCGGATTGGTCAGCCTAGAAATGACCTATCACTGCCAGCGCCTGACCAAAGGACCGAACCATGACAATTACCTACCTCAAGAAGGGCAAATCCGATGCTGCCCGTGCCGATGACGACGCCAAGACCCGTGCGGTCGTCGAGCAGACCTTGCAGGACATCGAAACGCGCGGCGACACAGCGGTGCGCGAATTGAGCGAAAAGTTCGACAGCTACAGCCCGGAAACGTTCCGGCTAAGCCAGCAAGAGATTGATGACCTGATCGGTCAGCTCAGCCCACGCGAATTGCAGGACATTCAGTTTGCGCAAGAGCAGGTCGTGAATTTTGCCCGCGCGCAACGCGCTTCCATGACCGACATCGAAGTAGAGACGCTTCCGGGGGTTATTCTGGGGCACAAGAATATCCCGGTTCAATCCGTCGGCTGCTACATTCCGGGCGGGAAATTCCCCATGGTCGCCAGCGCGCATATGTCCGTCGCCACGGCCAAGGTTGCCGAAGTACCGCGCATTGTGGCCTGCACGCCGCCCTTCAACGGGAAACCAAACCCAGCTGTTATTGCCGCCATGCATTTGGGCGGGGCGGATGAAATCTATGTCATGGGCGGGATCCAGGCGGTCGGGGCTATGGCGCTTGGCACAGAGACGATCGATCCGGTACACATGCTGGTTGGCCCCGGCAATGCCTTCGTCGCCGAGGCCAAGCGCCAGCTTTACGGACGGGTGGGTATTGATCTCTTCGCCGGCCCGACCGAGACGATGGTTATCGCGGATGAGACAGCAGCGGATGCCGAGCTGTGCGCGACCGATCTCTTGGGGCAGGCGGAACACGGCTATAACTCCCCTGCCGTTTTGCTGACCAATTCGCGTCAATTGGCCGAGGATACTTTGGCCGAGATTGACCGGCTGCTGCACATTCTCCCGACAGCGGCCACAGCCCGGACAAGCTGGGAGGAATACGGCGAGGTGATCGTCTGTGATACCTACGACGAGATGTTGCAGGTGGCGGATGATATCGCGTCGGAGCATGTGCAGGTCATGACGGACCGTGATGACTGGTTCTTGGAAAACATGACCTGCTATGGCGCGCTGTTTTTGGGCCCGCGTACGAATGTCGCCAATGGCGATAAGGTGATCGGGACCAACCACACGCTGCCCACGCATAAGGCGGGGCGCTATACAGGGGGCCTTTGGGTTGGTAAATTCCTCAAGACCCATTCCTATCAGAAGATTATGACGGATGAGGCTGCAGCAATGGTCGGGGCCTATGGTTCGCGTCTATGCATGTTGGAAGGCTTTGTGGGGCACGCCGAACAATGCAATGTCCGCGTGCGGCGCTATGGCGGTGAGAACGTGCCCTATGGCGAAGCCGCAAGCTACCGCGAAGCGGCCGAATAGACCGCTGTTAACCTAGGAGATCTTGATGCAACTTCCGTCCTTTGCCGGGTTTGACCTTTCCGGAAAACGCGCGTTTGTGACCGGTGCCACCTCTGGCATCGGTCTGGGGGCCGCGACGGCCTTGGCCAGGGCGGGGGCGCATGTCATCTGCGCCGCGCGCCGGGCCGGACCGTTGGGAGAGTTGCACGCCGCGATGAAGGCCGAGGGGCTGAGCTGCGAGACGCAAGAGCTGGACATCACCGATGTGGATGCGACCCGCGCGGCATTCTCCGGTCTTGGGGCGGTTGACATCGTGGTCAATTCCGCCGGCATGGCCCGCCACGGGCCTGCGTTGGACACAACGCCCGAGGATTTCGACGCCGTCATGAATGTTAACCTTCGGGCAGCCTATTTCCTTTCCACAGCCGCCGCCGACCAAATGATCGCAGCGGGCCGTCCCGGTTCGATCATCCATGTGAGCAGTCAGATGGGACATGTCGGCGGGATCGATCGGGGGGTCTACTGCGCATCGAAGCACGCTTTGGAAGGGATGGTGAAAGCGATGGCAATCGAATGGGGCCCAAAGGCGGTGCGCATCAACACGCTATGCCCGACCTTCATCCGCACGCCTTTGGGAGAGCAAACCTTATCCGATCCCGCGCGTCTGGCTTGGATTGAAGAAAAGATCAAACTGGGCCGCGTCGGCGAGATCGAGGATATCATGGGCCCGGTCGTCTACCTCGCGAGCGATGCTTCTGCCATGGTGACGGGCACAGCCTTGATGGTCGATGGCGGTTGGACAGCCGAGTAAGCGACAAAGCGGTCAACGAACACGGCAGACGCAGGATGGTGGCAAACCCCTATCCGCGCCCCGCGATGAACCCGAGCGTGACAGCCGCGAGCAGGCCGTTGCCCGACAGATAGCCGCTGTCACCCTTGCCCGATACCCCGCAAGCGGCGCCGCCAGCGGCGTATAGATTGTCGAATGTGCCACCCTCTGCCCTGCGCACCTTGGCCGTCGTCGGGTCGACCTCAAGCCCGCCTTGCGTGTGAAACAGCGCGCCGGTCACCTTCACCGCGCAGAAGGGGGCAGAAAGGGACGCCGCACCCCATGTGCGGCCAAAGGCATCCCGCCCGCCCGCCGGAATATCAGTGATCGTTTTCGCCAAAACATCTGCGGGCAATCCGGCCTTTTCAGCCAGTGTTTCGACCGTATCCCCTGTGATCACCGCCCCTTGGGCCTCGGCGTTCTTGAAATCCTCGAACTGGCGGGCAATCTCGGCAATGCGGGCGTCGAATATGGTCCATGCCACGCCGTCAGGCTGCGTCAGCACTGCCCGCGCCGCTTCGGAGTAGCCCTGCGCCTCGTTCCAGAACCGCTTGCCGGTCGTATTCACCTGAACGCCGCCTTCGGTGATTGTGGCCCATGTGATCAGGATGCCATGAGGGTGGGCGACATTGCCGTGCCCCTGATAGGCACCCAGATGACGGCGGCGGGCGCCAAGCGCCTCGCCCCAGCTGATCGCCTCTCCGCGGTTGCCGTCATGGCCGAACCAGATCGCGTCCGCGATATCCGGCATGTGGTGGGCGACCATGGCGCGGTTGCCACCGAACCCGTTGCACGCAAGGATCAGCCGCTCGCAGCCGATATCCTCGCCGCTTTGGTCAGGCAACGTCACCCGCGCCCCCGCGAGTGTTGCCCCTGCCGCATAAAGCCGGATGGCGCGGCGGTTGCAGATCAGCGGGATATCAAGCGCCTCGATCCGCGCGCGCAGGGCGTCGATCAATTCGCGCCCCGACCGTGAGGGCAGCCCGTGCATCCGCCGTTGGCTGTGACCGGGGTAATCAAAGTCACGCACGAGGGAAAACGGCAGCCCGTGGGTTTCGACAAGCCAGTCGATGACCTGAGGGGCGGTGCGGGCCATCGCGGTGACCAGCGCATCGTCGTTTTCGTGGTGCGCCTTGGCCTGAATGTCGGTGGCAAAAACGTCGGGGCTGTCGCAGATCCCCGCGTCCTTTTGCAGGCGCGTCCCTGCCGCGGGGATCAACCCGGCGCTCAGCGCGGTAGAGCCTGTGGGCATCGGGTCGGCCTCTAGCAGCAGCACATCCTGACCCGCCTCATGCGCCGCCAGCGCCGCGACCATGCCGCAGGCCCCCGCGCCGATGATCAGGGTTTCGACCTCTAGATCGAAAGCCGACGGCGGGGCGGCGACATCAGGATTTGCCATCGAACCGCTTTCCAAGGGCCAGCATCTCGGGGGTGCCAATCGCTGCATTCAACCCGTCGAAATCATGCATCCGGTCGGAAAACGCTTTGTTAGAGCCGGTTGCTTTCAGGCTCGCGTAATAGTCCTGCGCCGATTTCGCCAAAGCGCGCACGATGCCGCCGGGGAAAATCACGATATCGAAGCCCATATCCTCTAGCGTGGTCGCCGATGAGATCGGGGTCGCGCCGCCTTCCACCATATTGGCCAGCAGCGGGACACGCCCCTTGAAGGTATCGGCGATGCGCGAAAGCTCTCCGCTGTCGCGGGGGGCCTCGATGAACAATACATCGGCACCGGCGTCGATATAGCTGCCCGCGCGATCAATCGCCGCGTCAAAGCCTTCTACCGCGATGGCGTCGGTGCGGGCGATGATCAGCGTATCGTGGCGGCGCGCATCGGCCATCGCGGCGATCTTGCCAGCCATTTCCTCTTTCGGGATCAGTGACTTATCAGACAGATGGCCGCATTTTTTGGGGTAGGTCTGGTCCTCCACCTGCAAAGCAGAGGCCCCCGCGCGTTCATAGCTTTGCATCGTGCGCCGCGCGTTCAGTGCATTGCCGAAACCGGTGTCGGCATCCATGATCACCGGCAGGTCGGTGCGATCGGCAATCAACGCCATCGTATCGGTCATCTCGGACGCGGTGCTGAGCCCGATGTCGGGGCGGCCCAAACGGGTATAGGCAACCGCTGCACCGGAAAGATACAGCGCCTCGAAGCCCGCGTCGGTGGCAAGGGCGGCGGTTATCCCGTCATAGACACCGGGGGCGATCAGAATATCGGGGGTGGTCAGGCGTTGGCGCAGGGTCATTGGGCACCTCCGACAGCGGTGGTGGCCTCGGCGCAGGTCATCACCTGCGTCACCGACCCCAGCGAGGTCAGCGTCGCCTCGTGCACGTCCTGTTTGAACGCGGCGCAACCGTCCGACAGCAGCACCGTATGGATGTCGCGCAGATGCGCATCCCGGACGGTACTGGCGACACCGCCGTTAGTGACGATCCCGCCGATGATCAGCGTGTCGATCTTCATCGCGCGCAGCACATATTCAAGCCGTGTCTGGTAGAAGGCAGAGTAGGCGACTTTCTCGATCGTGAAATCCGCCGGGGCGAGCGTATCTACCAGCGCGTGGCCAAAGCCGCCCGGGGTAAAGTCGCCCTTGGTCAGGAAGGGGCGCAGTTTCTTGAGATGCGCGGCGATCAGCGGTTCGTCATCGCGCCCCGGTACCAGCGTGAACTGCGCCGAGATATAGGTGCCGCCCGCCTTGGTCAGCGCGGACTTGAGCGGCGCGATCCGGTCGGGCAGGGCGAGGATGCTCTCGGCTCCCTGACCCGCACGGCCATAGGCGCCTTCGGGATGCAGGAAATCATTTTGCAGGTCGATGGTCAGCAAAGCGGTCGTGGCAGGGGTCATGCGGTGGCCCTTTCGATCAGAGTGTTGCCGTAGGCGTCGACTTTGCCGACCAGTCCGGGTTCGATCAACACGGTTGTGTCAGGTTGTTCAAGGATTGCGGGGCCGGGGACTTCGGCACCGACCGGCAGGGCAAGACGGTGATAGAGCTTCGTTTCGTGCCACTGTCCGTCAAAGTGGACCTGACGCGTGCCTTTCAGCGCGTCTTCAACGCTGCCCCCGACAGGGGCGAGCGTGGACAGATCAAAGCGCGGGCGCCGTCCGGTGATGGCAGAGCGCAGGTTGATCACCCGTCGCGTGCCATTCTCAAGCAGCCGCCCATAGGTGGCGCGGTAGGCGCTGTCGAATGCCGCCGAGATATCGTCCTCTGTCGGGGGTGTCACTGTGCCATCGGTCACTGTCACCGGCAGCGTCACCGATACCGTATGCGTCTGGCCGAGATAGGCCATATCAAGCGTGAACTCCGTATCGCGCCGTTCAAAATGGGTGCGCGCGGCTTCAAGCGTGGCAAGCCCGTCATCAACGTGGGTTTGCATGAAACCGGTCAGCGCCCCAAGGTCGATGCCCGACAGAGTCGAGTTGATGGTTTGCACGAAATCCTGCCGCATATCCGCGATGACGCAGCCCATGGCAGATGTTACCCCCGGGTAACGCGGCACGATGGACCGCGCCAGCCCGACCTCTGCCATCATGGCACCGGAATGCAGCGCACCACCGCCCCCAAAGGGCATGAACGCAAAGCGTTTTGGATCAAACCCGCGCTCGATAGAGACAAGTCGCAGCGCGCCGGCCATGCGGCTGTTGGCCACGCGCAAGATCGCCTCGGCGGCTTGCAGCGCGTCCAGCCCAAGGGGGGTGCCCACATGTTCGAGGATCGCGGCCTTTGCAGCTTCCACGTCCAGCCGGTCCAGCTTGCCGCCGATGGGGTTGTCGGGATCAATACGGCCCAGAACGACATTGGCGTCGGTCACGGTGGGGCGCGTGTTCCCCTGACCATAAGCGACAGGGCCGGGCGTGGACCCGGCGCTTTCCGGCCCGATGTTCAGCAAGCCGCCCTTATCGACCCAAGCGATAGAGCCACCGCCCGCGCCGATTGTCGTAATCTCGATCATGGGGGACCGGACCACCATGCCAAAGTCGATCGAGGTCTGTTGCGACAGCATCGACTGGCCTTTGGCGATCAGGCTCACATCGAAAGAGGTGCCGCCCATGTCGCCGGTGATGATATCGGGAAAACCGGCGGCTTCGGCGATGTAACCCGCGGCGATGACCCCCGCTGCCGGACCCGAAAGCGCTGTGCGCACGGGCAGACGCGCTGCGGTCGCCGCATCCATCACCCCGCCGTTGGACTGCACGATCATGAACTCGCCCGCAAACCCGTCCTGTTTCAGCGCGGTTTCAAGCCGCGCGAGGTAGCCAGAGACTTCGGGTTGCAGATAGGCGTTCAACGCGGTGGTAGAGAACCGTTCGAACTCGCGGATCTCGGGCAGGATTTCGCTTGAGGCCGAGACATGGGCATTCGGCCAGATGGCGCGCACGGCTTCGACCGCCAGTCTTTCGTTTTCGGCATTGGCATAGCTGTTGGCAAAGAGGATCGCACAGGCAAGACAGCCCTGATCCAGCAGCTCTTGCGCGGCGGCTTGCACCGCCTCGAGGTCCACCGCCTGACGGATCGTGCCATCGGCAAGCGTGCGTTCCGGTACTTCAAGGCGCAAGGCGCGATCGACAACGGGCGTGAAATCCCCTCGCAGGCCCCAAGTGCGCGGCCGGTCACGGCGGCGCATTTCCAGCACGTCGCGCAGGCCCATCGTGGTGATCACGCCGATCTTGGCACCTTTGCGTTCCAGCAGCGCATTGGTGCCGGCAGTGGTGCCATGCACGACGACAGAGACAGTCGACAGATCATCGACCCGCGATCCGATGCCCGACAAAAAGCCCGCCGATTGGTCGGGGCGCGAGGTGGGAACCTTGGCAACCTGCGCGCTGCCTGTTGCCTCGTCCAGAACGAAAATATCGGTGAAGGTGCCGCCGACATCGACGCCGATCATGCGGTTTGCGCTGGTCATTGGGTCACCTCTTTCCAGTCTGGGCCATAGGTCTGTGTCGCGTAGTCGGGTGTCAGCAGGCCACCCGCCACGTCGCGGGCCACATCGGCCGCAGCACGGTTTGCGGGCGCGCCATAGCCGCCACCGCCGGGGGTATCGAGCCGTACGGACTGGCCGCGTTGCAGCTTGATGCCCACCATTTTCGAGGCCATCGGCGGGGCGTGCCAGCCGTCGTCTTGTTCGTAGTCAAACCGGTTCAGCGCCGCGTCGCCCCCGCCTGCGACCCCTTTCGGCGCAAAGCGCCCGCGTTCGCCGAACAGAAAGGCGGTGGCGGATTCCTCAAGCACTTCGATCTCGTAGGTGGCCCCCATGCCGCCGCGATACTGACCCGCACCGGCGCTGTCGGGGCGTAGGGCCCATTGTTTGAACATCACCGGATAGGCGGATTCGAGGATTTCCATCGGGGGGATGGTCGCGGTGGAGATCGGCGCATTGCCGTGGTTCAGCCCGTCCCCTTCGGGAGAGCCCCCATGCCCGCCGCCGTAAAAGCTGAACATCACCCAGGGTTGACCATTCGCGCGTTTGCCCGAAATCGACAGCGCGTTGATCGTGCCATACGCGTTGGCAACCACGCGGTCCGGTGCCGCCTGCGACGCGGCGGAAAAGATCACATCAACCATCCGCAGGATCGTTTCGGTATAGCCGCCGACCGGCGCCGGGAAGGGGGCGGACAGCAGCGACCCTTCGGGGATCTTCACCTCGATCGGGCGCATCACACCGGCGTTGGCGGGCAGGCTGGGAAAGATATGTTTGATCGCGACATAGGCCGTCGCCACCGCCGTGGGGAGCGCGATATTGACCGGCCCTGCACAGCGGTCTGCAGTGCCGGCGAAATCCAGCAGCATCTGATCGCCCTTGATCTCGAGCGCGACCTTGATCGGCAGCGGCGTATCGGTGATGCCGTCGTTATCCAGGAAATCCTCTGCCTCCCAGCGTCCATCTGGCAGGTCTGTCAGCTCTGTGCGCATCAGGGTTTCGGCGCGGTCCTGCAGCGCATCCAATGCCGCGCGCACAGTGTCGGCACCGTATTCCGCCAGCAGTTCGTCCAGACGTTTCTTGCCCAGATCAAGCGCGCCGAGCTGGCCGTTCAGATCGCCTTGGGCCGATTGCGGCAGGCGGGTGTTGCGCATCAGGATGTCGATAATGTCGGTCTGGACCTTGCCCGCTTTGGCAAGACGCACAGGGGGCAGGACGAAGGCTTCTTGGAAGGCATCGGTTGCGGCGGGGTTGTAGTTGCCCGGCACCGCGCCGCCCACATCATGCCAATGCCCGACCGAGGCGAGATAGCAAAACAGTTTGCCGTCGTGAAAATAGGGGCGCACCAACCGCATGTCGGACAGGTGCGTGCCGCCCTGATGGGCATCGTTGAAGATATAGATGTCGCCGTCTTCCAGATCGCCATTCTCGGCCGCTTTGTCGATCACCGCCTTCACGGCAAATGACATCACCCCGACAAAGATCGGCAGCCCGGACTTGCCCTGCACCAGCGTGTCGCCCGACACCGCATGATACAGCCCGTGCGAGGCATCATGTGCTTCGGCAATGATCGGGTTAAAGGCGGCGCGGAACAGGGTTGCGTCCATTTCGTCGGCAATCTGTTCCATCCGTCCGGCCAGAACGGCCAGTGTAATCGGGTCGATGTCTTGGGTCATGGTTGGGCCTTTATTTCTGCGATGTCATTCGAGACGTCTTGGCGGGTGATGAAGCCGTCGGTGACTTCGAAGCGGTCGATAAAGCGAATATCGGAAAAGGCGGTCCCGTCGGGCCATTCGCCTGACAGCGTGCCGTGGCAATAGACGACCGTGGCCGGTCCGTCGCCGGGTGCAAGGTCGATCGAGGCGATGGTTTTCTTGACGAAGCGATAGCGCGGCGCGGCCCACTCCAGCAGATCATCAAGCTCTGTCATAGGCGCGGCACCGGGGAAGTGCATGGTGAACCCGTCGCCTAAAAGCGTGCGGGCGGTAACGATGTCGCGCTGCTCCATCGCGCGCAGGTACCGCGCCACCATTGACGGGGCATCCGGCAGGGCGGGGGCGGGCGACCGGTGCTGACCGCCGCGCATATAATCGGTGGCGGGCATTTCCTTGATCATCACTGTCACCGCATCCGGTGTCGCGGGAATCACCGTGCGCGCGGCATGGGTCAGCGCCTTGCACAGCCTTGTTTTCTGGGCTGCGTCATACCCTTGCAGCACATGAATCTCGATGATCGGCATAAAGCCTCCTGCGTCAGATCTGTATTTTTTGTAATACAGATAATTAAATGTGCATAGATCAAATAATTTGATTTTTGTCAGATAGATTTCTTGCTTTTGAAAAAACTCTTTGTAGGGTTGGAAGGGATTGGAAGGATTCAAATGACACTTCAAAGCACATCTTCGAAGGGCAGGGGGCTTCCCGAAGGGGGTAAGGCGCGGCGCGTTTACCTACATCTGCACGAAGAGATCATGCGCGGCGTCTACGCTGCCGGTGCGGTTTTGCCCGGCGAGCAAAAGCTGGCGGTGACGCTGGATGTGTCGCGGGTGACCGTGCGCCGTGCGCTGGACGCGCTGGAAGGGGACGGGCTGATCTCGCGCCGTGCCGGATCGGGGACGACTGTTTGCGCGCCCAAGGTGCAGCCCGCGCTTGCAGCGGATTTCAATACGCTGATGCCGCAGTTGGTCGAGATGGGGCAGAACACCACCGCGCGGCTTTTATCCTTTAGCTATGGTGCCGCGCCGGGCAGTGTGGCCACCGCGATGGGGCTGGATGCGCAAGCGCGTGTACAGGTTGCGGTGCGTCTGAGGTTGGTGGAAGGGGAGCCGTTTTCCCACCTGACCACCTGGGTGCCCGAAGATATCGCACATAACTATACAGAGGCAGAGCTGGCGACGACGCCGCTTTTCCGCTTGCTGGAGCGGTCTGGCGTCAAGGTTGATTCAGCCCATCAAACGGTAAGCGCGACCCTCGCGTCGCCCGATGTGGCGGATGCCCTCGGGGTCAGCGTCGGCGCACCGCTGCTGTCGTTGGACCGTGTGGTGAAGGATGAGGATGGACGCGGGGTTGAATACCTGTCTGCGCTCTACCGCCCCGATATGTTCCGCCTTGAAATGGCGCTGAGCCGTGTCGGCGCAGGCGAGGCGCGCCATTGGGAGCCGGTGGTTAAACCGGGCCGGAAGGGGGCCGCAGAATGACCGCGCCGCAGACCCTCTTTGGCAAGCTTTGGGCCGCACATGAGGTGATGCGGCGCGATGACGGCACGTCACTGCTATGGGTCGACCGACATCTGGTGCACGAAGGATCGCACCACGCATTTGTGAAACTGGAGAGCCGCGGCATGAAGGTCGCCGCCCCTGATCTGACCTTTGGGGTCGTCGATCACTATGCCCCCACCCGCGTTGGCGAGATGGCGGCGGATATCCGGCGGATGATCGACACATTGGGGCGCAACGCCAAGGCACAGGGCATCCGCCTATTCGATCTGCGCGATCCGGGGCAGGGCATTGTGCATGTGATCGGCCCCGAACAGGGGCTGACCTTGCCGGGGCTGCTGATCAATTGCGGCGATAGCCATACCTCAACGCATGGGGCCTTTGGTGCGCTGGCCTTTGGCGTCGGTGCGACAGAGGTGGCGCATATTCTGGCGACGCAGACAATCTGGCAACAACGCCCCAAAACGATGCGGATCACCGTGGACGGCGAACTGGGGGCAGGTGTCACAGCCAAAGATCTGGCGCTGCACTGGATCGCAGAGCTGGGGGCCGATGGGGCACGCGGCCACGCGATTGAGTATGCCGGCCCCGCTGTCCGCGCGTTAAGCATGGAGGGGCGCCTGACGCTGTGCAATCTCAGCATCGAAGGGGGTGCGCGGTTGGGGCTGGTGGCCCCGGATCAGGTGACATTCAATTATATCAAAGGGCGAAGCTTTGCCCCGAAAGGCGCGGATTGGGAGGCGGCCCTGCGGGACTGGTCCCAGCTTGCGACTGACAAAGATGCCCGCTTCGACCGCGAGGTTGCACTCAACGCCAGCGATATCGCGCCAACCGTGACCTGGGGCACCTCCCCCGAAGAGGCGCTGCCCATCACCGGACATGTACCTGATCCGGCACGGCTGTCGGGCAGCAAACAGGCGCAGGCGCGCGCGGCGCTGGAGTATATGGCGCTGGAACCGGGAATGGCGCTGGACCAGATTACAGTGGATCAGGTGTTTATCGGATCGTGCACCAATGGCCGGATCGAAGACCTGCGCCTTGCCGCCAAAGTATTGGCGGGGCGCAAGGCCGTCGTGCCGGGGTTGGTGTCGCCCGGATCGGCGCAGGTCAAGAAACAGGCCGAAGCCGAAGGGCTGGCCGACGTGTTTGCCCAAGCGGGGCTTGAATGGGCCGCATCGGGCTGCTCGATGTGTGTCGGCATGAATGGCGATCGGGTCGAGGCGGGCAAACGCTGCGCGTCTTCGACCAATCGTAACTTCAAGGGCCGTCAGGGACGCGGGGCGCGGACCCATCTGATGAGCCCCGCGATGGTCGCCGCCGCCGCAGTGACCGGACATCTCGCCGATGTGCGCCCGCTGCTGGAGGGACGCGCATGACCGGCTGGACACAGATCAATGGCACCGCCGTCGCGCTGCCGCAGGAAAACGTCGATACCGATCAGCTTATACCGGCGCGCTTTATGTCGGCGCCGCGGGCTGACGGCTATGGCAAGTTCCTGTTGCACGACTTGCGTCAGGATGCGGCGGATCATGTGCTTGATCGCCATGCGGGGGCAGATGTGTTGATCACGCGGCGCAACTTCGGCAGCGGCTCAAGCCGTGAGGCGGCGGTTTATGCGCTGGTTGATTTCGGGATCAGGGCCGTCTTTGCCCCGAGCTTTGGCGACATCTTTCAAAGCAATGCTGTCAACAATGGACTGCTGCCCGCCCGTGTGAGCGATGCAGAGATTGACGCCCTGCTGGACGCGATCGGCACCGATGCTGTCAGCGCGACAGTGGACTTGGAAAAACGTGCAGCGGTGATCGCGGGGCATACCCTGACCTTCGAACTGGATCCCGTCTGGCAAGAGAAGCTGGTGAACGGTTGGGATGATATCGACCTGACCGCCCAGCATAACGACCGCATCAAAGATTTTCGCACGGCACGGTTTGCCGCGCACCCGTGGGCAGTGCCCGCATCCTAAGACGTGCTGATCCCCGCAAGAGGGACAGGACGGCAACATAACGGGGTCCAACAGCCCCACCAACCGGGAGTATATACGATGAAACAGACAATCCTTGGCGGTATCCTCGCCTCGACGGCGCTGACCACGGCGGCTTTTGCACAAGAGACGCTGACCGCAGTGCACGCTTTTCCTGAATCCCTGATCTATACCAAGTCGTTCCTTGAATTCGTCGACAAGGTGAACACCGCCGGTGAAGGCGTTGTGCAGATCGAAGTGCGCGGTGGCCCCGAAGCCATTGGCATGTTCCAGCAGCCCGACGCCGTCCGGTCGGGTGTGGTCGATATGGTCTATACGCCGGGCAGCTTTTACGCAGGGGCTTTGCCTGAAAAAGACGCGCTGGTCACATCCAACCTGACCGCGGTCGAAACCCGCGCCAATGGCGGGTTGGACCTGATCGACCAGATCCACCAAGAGAAGATGGGCGTCAAATACCTTGGCTGGTTCGATTCCGGTGTATGCTACAACCTGTGGACCCGTAATGAGCCCAGCCTTGACGCAGAGGGGAACCTGGATGTGTCGGGGCTCAAGCTGCGCGGCAACGCGGTTTATAACGCCTTCTTCACCGACTATCTGGGCGCGCAGGTGATCGATCTGCCCACAACCGAGGTTTATTCTGCGCTGGAACGCGGCGTGGTCGATGCAACAGGCTGGACGCAGATCGGCCTGATTGACCTGAAGTGGAACGAGTTCCTGAACTACCGGATCGAACCGTGCTTCTTCTCGACCGATCTTGGCACGATTGTGAACCTCGACAAGTGGAACTCCCTCTCGGACGAGGCGCGCAAAATCCTGCAAGACGTGGCGATCGAGCACGAGAAAGCCTCGGCCGAGAAGCTGGGCGCGGTGCGTGATGAAGACTTTGCCAAGCTCGAAGAGGCAGGCATGACCGTTGTGACGCTGGAAGGCGAAGCGGCGCAAAAATATCTGGGAGCGGCGACAGAGAATACGTGGAACCGGATGAAGGGCCTGATGGCCGAAAGTCCCCAAGGCGACGGGAACTACGACAAACTGATCGAGCTGTTCTACGACGCGGAGAAAAATCAGTAAGCCACATCAGGCGCGCTCTGATGGGGCGCGCCTGCTTTCGTTCAAAAGGGGCAGCCATGGCGCGTGTCGGACAAATTTACAGAGGTTTCCTTTACGCGATGGCGGGGATTGCCGGGGCCATGCTGGTGTGGCTGATGATTTCGGTCATTCTATCAGTGGTGATGCGCAACAGCGGGATGCAGCCTTTTGCGTGGCTCTTTACCTCTTCTGAATATGCGATCCTGTATATGACCATGCTCGGCGCACCTTGGCTGGTACGCGAGAAAGGGCATGTGCATATCGAACTGGTGACAGCGGCGCTGCCCGAAGCGGCACGGCGCTTTGTCAGCCGGTCGGTCGCGGTGCTTTGTGTTGTCGTGTCCTTGATACTGGCGTGGAAAGGGGCAGAGCTGTGCCTGAACAACATCGCGCGCAATGATCTGGATGTGCGGGCGTATTACTTTCCGAAATGGATACTGACGCTGGCCTTTCCGGTCAGCTTTGGCCTGATGGCGATTGAATTTTCCCGATTTGTTTTTGGCGATGACCTGATGCACTCCGGCGAAGCAGGGGTACATGAATAATGGAATGGTTTGAATCGCTGGCCCTTTTGCTGGGCTCTATTCTGGTGCTGATGGCCATCGGGATGCCGGTTGCCTTGGCTTTTCTCGCAGCCAATATCGTTGGGGCGTGGTTCTTTATGGGCGGAGCCAAAGGGGTCACGCTGCTGCTGAACAATGGGTTCGGCGGGCTGACCAACTATGCGCTGGTGCCGATCCCGTTGTTCTTGCTGATGGGCGAAATCTTTTTCTACACCGGTTTGGGCAAGCGCATGTTCAATGCCATCGACCGTTTGCTGGGCAAGCTGCCGGGGCGGCTGTCCTATGTCACGGTTCTGGGCGGCACGGCATTTTCAACGCTGTCTGGGTCGTCCATGGGCTCCACCGCGTTGCTGGGCAGCCTGATGGTGCCCGAGATGACGGAACGCGGGTATAAAAAGCATATGTCCATCGGTCCGATCCTTGGCACGGGTGGTCTGGCGATTATCATCCCGCCCTCGGCGCTGGCCGTGTTGTTGGCAACCTTAGCGCGGATCGATGTGGGCGCATTGTTGATCGCGGGGATCATTCCGGGGCTCATCCTTGCCAGCCTCTATATCGCGACAATCTATATTCAGACCCGGATCGATCCCGACGCCGCCCCCGCTTACGAGGTCGAAGACCTGCGCTTTGGCCAGAAGATGCGCCTGTTTTTCGGCGATGTGGTGCCCATGTTGTCAGTCATGGTCGTGATCGTGATTGGCATGGTGGGCGGGCTGATCACCCCGTCCGAGGCCGCGGCATTCGGGGCGCTTGGCGTGTTGATCTTGGCTGTGGCCTTCCGTTGTCTCACATGGGAAGCGATGAAGAAATCGGTGATCGGCGCGATGCGGGTGACCCTGATGGCCTATCTCATCGTCTTCGGGTCGGCCACCTTCAGCCAGCTGCTGGCGTTTTCCGGTGCTTCCAGCGGGTTGATCCGGTGGGCAACGTCGTTTGATCTGGCCCCTGTGGCGATGCTGCTGGTGATGTTCGGAGTACTGCTGCTGCTGGGTATGTTCATGGAGCAGATATCTATGATGTTGCTGACCGTACCGATCTTTTTCCCGCTCGCCACAACGCTGGGATTTGATCCGGTGTGGTTCGGTCTGGTGATCCTGCTGGCGCTCGAGATCAGCTTTACCACACCGCCCTTCGGGTTATTGCTTTTCGTGATGAAGGGCGTCGCCCCCAAGGGCACAACCATGCGCGAGATCTACGGATCTGCCTTCCCCTATATGGGATGCTCGGTGCTGCTGGTGTTCTTGTTGATCCTGTTCCCGCAACTGGCGCTATGGCTGCCCGGGATGTAGTCGGAGCGTCGCGTTGCAAACTCGCGCATATCATCCGCCGCTACTGGACCAAGCCGGCCAGCATTCGGCGGTATTCGGTGCGGTTTGACAGGGCGACGCTACCTACGGGTAGTCCGAGCAATCGGTCGCAGATTTCACCTTCAGATCGAAGACGCCTGTCAAGTGCGTCAACTGCCGCGTCCAGATCGTTCGCGCTCGTCAGGTCAAACACCTCGATGAGAACCTCCCGACGGCCCTGCGAAAGGCTTAGCATAAGCTCGGCGGTCAGCCCTGCGTCAACGGGGTTGAATGTTCCCTCAGCAATACCGGCTTCAATGATGGCTTTAAGGACCGGCATCACGACCGCCGCCTCTGCGTCACAGATCCGGCGGTAGGGGATCTCGTTGCCGGGCCGTGAGAAGATTTGCACCAAACCGCGCAGTTCGTTGACGTTGTCGGCCGTCCATTGCGCCGCGCCATCCAGCAAACCGTTCAACTGGAGCAATGCATCGCCGTTGTTCTGGCTCATCGCGGCTTCAGTGGTCTGCATAGCTTGTTCAGTCATGCGCGCGATAAGCCCGCTCAACAGGTCTTCTTTTGCGGCAAAGTGGTGGTAGAAACCGCCGCGTGAAATGCCCGCCACTTCCTGAACATCCGCGATTGTCACGGCATCCCAGCCCCGTTCCATAAACAGCGCTTGGGCCGCATCAAGGATAAGGTCTCGCCTTACCGCTGGTGCCATACGCACACGGCTGTCTCCTTTTGTTTCGGTCTTTGCCAATGCGACGTCTCCATAGCCATACAGATCGTTGGTCGGTAAACACCTAGGCCCGTGTCATTCACTGTTCAAGACCCATGAGCATCTAAATGCCGAATGAGGTCGTACGTGGTCAGCAAAGCGCATTTGATCCATCGCGATTGCGCTTCGTTTCAGCGGTAGGATCGCTGGATGCCCCGACGTCACATTGACGTTTCATGCGCACCGTCTATTTCCCGCTTACAGACTGCTGGTCTGTTCTTAAAAAGCGTCATATGATGCGACCTCTTTGAACGGCGGCCTACATGGTATGCATGTCTGAAAAGGAACCCTGTGTGTGAGAGTGAAGGCCAACTGGAAATGAGCGACAGCGAAAACAAAGAGCAATTGTCTTTCGAGGACGATAAAGGCGCGTCGCGGTCGGCGTGGATTGCTGCGGCTTTGGTTGTCGTCATCGTCGGCTGGATGGGCAGCGGGTATATCCTGCCCTCGGGTGACGAAGACGCAGGGCAAGCTGAAACTGCCCCCGCCAAGCCGGTTGCCGTGGCGGTTGAAAAGTCGACGCCTCAACAGGTCACGATATCCTTTCAGGCGGAAGGGCAAGCGCAACCTGACCGCGATACGTCGATCCGCGCCGAGGCGTCAGGCGACGTCGTGGATGTCTTGGTGATGGAGGGGGAAGAGGTCGAGGGCGGCGCGGTGATTGCTCGGCTCTCTGCGACGGGAGCTCAGGCAGATCTTGCGCGGGCCCGCGAAGAATTCGCCCGTGCGGACCGAGAGTTCAAGAACGCAACCGAGCTATTGAACAGAGGGGTGGCGACTGCCGATCGGGTCAGCCAAGCACGCGCCACGCTTGCCGCCGCCGAGGCATCCGTGACCGCAGCGCAAGAGGCGATAGAGGCACTTGTTATCACGGCCCCGTTTACCGGACGTGTCGAAGAGCTGTCACTTGATGCGGGTGAGTTTATTCAAGCGGGTGCCGAAGTCGGGCGCATCGTTGATAATCGGCCGCTGACAGTTGCGTTGCAGGTGCCACAACAGGCGCTTGGTCAGATCAAAAGCGGCCAGACGGCGACGGTGAATTTCATCACCGGAGAAGAGCGTGAAGGCACGGTGAGCTTTGTCAGCACGGCTGCAAATGCCGAAACCCGCACGTTCCTCACCAAGATCACCGTGCCGAATGAAGACGGTGCCATTCCCGCCGGTATTTCCGCCGAAATTCGGATCCCGACCGGTTCGACAAGCGCGCATTTCGTGCAGCCCTCGACGATATCGCTGAGCCCTGAGGGGCGCTTGGGCGTCAAAACCGTTGATGAGAATGATATGGTTGTGTTCACCCCCATTCGCATCGTGCGGGCAGAGATCGATGGCCTGTATGTAAGTGGCCTGTCGGACGCGGTGCGGATCATCACTGTCGGTCAGGGGTTCGTGAACGAGGGCGAAGAGGTGGCACCGTCATTGCAGACCAAGGCGGATGACGGTGAGGAAAACAGCACCCCTCAAGATGGGCAGCCCGCGCTTCCCATTCCCGATAGTGACGCGGCAAGCGACGAAGGGCAGCGGGAATGAATACGATTATTGACGCCGCATTCTCGCGTGGCCGTGTCGTTCTGATGGTGCTTCTGATGCTCTTGGGCGTAGGCGCGGTCGCCTATGGCGCCATCCCCAAAGAAGCCAACCCCGAGGTACCTTTACCGCTTGTTTACGTCTCCACGGGCCTTGAAGGGATCAGCCCGTCGGATGCCGAACGCCTGCTGATCGAGCCGATGGAATCCGAATTCGCCGCGATTGCCGGGCTTGAGAAGATCCAAAGCAACGCATCCGAAGGCTATGCGAACGTCCAGCTTGAATTCACCCCCGGCGGAGACATCGACGAAGCGCTGCGCAAGGTTCGGGAAGCCGCAGACAGGGTCGAGGGCGATTTGCCCGAAGACGCCTATGACCTCACGGTGACAGAGATCAACACCGCGCTCTTCCCGATTATCACCGCGCTCATTTCGGGGCCGGTGCCAGAGCGAACGCTGAACGCCATTGCCGATGACGCGCAAGAAGCCATCGAAGGGCTTTCCGGCGTTCTGGAGGTCGAGATTGGCGGCGCGCGGGACGAATTCCTTGAGGTACTGATCGACCCGACGGTTTTCCAAACCTACAACCTGAGCTTTGATGAGCTGATCGGCCAGCTTCAACGGAACAACCGTTTGATTGCGGCGGGGGCCATCGAGACGGGGGGCGGGCGCATCGTGCTCAAGGTGCCGGGCCTGATCGAGGACCTGCAAGACGTCATGGAAATTCCGGTAAAGGTGCGCGGAAATACGGTGGTGACATTTGAAGATGTCGCCACCGTCCGCCGCACCTTCCAAGATCCGACGGGCTACGCACGCATCGACGGGCAACCGGCGCTTGCGCTTGAGGTGAAAAAGCGCTCCGGCGCGAATATCATCGAAACAGTCGCGGCGACGCGTGCGGCGCTGGAAGAGCTGCGCAAGGATTGGCCCGAAAGCATCGAGGTAACCTACCTGCAAGATCAGTCCGAGCAGGTAGAGACGTTGCTGAGCGACCTGGAGGCAAACGTCATTGCAGCGGTTTTGCTTGTGATGATCGTCATCGTGGCTGCCCTTGGCCTTCGGTCGGCTATCCTTGTCGGTCTTGCCATTCCGGGGGCGTTTCTGGTGGGGGTAACGGCCCTTTGGGCGATGGGGTTCACGATGAATATCGTGGTTCTCTTTTCGCTAATTTTGGTCGTCGGGATGTTGGTTGACGGCGCCATCGTAACGGTCGAGCTGGCGGACCGTCGTCTGCAAGAGGGGGATGATGCGCAAACGGCCTATGCCTATGCCGCCAAGCGCATGGCTTGGCCGATCATCGCCTCAACCGCCACGACATTAAGCGTGTTCTTTCCGCTGCTGTTCTGGACCGGCATGGTCGGCGAGTTCATGAAGTTCCTGCCCATTACCGTGATCCTGACCCTTTTCGCGTCCCTTTTCATGGCGCTCATCTTCATCCCGGTACTGGGTGGCCTCATCGGGAAACGCCAGCCGCAAAATGCCGCGGCCAAACGTGCGCTAAGCGAAGCTGAAAAAGGTGACCCACGGCGCATTGGCGGGCTGACCGGGGCTTATGTGCGTCTGTTGGAATGGGCAATCCTCAGGCCCGGTGCGACGGCGTTGCTGGCGCTTGCCATGCTGCTTGGCAGCTTTGGTCTATACGGGCAGTTCGGCACCGGCCTGTCGTTCTTCCCTTCGGTCGAGCCTGAGTTCATGCAGGTGCAGGTGCTTGCCCGTGACAACTTCTCTATCTACGAACGTGACGCGTTGGTGCGCAGAGTCGAGCAGCGATTGATGGGCTACGATGAAGTGGCCACCGTCTATGCCCGATCCACGATGAGCGCAGGGCAAGGCAGCGAAGAAACCATCGGTACGATACAGCTTGAGCTCACCGAATGGGACAGGCGGCGCGCGGCAGAAGCCATCGGCACCGATATCCGGCGGGATGTCGCAGACATTGCGGGTATTGATGTTCAGGTTCAGACCGAAAGCGGCGGACCCACCGCTGGCAAGCCGATCAACCTTCAGATCGCGGCACGCAATCCGGCGGTACAGGGTGATGCTGTCGCGCAGGTCTCGTCCATCATGGAGCAGATCGGCGGCTTCACGGATGTGACCGACACGCTGCCGCTTCCGGGGGTAGAGGTGTCCATCCGCGTGAACCGGGCGGAAGCCGCGCGATATGGCGCTGATGTCAGTCTTTTGGGGCAGGCCGTTCAGCTGCTGACCCAAGGGATCGCCGTCGCGGATTACCGGCCCGAGGACGCGGACGGAGAGCTGGATATACGCGTCCGTTTCCCGGCCGAGGAACGGTCATTGTCAGAGCTTGGAAACCTGCGCGTTCCCACCTCTGCCGGATTGGTGCCGATCTCCAACTTTGTCACCTTCGAGCCGGTTGAACGGACGGGCACGATCACACGTGTCGATGAAAAGCGCGTCGTGACGATAGAGGCAAATGTCGCACCCGGTTTGTTGGTCAACGATCAGGTGACGGCTTTGCAACAAGCCCTGGACGCTGCAGATTTGCCCGACGGGGTCAGCTATAGCTTTGCCGGCGAGGCGCAGGACCAGACCGAAGCGATGGTGTTCCTCGTTGGTGCCTTCGTGTCCGCGATTGTCTTGATGCTGGTGATCCTCGTTCTTCAGTTCAACAGCTTCTACCAAGCCTTCGTCGTGATGAGCGCGATCATCTTCTCGGTCGCGGGTGTTTTGCTTGGCTTGATCGTCACGGGGCGCCCCTTTGGCGTTGTGATGGGGGGCATCGGGATTATCGCGTTGGCGGGCATCGTGGTGAACAACAACATTGTTCTGATTGATACCTACAATGATCTACGATCCTCTGGCATGCACCCGCGCGAGGCCGCCTTGCGCACAGGCGCACAACGTTTGCGGCCTGTTCTTCTGACATCGATTACCACGGCGCTTGGCCTGATGCCGATGGTGCTGGGGGCCAACCTGAATTTCTTCACGCGCGAAATCGTCTTTGGCGCGCCATCGACCCAATATTGGACCGAACTGTCGAGCGCGATTGTAGGGGGGCTGGTTGTCGCGACCCTTCTGACCCTCATCCTGACACCTGCCATGCTGATGTTTGGACAAAAGCGAAGCCTGCAAGGGGACGAGGCGACGCCAGCGGAACGACCGAGGAGAGCATGGTTGTCGAGCTTATTCAGACGTAAACGTGCAGACCCTCAACGCTGACCGGACATATGGTTGACGTCCTTCGATTATAAACTCCGCGAGATGGCGGCGTAAAATGCCGTACACAGGGGTAATACGCATTTCTATATCTCTGAAAAAAGCCCTTTTCCCAACCAAATAAGAAGAAGGGCCCCGGCAATCCATGGACCAAACGCGAGGCGCTCTTGGCGCCCGTGGCCCGAGAGCACTGCGTACCCAAGAGCACCCAGAGCCGACAGGAGCACGACCCAAGGCAAGGCGAAAACCCCAACCCATGCACCCGCTGCCGACAGCAGCTTTGCATCGCCCAAGCCCAACCCTTCTTGCCCGCGGCTGCGGAAATAGACCGCTCCGATCAGCCAGAATACCACATATCCAATGATAGCGCCCCAGATCGCCTCTGTCGGGAGGGCACGCTGCGCGAGGGCATTCGTTGCCAGTCCGACGCAGATCAGCGGAAGCGTATAGCGATCCGGCAGGCGGTGTTGGCGCAGATCAATACGAACAAGCTGACCCAAAATCGGAATCAGAATGATCGAGGATAAGATGAACAGAGGCATTCACGTATAAAACACGGCAAGCATCAAAAACGCCAGTGTGCCTAGGTTCCATCTAAATGAGATATTCTATCATAAACGGTGAAACTTTCTCGGCGGCAGCACGTGTCTCATTCAATGCGGGTAGTGAATAGAATTTTTTCAGCACTCGCAGGGCGATCCGATGACCATTGGTCTCGGCACATAAAATAAGCCAACTTGGGAGTGAAAAATGAAATTTACCATTCGTACCTTGTTGCAGGGAAGCTGCGCTACAGCGCTTTGCCTGACAGCAAGCATTGCATCTGCATCATCGCACCGTGAGGCGCCGGGCATTACCGAGCAGCCAAAGATCGACGCGACAGATTTCTACATGTTCAAAAGCTACGAGGCAAACCGCGGCGACTACGTGACCCTCATTGCAAATTACCAGCCTTTGCAGGCCCCCTATGGTGGACCCAACTATTTCACCATGGACCCTGATGCGATCTACGAGATCCATGTCAGCAATGACGCCGATGCCGAAGAAGAGATCACCTTTCAGTTCCAATTCGACAATAATCTGAAAGACGGCACTGGTATCCAGTTGGACATCGGCGGCGAGAAAGTGGGCATTCCGCTGCGCGCCGCAGGCCAGATCACAGCCAGCAGCCCGACTGCCGCTCTGGGTGAAACCGAAAGCTATAGCGTGACCATGATCACGGGGGACCGTCGCAGCGGCAAAAGAACGTCTCTTTCACATGGCGGCGGGACGACCTTTACCAAGCCGCTCGACAACGTTGGCAACAAGACCCTGCCTGACTATGCCGAATACGCGAATGCCTATATCTATGACGATGTAAAAATTCCGGGCTGCGGAACGGGCCGGGTTTTTGCTGGCCAGCGCGCAGAGGCCTTCGCGGTGAACCTTGGCGAAATCTTTGATCTGGTGAACCTCGTTCCAGTGCAGGGACCAGATAACCCGATGTGGTCCCAGTACAACGATCCCAATTTCAACGCGAACGGGATCGTGCAGGACCGCGCCAATGACGACTTGATTGGTAAAGCCAACGTCACAACGCTGGCTTTGGAAATTCCAATCTCCTGTCTGACCCAAGGGGATGAGCCGGTCATCGGGGCATGGACGACTGCCAGCCTGCCACAAGGCGAGTTGGAAGACCCGTCGCCCACCTACGAGAAGACCTCGATTTATGGTGGCGCTTGGGTACAGCAGTCGCGCTTGTCCAACCCGCTGGTCAACGAGGTGGTCATCGGCCTTTCCGACAAGGATCTGTTTAACGCAGCAGAGCCTACAATTGACGAGGCACTGGCTGTCTATGTGACCAATCCGACCCTGCCAGCGCTACTGGATATCCTGTTCCGCGATGCGTTGGGTGCATCGGGCAATATCGCTCCGTCGAACTTCCCCCGGAACGACCTAGTTACCGCGTTCCTCAGCGGTTTTCAGGGCGTAAACCAGCCTGCTGGCTTCGATACGAAGACAGACCTGTCTGAAATGCTGCGCTTGAATACAGCGTTCCCGGCGACACCCGCGTCCGAGCAGCATACCTTTGGCCTTTTGGCTGAAGACCTCGCGGGCTTTCCCAATGGTCGCCGTCCGGCGGATGACACTGTCGATCTTGCGCTGCGCGTGATGATGGGCCGGTTGTGCCATGACGTGCCTCTCGGGCAAGAGCTTAGCGGAGACCCAAGTGCCGAAGACAATGTAAACCTAGGTCTTTGTGGCAAAGGCGATCCCAACGATACCGCGCCTGCGGGCCTAGTGCCGTTGACCGATGGGGCACCTTTGCGCGCCACCGAGTTGCAAACCGTGTTCCCCTACTTGAACACACCGATTGCTGGCTCGCCGAACAACTAAACCCATAGAATAGGAGAATTCCGATGTTGAAGAGTATCTCAGTTCTTGTGGTTGTGGCCGGCGTTCTAGTCGCTTGTGGTAGCAGCGGCGGACTAAACGGCATTTCCAAATTGGGGGCCGATTTTGTGCGCGCCTTCAACCAGGATCGCAATGCCCAGCCGATCTCCCTCGCGGGGGTCACAGTGCCACGGTTCCCGACGAGCGAACCTTTCAACCCCTAGGTTGATTGGCTCCTTTTCGGGGGTGTGAGAACAAGAAAGAGGCGCGGCCGCTCCAAAGAGTGGCCGCGTTTCGCATTTTACCCTTAGGGACGGAAGGGCTTTGGGGTAGGCAAGCTCCCCTTCGATCCCAGATGCTTTGAAAAGCTGCGCTCGATCGCATAGGTGTCTTTTCGCCCCAGCTTGTCTTCGCGCAGCAGCCGGGACGTCAGGATAACCGTCGTGCCATCCACTTCTGCGCGGCTTTCCACGTCATATACGTCTGACGTGAAACCAATGCCGTTCAGCGCGACAATGCCGGCGTCGGTCACGTCCCCGCGCGTGAGGAAACCGTTTTGTTCGCGCCGCTTGACCAGTTGTCTTGCGGCGGTTGGCGATCCCAGCACTGCCGCGATGACCGCTTCACTTGCGGTGTTGATGTTCACATCGCCGGGTTGCGGTAGCAGGCTGACGTGGGGGGCCAGTATCGCACGCGTCGGCGCGTCCAAAAGCTCGACCTCGGACAACGCGCGTATGGGGCCGCGGCGGGAAATTCGGTCGTTGATGTCCAAGGCCACGCTGTCGGGCAGGTCCAGAGATTTGACCAGCCGCGCAAGGATCTGCTGTTGCGAGAGACGCCCCGCTGCAAGCCCGTTCAAATCAAACCGCGCTTGGGCATCTGATACGCTGATCGCAAAGCTACCCGTCTCTAGTTGCACTTCTTCTTGTGCTGCCAACGCCCATGGTTCGGCCATATGGTCCGTCTCGGGTGCGACGTCCATATCCCGGCGCAACGCCATGATAATCGAGGTCTCCGCGCCCAAGGCCAGCGCCTCGGCCTGGGTCGCTGCGGCTGCTCGCTGGGTGCGTTCCATCAGGGATTCTTGCGAGGTGAACATCAAGACAACGATCGCAGACCCCAACGCGAGCGCCACCAACACGTTGATCAACACGACGCCGGCGTCCGGATATCGTATACCGGCGCGGCTCATCGGGGCGCAGGGCGGGTCAAAGACGAAAGCCGCCTCAGACTGCCAATTCCATCAATCTCCACGCGCATATCCACGGCCAGCGCTTCGCTCTCGCTGTCGGGGAGGGGCCACGTTGAATGCCAGTTACGATCCCTATCAAGCACGCGAAACGTCAGCGCGCTGACATCCAGTATCAAGGATTGCCGCAACAGATCATCCGCGTTTCGGGGGCCTATCTCGCGGCTAAGCGTATTTGCATCGTGCAGATACTGGCGTCTGGTCTGGCCATCATGCCCGAGAGTGGACAGGACCCCATCCCGAAGCGTCACCGTACCGGGGTCCGCCTGCACGATATCGCGCCCGAAGACCAGCAACGCCCGATCCAATTGTGCCAGATGCTCGAGCCGGCCATCGGTGCGTTCGCGGACGCGCAAGATCGTGTCCAGCGTGGTAAACGAGGCAATACCCACCAAAGCGAAAAGACTAAGAGCGACCAGCATCTCGATCAGGGTCACGCCAGCCTCTTGGTCGCGGATAAGGGTCATGCGCCGGTAGAGCCGATCAGGTTATTCGCGCCGGTTGTCACGCTCAGGATAGCCAGCCCGCGTGCGCATTGTCCGTCCTTTTGGAAACGGTAGGGGCCGACGACCCCGTCGAAACCGGCGTCGCGCAGCAGCCCTTTACGGTTCTGCTGGCCGATGCGACCAAGAATGCGCGCCATTTCGACGGCATCAAAGGCCAACCCGCCAAGCACACCCGCCTCGGTTTCACTGAACGCGGTAAAGGCCGTAGCAAAGGCTTCGAACCGAACAGGGTCGGGTGCGGCAAACCAACCATCCCGCAATGCGTCGATCCGGTAAGGCGTGATCGATGCCCATTGTTCCGAGCCAAGCAGCTGCACCCCCGCGCTCTTGATCGCCGCGGCCTGTTCTTCAAAGGGACCACCCACAACGGGCAGATAAACCGCATCTGGCAGCGCACCGCCGTTCGCGGCCCGGATCTTGTCGATCAGGCCAGCGGCGGATGCGGCAACAATCGCTGGCGGAGCGGTACCCCCTGTCGCCGCGACGACGGATTGCGCTGCCTGCGCGGACAAGGCACCAAATGGCCCCGGAGGAACAACAGTAACAACGTTGCGCTTGCCGCGGGTTGCCGCAAAGCCGAGGATCGATTTCGCTGATTGCTGCGGTGTGATGCCGAATACAAACAGATTATCTCCGGCGATAGAGCTGTCGTTCGACAGTGAAACAACGGGCGTACCGCGCCCGACAGCTTCGGCGACCGCGCGGCTCTGGCCTGAGAAAAGCGGACCAAGTAACATCTTCGCCCCGCCGTCCATCGCTTTTTGCGCGGCAGCAACGGCTGTTTCGGGGCTATCGCCAGCATCGACCACCTCGACCTCGGCTCCTGGCCCGGTCGCGTTGCCGCCAAGGCTTGCGGCTGCCAGCATGATCTGTCCTAATGACGCACGCGGGCCGGTAAGCGGGGCCAGCAAAACGGCCTGTCCTACCGCATTTTCAGGCGGCAGTTCAGTGTCACCTGTCAAAGACAACCCGCCGCAGCCCGATAAACCAATGAGCGCCGATGACCCACCAAGACCCAACAATACCCGCCGCCGCGACAGAGGGGAAAAGGCACCGGAAGCCACGGTTTCGATGGATGTTATCGGCTGTGCTTTTGGCATCTTTTGCATTCCTCGTTTACGTGACCACATTGATTGTCACTCTCCCGGCATCGGCCTTGCGCCGTATTGCCGTCATCCCTGCTCCGATTACTGACCTGTATGGCGGCCTGTGGGAAGGGCGTGCTGTGTTGGACGGTGGATATTCGCTGGATTGGGACCTGCGTGGCTGGCCTTTGTTCGCTGCTCGCGGGGTCGCGGACTGGACCTTGCAAGGGCCCGACACCCAATTGACAGGCGTTGCGACCTTTACCCCAGCATCCATGAGCGCGACGGACATTGTGGGGCGTATCGGGCCCGGTTTGGTCGACCTGATCCCCGGGGCCGCATTGAAAAACTGCACGTCGCAGGCCGTCGTTGATGTGCAACGGCTGAGCTGGCGCAAGGGGGCCGCTGCTGCGGCGGGCGCGGTTCTGATCAGCGAAGGGCGGTGCAAAGATCTATTGGGGCGCGACACAACAGTGCCGCAGATGACGTTGGACCTGACAACCCAAGGCCGCGACGCCATAGCAATATTGACGGACCGTGACAGCACGCTGGCCAAGGTCACGGTGACAGGGGAACGGCGGCTGATCGCGCGCATTGAGCCCGAAGGCGCCGTGCTTGTGCCGGGCATGCCGACGAGCGGGCCGATGATCATAGAAATGCCATTCTAATTCACCAGATTGTTAAGGTTAACGATCGGCAACAGGATCGAAAGCACCAAAAGCATCACGATCCCCCCCATGATCAGCAGTACGGCCGGTTCGACCAGTGCCACCAATGCGGCTACCAGTGCATTCAGATCGCGCTCCTGATCGTCGGCTGCGCGGGTCAGCGTTGTCCCCAGCACGCCCCCCGCTTCGCCACTTGCGATCATCGCGATCAGCATCGGGGGGAAGACTTTGGCATCGTCCAGCGCCCGTGAAAGCGCCGTCCCTTCGCGTACGCGTGCCGTGGCTTGGGCGACTTTTTCGCGGACGTGCAAATTTGGCACGGTCTGCGTAGCAGCGGTCAAGGCATCTACAAGCGGCACGCGGCTGACGGTCAAGGTTGCCAAGGTACCCGCAAACTGCACCGAGTTTGTCTTGAGAGAGAACCCCCGCGTCAGCACCGAACGCGATAGAAATCGATGCCAGCGCAGCCGCATCGCCGGTTGCCGCAGCAGGCTGGCCCCGCCAAGGATAACGGCCGCGAGCACGCCGAGCATTGCAATACCCCACGCATTGATAAAATCACTTACCGTAATCAACGAACGGGTGAGGAACGGCAGCTCCGCCCCGCGAGAGGTGAAAACGCGCACGATGTCAGGCACCACAAAGGTCAACAGTGCTACGATTACCGCAAGCGAAACGACGGCAAGGATTGCGGGATACAACAACGCAAGCTGCACCGTCTGCCGGTTCTTTGCGCGGGTTTCCACGAAGCCGGACAGATGTTCCATCACTTGGCCAAGCTGCCCCGAGGTTTCCCCCGCAGCGACCGACGCACGGTAAAAGTCGCCGAACACCTGAGGATACTCGCCAAGCGCCTGCGCAAAGCTGCGCCCGTCGAGCACTGAGGCGCGCAGGTTCAACAACAGTGATGTAACAGCAGGCTTGTTCTGCTGGTCTGCCACTGTCTTGAGCGCTTGCTCCACACCGATCCCCGAACCGATCAGCGTGGCAAGCTGTCGGGTCAGTAGGGTCAGCGCGCGGCGCGAAATCTTGGCCCTGCCAAAGCCCGCCCCCTTTTTAGCTTTCCCCTTTTTCGCGACGGTTGGTTCGACCGACAGCGGCGCGAGGTTGCGCTGGCGCAGACTGCTGCGCGCGGCGGCGGCACTTGCGGCCTCTATGATCCCCTTGGTCGACTTGCCCGCGGGCGTCATCGCTTCATAGGCATAGGCTGGCATTATTCATCCTCTTGTGATGCGGCAAGCGATATGCTGGGTTGCGGTGGGGCACCGTCGTGGATGGCGCGCGCGACTTCCTGTGCAGTGGTGAGGCCCAAACGCATCTTGGCGATGCCGTCGTCCAGAATGCTCGGGCCGCGATCCCGCGCCGCGGCGATCAGCTCGGCTTCGGATCGCCCTTCGTGCATCTTGCGTTCAAGCGCGCCGTCGACCTCGATAATTTCATACAGCGGCAGACGTCCGCGAAAGCCACTGGCTTGACAGGTATCGCAGCCAAGCCCCTTCTTCACGATCTCTCCGGGCTTAATCTTTTGCCCCAAAAGATCGCTTTCCGCCTGCGTGACCTCGTGGTCGCCCAGACAGTCGGTGCAATTGCGCCGCACCAGCCGCTGTGCGATCAGCCCGCGCAGCATAGGGGCCAGCAAAAAGCGTTCGACACCCATTTCGACCAGTCGAGACACGGCACCGATGGCCGTGTTGGTGTGCAAGGTCGAGATGACCAGATGCCCGGTCATGGCGGATTCCACGGCGATCTGTGCCGTCTCGCGGTCCCGGATCTCGCCGACCATAATCACATCCGGATCTTGCCGTAGAATGGCGCGCAACCCTCTGGCAAAGCTGAGATCGGTCTTGGCGTTGACCTGCATCTGGCCAACACCGTCCATCGTATATTCGATCGGGTCCTCGACGGTCATGATGTTGCGCTGCCGATCATTCAGCATATCCAGACCAGCATATAGCGTCGTGGTCTTGCCCGAACCGGTCGGGCCAGTCACCAGCACCATCCCATCGGGCAAGGACAGGATCCGTTTCAGCACCGTATTATCGCGATCCGACAGGCCAAGATGGTCGATCCCGCGCAATGTCTGCCCCCGGTCCAAAAGTCGCAGCACCACACGCTCGCCAAATTGAGAGGGGATCGTCGAGATGCGCACGTCAAGGTCATAGCCTCCGACCCGCAACGAAACACGGCCGTCCTGCGGAAGGCGTTTTTCAGCGATGTCGAGTTTGCCCATCACCTTGATCCGGCTGACAAGCAGCGGCGCGAGTGCGCGTTTCGGGCTGATCACCTCGCGTAGAATGCCGTCGACCCGAAAGCGCACCAAAAGTCGCCGCTCCTCCGTCTCGATATGCACGTCAGACGCGCCTTCCTTGACCGCCTCTAGCAGTAGGGCATTGATCAGCCGCACCACGGGCGCATCGTCATTTTGGGCCAGCAGATCGTCGATCGAAGCGGCGGTGTCCGCCAATGAGGCCAGATCATCGTCTGCATCCGCGGCCACCTGCGCGGCCTCGGAAGCGGAATCGCGGTAGATCGTGCCAAGAGCCGCTTCAAAATCGGCAGCCGATATTTCCTCGAATGTCACAGCGGCGCCAGACACGCGCTGTGCTTCGATCAGGGCTTCGAAAGAGGCATCATGGCGGTATTGGCAGCGTGGCTCCGCACGGTCTTCAGAGGCAGGTAATAGAATGACCCCTTGGCTTTGCGCGAAACCATAGGAAAGGCGGGTCTGGGTGCTGGCATGGGTCATTGCAACGATCCTAAAAGCAAACGCGCCGAAACACGGCCCGGTGCCGGGCGCCGATCCACCTCGAGCGCCTCTACCCTCACGTCGTGCTGCTCTTCCAGATCAGAGAGCCACAGCAATATGGTCGCAAAGGGCGTATCGTCCAAAGTGACCCGGATGCTGTCGTTTTCAGGCTCAATGCGCCGCAGGGTCAGGTTTGCCGCGGATGCCGAGGTGGTGATCCGCGTGGCAAGAGGCGTCTCGTTGAGCGGTTGCAATGACACGATCGTGTCGACGGACGCCAGCGCAGCTGTGTCCTGAACAAGGCGAAATGCTCGAATGTCTGCGCGCGCTTCGGCCTGCGCCCGTTGCAGAGGCGCCCATAGGAATTGATAGCCCACAACCACGATGGCGAGAGGTAGCACAATGCCCACCAGACGCTTTTCACGGGGGTTGAGCGCGGCAAAAGCTTTCATCCGCCATCCCCTCTCGCGATCCGCATTTCGACCTCTGCACCGCCATCGCCCGCTGTGGCGGCACCGCTGCGCACGGCAAAGCCCGATGCCTCTAGCGTCTGCTCGATGCCTTGCAGGTCGTCCAGACCAGGGCTCTGCATGAGCACCACCAATGTATTCTCTGACGCGCCCCATGCCATGCGCCTGAAACCAACCGGCGCGTCCGTCAGCACGCGTGAGACATCGCTGAGCAGGGGCAAAAAGCTGCTTTCCGTTGCAACCACCTGCGCGGGTGTCAGGCGTGCGAGAACGGGGCCAACCTCTCGGGTTAGGGTCATGCCGGGCAGGATGTCCGAAATGGCCAGCTCTGCAGCGCGTCGCTCTGTCTGAGCGATCTGAGAGAGGGCGCGCAGGTTCAAAGCCGCGATGGTCATATGCAGCGCAAACGCAGCCCCCACAGCGACGGCAGCCCACTTCCACGCAGCCAACCCCCGTGCTGCAGCCTTGCGCGGCTGAGCAAAGCTGAAGGCCACGTCTATCGGGTCCGGTGGGGGTGGTGTGGCTGACAGATTTTCGGCTGGAAGATCCGCTCCCAACGGCTCACCAAGCGCGCGCAGCGACGGCCGGCCAGCGCGCTGCCATAAAAGCGGCAGCATATTCACATTGGCGGCAAAACCCGTCCCGTCAGAACAGCGCACAACCGCACGATTGCCTTCTTTCCAGACGGCCCACGCGGGACCATTGTCGGACGGTGGACGGGGGATTAATAGATATTCGGGGAGGTGCGGCGCGTCTTCCTGTGTCACCTGCGTCATCACGTCATTGGACAGGACAAACGCCAGGTGATCCCCGGGCGACGCATCGGCAAGCGGGCCTTGGATGATCTGGACGGACTGCAGCGGTGCGGCAATCCGCTCTTCGACAGCAAAGGTGATCAACGCCTGCCGTTGCCGCGCATTGGATCTGGGTACATGAACGATAAAACTACTGACGTGTTCTGCACTGACCGGACGGGCGGCCAGCCCATCAACCTGCGGGCAATAAAGTTCGGCCCGTGCAACCATGGCCGAATTTCTCGTGGTCAAAGGCACTTTTAAAGCGTCAGACGCGGGCAGCCGTACAGGGCGCTCCGAGGCGTTTAAATCTGGCGTAATGCCTTGACTTATCACGAAAAATTACCTTTTCAATCGTCCCGTTGTTGCCATAGTATACGGAAAGCCACGTAACAGATAGGGAAACAGTTTCATGCGTCACTGGAAAATGCTGGGGGGCCGCACCGCGTCCGACCGCAGCCGCCGCGACGGTGAAGCGGGCGTAACTCTGATCGAGATGATGGTGGTGCTGGTCATTATCGCGCTGGTGGCGGCGATCATCGTGCCCAACGTTATCGGGCGCCCAGACGAAGCACGGGTGACCGTTGCGCAGTCCGACATCCGCGCAGTCGGCTCGGCGCTCGAACTTTACCGCTTGGATAACCGCACCTATCCCACGACCGCTCAGGGATTGCAGGCCTTGGCCGTGCGTCCCACCGCGCCGCCCGAACCCCGCAACTGGGTCGCGGGTGGGTATCTGACGGCTGTGCCGATCGATCCTTGGGGGAATGATTACATCTACGTCTCTCCGGGTGCGAATGGCGGGTTCGATCTGATGTCGCTTGGGGCAGATGGGGCGCCCGGCGGCGAAGGGGTCGCGGCAGATCTGGCACATGGGCAGCTGCAGGCCAGCAGGTGAAAACCACGGCCGCCCCTGACCGACACCAAGACGCGGGCGTGACGCTTGTTGAGGTGCTTGTGGTACTGGTGTTGGTGGGAATAATGGCCGGGATTGTCGGGCTTAACATCGGCAGCGGGTCACGTGGTGATATTGCCAAGCAAGAGGCCGACCTTCTTGTCGCCAGGCTAAATCGGGCAGCGGACGATGTGATCCTGACGGGGGTGCCAATGGGCTTCGTTTGGGGCGCGGAGGGCTATAGGTTCGATGTCTATAACGGGGAAATCTGGGTGCCGCATCCTTTACCGGTCCTGAAAGAACCCCATCTGCTGGCCGGTCGCACGCGGATCGTCGGAAGTGCTGGCGCGATCGTCGTTTCCACGGAGTCGCGCCCGACGGGGGACAGCCCCTTGTCGCTTGAACTGCGTGCGGGTGACGGCGCGGCGGAGTATGTTCGGTTCGACGGCGTCAGCGCGGCGCATCTTCAGGAGGTAGAATGACACGTCAGGACGATGCAGGGTTCACGTTGATCGAAGCGCTGGTGGCGATGGCCGTCCTTGCCTTGGGCGCCGTATCGCTGCTGTCGGCCACGCAGGGGCACAGTAAACGCATCGCTGATCTCTCGGATCGGGTCGCGGCACGGTGGGCCGCCGAATACCGCCTTTCAGAAGTCCGGGCAGGGGTGGCAATCGGCGCAGAGCCGCTTGAGGTATACGGCATTGAATTCGATCTCGACGTGACGCGCCGCCCGACCAGCGACCCCGATGTGCAGGCCGTCTCTGTCGGCAGCGCCGTTTCAGGGACGGATCGGGTTTTGTATATTCTGGATGGATATGTCGCATCAGGAGACCCGTCATGACGCGCTTTGATCATGCGGCGAAATGGCTTCGATTGGGCGTGATCCTGACGGCCGTTTCCAGCGTGGCCGCGGCGGGTGCCGAAGCGACTTGGCGTGTGCTGGGCCATGATCGCGTTATCCCCCCTATTGCGAAGCTTCGCCCCCCCGCACAAGAGCCCGAGGCACTGCCCGACCTTGCGCCTGCGCTGGCTCTTGCGCCGTTCGGCGCTGCGGAAGTCGCCGTGGCAGATGCTCAGACGACCGCGATTCCGCAGACCCTGATCTTGCTCGGGGTCATCGTACGTGATGATCCGACCCGCTCGCTGGCATTGCTGCGGTCGGACACGACTGAAGGCAACTATCGCATCGGCGATGAGGTCGTCCCCGGTACGACTCTCACCTCTATTTCACAAAACCACGTCACCGTGCTGACAAAAGACACCGAGAGCCGTCTTTATTTTGCCGGTGCGGATCTGGTCGCCGATGGTCCGCAAGTCCCGACAGGCGCGGAACGGCTGCTGGCGCTTATGACCTCTGGGCAGGGTAGTTCCATCAGTGAACAGGTGGATGCAGCTGCACGCGCTCAGCCCGTGACAACACAGGATTACATCGACATGTGGCGCGACCGCATCATCGCCAACCCCGCTGAGGTTCTGGATACGATTGGCTTGGTGCCAGGGGAAAAAGGATATACCATCGCTGAAAAGCACGACGTAGGCGTAAACCGCGCCGGTCTGAGAGCAGGTGACATCGTGACAAGTGTAAATGGTGAAAGCGTCGGCAATGTCGATCAGGATCGCGAACTGTATGACGTGATCGCGGCGTCTGGCTTGGCCCGTATCGAAGTCGAAAGGAATGGCCGAACGATCGTTATGTCATTTCCGCTGCAGTGAACCTTTCGCTTCGCCATATAGCAGCCTTTGCCCTCGCAGTTTTACTGATGCTGCCCGCCCCTGTGCGCGCTCAGGAGACCTTTGTCATCAATCTGCGAGACGCAGACATCTCTTTGCTCGTTGAACAGATTTCCGAAATAACCGGCCGCACCTTGGTGCTTGATCCGGGGTTGGTGGGAGAGGTGACTGTCGTCTCTGCCGAGGCGCTGGACAAAGAAGGCGTCTGGTCGTTGTTCCAATCCATTCTGCGGGTACGCGGATTTGTTGCCGTTCAGGCCGGATCAATCTGGCAAGTGATCCCCGAGGCCGAAGCGCGCACTGCGAGCGGACCTAATCTTGGCGAAGAAGTCATCGCTGGCAGTCAAGACTTCGTAACCGAGATGTTGCGCCTGAACCGGCTGCCCTCTGCCGAAGCCGTGCGCGTCCTGCGCCCGCTTGTCGCGGAATCGGGATATATCGAAGCCGTCGAAGATCCTAATGGCGTGGTCATTACCGATACCCGCGCCAATGTGGACCGGATCATGGCCATCGCGCGCAGCTTTGACGGAGATGCCCTTGTCCGCTCTGAGGTGCTGCGCTTTCGCAGTGCCGATGCGGTCACCGTCGGCAGTGCGATCCTAGAGGTACTTGGTCAAGCGGGCACAGGCGCGCGCCTGTCCGTTGATGCAGGGTCCAATCTACTGCTTGTCCGTGGCACGCCCGAAGACATTGCAGAAATTCGCAGCCTTGCCATCGCCATGGACGTTGCGCCACGGAAAGACCCCCGCGAGGCCGTCGCTACCACAGTTTTCAACCTCCAGTATGGCGACGCACAGATCATTGCAGACATCATCAAAGGTACGGTGGGGGATGCCACCGACATTACCAACGCAGTTGCCGCCGATGTGGGCGCACAATCAGCCGAAGCCACGTCGGACGGACAATTTGTGCCGCTAAACCGCGTCGTCGCCCCGGATGCTGTCAATATCACCGCCTCTGTCGAAACGAATTCTATCGTTGTTCGCGGCACTGCGGCGCAGGTTCAAGAAGTCGGGCAACTCGTTCATGCCCTTGATGTGCGTCGCCCGCAGGTCATGATCGAGGCAGCTATTGTCGAAGTGTCCGGCGAGGTCGCAGAGCGGCTTGGGGTCCAACTGGGGCTTGGCCCGAATGTGCCGAACGGAGCAATCGCCGCCTCGAACTTCTCTAATGGGGGAGGGGTATCGCTGGGGTCCGTGCTTGCTGCTGTTGGTGTCCCCGCCGGCTCGGCCTTGTCTACGGGACTGACGCTTGGTGCCGGTGGCAATGACTTTGGTATTTTGGTGCAGGCCCTGTCGCAGTCTACGAGCGCACGGCTTTTGTCGACGCCATCGGTCACGACGCTGGACAATGAACCCGCGACCATCGTCGTCGGCCAGAACGTTCCCTTCCGGACGGGTAGCTTCGCCACCGATGGGAATACGGCGACCCCCTTTACCACGATTGAACGACGCGATGTCGGCATCACGATGAATGTCGTGCCCCGGATCACGGCCGGAGGTGTGGTGCAGCTGGTCATCGAACAGGAAATATCGAGCCTAACAAATGCCAATGTTGAAGGTGCCGCGGATCTAGTGACCAACCGGCGGGTGATTAATACAACCGTAATGGCCGACAACCGCGGAACAGTTGTGCTTGGTGGGCTGATAACCGACGACCGCATCAATGGCAGTAGCAAGGTGCCCGGTCTTGGCGATCTACCGGTGGTCGGAGAGCTTTTCAAATCGCGTAATGCCCGCAATACCCAGCGTACACTTTTTGTCTTTCTAAGGCCCACGATCCTGCGCAGCCGTGAAGATATCACCGAAGCTTCTTCGCGCCGGTTCAACCGCCTGAAAGCAGCCGATGCCAGACAGCAGCCTAGAACGATCCTGAAAAAACAAGAAGTACAGCAGTTGCCTTTGGAAATTCAGGGTTTGTATTGACCCAAGCCAGTGGCACTTGCCCCCAAGACGCTGCTACCGTTCAAAAGTCAGCGACGCCCAATAGCTCACCCAATCAAAGTCATTATGCTTTACCGGCAGCAATTTTACGCTGTTGATCATGATCTCTCCACGAATGTCATCCGAAAGCGTCAATATGCCATTCGCATCCGTCATCACATGCTGCGGTCCTGTCTCGGCTCCGGATCCAACAGGCCGCGCAAATACCTGAACCGGTTGATTGGCGTTTGCTTCACCATTCAAGAGCAGCTGAAAGCGGACCGGCCCGTCCAAAGTAACGTAAGGATTATCCAGCGCTACCCACTCGTAAATTGCGCCATATGCACGATCCTGCCCGCGCTTGTCGCCCACCCCCACCAAGGTTTTCGCGTAACGGAAATAGGCTTCTCTGATAGGCTGACCCGGCCGAGTGCTAAATACTTCGGCACCACGCCCTACAGTTTCAGCAAATTCACGAAAGTCGGCCAGCGTGTCATGCTTTAGGGTGCTTGCATTTGAAACAAGTACAATAGTGTGTAGCCCGTTTTCGCCCGACTGGAGGCTCAACGACGGGTTATCTTGTCCGGTAAACGCCAGCTCTGTTTCAACGTCACCTCTGGAAAACAGGGCCGAGCTGTATCCCTTCGGAATGAAGATATAATCCTGCCCGACAAACTCGGATCCGACCAATAGATCCGCCTCAATCGTTGCCTGCGACGGCAAAGTATAGGCGCGAGGTTCAATCCAAAATTCATGCGCCAAGGCAGAATGGGTGGCCAGAAGCCATATGGTGAAAGACTTCGTGTATAGAGACATGATCATACCCGTTTGCTGTTTCGGCTGTGCCAAGTTGTTGGCCGCGTGTCGTAGGGTGTTGCTGGTCTGTAAATCACGCCACCACTTCGATGGTGTATTCTGCCCAAAGGCTGAACGCGTCATCTCGGGCATGGCGATATGAGTTTGCGGCGCGTTGAAATCGGCGGGACGGAAAATCAGGTTGGTCTGATCGTAAGCGGATAGCAACCTCTGAGTCTGCCGATCTGACTTAAACCGGCCGAATATCTTCTCTCGCTTCCGGGTCGGCCTGTGTGATCCGTCGATGGTGTTGTCCAATCCCTCGTGGGCGCGGTGGTCAGCCTCCGGTGCCAATGTTTTGATCGGCTTGACACAGCTGCACAGCTTGTCGGTGATCATGGCCCTCGGCTCGCCGAACTGATTGATCAACATTTGGAGAAACCGCTTGGATGCTTTCGTGTTTCGTCGCGTTTGCACGAGAATGTCGAGGACGAACGCGCCGGCCGCAATATGCGCAATTTGGACCAAAGCGAGTGACCTAGAACCGGACTGCTTCCCAGCTTACAAACACACCGCGTTCGGCCACCAGGTCTTCGATGTCGGCCGTGCTCATTGCGACGCGATGGTAAGACCAAACAACGTATGCGATGATTGCGCGAGGGAACTGGAAACCCCTCAGGCGCAGGACGCTGGTTGGGGTTTCACGACGTTGAAATAGCCGGATCATGCTAGCTGAACAACTTGGCAATGCCTGTATCTTCTAGGCCAGCAGCAACTACACTAAATTGGTCAAAACCAGAGGCCTGAGAATACAACCGTCAGCCCGGCCGCACAGAGCGCGATCGTCGGTATGGGTCGGTGCGCTCCGATCAGACCGGACGAGAGTAACGTCAGCCCCAAGGCCACGCGCACCGCCGCTAAGAAAGCGGCCAGTGGAGCGTCCGAGAGCCGCAGCATGTCTGGATTGGCGACCATGCCCAACGGAATGATATAAAGCCCAATGCCAAGTGCCATTGCTGTCAGCGCGACCTTCAACCAGTTCTCGCCGGGTATAGGTGTTGATGCCCATCCAGACCGCGACGAAATACAGCAGCGCCGGCAGGGCTGCGGCGGGCATAATGCCGGTGTAGGGCACGCCGGTAAGCTCGACCATGACAAAGGCTCCGGCACCTATCAGGGGTGGCATGATCTGCCCGCCGGAGGAGGTTACGGCCTCGACCGCGGCGGCAAGGCGCGGGATAGCCAAGCTTCGTCATCGCGGGCAGGGTGATGGCACCGGTGGAGGCGACATTCGCCGAGGCAGAGCCTGAGATGGAGCCGAACAGGGCGGACGACAACACCGAAACCTTGGCGGCACCGCCCTTCAGCCGACCCGCTGCTGCTGCCGCACGTTCATAAAACTCTGACCCGCTTCACCAACGTTCAGGACCGCGCCAAAGATTACAAAGATCGCCACGACCGACACCGAAACCCCGGTCAGCGTGCCCCAGATGCCGCCCTCGGCAATGGTCAGCGTCCCGAAAAAACTTTCAACCGGCGTGCCGGAATGTCCGAACTCACCCGGAATATACTGTCCAAACAACCCGTAGAGCAGGGCGAGTGCCGCCACCAGCGTCAGCGGCCAGCCGGTCACGCGCCGGGCCGTTTCGAGCACCACCAAGAGCAGCGTCACCGCGACCGCGCGCTGAAAGTCGCTTTCAATGAAGCCATATTGGTCCCCGAGCACATCGCTGTTGAATGCTACCCAAAGTGCAGCGGCAACGCCGAGCGCCGCAGGGATACTGCCCGTGATCCGCCGCAGGGTCGTGTCCGCATCAAAGACTAGGACAAAGGACAGGGCGGCATAGCTATGGCGGGCATTTCGGACGCTGTCGCCGAAGCTGCGATTAGACTGGCAGGGGTTTCAATGATACCCTTGTCAGTATCACGGGGATAACCGGAGCATTACTTTCATAAAAGATTAGCCGCAGAAATGCGTCGGAAAATCGGCCATCAAAGCCGGCCTTTACGATACACATGTCTTACATCGCATGGGCTTCAAATTCTTTCCACAGCAATGCCGCTACCGCGCGGACGATTGGCTTGGACTGGCGAAACGCATAGATGGTGACGTCGAACGCAAGATGCGTGTGTGGCAAGTCTATCTCGCACAGCCGCCCTTGTTTCAACTCTTCCGCAACCATGTGCTCTGGCAGGCGGCCCCAACCGAGGCCTGCGATCAAAAGGTGCTTTTTTGTCTGAAGGTCGCTGACGTACCAACGGCGCTGGCCTTTCTGGACGCCGATTTCGCGGTCGAACAGTCCTCCGGCTTGCCCGCTGTCGCTTGCGATGACCTGATGGAAGCGCCGCAAGTCTGCGAGGCGCTTGGGATTGTCCATCTCGGCCCAAAGGGAGGGTGACGTAACGTTGCGCAGCGTCGATGTACCGAGTGGGATATAGTCGAAACCCTCTTCCTCGAGCATGACCGAGGACATTGGTGAAACCGCGATTGCCGCGGTTCCTGTTTTTACGGCCTCGATGGCACCGGACAGTACCTCGGGGCGCAAGACCACGCGGGTCTCGGGAAAACCTGTTTGCAGTTTGCATAAGACGGGGGTCAGTGCGTTGAGGTCAGCGATGGCATCCACCGCGATCGTGATCGTCTCTTCCTGCCCTTTTTCGAAATGATGGATCAGTTGACCCAGATCCTCTGCCTCCGTCAAAACGCGCAAGGATTGAAGATAGACCCGTTTGCCGACGGGTGTGAGTTCAAGCCGATACCCCGACCGGTCAAACAATTCGGTCCCAGTCTGGAATTCCAGAGCCTTCAATGCCTGGCTGATCGCAGGCTGTGTCCGGTTGAGGCGCTCGGCAGCCGTTTTGACCGAGCCCGTTTCAACAACAGCACGCAAAACATTCAGTTGATCGAGCTTCATCAGGCACCAGAAGTTAAGACTAGATTATATAGATGCGAAATAAGTATAAATATCAATCAAGTTTCGTTTCTCTTATCGTCGGATCAACAACCGGAGCAACTCAATGAAACAAGTTTCTTTTCAAGAGCCAGCGCAGCCCGATCAGGTCGGTACATTTACCATCGGACGTGCCCTTCCGAACCGGGCTGTGAATGCGGTCGGCCCTTTCCTGCTTCTTGATCATCTTCCCAAGCGCGAAATTTCTGCCGGTGAGTTACCTGAGCCGGACGGCAGCTTTGCCCATCCCCATGCGGGTATCGTGACCTTCACCTATGTCATGGAAGGTGCCATGACCCATTTTGACAGCCTGGGAAACAACAGCTCCGTCACGGCGGGAGGCGTGCAATGGATGAACGCGGGCAATGGCATTGTCCACGACGAAATGCTCGCGACGCCCTTGCGCCGGGATGGCGGGGTGCTGCATTCCTTTCAATTCTGGATCAACCTGCCCGCGGCAAACAAGCGCGAGCCTGCGCAATACATGCCCGTCTCATCCCCGGACCTGCCCGTGGCAATGCTCGCGGGTGGGCGCGGGGAGGTCAAAGTTCTGCTTGGCCAGTATGATGGACAATCCTCGCCCATCCCCACCTATGCGGGCGAATTCATCTGGCACGTCAGGATCGAGCCGCTTGCGACGGTCGACATCGCCTTGCACGCCGGTCTGCCAGTCGCGGGATTCCTGCCGACGCATGGGGCCGTGGTCGGTGATGCCAAGATCGACGCTCATACCATCATCGGATTGGACGCCCCGGATGGGACGTTGGAGATCACCAACCCGGCTGTTGAACCGCTCGATCTGCTGCTGTTTGGCGGTGAAGCGATCACCGACCCCATCGCCATGCGCGGCCCGTTTGTCATGAACAGCGACAGCGAGCTGGCGCAAGCGTTCCGCGCGTATCGCGCCGGGAAATTCGGACAGATCACCTATCCCGCCGATCACGCTGCCTACAAATCATAGAATAACGCCGTAAGGCTCCCCAAAAGGTTAGAAATCATGTCACAGAAAATTGCCATTGTTGGCGGCGGTTACATAGGCGCCGAACTCGTGAAGTCTCTCGACGACACCGCGGAAGTCACATTGATCGAGCCGCGCAGTCACTTCGTTCACGCGCCGGCCATGATCCGCGCGGTTGTTGATCCTTCGTTGCTGGATCGCGCTCTCATCCCCTATGATCGGCTGCTCACGAACGGCAGGGTCATCGCGTCCAAGGCGACGGCTATCGACGCGGAGGGTGTCACGTTGGAGGACGGCACGCGGGTAGAGGCGGATCAAATCGTTGTTGCCACCGGGTCCAGCAATGCGATGCCCTTCAAGCCTCAAGGTGCCGATATTGCGGGCCTACGGGGCGACAACCAGCGCATTCACCAGCAACTCAAAGCGGCGCGGCGCATCGGCATTGTCGGGGCTGGTGCCGTTGGCACCGAGCTTGCGGGCGAAATCTCCTATGCCATGCCGGACAAGAAGGTGACGTTGATCTCAGGCGACGAGGCGTTGTTCGGGGCGATGCCGTCAAAGCTGGGCACCTCTTTGGCTACGAAACTGCGCAAGGCTGGCGTCACACTCATTCTTGGCCAGATGGCAGAGAACCTGACAAGCTTGACCGAGCCGTACGTGGGCACCCTGCAACTTGCCGATGGGTCACAGCACGACTTCGACCTGATCTTTCCGGTTATCGGATCGCGCGCGAATTCCGAGGTGCTTGAAACGCTTGCCGGTGTTCAGAAAACGACGGCAAACCGGATTAAGGTCGACCCATGGATGCGCCCATCCTCACTGCCGAACGTGTTTGCGGCGGGCGATGTTGCGGATGTCGGCGACGCCATGACAATCGTGGCCACAAGCCGCCAGCTGCCTTGGCTCAAGGCGACGCTGTCCGGATTGGCAGAGGGCAAGGCGATCGAAGACATGAAGCCCTATAAGCCATGGGGCAGCAAAGCGCCGATCCTCGTGCCGCTTGGTCCCAAACAGGGAAATTCCTTCTTTGTTTTCTTCACCGCAGGAGACTTCCTGACCCGCAAGATGAAGGGGGCGGACCTGTTTCTCAAGAAATACGCAAAGTTGCTGAACCGGCCTGAAAGCTGATCAGAACGCGGCTGAACCCAATTTCCAAAAGGAAAGACCATGGAAATCTCCCGAAGATCCCTTTTGTCGTCGACCTTGAGTTTGTCGCGACCGTTGAATCCTGGCGTGCCGGATCCGGTGCGATGTATTTCGACGAGGCGCTGACGGTGTTTAACGCGCATGTCGTGCCCGCACCACGCGCAGTTGTGAACGGCACCATTCAGGTCGCGGGCGAAACCATCGCTATCGAGGATGGTCACGGCTATCACGACCACAATTGGGGCAATGCCGGTATCGAAGGTGTTCTCAAGGCGTGGCACTGGGGCCGTGCGGAATGCGACGATTTCACGCTGAACTTCTCCTATATCTTTCACGACGCGGATTACGGCAACAAGGTCGTCTGCAAGTTCATGTTGGCAAAGGATAGTGAGATTTTGCTCAGCACGGGTGAATTCGAGGACAGTTTCGTTGGTGAAATCCATGTCGGCCCGCAGTCCGGCAACGGCTGGCCTGACGGCTTCCTGATCGAAGCGCCTTACAATGGCGACATGATCCGTATCGAGATTTCAGGCAATCACCTGTTGAGCGACGCGCTCAATTCCGACCAACAACCGGACGACGAAACTGCACGGCCAGGCTATATTCGTCTTGGTGGCGACATAAGGGTGACGGTGCCGCTAGCGGGTGGAACCGAGGTTGCAACCGGCAACATCATCCACGAAATGTCCTTTTCGGAAAGTATACCTAAAGCGGAAGCAAACTGGCTTTTGTAGGTCAAAGCGCCCCCTTGCGAGCATTCGCCGCAAGGGGGCGGCACCCAATGACTGGATATTAACTCTTTAAGAAAAACATTTTGGCGCGATCTGTCGAACGGCTGGTTTAGCGATACTACATGGCAGCACTGCGCCAGCAGCAGCTTTGGGCCGTTCAACAAATCCGACACAAAGGCGCATTCCAGACGTTCGCTGCGTATTTAGCCGAGGTCGGCTATGCGTAAAGAACTGACCTCCCAGAACGTTGGCTGGTGTGGGATACATTTACATTAGCGGGCCAGATTGGGCGTTTGTGAACGGCGCAAGGAAGGCTAGATCACTCGAGCCCAGTTGCGCGCAGGTCTAGGGGAATACCTTTCTCGGCATCGAGAAAACCAAACTCCGCAATTTGGCGCGCGTCTCTATTCTGCATGAGAAATCGCACTGTCGCACGGTGATTTCGCACTTCGTGCATCACGGCGTCGTACTTCAGTACGAGAGAATTTGGTTCAATCTCAACACTTGCCGCGCGCCACTGAGTAACGATTTGTATGTTGATTGTCACCGAGAACTGACCCGGCAACTGTAGAAATTGTCATTGAGAATTGACCCATGTGCAACCTTTCCCCTGCTTGAATCAGCTGGGAGCTATTGGAGTGTTAGACATGGGATTTCTGAGGATTATTCGGAAATGGGCTCTGCGAGACAAGATGC
>Ga0208031_1000054_pt1 | contig 60304 bp, 61 predicted proteins | sample MalvirAntarct_38_FD_184252 | JGI IMG/M metagenome (GOLD analysis project Ga0208031, IMG submission 184252) | Marine viral communities from the Global Malaspina Expedition - Malaspina viral metaG Antarct_38 (SPAdes) (version 2) | ecosystem: Environmental > Aquatic > Marine > Oceanic | place...
CCTTCTTTGGCGTACCCTTACGGTTTGTTTTTTTCTTTTCTAATGTCTCCGCTGTAGACGAACTAACTTGTAACGGTTCAGGGGGTAAGTTTAATGCACGTTGCTGTTGTCCTTTTCCTCGTACAGGATCGCTAGTGCTTCGTTCAGCATCTGCCACTCCTCTTCCGCTAGGTGGCGTAGACACTTCGGTATCTGGCTGTGTGGTAACAGCGGTAGGTGCGGCTCCCACAGGTGATCTAGGAGTTGAAACGCTAGCTCCACTTGTTGTTGACTGAGATGTTGTAGTTGCTGCATTGGTTTCTCCTTTATCAGGTGCAGCACGTTTGCGTGACTTAGGTTGGAATAAGTCAAGTTGTGCTTCTGGTGTACCTTCAAGGTTTCTAGCTATGTTTAACCGAGTTTTTTCAGGCATTTTTACGTCATTAACAAACTTAACAAACTCATTACGAATCGCAGGATCGTTGAGGTCTTTACCTTCTGTACGCTTACGAATCGCTGCCAAAGGCGCGATGCCAAGCCCGTCCATAAATTCTTTTGTTACTATATTTGGAGCAGTAGGCGTTTCTTCTATGCGGGGTGTCTTACTACGACCCATATTGGGAAACGATAGCTGTGACGGTGCGGCAGGTTTTGCTGCGGCCTTACGCTCTGGAATACGTGCTTCTATATCGTCAAGCTGCGTAGCTTCTGGTGTAGTTTCTATTATAGTTGGTGCTGGCTTTACTTCTTCTTGTGGACGCATACCTGCAAACACATCAGCAGCCCTACGAATACGGTCAACTTCTCGTTCTGTAGGTTTAGCGCGTTCACCACTAGCAATGTTCCGTTGCTCTAATTCTTTAGTAAATTTACGCTCAAGGTTAACGTAACTACCTGTAGTTGGTTCGCCAATAACTGCCTCAAGAGCAGCTTCGCGGTCTATAGTACGGTCAGCACTTGCTGCGTCTTTTTGTGCGGCTGTATTAGTTTCTTGCTCAGATTCTCCATATATAGCCGCTAATTCATCTTCAGCTATTTTATCCGCCCGAAACATTCCTTCTAGTTCAGCAATCTCAGCGTCTTCAAGTTCCATCTTATCCAGACGGTCAAGCATGTCTTCTTGCACGGGGGCAACTTGTGTAGGTGCTACTACAGGGTCTGTAATGCTTTCTCGCTGCGGTACTCGTTCTGCGCCCTGTGATTCTAACTGTTCACGTAACGCCACTTCTGGGCGGGCTTCTCTCGCTTCTTGTAGCTCACGTGTAAACAGATCAGGTTGCGCAGCTTCAGCAGTGGCTTGCTCGAAGGCAGCTTCATCATCACGGTCAGCCGCTTCTAGTGCTTGGGTTTCTAACGCAGACGCTTCAGTCTCACGTGCTAACGTCTCAGCTACTACAGGATCAACTGTACTATCTTCTTCTGGTGGTATTTCGCTCGTAGGATCGGTCGCGGATTGCTTTCCCGCACGTCCCTTAACAAAAAAGTCTACTACGCCCTGTAAAATAACACCTGCACCACCACCTGCAACAGCTTCGTCAATTATGCCTGCATCAAGTAATTCTTTTTCAGGGTTGTAGCCCCGTTCATTCATGTTCTGTAAAAATGCGGCTGCGGCTTCCTGTGCAGCTTCTACACCACCTGTACTTAATGCACTACGTATTTTACTACCACCTTCTTCGACAGTTTTACCGCCGATTTTTTCCATTAACCTAGTAGCACCCGGAATTTTTAGTATTTTACCAAGAGGTATAATTTCAAGTGTGCCGATTGCAGCACCACGAAGAGTAGCTTGATCCCGTTCTTTTTTAGTAGCACCTGCCGCACGTGCACGTTCACTGGCTTCACCAGCCCCTGCGCCAACACCTACTGCACCAGCAGTAGTTAAACCTGCAATACCTGCACCTACTGCACCAACGCCAAGAGCAGCGGCACCATAAGTAGCAGCGGCAGCGGCACCTAATGTGCTGACAACAGAACCTAAACCAGAAGATATTTGATAGGTTAAGGCATCTTGATCCCCACCTTCTGGACGTAGGTAATCGGCTGCGGATTGTATTTTATCACGAGCAGAAAGTTCACTGTCTTCTTCAAGAAGTGCAGCGCCACCTAATGCCGCCATCTCTCCAGTATTAACAACACCCGCGCCAAAGCCTGACATGATGTTCTCAATAAACCCTGATTCTTCTGAACTAGAACGACGTATCTCCGCTAGTAAATCCGCTTGCCCAGCAAAAGTGTTTTTACTAGGCATTGCACGGCGAAGTTCCGCTGCTAATATTTTAGCGTCTTCAGTATTACCCGCTTTATCTGCATTTATTAGAGCTTGTTCAAGTTGTGCTAAATTTGCCATAAGTACCTACTATTGATTACGGTTTAAAGCGGCTTGACCTGCCTCAGTTAGCGTAAAATCTGATGAAGTGGGTGAAGTAGGCATTTTGCCACTACCGCCATTAAAAATTTTCATAAATTGACTTTGGGTGGCTAATATCCCTCCCTTCTCCAATAATTCTGTTGTTTGTAGAAGCGAAAGATTGTAAGCCCGTTCAACTATATCTGCGATATTACTTGGTGGCTTATCACTAGCTGCTAAATTTTTTGCAGCTATAAGTGCTGGGTTTTCTGCTAACTCGCTTTGATATAGCTCTGTCGTAAACTGCGCTAGTTTTTGTAACTCCTGCCCCGCGTGTTGACGTTTTTCTCCAGCAGCAATATCCATACGTAGCGCATTGGTCATTTGAATCTCGAATTGTTTTAACTTATTTCCTATGTTATTTTGGTTAGTATCCAGTTCATTTTTTGCGGCCTGTAGTGCTAGTTGAACTTGGTCTCCACTCGTACTAGCCAATATACTTCCTATAGAACGTTGATTAGCCATAGCTTGATCATAAGCTCCTTTACCAGACTCCAATGCTGAACCAGCAATTTTTAAGTCCATGTCCATTGCACTTTGTTCAATACCTAAACGGCTCAATAATCGGTCGCGGGACGATTTTTCTTGTGCGGAACGTTCATCTGCCATACCTTGAGAGCCACCAGCCATAGTCTGACCAAAGCTGCCACCACCTGCGGTACCACGTAAAAATGCTGAAATCTCTTGGTCTCGTAACTTGTCAGGGTCTTGTTGACTAACGTCCATAGCCTTGAGTTGTTCAAGGTAATTATTCATTGTATCAGCTTTTTTACCCCGTCCAAGGAATGAAGAGGCTTCGTCTCGTTTTTTTATCATTGCAGCGTCAGGGTCTTGTGGGCCAAGTCCTGCTTGAGTTAGTATGTTTTGACCTGTTTGGTTAGCGTTTATACCTGTCATATCTATAGGTACATTAGTCAGTGTATCTATAGACCCAAGACCAAAATTTTGTGGCGCAGCTTCTTCTTCAACTACTGGCGCAGCTTCTTCTTCAACTACTGGCGCAACCACTTCTTTTTCTTCTTCTTCGACTTCATTTTGGGGGTAGATGAACGATTGTTCAGCTTTAGGTTTTGCTAACTTACGCGCTTCTGACATGAAGTTTTCTACCTTGTCCCGATTGTCTTGTCCACTTGCGGTACGTTCGAGAATAGTTCTAATTTCTTCATCTGTCATTTTCATACGGTTGCTTGGTGAAATATTACCTTGACCGCCCGTACTACGATACTTATCAATATCGGCTTGCGTTATAGGCCCTCCTGCTGCAAATGCAACTATGCCACCTTCTGCCATACGCATTGGGGCTTGCCCCTGTTGCCGTTGTGCTAATGCACCCAACCCAGACTGTACTTGCTGCATCTGTTGAGGACTTGGTGCGCCTTTTTTAGCAACATTCTGCATGTTTTTTTGCTGTCTATTCTGCGCATTTTGCATGATCCCTGCCGTTTGTTTGGTAAGGTCTTGCTTAGTCATCTCAAGTAACTGACGTTCTTTTTGCTGTTTGATAGTCTGAGGATCTTGTTGCATTTCTAACTGTATTTTACGCATAGCATCATCTTTCTCAGACTTCAGACGCTGTAGTGCTAATAAGTCAAGCAGCTCTTTGTTATTTGCATAGCGTTGTTGCAATGCTTGAGGATTACCTCTGTACGCATCTACACGTTGCGCAATATCTTGATCAATTGCCATTATATTCTCCTATTAATAGCCGATTTTATCACCAGAATTTGGCACTATGGGATCTTGCTTTTTCTGTTCTTGAGGTAAGAACACTTTATCAAGTAGATCATATACTCCACCAGAACCTGCTAAAAAATCCGACAACGCACTAGGTTGTGCATAATTATATGATTGCGCGGCAATAGGTAATCCTTGTAACAACGACTGCTGATACTGCACTTGTTTGTATGGGAAATCTCTTTCTTCTTCAAACTGAAGTCGATCTGCTGTAATACCTTCTTGTTCAATATTACGTTGAAGCTGCCCTGCTTGTATTTGATTAGCCAATCCTTGCAAGCCAAATTGATTTGCAAAGTTTTGTGACTGTTGTCCTTGCTGTTGTTCTGTGTTGAACTGTCCTTGTGCTTGTTGATACGCTTGATTGTATCCTTGACCCGTAACATTTGCCATATTTGCTAACATTGCACGACTAAGTTCTGTATCAGCTAATGCCTGCCTAGACCCACCATAAGCACCAGCTTGAGTAAGACGGCCTGCTTGGTTGACACGTGACATCTCAGTTTGTCTACGTAGTTCATCAAGTTGTGGCTGTAAAGCTGCATTAACATACGGATTCATGTACTGTTGTGCAGTACCTTCTTGCGTAAAAGACTGTGGTTGGTAGTTACCCATTTGTTCTGTTGGGACTGTTAACCCTGCAATACCTTGAAACGCTTGATTCTGTAAATCTGATTGACTCGCAGTAAGAGGCCCTGAATACCCTTGATAGTTTTCATTGGAAAGTGCAGCACCTTTGCCAAGCATAGACGTTACGTATGGCCCTGCCCAATTGGATAAGGAGGATTCCCTACCTGTTTCTTGTCCTACAATAGATTCAGCCATTTCTCACCTCACATTGGTAATACGATTTTAGGGTCAATCTCTTTACCCTGTTTTTTGTTGCCTGTACGTTCTTTTCGTACACGACCCATCATTTGTTCTAAAACTTTTGCACCCGCCTCGGAGTTTCCATTACCAAGGTGACTAACAACATCCGCAGGAATAACAAACTCACCATCACTTAGACGTGCTTCTTGTTGCCCATCAATCCGTGCAGGTACTTCATCTGACATTCCATCAGTGTTACCGTTTAAATACTTACCTTTTTCTAATCCTGCAAGTCCACCTTCTGCCATTTGTACTGGTTTTGGACGTTGTTGCCGGGCTGGATTACGTATGTTAGTTTCTGATAACTCAGCAGCCTGTGTCGCCATACGTGAATTTGCACCGGCTATATCTTCATCTCCAGCTACGTATTGCGTATCAGTAAAGTATCTACGTCCAGAACTACCGGGGCGTCTGTTAGGATCATACATCATCTGCTGCATTTCTCTACCTCCATCTTGAGGGCCATAGAGCGCTTCTAATCCTGTAGGTCGAGCTGTATCCATTGGGCGAATAGAACCATCAGGCATTTTTTCACCACGCATTTGAGGTACTTGCATCCGTTGCGCACGTAAAGCAGGAATACCACCTTGGTATCCTGTCGGTTGAGTTTGCGGTTGTCCCATATCAGACTGACTACCTAAATAACCAAGTCCCATAGAACCAAGACGTACAATGCCCTCTGGACTTGTAAAATAGTCTGCTGCATTACTACCTGCTTGTTTTGCGCCTACACTAAAATCGTCTACTAAGTCACCAAACCATCCCATTACGAACCTCCAATTATATTTAACAACTTATCAGTTGTATCCTGTACTTGTCCACCCTTTGCATACGGAGTAGAAAACATCCCTTCTTGCTGAGGATTAGCAAATATACTACTAAAGTCATAAAGATAACGTAAATTTAACGGATCAGGCTGTCTTGCAGTAACTTGTTGCCCCATAGCATCAGGAGCTTGTAATGCTTGTTGTAAGAATTGACGACTCCCAGCACGTAGTGCTTCATCTTCTATATTGGTAACAATGTTTTGTTCCATTTCAGTAATAGCATCCATTGTCGTATTTAAATTTTCATCTATTTTAGTATTTAAATTTGTTTCGGTATTACTTATTGTATCGTATGTACCTGTTGGAGCGTAAATAGAAGTGTCTGCAACTTGATCGTAAACTTGATCCCCCGCAAATAGTTGTTCTAAAAGTATTTGGTCGTCTGTAGTTATTTGTCCATCACCAGTAACATCATATTGAGCAAGCTGGTTTTCTTCTATAACTTGAGTACCTGCAATAAGATCAATAACAAAATCAATATCAGTCTGGGTTACTTCTGTTGCAGGTTTACCTACAAGGTCTGCTACAGCGCCAATGTCTTCAGTAAGATTTGTCTCAACATCACCTATTGTTTCTTCTACTCTTGCAACATCACCTATTGTTTCTGTTAGGTTAGTCTCAACATCACCTATTGTTCCTTCTACTCTTGCGACATCATCAATTACTGTATTAATTTCTTCGCGTAGACGATCTTCGGTCATGCCAATTTCGTCTAGTAACTCATCTTTTGTAATGCCTAGCTCGGTAGCTATACTATCAATAGCAGTTTCTAATGCTTCATCTCGTGTAGCACCTGCTTCAAATTCTGCGTATATGCCTGTAGCTTCCTTTGATTCGTCTACATCTGTACTAGGATCATTTGCAATTGCAGGAGAACCTAAAATACTTTTAATAACATTATACGTGGCTGTAGGCGCATACTCGTTTAATTCGGCTAATCTACTAGCTTCAAATCCTGCACTATCTTCTTCACTTTCAGGATCATATTGCCCAACAAACCGATCAACATCTTCTTGTGTTACATCTACAAGACCTAGTTCTTCGTAGGCTGCACGAATTTCACCTGCATCAAAGAACCGTGGGTCAACATACTCATCAATAGCAGTCTTCTGTGTAGTTTGATAGGAGTCGTCGTTTAATTGTCCAGTAAAGTCTGCAACTTCTTCATCTGTTGGATTATACCCAATTTCGCTGAGAAATTCTTTAGACTCATCAGAAGTCATTTGCCGTGGGTCTACATACTCTCCAATAGCACTTGTTTGTACTTCTTCTGTTTTTGATGCAACAAACTGCGCAACTTCTTCTGTAGTAGCCGTATAGTTTGTATCTTCAAAAAATTGTGTAGCTTCATCTACTGTAGTGGCAAGAGGGTCATATTCAGTTCGTGCGGTATCTAAAGTAGTATCAGCAAAGTTCTCTGCTTCTCCTTGACTTACATATGCAGCGGCTAAAGTATCTGTTAACGTCAACCCCTCTTCATCTGCTATAGTTTGTAGCTCATCCCGTGTAACCTGTCGTGGGTCTACGTATTTACTAATTAAATCAGATTGCGTAGTTTCTTCTACTTGTGCAACAAATTGCACTACTTGTTCATCTGTTGGGGTGTATCCAAGATCATCAAAAAACTGACGTGCTTCTGCATCTGATACCATACGTGGGTCTACGTATGTGTCTAAATTTGTTTCTGTAGTTAAAGTAAATTCTGCGTCACCTTGCCCTACAAAGTTAGAAATTTCTTCCTCTGTAGGTTCATAGCCTTGGTCTGTGAATAATTCCCTAGCTTCTGCTTCAGTAACCTGTCGTGGGTCTACGTATGCACCTATTGCATCTTCTTGTGTAGATTCATCAATAGTCCCTATATAGGCTTCAATTTCTGTATTAGTAGGTGCATATCCTTGAGCAGCAAACATCGCCTCAACTTCACCTTCACTGGTGTATCCTGACCCAAACTCTAATTCAAATTGTTCAAGTATGACCGATTCATGTCCTGTAGGGCCTTGTCCTACATACTCTTCTGCTTGATCTTCAGTTAGTGTTACGCCTTGATCTGCTGCTACATCAATAATTTCTTGCGCGTCTACGTAACGATTGTCAATGTGATTAACAATGGTGTCATTAACATCGCTTTCGTTACCTTGTAATACAAACGAATCAATATCTGCTTGTGTCGCATTATAATCAGAATTAGCTTGAGTAAATAATTCAATAGATTCGGCTTGGTTAACGTAGTTTTCTGGCTCCACTTGACTAAGAATGTTAGTACGTTGTATTGGATCAGTAACATTGAGGTCATCCAATACAGCATTTGCTGCGTCTACATCACCACTTTTAATAGCACTGCGAACATCAGGATTTATAGCGGATACAAAGTTAGAAACAATATTTCCAGTCTGACTAACACCATAAGCACTACCACCTACAGGGCCACCAACAAGGAAACCAAAAAAAGCTGCTCCAGCAACTTCACTAGCAACATCAATAGTAGGGTCTATACTGTGTAAAGTACCTTCACGATAGGCAGTAGCTAAACCTTCTTCAAGAGCTTCAGTTAAGCCTTCTTTTATTGTGATAGTAACGCCATTTGTAACTCTACTAGCAAGTTCATCTATACCTTTTGCAACAAAACCAGTAGCTACACCTTTATCCCCAAGAATAGCTTTTTCTAAAGACATACCACCAATACCCATTGTAACAGCGGTCAATGTTGCAGCAACTGTACCCGTTTGTACTGCAAGAGTCATTGCGTATGATTCGGCTTCTTCTTGTGTAAATAACTGCCCTGTCTCTGGATTTGTTGAGTTTAAAGCTACTGTTAATCCACGGTCATAGGCTTCAGAGGCTGAACCACCATAGCTTTCTGCAATATCTGTAGCTGCTGCCGCAGTAAGACCACTACCTGCTGCCATACGTGTAGATAGCGTACGTCCTACAGCCATTGCTGCGCCTTTAGCACCGAGTGTAACAAAACCACCAATAGCAAGAGGTACAAGTTCTTGTAGTGCTTCAACAGCAATGTACTCAGATATAAACGCACTAGGGTGTGTAGCTGCGGCACCAGCAATCATAGATACTTTATCAAATGCTCTTGCGTACCATGCAGCATCTTCTGGCAAATCCGACTCAGCGTTCATCATTGCGTTAAGTTTGCCTAGCTCTTCTTTGTACTCCTCAGTGTTGTTAGCTGTACCAACATCTTGCAGTTGCTGTGCAAATTTACCTAATGCTGTGCCATCTGGTGCAATACCAACCAAGGTAGACATGCCATTAAAGGCATCTAGGATACCGCCACTAGCCTTCATAACATTGGCTACAAAGTTAGTTGTAGTGGTGTAGTTACCTTCGTCTAAGGAATCAAACATGGTTTGAGCCATATCTATAAGGTTGTCAGTCCATCCTAAGCCTTCTTGTACTTCTTCCCATGACGTACCTTCTTTAACAGCAGTAAAAGCTATTTCTGTTTGTTGCTCCTCAGTCACTAAAGAATAAGCAATTGCAGAGATGGTAACACCTCTGATACTAAGCGTGTCATCCTCAGTGTACCCATAACCTAATTCAGGACTCCAACGTTTAAGTTTTTCTGAGATTACAAACTTTTTACCTTCATCGGTGTATGTAAGTTCCGCTTTACCTGACACAACATCAGAAGCGGTAACACCATCTCCTAGGGGAATTTTACTATTCTCTCCACTGTTAGCATCGGGATCAATGTCTATTGTTGAAACCCATTGACTAAATAAAGCCTCTTGTTCTTCAGGGTTGTTTAAAAGTTCTTTAAGAGCTTGTGGGGAATCATACCCTGAATCAGAAATAATCTTTTTTAGAGCGTTTATATTAGACGCACTGAGGTTTTGAGACAGAGAGTTTTCATCGCTAACAAATCCACCCAATATCAACGAAGATATAGCCGAATCTTCATTTTGTTTTTTTGCAGCATTATATTGGTCTTGGTTTGTGTAGACATTGCTGTGCTGCCCTTCAGATAAGAAGTGCGTGTAAGGGTCTACATCACCTGTTAAGTTGTTAAGCTCTCTATACTCATCGGCATTAAAACCCGGATCCATTGCGCTAACAAAATATTCTTGGGTTTGTTCAAATATAGGTACTAATTCACCGTCTAATCTATCAGAACTGCGCTGTAATTTAAGTTGGGCTTCAGTTAAAGCTGGCTGCAATTCATTAAGCAATTTAGAATCAGCTTCAATTAGGGGGACTAACCGAGCAATATCATCGTTATATCCTAAACCAACGAGTCGGTTATATTCTGTAAGTGCGTTATTATAATCAGTTTCTGTAGTCCCATCTCTGTTTAATATGTCCCACTGAGTTTTTAAAGCAGTGTATTTTTCTTCGTACTCATCATAATTTTTAGTTATACGGGGGCCAACAACATCAATTTGATCTGCAATCCCATTAACTTCTTGGTAATCCCCAGATATTTTATCTAATGTGTCACCAATAAGGTCTCCTACACCAGAGTCTTTAATTTTATCGTGTAGTTCTTCAATCCCATAAGCAGATAAAACACCCATGAGTTGTCCAGCGGCTTCTTCTCCAGTACCTCCAGACAGTGCTACAGCGGCAGTACGTTGGAACGCAGCGGCAATGTATCCTATTTCACGGTCGCCAACATCGGGATTAGTAACAATATAATCTCGCACAAGTTGGGTCGTTACTAACCCCCGCGATAGCGCGTTAGCCATTAGTGCAGGTGTAATTTCTTGTCCAGTAATTTCAGCGGATAGTGCTGCACCGATCATGTTTTTAACAACATTCGGTATGGCTTTAGTAGTTGTTTGACCTGTTTCAGGGTTAGTGGCTTCTATCTCCCAACCCAGTTGTTGTCCAATTTTACCTAAACCTGCGGATACTCCAGCGGTAACTCCTCCTCTTGCAAACGCTTCAAAAGGGTCTTCACCATAAATAATAGCTTGTGTAGCGGCAACAGTACCCTGCGTAATTGCTTGTACCGCTACTTCTTTAACTCCTTCACCAAGAGCTTCACCAACAACTCCATCAATAAAGGGAGAAACGTTTTGGGTAACTTCACTACCGACTGATTGTGATACATAGGATATAGCAACAGTTTTAAGCACATCACCAAGGTCTCCCCCGTTAGCAGCTACGGAAGCACCGTCAATTAACGGTATAGCCCATGCGTTTCCTGTCGCTATAGCAACAGCTTTACCTAGAGTCTCTACTGGATTATCTAGTAAGGCTTCTACAGTATCACCAACAAAACCAATGACAGGTTCTACAATGTCATCAAAAACAAAATCAACAACATCCTCGACTGAGCCAGCAACCCAGTCTATTACATCGTCTACTATATCAACTATAGGATCAATGATAATTGCCAATTTACAATCCTCGCGCTAATGGTTTTTTACCTAACCGTACAAACACTACATATCTACCATTATTTCTGTACTTTCCAATTGCCATTTCAGTATCCTGTTGGTCTGCACGACGCTTAAACAGTTTCATAGCATTTAGATACACAGGCCCAGTAAACTCTGTTGTATAGTGCGTGATGCCTTTTTCTTGTAGGTACGTAAAATACTTAAAGCCGTTAACAACAAAGTTACGGCCCGTATCTACATTAAATGCTCGTCCCGCCATCTTTTTCTTGTCTTTGCCTTTACCTAAATGGCCTACAAAAACAGTATTACCAATCTGCACAAGATCAGTTCTAGGTAACGTAAACTCCATCCCAACTGCTGCCAATATAACTTCTTTTGGATACTTTAAATCTGGCATATTATACGCTGCCATGGCAACAATCTCAGGCCCTGTAAGTAGTTTCTCTTTACTATCTACTAATGCCACTCCATACCTCCTGCTAACCTTACATCATTTTTGTGTGCTTTGGCTATAAATAATGCGCCCTTGGTAGGTTTACTCATGCTAGCTCCTCAACAAGTGTTTCAATCGAATCAAACTCGTCTTCTGGGTCTTTAGTTTTATGTTCTTTAATAAACTCATTTAAGAGTCTAATACTTCCATTAGACCAAGACTCACCAAGCGCTTTGTCTGCGGGTATGCCGTAAACTTCCCCAAGTAAAAAGAAAATAAAAGTTACATCTAAACTATCAAGATTAGTTGCATTTTCAGTTATTGGAGTATCTAAAGATTTAGCAGGTATAAAGTCATTAGTAACTACTTTTTGCGCTGCGCTAACAGCGTTAAACAATTTTAAAAAATCAAAGGTCATGGTTCGCTCCTATTAAAGGGTCTAACCAGTATAAACACTGCACTACATTAAGCAAGCACACGCTATGAGTTGCTAATAAACGATATAGAAACGGAAGCGGAAGCTACAGCAGGGCGAGGAGATGCAGCTGACGATCCGTCTAATTTAACATTAGTATTGTCAGTTGCCCAAAAAATCTCTACGTAATCAGTTGCAGAAAGAACCAAAGAACCATTCCAATTAGCAATATCTTTTGTACCATTTCCTGTAATGGTGTAATTATGTGCACTAAAAACTTCGTCAGTGCCATTTTTCTTAACCCATACTGATACGTTTTTAGACGCGGTGTTAGTAGACTCTAACTGTAAACTTGTTTTCAGGAGATATACGCCATCATTCGTTACAGTTAAACGTGAGTTACTAACTATACTAACACCGCTACTACTCCGCGTTTGGTTAAAAATAACTGCGTATCCTGTGTTAGCATTTGATGCAGTTTGATCAGCAGTGTGGTAAAAAATCCCATAAGGAAACGAAATAAACTTACCACCATTATCTTCAGCAAATACATTAGAAACCATAACTATAAGACGGCTAAAAAACAATCGTATAATACTACTGTTCTGATCCATAAATGGACGTTCATATGTATTTGGAGCTAATGGGAGTGCAGGAGGTTCTACACGTTGAAGTTCATTAGACATTAACGTCTCCCATCAGGACGCGTATCCACTCTAGGCGCTCCAAGTTGCCATTTAACTCCTAAATCAGTAGAGGCCATTTCTATAGACATCTGCCTTCCACGAACTCTAGTATTTACTTGCCCTGTAAATTGTTCAATAGGCACAACAGCAGTTCTTGTAACTGTTCCTGTTGCGTTCCCCCCTTCTGAGAGTGGACTGTTATACCCTGACCCTGAGTTTGCAAGAGGTAGTAACTTCATCGTAGCACTAGGAGAAGTAGCTGTAGACCCCTCAAAAGTAACATCAGGAATAATACGCCATACAAACGCAAACCTATCTCCATCATCAATATCAAATTGACCTGAAGTAATTGTTGCCGCTATTGGTGCAGGTACACTTGTTTGGTTGTCATCTGTACCCTGCTCATGATTAACAAGATTAAAACTATAAGTTGCCGCAAGTGGGAAATTACGTAATCCAGAATCAAGCCATGCTGTACGCCCTAAAGTGCCGTAATACCATGTCTGCTCTAAGTAATTAAACACAACATATTTATCTATAGTGTCATTACCTATAGAGCAATAAAACCACCAAACTTCATGGAATGCTTCGTTCGTACCTGCAAAAACTTGGTCATACTGCAAAGTATTAAAGTCTTCAAATACGTATCTACGTACGGTACAGGGTAGTGGTTGACTTCGACCGTCATACATATAAAACTTATCTTTGCCCATCCAAAAAGCAACACCGTTAGCAAATGCAACAGAGTTCATAGATGCTATAGATATGTTGTCACCAACTAACTGAGCACCCCATACAGCAGGCGCACCTTGATACTGTAATGAGTATAGTGAGGAGTTAGTCCAAATAAGAACTTCTTGACGTGCTTGTTTAGCCGCAATTATCTCAGTTCCTCGTGACAGTCTTAAAGATCCCGCTTGATTTGTAGATGCTGGTGTCCACTGCGCTATATTTTCTTGATCAGACCAGCGAATAAGCATTGGATCAACTGTAGCAGTGCCAACATCATTAGTACCAAAACAAAATACAAAACGATTTATATCAGATACTAAAATTAAGTTTTGAGAGATAGGTACATTAGATGCACCACTAATAGAAGACAAATAAACACCGCGAGTATTTACTCCGTTTGTTGCATCCCAATAAAAAATATCGCCCCCGCGAGGGCCGAATACTAAGTCTTCACCAAAATTAAACTGACTCCATAGACGTATTGCTTCAGTAGAAACACCACCTGTACCCCAAACACCTGCGCCCCATGTACCACCACCCCAACCAGAAAGTGGTATTTCGTAAGGTTCTCCAGTACGTATTTGATACGTGCCAACAACGGATGACCCACCATTACTTGTGTCCGCGCCACTAGCGGTGGCAGTAGCAATTATTGTATAAGTATTTGCATTAGGTACGGTTACAATTTGATATTCTGCGTTTAGTACACTGACTGATATATTACCGCCTAACGATGCAGCGCCACTAAACGTAACAAAATCATTCGTACGAGCACCATGGCCTGTATCAGTAACAGTAAGCGTTGCCTGACCGCTAGTAGCAGCAAACGTTACGTCTCCCGCACTAGTAGTAGAGCGTATAGGTGTAATGTCGTTATACCCACCGCCTTCTTCTAAATAGAATTTTAAGTGTGTACCAACACCAATAAGATTAATGCTGCCTAATGTTGACCAATTCCATAGAGACCGACAGACACCAAGAAACGAAGTTTCTGATATTTGTTGCCACCCACCTATTTTTTCAGGGAAGCCCTGTCTAAAGCGAACTTTATCACATTCATACCATCCAGCTTCATCGGCATAGCGTGTAACTTCTCGGTTAATACCGGGTTTAAATACTAACTTCTTTAGGGCCATAGTTCACCTACATAGTTTCGCCAAATACAGCAGGTAATGTAGTAACTTCTATAGCTACGTGCTGTTTTAGGTTTAGCGTCTCGCCACAATCAGAACAAACATCTGTTTTGACTTCCGATTCATCAAGATCATATCCACAATGTGCGCACACAATTTCTATTGTATGTGCAGGATTAACACCTTGGGCTGTTTCTTTTGCACTAACTGTAGTCTTCATTTCTTTTTCATCACGCTGTCGGCTAAACCTCCTCCAAAATAAAACATGACTATAGTTAACATAATCCAGTCAATTTGAAACTCAGACAGAATTGCTTTAACTCCAGTAACGTCTTTATCTAAGAATGTCATAACAATAACTAACACGTAAGTTGAGATGTAAGTCACAGAAAACATGGTTGCCATGATTCGTTGTGCGAGTTTAAATGGAGCATAAGCAGACATTAAATCAGTTTTTGCCTTAGTGCGAGCTTCAATCATCTCAACGTCAGACGTATGGAATGAATCAATCAAATCCATACCCTTACTGATTACATCACCACTACCAAAGATCGTACTTAAAACACCCATAGTTAATCCTTTATTTCAAAATGTGGGAAGTCCTGCCAGCTTTTCCACAAGCCTCCCCATTTCAATTCATACCCTAGCTGCCCAGACGCTTGCAACATAGCCGCAGCTATTATAGCTAGGTGTTCTTTTTCCCAGCTAGCTTTTCCGTCTACGTAGGCGTACACATCAACAGCTTTTCCGCTTTGGTGATATGAGAGGTTGTTGACTCCATCTGCTTTAGATTTACCATCCGTAAACAGTTTGGACTGGTCTTCAACTGTACGCAAGCCACCAGTGCTAGGGATACCGAAGTCAATATTAGTAAGTTTAATAGCGAGATCCGCAATGTCAATAAGTCGTCCATCTACACCTGTTAAATTTTTAATACTATTATTACTTAATTGAAAACTCATTTTAACCTCTCAAGTATAACGCCACGCCAAATAGTGCTGCCACGATTACTAATAAGATACCCATAACTTTTATAGCTAAGGTTATGTTTTCTTCAATCGCTTGCTGACGCTTATATTTCTGACGCGCTTTTTCTTTTTCAGCTTCGCGTAGATCTCTTGTGTATTGTTGTTTAAACGCTAAAAAATCATGGTAGCCTCTAAGTCTTTGTTTATTAAGCATATATTTCAGTTCTTCTTCCTGAATCCTTAACTGCTCCTTGGCTTGAAAGGCTTCTAAGACATTACCTGTTCCTGCTTCAACTTGCTTGGCTATGGCCTTCTCAGCACCAAAATACTCACCAACGGCTTTACCAGCAGATAGTAACTCTCCACCGTTGCTAAGTGTTTGTTTTATAACTTGAAATGCTGCATTAGCAATTGCTAATTCGGCTAACATATCCACAACCTCCGTGAATAAAGTTCCAGAGTTATTTCATAAGGTTTTCTTGACGGCTGCACGACCATGTAATCCTGTAACTGATACTCAACGCCAAGTGCCTTTACTGTGTATATTCCGCTTACTGGTGCTTGAGCAGGCGAAACATGAACAGGGTAAAGTTCAAGTGACGTTGACCACATCTAAGCAGCGGCGGCGGTCATAGCAGTCATGCTTTCTGTAGTCCAGTAATCTTTAGCAAGCATTAGAACTAGATGTTCTTTGTTACGCGCTAGACAATCTACCCAATCTGCGTCTTCCATATCGGCTGGCTTACCTGCATTGATTAGGGCTACTGAATCACCACAAGCTGCATAGTGTGCTGCGATTTCTACTGCTGTTAATTCATCCATTGTTCTATCCTTCTAGTGTTGTGATACGTGCAGCAAGTGCTGCATTTTGGGTTGATAATTCTTGTATTGCTTGAACCATTATAGGTAGCAAGTTGCCATACTTAGCTTCTAGCTTGTCAGGGTTATCGTCTAACACTAAATCAAGTACAGCATTGTTACCGTCACAGGCTGCTAGTAACTCTTGTGCTAAGAAGCCTATACGAGTAGTACCATCTTTAGCGTTACCATCACGGGTATCCCACAAGAACTGTACAGGTCTAACAGTGTTAATAAAGTCTAAACCAAATGGTGAATCAATGACTGATGTTTTATCACGAGAGTCGGACAGGGAAGAGATTGAAGTATCGTTGCAACGTAGATTAGATACATTTCCATCGCCTAACGTCATTTGTCCATTTGCTGTTACAGTTGATGACTGAGCATTAAAACCAATCGCTGTGCAGTAAGTGCCTGTCGTGGTGCTAGATAGAGCGTGAGAGCCAAACCCTGAATTACGATTTCCTGTGGTGTGACTATACATTGCATTTTGACCGCAAGCAGTGTTATAGATGCCTGTGGTATTAGTAAATAAAGACTGATGACCAAATGCAGTGTTATCAGCACCCGTAGTGTTATTCCATGACGAGTTTGTACCTGCCGCAGTGTTGTTTGATGCTGTGGTGTTAGCACCTAAACAACCTGTGCCTAAAGCGGTATTTTGAACACCTGTTGTATTTGCATCTAAAGCTCGATAACCTATAGCAACGCTATAAGTACCTGTAGTATTTTTGGACAACGCCTCATATCCTATAGCAGAATTAAAAGAACCAGTCGTATTGTCACCCAAAGCGTCATAACCAGAAGCAGTGTTGTCACCGCCTGTGGTGTTAGTAAGTAATGCATTAGTACCAACAGCAACATTGTTAGCACCTGTTGTGTTAGCATTTAAGGTTTGAAATCCAGCAGCCGTATTAGCAGCACCTGTAGTGTTAGTAGACATAGATGCTTGGCCTATTGCTACGTTTTGCCCCCCTGTGGTGTTAGCAGCCAGAGCGTAGTCGCCAGTTGCTGCATTGCTAGACCCTGTAGTGTTTGCCCCTAGTGAGTTATGCCCGCTAGCTGTGTTGTAATTACCTGTAGTGTTGGCATCTAAGGCTGTATGACCTATGGCAGTATTACGTGTACCTGTGGTGTTAGTAAATAAAGCAGCCTTACCAACAGCAGTGTTATTAGCTGCTGTAGTGTTATTCCTTAAAGCCCCCTGACCAAGTGCAGTGTTATCAGCACCCGTAGTGTTAGCGTACATAGATAAATGGCCCACAGAAACATTATTATTGCCTGTAGTATTTGTGTCTAAAGACCTATAACCCATAGCAGTATTAGATGTTGCGCCAACACTACTTGTTAAAGCCTGATAACCAACAGCCGTATTTTCTGAACCTGTGGAGGCGGCTAATGCACTATAACCAACCGCAGTTTGAGAAGCACCTGTAGTGTTAGCCCCCAAAGAATCTAAACCAACAGAAGTGTTATAACTACCTGTAGTATTTGCGTCTAAAGAACCTAGACCTACTGCGGTATTGTTACTACCTGTGGTGTTAATTGTTAAAGAATTGTAACCAACAGCCGTATTATTACCTGCTGTAGTGTTAGCCTTTAAAGCACCACTTCCTACTGCGGTATTAAAACTTGCTGTAGTTTGCGCATCTAAAGCAGAAGAACCAATGGCTGTGTTTCCAGTTCCAGTTCCAGTATCTAATGCTTTATAACCAACTGCTGTATTATCATCACCCGTAGTAATCGCAGTACCAGCGTTAGTACCTACCAATGTGTTGTTATTACCACCAGATACAATAGAGTCTCCAGCAGTTGCACCAGCTACAAAGTTGTTATTACCCAGCGTGGTAGTAACAATACCTTCTGTTGTGACTGCCGCACCCGTTATAATAGTAGCCATTTCTTACCCCTTCGGAATTGATGTTTTGATTGCCGCTATAGCGTCTTGCCAAGTGGTAGTGCTATTGACTAAATCATCGTATCGCATCTCATCTTGGTTTAACTTGTCGTATTCAGCTTTGCGTGAACGAGAGTATTCGGTAGCGGTGATGTGAGCGTTGTACTCAGCAGTCCATAAATCTTGGTCAGCCTGTGAGGGGATGCCACTAGGGAACGCTGTGATAACACCATCATAAGTAGACATGCCAGATTGATGGCTAAACTTCCAACCTATTACTGCGCCTATGTTGCTCATCCTTTTATCTCCATTATTGTCATACCTGTCGCTGCCACACCACCAAACCTTTGTCCATCGGCAGGATTCCCGTTTAATGAAGCGGAGCCAGAATCATTAGCACCAAACCTCACTCTAAATGTAATAGCATTGGTTGTCCCTGCTGTCATAAAGTGTGTTAAATCTACAGCCATCTCTGCTGTTCCTGCGGCTTGAAATCCTCCAATGGACACAGCTAATGCGTTTGCAGTCGTATCTTTAAACAATGAAAGTATTACTTGCCTGTTATTTGTACTACACCCAATGCAGCCAGAGTACGCCCTTATAAAAAGTTTGCTTGTTGCGCTAATTGGAGTGATTGATAATGTAAACGCTTCTGCACCTTCTCCGATTTGAGGGATAGTATTATCAAAAGGTATTGCTGCGCTAGTGGTTACTATTGTTCCAAGAGTGACATTCTTAACTTGCAACACTGAGCCAGCAGGCATTTGGGCACCGGTTAACGCTGGCAAACTCGCTGTAGTCATACCAGACAACTGATTCGATAACGCTATCGTGCCTGACCCGTTTGCTGTCTCAAGCGTGTCAACTTTGATTTTAGAAGCCATGAGGCTATTCTCCTTCTAATACTTTAATTCGGGCTGATAGTTCTTGGATTGCTTTGACCATTGACCAAAATATTGGGTCTGTGTTTACCTGCTTCATTCCTTGTTCGTTTTCTGTAACTGCGGTTGGTAGCACCACTTCAATTTCTTGTGCTATAACACCAACTTGTAACCCCGCAGCATCACAACCAGTTAGTCCTGCAACAGTTATTTCTTCTTCAGTTCTGTAGTTAAAATTACGAACCTGTAAAGCATCAATCTTTGCTAGACCATTTGGGCTATCAACAATATTTTTCTTGATTCTTTCGTCAGAAGTTTGTGTCCATGATGAAGAGTTGTTGCCTTGATAACATGCTCCTGACGGATTACCATAAATCCATGTAGCAGCATTTCCGGGGCCAGTATTGCTACGAGCGATATATAAAAAGTTACTGTTTGTATCTTCACTACCCCCTGCTTGATAGCCAATACATACGCTGCTACCTCCCGTTGTCTTAGTTTTACCAGCTTCATAACCAATAGCCGTATTGTTAGCACCTGTTGTATTAGCAAGTAAAGCAGCCTTACCAGCAGCTACGTTATTGACTCCTGTAGTGTTAACTTTCATAGCCTCCATGCCAGTTGCCGTATTGTTCCAACCCGTTGTGTTAGACATTAAAGCAGTCCTACCAACAGCAGTGTTGTTTGGGCCTGTAGTATTTAAACCCATAGAATAAGAGCCTACTGCTGTATTAGCAGCACCTGTGGTATTAACATCAAGTGATTGTTGTCCAATGGCAGTATTTTGAGAGCCTGTTGTATTTATTTCAAGAGCCTCATAACCTACTGCTGTATTGTTTGAAGCCGTGGTGTTATTTCGTAACGCTTTCCAGCCAGACGCTGTATTACTAGCCCCTGTGGTGTTGCTGTACAAAGATTGAAACCCAGAAGCCGTATTGTTAGCACCTGTTGTATTAGCTGCTAACGAATTGTGACCAGACGCAGTGTTGTATAGTCCTGTTGTATTAGCCTTTAAAGCCATCAAACCAGAAGCAGTGTTGTAACTACCTGTTGTGTTGAATTTTAATGCTTCATACCCTACCGCAGTATTTTCAGTTCCCGTAATGTTAGTTAGCATCGTCTGATAACCTACTGATACGTTTGCGCCAGCAGTAGTGGTAGCTGCTAAAGAATTAAAACCCACAGATACGTTGTTATCACCTGTCGTAACAGCAGTACCTGAGTTAGTGCCTAATAAAGTATTACCATTACCACCTGATGTAATGCTATCTCCAGCAGTTGCACCAGCCACAAGGTTGTTGCTACCTAACGTGACAGAAGTAATGCCCTTAGTTGCAATGTTACCTGTAAACGTAGCACCAGTAGTGGTTATAAGATTACCACCGCCTGTAGGTAGGTTAACTGTCTCGTTATTGGAGGTAGTGGAATCTAATGTTACTCCACCGCCTGCTGAATTTTTAATAGTAATTGGCATAATAGTTCCTTAAAGAATGACCCACGTTGAACCGTTTGTAACGGTTACTGTGTAATTATTATTTACAGTCACAGGCCCTACGGTAGACCCGTTTTCGTTACCAGCAAACGTAATGTTTTCCGCTATAACCTTGGCGTTGGTGCGTATTATCGAGTCACTACCTAGACTACTGCCTCCACCACCAATTTCACCCCATCCTGCTGCTGTGTATCCTTCAAAACCAGCTGTCGTGGAGTTATAACGTAATCGACCTACTGCTGTACCGCTGTCACGCTGTGCGGTACTTCCTTGAGATACTTGAAGAGAGCCTGTTGATGAATTGGTAACATTTCCTGACAGCGCACCGCCAGCTTTGGGTAAAGCAGCATTAGCAGTGTTTGTGGCAGTCGTTAAGGCTGTTTGATTGGCTAACTCTACCCATGCGCCAGCGTGAGCGTAATAAGCCTTACCTGTTGCATGGACGTGAGCAAACATTCCATGATATGTGCTAGCGGATGGAAGATCACCAATTTGGCTAAACATGTTAGCAAAATAAACCTTACCAGTAGTGGTGATATTGTTTGCGCCCATTTGCAATGCGCCGTTCAAATCAACCGTAGTAGCTGCAATTTGTATCTCAGTGTCTGCAACAATATCTAACTGACCGTCTGTGCTTGAGTTTATGTAAATCCCAGTATCACGGAACTGTATTTTTTGATCAGTAGTAGTCGTGTTGCCATTAGCAAGCACTTCCGCCAGCGTATCATAAGAACCTACTTGACTGTCAACGTATGCTTTAATTGATTGTTGTGTAGCTAAAGCAGTAGCGCTATTTCCAGATAAGTTATCTTGATCTAAAATGTCTGTTATAGAAACTGACCCAGTGCCTGACAATGAATTAAATTCAATTGCCCCACCAACATCTAAAGACGTAGAAATAACTACCGCGCCAGTGCTATTTGCAACTGTCATAGCAGAAGTATTGTCATTTGCTTTAATGTTAGTAACTTGAATTGTACTAGCGTTAACAATATCGTCTTTAAGCAGTACGCCATCAATAGTAACGCCAGCAGCCGAAGAAATTTCGTTAATAGTATCTACGTTTAAATTACCAGTTGCAGTAATTGCCCCAGTAACACCTAATGTACCTGCAATGGTTGTGTTACCTGATGCTGCCGTGACGTTAAACTTATTAGTATTTACATCAAAGTTACCATCAACACCAAATACACCTGTAACGTTTCCGCTACCTAGCGTACTATTCCCACCAACTGTAGCGCCACCTGATAAAAATAAGTTACGTGGACGTGTAGCACCTGAAGCACCAATGTCGAACGAATTGTCAGTAAATATAAGGTTTGATTTTATTGTACTGTTAACAACTAAACCGTCTGCCGCAGCGTTACCAATTATAGTGTTACCAGTAATAGTAAGGTCAGTAGCTGTAATTGAACCAGTCAATGTTGGTGATGTAATTGTTGGGCCAGTTAACGTCTTATTAGTTAACGTTTCTGTACCGGCAAGTGTAGCTAACGTGCCTGTAGTAGGTAGAGTTACGTTAGTTGAGCCAGTAGTTGTTAACGTGAGTGCATTAGCTCCAGCCGTTGTAAACGCTGCTGCGGTGGTCAACGTTCCTGCAAGAGAGACTGTATATCCAGCAACTGCTAATGATTGTATGTTTGTAGCGCCTTCTTCGACATTAGTACCATCACAAAAAAGAAACATTGTTTTACCATTAGGTATAGCAATGCCTGAGCCGCCAGATGTTTTAAGTGTAACTGCTCGCCCTGAAGTGTTTTTAGCGATATAGATTTTAGCAGCAGCAGGGCATATAACAGTCGCTGCCGCAGATAGATTTGATCCGGTGTCAGTAAACTGCAACATCGCACACCGAGATTCAGAAGTTGTACCATTAGCGATAGTTAGTACGTGGGAATTACTCGACCACGTATTAATAACTGCACGCCCAACAATTGCTTGCTCAATCATTGAAGTAATATTGTTGTTTACAATATCACCCCACGTACCACTAAGTTCCCCTTGGACAGGAAGGGCTAGTTTAAGTGTCGAAGTATATTGTGTTGCCATCTTTTAATCCTCACGCGGCTATATCTTGCCAATTAGGAGTCTGTCCTGTTGAAACATTACCCCAAGTTGGTGCTTGTGTACCAGCAATATTTTGCCAGACGGTGTTTTGACTATCATCAACATCACCCCAGATAAACACTGTACCTACCGCACCTACTGCATTTACCCCCGTTACTACTACATCATCTGCTGAGTTAGTTGCAACGATTACACTACTTAGTTGTGTTTGTCCATAGACTCCGGTTACATTTTCTACAATACCTAGACTTGTAGTTACGGCTCCAAGGGAACTTGTAGCTGCAAGACCAGATACTACTATATTTGCGTCCCCTACTATAGAGACCGTGCCTAGAGTATTAGTAGCAGATAGCCCTGCGGGAGAAATATTTGTTCCCCCAATAATAGCTACCGAACCTAACCCACTCGTAGCAGATAGCCCTGTAATAGAAACAGTTAAATCTGATGTTACGCTAACAGTACCAAGATTAGCTGTAGCTTGGACACCATCAACACTTATAACAATTAAGTCCTTACCCCAAGAGCTTTGCCCCCATGCGGTAGAACCCCATCCTACATATGATGTTGATGATGGCATTTAATTACCTACGCAATTCTAATTATAGCGCTACCAGCGGCTGAAACAGGGAAGTTTATTGTAAAATTACCTGCTGTTGCCGTTTTATCAGCTCCAAAATCAAGAACCGCAATAGCAGGATCACCTCCTCCAGACTTATAAATAACTGCGCCCCGTGCAGTTATAGTAGCGTTAGCCCATGTAGTGCTGCGGAAACTTAAAAACGCAGTAGTCCCTGAAGTAGCGGGGTATGAGGCATTTGTACCTGTCAATGCTAGTGTATTACCACCCGCAGTGTAGTTTGTTCCTGATACTTCATTACTTGTTGAATACGCTGTAGTAGCTGCGTTTAATGATGCACTGTTAGTAAAGAGTGCTATTTTAAACGACTGAGACGTATTTGAACTAAAGTCCATTTCCCCATCAAGAAGTGCTTTCTTGAAGGAAGTTACCATTGCTTGTGAAATTGCCATTTTTTATTCCCTATTCTACTTTCATTCTGAACTGGCCTGAGCGATAAGTGTCTTCACGAAGTTTACCATCACCCAAAGTTTTAAGTAATTTCAACGCTTGGACGTACAAACGCTCATAAAACTGCACTAAATCTGGCTCGCCCTTCATAAAACGTATAGCCTCAATTAGTGTACCGTTAAGTAGTGCTGAATCAAACTCATTGCCTAACCATGTAGTGCCAGCCGTAACAATAGACGCTGGGTAATACCCATAGTGTAACTCCATTGTGTACGCAGCATTAGGGGTAGGCCCTAAAATAAACGAATCATCATCAAAATAGGCATAGTGTTTTGGTAGTCCTTGAGACGACGCATTGGGGTACGCTTCCCTAACAAAATTTACATCTTTATTAAGTAAGTAATGGTAGTCTCCACTAGCATCAACAACTGCTAACGAATAACTCCATAAAAAATCTGTAGGTGCGCCAAGATATTTGTTTCCTGTGTTAAGAGTCCCCGTTACATTTCTACGTAACGCAGGTATTTGAACAGTGTTATATATCTTTTGCTCAGCCTGTTGAGTAAACATAGCGAGCTGTTGATCAGTGAAAGAATTTTCAGTGATGTCTTCGATATTTGTTTTCAGCTCGGTATAGTTCATAACTTAACCCATTGGCCCACGAGCCATGGTTCCTTTCGTTGCTGCGCCAGTACCACGGATTTTTATTCCCGTAGTTTTAACCCCAGTCATATTAGGCTTAGGCCCATCTTTATATGGGTATACACCTTTATCTTTTATAATCTTAGGTTCTTGCATATCAAATACTTTCATTCTACCACTCCTACGTAATGTTTACAGTAACTTGCCCCAAATAGCCAGTACCAAGTAAAGGATTGGGGTTAGTCCCAAACGGATCGTAACCTCCACCTACTGGATTCCAACCCCAATGAATACTTCTACTACTATACGGCCCCGCTAATCCAATACTTGTGTCTACTCTAGGATTACGAATCGCTTGTGGATCATCAACAGGGTATTCTCCCAGTTTAAGTTGTGGTTGGGGTGGATTCCAACACTCAGTACACGCTTTAATATTCGTGTCTCGTCCTTTAACAACAAGGCTTCGCAACTCTTTAAGTTTGTACTCAAAACCACAGACATCGCATAAAGCGAGGGCTTTTTTGGCAGAAGCAAACCTTTCTGCCATACTATATCCTCCCTATTTTAGGTACAAACCGTGCAGAAGTTTTTTCACGATCTTCCTGTGCAGCGAGATCAAATTGCTCTTCGTAAATTTGTTTCAACATGCCAACTCGGTCTACAAGTTGTGGGTCTTTCATAGCAATATAGTATGCTAGTCCTGCAACTAAACACGGGAAGAACCTAAAGTTCATGTCTGCTGTTTGTACTCCACCACCCGCATCTTCAATACGACGCATACGCCAGTACACAAGCTGATAGCTCTGTGTACCATCAGGAATAGGCCATACGGTAGCCGCAGGAACTTGCTCCCAATACACGGGGATTGCTTGAGCACCAGCAACAACCGTATGTGCAACGGCTGTTGTTCCTTGTTGCCCTCTAAAGCAGTTTTGCAAGATATTGCCATCAATACTGCTATAGTTAATTATTTCGTCTTCTATTTTAACAAATCCTGCGGGAGGTAAATTAGACACTCCACTCAAGGTAATTGTAGTAGCTGTGATAGTTACTGTAGCCGCCAATGTAATGCCTACAGGATAAGTTTGCCCACTATTTCTGTGGATAAAAACTTGTACTGGTCTACCTTGTGTTAACTTGTTAGGTATAGATGCGTAAGTGCTTACACTAATACGACTTATAGTAAGATCAGACTGTAAAGAGGTACTGCCTGCTCCCGTACGTATTTGATGTTCCATTAGATCAATAGTATCGTCAGGTAGTGCATATGTTGACTGCCCTTGCGCTAGATCAACGAAACCTTGGTCTATTGTCCACATGTTAATACCACGATTCTGCCACTCAATAGTCATCAAGTTCATAGATCGACGAGCAGTGCGTAGGTCATATCCCGAACGTAACTCACGTCCTGCACGTTCCCACGCTTCTTCAGCAATCTCCGTGAAGTCCATGTTGAACGCTGTAGTTCCTGATGTAGCCATTATTTACTCCACCCTTTTTTAGCTATAGCTTTGGCTTTGTTAGAGAGCTTGCCATAGTGGAACAATTCTACACTAGTCTTACTATGGGTTTTACCCGTGTGAAGACTACCATTAGCCATCTTATGTAGACCGCCTTTATGTTCTTTACCGTCTTTGGAGTAATGCTTAACACCCATAGCCATTATTTATTTCTCCGCTTAGTAGCTGATACTCGTCTAGGCTTACCTGCTGGTTGACCTAGCCTTTTCTTTTCAGCTACTTTATTTGCTTTTTCAGCGCTAGACATCTCACCAGAAGTCTTAGGAGTTTTTTCAGATACACGTTTAGAAGGACGACAGTAAGGTGTTCCCCTACCATCTCCTTTCTTTCTACCACAAGCCTTTCCAGTGCTAACGTCTTTCCAGTCCTCTTTGAACCAGCGTTTTAACGATGCGCCTTTAGCTGTTTTGCGCACCTCACCACCAGACTTGTAATACGCACGCATTATTTACCAGCCTTTTTCTTCCGGCATTTAGCAATTGCTCCTGATGCGTACGCGGAAGGAAAGACCTTGTAACTGGACTTTACCTTCTTATAGCATGAGTCCTTAACAGTCCCACCTTTTTTGTACCCGCATCCACAATCTTTTTTTGTGTAGTAACTACGCATTACGCGCCCTTCATCGTTACCATTTTAGCTTTACGATTACCTTGTGTAGCCATACCGCAACCGCGCACTTTACCGCCTTTTTTCATGGCAGGCATGCCCATTGAGGGACGCTTTTTCTTTTTTCGGAGCATCGACATTTCTTTATCATCTGACATAGGAGTTTTAGCTGCCATTCCACCCATATTATATTTTTGTGCTTTCATAGTAGTTTTACCACCTTTTTTCATTGTAGGCATGCCCATGATGACATCATCTGAGGGCCTTTTAGTTGTCTTTCCAGAGCCAGTACGTTTATTAGTCTTTTCTCTGGATGCTTTTCTAGCTTTCTCTAGAGGAGATAGAGTTTTCTTAGGAAAAACAAAGTCGTCTTGAACCTGCTTCTGATCCATAAACTTTTTAAGTCTGGCATCCGATGTATTACTTTTGCTTGTAGGGACAAACTTTTCAACAGGTTTGTCACCTTTACTGTAAGTCATAGGAGGCTCTGCACCCTGACCCCGCATTATATCTGAGGGAGAGCGATAAGTACCACCTTCCATTGAGCCATAGCTTTCTCTCTCACTAAGTTTTTTGCGGAGTGTTTTTCTCTCTTTGTAGTCCAAGCCTTCCCTTTGTTTTTCCCGAATAGCTTTTTGTACTTTTCCTCGGCTTTTTCCGTATGCCTTACCTTCTTCTTCTTGGTTCCTTTCTTTTATTTTCTTTTGCTTTGCTAAATACTTTTTCTTTTTGTCAGCAATATCTTTAGCTTTATTCTTAGCTGCATTTTTTGCGTCAAATCTCTTTCTTTCTGCCGGAGTCATGATTGGTTCCTTTTTATCGGGTGTCAGCAATTCCACTTTCGTAGACTTTTATTAATCCTGCTATTAGGATCATTAGCCGTCTTGGAACTTGTATTACTTTTCTTCATGCCTTTCATGCGAGCACAAAAAGATTTACGTCTATTCGCAGCCTTGGAGCCTTTCTTTAACTTACTTGGTTTAGTAGTTACCGCAGTCTTTAATTTACTACCGGGATTTTGCCGTTTGTAACTATCTACACCCTTCTGGTTGAGACCTCCAGACTCACTCTTGCCCTCCTTACGAGTCCAAGCGGCGGATTTCTTAACTGAGCCTCCACTTTTATAGTAAGATCGCATGACCTACTCCAGTATAATAGTTATTTTGTTACCAGAACCAGTAAGTGCAGCAACAAAACAGCCTTCACGAGCTAATATACCGTCTGCGGGTATATACACATCGTTCCAACCTGTAGGTAGAGTAAGGTCTAAAAGAATAGCTCCGCCAGCGGTGCCACTACGCAACTGAAACGTACATGCGGCGGCGGCGTTAACCAACACACCTAGTATGCGAGAGCGATTTGGCCCAACAAGAGTGGCGGTATCACCTTGCGAAAAGTTAAATGCGCGTACTAAATTAGCAGCCATATTATCACCTCCCGTTTATGGTAGAACTACACTGTTAAATGCCTGTGCATACAATACAGTAATAACGGCAACACCAGCAGTAGTAGCTGCGCTTGCTGTTACAGTAAGGCGTAGATCAGAAGTACCAATATCAGCCCATTGACGCGTACCGCCACCTTGAGTGGTAATAGTTTTTAAACCTGCGCTTGTACCTGTTGCTAGTGTATTAATAATAGTCACAGCTCCGCCAACTGTATCACCAACACTAAGGTTAGTAGTAGCGTTAGCAGCAGTTGAAAGGTCAATAAAAACGTTAACAATTTTAGAGTTAGCGGGAATGACCATATCAGTAACGACCGCAGCAAGTGCGCCGCCAGATAAATCGGCTGAATGGGATTGACACATTGTAACGTAACCGACGTTTGCTACGTCAGTACCTACTGTTGTGCCATTGGTATTGCGAATGTTGCCAGCCCGAATAGGGCCAGAAAATGTAGTAGTACCCATGATAATCTCCTGTCGTGGGTTAGTCAGTTACGGGATGCAACTGTCAGGGATTGGTATTTTATAACACAAAAAATAAAGAGGGGCAACAATTGCCCCTCACTCTAACTACGCACCGGGTGATCCGTAAATTCCAAGTGGGTCAGAAACCCCGAAGGAATAACGCTCACGAGCTTTGTAGCGACTGTTGCCAGTATCAAAATCAGCATCCATAGATGTAGACATTGGAGTACGAACAAAGTGCTTCATACCGTTAGGTACGTCAGTCATTAAGAACCAAGCATTGGTGTCTGTTAGGTAGTGGTTAACAGCATATCCTTCAGGGATAGAACCGTTATTGCGAAGCGCGTTAATATCGTTATCCGCAGTACCTACACGACCATCAGTGTCCAACAAACGAGTTGCAACGAATTGCAATGCTGGTGGAATGATTAACTTACGTGGCTGAGCAGCAATCAACAATCCTCGCTCATCTGTCCACTGACTAATACCAATAACAGCGGCTTCAAGAGAAGTCTCGTTAAGGTCAGCCGCAACAGTTGGGCGGTTTGCATTGGTGCCACCAGAAACAAGTGGATGCCCTGTTGAAAGCAATGGTTGTCCGTCACCGTAAGTGGTGCCAGCAGCAAATCCATTGTTCAAGATAGAGGCAGCTTTAACTTGCTTAGTGTACGCCATGGCACGGGCCAATGCTTTCGTATAACGAGCAGACAGTGAGTCATACAAGTTATCTTCAATAGCTTCCTCAGTAATTGAGAAACCCATCGCAATGGTTTCGTGAACGTAGCGTGCACTCCATGCTTCTTGAGCATTGTCATATTCGATGGCTGAGCCTTCGTCCTTGACAGGTGCTGCTGAGAAACCGGATAGCTTAGTTTCTTCTTCAAACGAGCGATCTGAAGATTCTGTTTCAAAAATTTGGGCGTGCTCTTCGCCGTATTTTGCATATTCCAACCCAAACAGTGCGTTTAGACCGGGGAGTAGCTCTTTAAGGAGCTGGGCACGTGAAATAGCCATTAGTTATTCCTCCTAGACGCCTGTTAGGTTGTTCATTTGATGCCCTGCGTTCCATTTAACGAGAGCCTCAGTGAATCCACCTGCTGAGTTTTTAGTTTCCTCTACAAGACTAACAATGCGCAAAGGCAATGAAGCTGTTGTAGCGGTCGTGTCGGAAATACCACATCGTGAATTTCCAGTAGCAGTGTTACCAGCATTGTTGATCATTGCTACGTTTGCACCTAAATCAGTAATCGCAAGATCGCCAATTACTGGTGTAGCACCAGCATTAGATGAAAGTACAGCAACTTTAAACAGTACATCAGTGCCATCAGCGACGTAAGCCATGATGTCAGATGCAGCAGTGTTTGCTGGGTAATGTTGGCTGAATAACTGATAGCCTAATGAAGGGTCAGTATAAGTACAACCAAGAAATACACCGATAGGCGTCATTGCTGCATCAGCAGTATCACGCGTTACAGTGCCTCCGGTAACTAGTGTCACAGCGTCACCATTAAAGATGTTCGTGTTATAACCACTCGCAATACTATATTGACGAGTTACGCCCACGAAAGGTACGCCGCTTACAAGTTTAACCGGAACTAGCCCTGAAGGGCCACTTACAGTTGGGTAAGCCATGTTAAGCTCCTAAAATTACATTTAAGTTCCGTTTCCGAAAGTAACCTTCGTTTGCCTGTTGTTGAATAATGGCATACGAGGATCATTTTCTCTCATGAGACTGTTGTCTACAGAGTGCATCTGAGCGTCTGTCTGTTGTTGGTAGTGACTAGAACGTTCTTCAATCAACTCTGTTGGAGCTTTACATAGCATCAAACCGCCAATTACTACATTTTCTGCAAAGCGTTCATTCTCTACAGTTACCATGGTAATTTCAGGGTGATCAGTTGCTTTACAAGGCTCCCAACCTTCTCTTAATTTTGAGGATACATTAGTGGCATCCACTTGGCCTTGTGTGCTAATACGAACCCAATGAAATTCATAACCCGGCTCAGGGTCTGGAGATGGTAACACCTCTGGACGTGTCCATGCCTTTTTACGGGTTGTTTTTTCTTGTGTTTGTAACTCACGATCTATTCGATTCTGGGCCATTATTGTTTCCTCATGTCTAGTGCAACCTGTTTGGCGTATTGTTCAGGAGTAAGTCCTAAGCGTTTAGAAAGTTGGTACTGTGTTTGCGTTAACCTAATTTTCTTAGGTGCTGTGCTCCGCGTAGCGGGTGCAACCACATTTGACCGTTTTCTCGGCTTTTCTACTTCCTCCCCTTCGAAATTCTCAGGGAATAACTGTCGCATACGAGAATCAATTCTCTCGTAGTAGTCATCACTCTGAGGGTTTATACCCTCTTCGTTTACAAGTTTGTTATGCAACCCCAACGCGTAACTTGTCATCTCTACGTCTTGGTTGAACCAGCCATTCGCGTCTTGCCACGCTTGTGCCCGTTTATCAACCTCCACTGGTGGTGGGGTGGTTTCAGTTTCTATTTTTACATTAGTTTCATCTTCTTGTAAAGACGGTAACTTGAAATTATTTAACTTATCGGCTTTAATCTTAGCATTTGTTATATTTTCTTGTGCATTTAAGACTCCATCTGAGTCTCCAGCTTCATACGCTTCTTTGTACGCTATTTTAGCTGATTCTAAATCAGTTACTGCGCTACGCTTAGCCTGCTCAAGTAATGCTGTTTGATTCTTGTTTACGTTGGATTTGAGTTTTTTATTCTCTTCCACAAGTTTTTGAGACAATCTCTCCAACTCTTCACGTTCCCGAAAAGCTGTTTCTTTAGCGCGGCGTTCATCGTGATAGCCTTTGCTAAAATGCTGTATCCGCTTACGCACTTTCTCAGAGTAGTCTTCCAACTCGTCATCAGTAATGTCTTCTGGGGGATCTGAGGCTTTACGGTTGCGATCAGCCTTTGGCGTATCATCAACCACTTCAACCTCATATTCGTCATTGTCAGTATCCACTTCACTTTCAACGACAGACTCAGATTTTTTAGCGTTGGCTTTAGCTTTTTTACCACCAATATCCACTTCAATAGCACTGGAACCCTCTACTTCAATATCTTGTTTATCTTGTGTTTCCTCATTAGGAAACTCGTATTCTACTTTTTGAAAAGGCATGGGTTATCTCCTATACAGCCATAATTCCACGAGGATCAGGGATTACAGCTTCCACAGAATCATCGTTCATTAATCTAAATTCTTTTCCGTTAACCTTAAACCGTGTGCCTGTGTTCATACGAAACATCACATAGTCACCCTCTTTACACCAAGGGCCTTCGGGAAAACGATCTTTGTCTGAATAGGCATCTGCGCCGACATCTATAACAATACCCATAATCGACATGATGTACTCTTTGTGCATCTGGTCAGTTGTTTTAACAAGGGTACTATCATGATAAAATTCTTCAACATCGGGTAGTGCTACTAATAAACGAAAGCCTGCTGGTTTAGGTAGCTGAGCTTCCCATTCCGCTTCAGTTATCTTACGTTTTTGGATGTCAGGAGAAATATCTACTTTATTTTCCTTTACCATCTTTGCTTTTAATGCGTCAGGTATTTCAATAGTCTGAGTATTAGTCATCGTCTTCTTCCATATAATTACGCGAGAGGTCTTCAATATGCTGCTTGCTGGCTTCGAGACCCCGAATTAAACCAACAATTTCCTTGTACCCTGAAAAGTCTTTAGCTGACCCTCCAGCAAGAAACTGGGTTGCAGACGAAATATCTTCGTCGAATTTATTTATTAGCACGTCAAAGACGGTTTTAGCCATTATTCACCTCGTTCAGGCTTTTCAGCCATCATCCTCGCAATCTCTAGATCGAGCTTGTTGTTTTCTTGACGACGACTTGCCGCCAAACGAACACCCTCTTTTTGGGCGTCTAATTGTAATTCTTGTTTATCTAACTTTAACTTCTCTGCGTTCATCATAGCGTCAACTTGATCCTTTTGAGTTCTACGCTGCAAGTCTGCTTGTTTGATCTGTGCATCTTGTTGATCTTTTGCTGCTTTGCGTTGGACATCTTGTCCTTTGAGTTGTAACTCTGCTTGTTTCTGCTGGAAAACAGGGTCTTGCTGTTGCTGTTCTGCCTGCTTCTGCGCAGCTTCCTTCTGATGCCCTTGTGTAACTTGAGTACCTGCTTCGGCAATCAAACGTGACAAGTCCACTTCGATCTGTTCTGGTAGTTCCTCGCCCGGAGGTGGTAGTGATACACCAAGTTTTTCTTCGATCTGTTGGCGATACAGGAACCCAAGGTGTTCTGCGATATGCGCTTGTAACGCTGCCATAATCTGCTGACCTTGTGGGTTCTGACCAATCATCTGCGCAACCTGTGGGTCTTGCATGAAAGCCGTATGCGTTGCGATATGTGCTTCATGATCTTGGTGTATAAACGCCCGTATTGGCTTGCCAACCAAAGCATCCATATTTTCGCTGACTGGATCGGCAGGTTTGGAATCTTCTTTTGTAGGAACAAGTTTGTCTGCGTTCTTTACACCTAACACCTCTATCATCTGTCGATGTAGCTGTGGTAGGTCATATATCTGAGGCGCTTGTTGGGCCATCTGAAGAACAGCTTGGTACTGTACAACGCGTTGGGCCATTGTAGAGCTGTTAGGGTCACTCACAGGGATTACATCAACCATCATATAATCTAACTGCCGTGCAGTTACTTCGCCTCTAAGAGGCTGATACCCGTATTCCTCTGGTGCGTGCTCTGCCATGATAGCTTTAAGGAGTTTGAACTCCTGCTTCATAGTATAATGAACTCGCGCTTGCACTGCCGCCATTGGCTTGAGAGTTCTCTCCAACAACGCTAGTGTGGTTCCAACAGGAGCATTAGCTGACATGTCAGAAATGTTCATATCAGAAATAGCGCCCAGTCTACGGCCTTCAGTTGTAATCTGATTCAACAACGCTAGAAGAGTTTGACTTGGCTCCTTGTAAGGAAGGGGCATAATATTGTCGCGGATACTACCTGATGGTACATCCACATCTTTCCATTCGCCCGGTTCAATAGGAGTGTCATCCCCCTTGATACGTAGTCCTCGTGACTTTAATCCTCCGGGAAGGTTTGACAGAGTACCCGCATCGACTAGCTGACGTATTAAAGAAGTTCCAGCCTTAGCATACCCGCCAATGATATGAATTAGTCCAAGGCCATAAAACCCAAATCCCGGCACGTATACATAATGTACAAAGTGCTGCCGCTTGAGTATTAACTCATCTTCTTCGTCCCAGTTACGACGTATAGCTAGAACTTCTCCTGTGCCACGTTCGATTGTAACAACGTAAGGCTTTGCTATTTCTTCATCATCCTCATCAATACCTTCGATGATTAAATCAGCGTGTATCTCGTATATAGCAAAACGGTTATCATCAGTGATAGAAAATCCACTATCTTCGGCTTTCTTCTCTTCGATGTCTGTATGGAACGGCTTTGGGTCTCCTAGTTCTATATCGCGGTAGAAACCCCCTACCTGTAATTTTTTAAGCTCGTTCTTAGTCTTACGCATAATATGAGTAACACGTTCTGCGAACTCTATAGTAGACGCGCCATAAGGCACGATAACGTCTTCTGCTGGGATATAGATCGCCATCTGGCGTCCTAGGTTAGGATCAAAATAAACCTTCTTAAACGCTGATCCTGCAAGTCCTAAGCTATACAACATGCGCTCATGCTCAGGTCTATACTCTACCATGCGCTCAGTAAGCTCATAGTTCATGTCAGCCTTTACGCGTTCAGCAGCTTCAATCTTTTCTTGGTTCTCTTCCCCAAGGATTTTAACTTTGACAGGGCCAGCGGCAGGGAACGTCTCACTCATTGTTTCTGCTTGGAATCGAATAGCGGCTTCTGCTAGAACTGTAGAATATACTCCACACGCACCTTCCCATGGATCTGTGCGTTCTTCGTACTTTAGCCCTAGGGTATCTAATCCTTTAACAAACGTATCTGCCCAGTCTTTACGACTTTCGATGTCTGCTTCCACAAGCCCTATTAGTTCACTTGATAGCTCCTGTAAGTCACCTTCTTCCAGTGCTTCAGCAAGGTTGGAATCAAACTCCATAAGGTCAGACTCATTCAAGTCAGGGATTAATGTAATCTCCACACCCCCATCAGACAGTGTGACCATTTCAGGATCAATAATCTCAATCTCTAACTCAGAAGCGTCCATCTCGGCAATACCTTCTAGGTCTCCGGTGTCTGTTTCCAGTTCTTTATCCAAGCCCATAGGGGCTGAATATAATCCTTTCTCTATTGCCATAATATAGTCCCTCAGTAAAACCCGCCGCGACGGTGGCGGAAATATTGTTGCTCTTCTGGCTCGTCAGTTGGTAGTCGGATAAATCCACCTTGCCTAAATCTCATAAGCGCCATCACCGTTGAGTCCACTAAGTCATCATGACTCATAAAAGGGAATCCGGCAATCTCTTCTACCACTTCTTCTGCCCATCTAGTAGGAGGTACCCAGCAAATGCCCGATGCCACAATGTCTGCAACAGAGTTAAGTCGTGCTAACTTATCACCTGATCCCCTATGTGGAGTATACTCTGATACAGGTAATCCCATACGTCGCATCTCTTGATACAACGCAGTACCCGCACTTTTCTTCTCTACAATAAACGCATCAGGTTCCCATTCAGCGTACTCTTCCATTGCTAATATTTTTAACTCTGGGAACTCCATACGCTTCTTAATACTATTTAATAATATAATATTATATGCGCCCGTATTTTCATTAAAGAAAACACCCCAAGTAGTCAGTGCTGTATAGTCAGCACGGTTGTGTGTTTCTGCCGCTGCGTCCAAAGACATAATAAGGTATTCAGACGAGGGAGGACTATCCTGTTCCCACAGATTCCACCACTCTCGTTTAACGATAGATGCTTCTTCAGCAGTGGGCTGTTGTTGGTATTGCGCGTTCCACTGAAACGCAGGCATGGACGCTTTAGTTCGTAACAATGCCTCTAAATCAAAAAACTCAGGCCATAGTGGTTTTTCCACATAGCGATTAGTCTTTTTATTTTTTATCTCTAGTATAGCAGGGAACTCAACAACTTCGTATTGATCAGAACGTTCGTTCTTAGCCATGTCGTTTGTTACACGACCCGTCAAATCGTCCATGTGCCAACGTGTCTGGATAATAGCTACCCTACCTCCCGGCATTAGACGTGTACGAGCGCCAAATGTAAACCACTCGTACGCTTTGGCGAATACTTCAAAATTTCCATTGATTACATCCTGCTCAGAATGTGGATCGTCTACCAATAATAAGTCAGCACCACGTCCTGCCAAAGCGGAGCCAATACCACACGCGTAGTATTCTCCTCCGACGTTCGTGTTCCATCTTCCTGCTGACTTGCTATCCTTTGCCAGTTTTACTGTAGGGAATACCGAACTGTACGTATCTGTAGCAATTAAGTTACGTACTTTACGTCCAAAATCCACCGCTAAATCTGTAGTGTGGGAAACCATCATAACTTTTTTGTCAGGATTCCTACCTAAAAACCACGCTGGGTAGAAAATAGAAACAAGCTGTGATTTGCCATGTCTAGGAGGTATATTAACGCAAACACGGTCTTTCTCTCCCTTCTCAATACCCATAAGCATGTCGGCTAATATTTTATGATGCCTACCTACGATAAACTCAGGCATCATAAGTTTGCAGAACTCTATTAAATCGTCATACGCAGCCTTATTTGCCTTACGCGTATTTAGTTCTCCCGCCATTCTGTCTATTTCAACTATTTCGTCGTTAGAAAAACTATCTAAGTTGTTTAGTAGTCGTTGAATGTCGTCTTCGGAGAAGTCTAAGGCCGTATCAGTCATCAAATTCACTTCCAATGCCTAGTTCTGCGTCTACATCTACTGAGTCTTCGTCTATAAACTCTGCTTCTATTATGTCTTCGTCAGGATTTACAAGTTTTGACAGCTTATTCCGTAGGCTTTCGCGTAATTCATCAGTGGTTCTGTGGGTAATTGTGACTTCAGTCTTGTCTGTAAACAACCCAACGTCTGAAATCTTACCTAGAAGCTCTAATGCTCGGATACGGACACGGGGGTCGGGGTTCTCGGTCTCTTCAATTAGCTTATTTGTGACCAAATGACGGACTTGAACAGCGCTTTCTACAACAGAATGACCGAATTGAGTAAGGATATTGTGCGTCATTACTAACGCAGCGGGGGGTAACGATGATGCTCGCTTGGTAGAGACCTTTTTAGAAGTCTTACTGGGATCATCAGCGTAAGCCAAAACTATTTTTGCAGCAATTTCTTCATCTTCGCTAGTGGGTTCTACTTCTAACCCATGCTCTTCCATCATAGAAGCCGTATTGGACGCGGCTTTTGCACGCGCAAGTAAGTCCATATAAGGAATTTCATCCGAGTATGGTACACCAATCTCTGGTTCTAGCACTAAAGACATTCTGTTTCCGCAGGTTATTCACCGTTGGGTACGTTTATACACGAAAAATAATTTTTTGCAAGTATACAAAATATTTATGGTGGGGGCTATTGCCATACAAAAGGGGGTGGGGGTACCAAACTTAGGAAAAACACAATTGTTCACACAGACTAGTAATATATAGTAGAGAGGGAGTCCCTAACTGTGAAGTGGGCGGTGGGGGGCGGGTAGGGTCTAGCATATGCCGTTTTGTTAGTGCCGCACTAACAAGAGTATTAGATTGTGTGTAAACTTGTCAGGGTGTTAGTTTATCTATTGTTTTATTAGTATCCTTTTGCAATAATGGTTTTGTCTTCAGAGCGAACTGTTGACATAACTTAAATCATTATAGGATGTAAATTGTATGAGAACTTTAAATGAAGTAACTATCACCAAGATTGGATCAGCTGTTGAGAAGGGCATTGCGGCTGATCGTGCTGGCATTGCAGCACTAGACATGTTGATAGCTGATGGGTTTGACAAGGTGACTGACTATGTTAGCCCGAAATCTGACGGCAGCACTATTAAGCCCGACGAATGGACTGCACTCAAGGCAGCGGTAGTAACAGGTTTTACTGCTACCCACCAAGCATTGTTGCTCAAGCCTACTAAAACTCTTACCGAAGAGCAGAAGTCAGCCAAGAGGTATTGGCAGCAACAAACAGGCGCTCGTATAGGTGACTTCAAGTCACAAATTGCGAAGCGACTTAACACTTTTTCTGACGGTGCTGGTAATGGCAACAGGCCACTTGAGCAACGTGTCAGAGATAGCCTCAACGATGTTGTTAAGGTTTGTGGTGCTGCCGAAGAGGCGACCTTCGACCTTACGGATATGCAGAAGATAGTTAAATCAGCTCTGGCTTTGTTAGCTTGAAGTTGATTGAACTAGGAGGTAGCCTTGCGGCTACCTTCGCTCTGTCTGCAATGATGGGGTTTATTCTTATTAACGTGATGCTAGGTTGTGAGACATGGGATGCTAGTTACTGGACAGCAACTAACTCATGTTTAACACCCTCGGCAATTTGGAATAACTTATTCAACTAAGGAATAACATTTATGTACGTAGTCAAGATAGTAAGAGGTGATAGCTTCACAGCAAAAATGTTCACTTCACATCAAGCAGCATCTGTTCATTACTTTGCCATGACAGACCTTTACGGGTTGAAAATCAAGCAGGGCGATGTAACTGTCCAACTGCCTGACAAGGTAGAACTTGGGCAAACAGGAGGTGTGCTCAGCATGAGTAACTAAAACCAAACCCACTTCGGTGGGTTTTTTTACGCCTGAATTTTAGTGATCCTGATACCAGCTTCTGACACCAGTTCCCAATGTCGCGCTGAGCCTCACCCGAACTCGTTACCACATGGTAGTCTAAGTCGCTCGTTCCGGGGCAATGTTAGTGTGACACTAACACTTGATACCAGTTCTTTGTGTCGCGCTGAGCCTCACCTATACACGTTATCACGTGGATACTAACAGCCCTTTCGCCGGGGCATGTTAGTGCCACACTAACACACGATACCAGTTACTTGTGTCGCGCTGAGCCTTTGTTCGCTCTATTGTTCGTAATGTTCGGCTATTGTTCGCTTTTATGAAGTGTCAAACGTACATTAGTGTTTAGTGACATCTAATGGCAATTACTACAATGCAATGAAGTAACCTGCCTATCAGCTTTTGTAGTTTGTTTTGTTTTCTTACTATCTATATCTATTGTTCTATTTATTAATTATTGTATCTAATGGGTAAAGTTAGTGTCGCACTAACAATGTTCGTTTATAAACGTATTCGTCCTCCCCCCTCCAGCCTAGTTCACACTCTTGAAAACAGCGAACAATCGAACATTGTATTTAAATCAATAACTTGATAGCGAACAATGTAAGAACATTACACCAAACAACAGAACATTACACTCCTACACACGTACTGACATCATTTGACATGATTAGCTACTTGTGTTATAATAGATATGTTGCTAGGGGGTTTCATCAGTTCGCTTCCTTGTCCTATGACAGGTACCCCTTAGCAACAACCTAAACTAAATGTCACACAGGAGAACGACATGTCACACGAAAGCAATGTTAGTGTCGCACTAACAAACGACCATGCAGTTACGGCACCATCCATCGGTTCTAGTTCTATGTTGGTAGAACTAAGCATAAGTACATGGACTGGGCGTAAGTTAGATAAGCGTGCATCAAAAGATGTCACCACAACCAACCAAGCTGATGCAGGTATCGCAAACGTGCACAAGAAGTTACTGGGCAATTGTGATGAACTCTCAGCGGTACAGAAGTTTACCGCTAATGTTCGTAACCTACATTACAGCATGACAATGCCGTGGTCAGACACGGGCCTTCGGTTACTACCGACTGCTCAGTATTTCAAATACCATAAGGCAATGACCGAGGTACAGAATGAGTACAGCCGAATGGTTCAAGACTTTATTGACACATACGACTGGGCTATCACTCAGTCACAAGCACGACTGGGTTACTTGTTTTCACATGATGACTACCCATCGGCGGAGAGTATAGCGAACAAGTTTGACTTTAGGTTCTCTTACATACCACTGCCAGATGCAGGTGACTTCAGAGTAGACATAGGTAACGAGGGTAACGAGTTAGTACGTGAGCACTACCAAGCGTATTACTCTACCCAACTGACCAATGCCATGAATGACGTATGGCAACGAGCGTTCAAAGCATTGACCAAGATGTCCGAGCGTCTCGACTATGCCGACCATGAACAGAAGAAAGTGTTTCGTGACACGCTTGTGTCTAACGTGGTTGACCTTGTTGACCTACTGGATGTATGCAACGTAACAGGTGACAGTCAGATGTCATCTATGCGCATGAAGTTAGACGATGCGTTACGCGGTATCACACCCGATGCACTGCGCGAGGATGGCTACCTTCGTGCTGAAACCAAACGTGCTGTTGATGATGTCATCAATGCACTTCCATCAATAGACCTTTAAATAGTTAGTGTCGCACTAACAAACCAACGGAGAAGTATCATGAACTCAGCAATCCAAATGTATTCACTGGGCCTAGACCAGATAGCAACATCAATACTCAATGGTGGTAACAAACGTACTGTACTTGTGCAAGGGCACATGGGTACAGGTAAGTCATCACTACTTACCACGTTATCACGTGAGCTACCTAAGCACGCACCCTGCTACTTTGACTGTACTACCAAGGACTTGGGTGACATCACCATACCCAAGATGAACCAACTAGACGATGCCGATTACGTTTCGTACGCAACTAATGAGGAGTTAGGTGCACACCACAAGGGGCCTATCATTCTCATGATCGACGAGTATGGCAAGGCTAACCCTGCGGTTAAGAACGCGTTACTACGTATTATGTTGGAGCGTAAGATCGGTGGGTACACACTGCACCCTGACTCGTTAGTCTTTGCTACCACTAACCTTGGTGCTGAGGGTGTAGGTGATTTACTACCACCGCATGCACGTAACAGGATCACGGTGATTACTGCACGTAAGCCTGACAACATGGAGTGGATAGAGTGGGCCATCAACAACGGTGTAGATCACACGTTACTGGGTTGGTGTAAGGATAATCCTCACTTGTTTCATGGCTTTGATGATGTCAAAGACCCTGATGATAACCCATACATCTACCACCCCAAGCAACAACGCACCGCGTTTGTTACACCGCGTTCACTTGAGGCCGCGTCCGACTGGTTGAAGATACGTGAACACTTCGATGATCAAACATTAACAGGTTTACTCATGGGTACTATCGGTGAACGTGGCGCTATGGACTTGATGGCTTTCGTTAAGCTGGCTGACCAACTACCTTCACTACAATCTATCAAGGATGACCCCAAGCTAGCCAAGGTTCCTGACTCTGCCGCAGCTGTGTGTATGGTTGTTTACCGCAGCCTAGCAAACCTCAGTTCCGATTGGGTTGACTCATGGATGGACTACATGGTTCGCCTCGACAAGGAAGCGCAAGGTATGTTTGCTAATGGGTGTAGTGCCGACAAGTACGCACACCGTAAGGTCGTAATGACCAACAAGAAGTTTACTCAATGGGCAATGGACAATAACTATATGTTCGCAGCCGATAAGAAGTAGGAGAATAATTATGTTAGCTATAGGCAAACAACTTACACCAGAGCAACGGCTATCCAAGTCAGTCGTTGACATCATGGGCAATGCTAAATATGTTGCCCTTGCAGGTGTGCTTATGATTGGTGATCGTTCAGTAGTGGACGATGTACCAACAGCATGTACCAATGGACGTGACGAAATGTACGGACGAGACTTCGTTGACTCACTCAACGATGCAGAGCTACGGTTCCTTGTTCTTCATGAGGTGTACCATAAGCTGTACAAACACCTTACCACATGGCAGCACCTGTATGCCCAAGATGCACAGCTTGCAAACATGGCGTGTGACTATGTGATCAACATCAAGATTGCAGATGACAACACCGATGGTTGGGCAGTTATGCCGCAGCGTGGTTGCCTTGATGATAAGTACCGAGACTGGGACAGCGCCGCAGTCTTTAATGACTTACGTGTTAACGGCCCACCACAAGAAGGCCAAGGTGGTGAAGGCGGTACCACTGGTAACAACAACACCGCTGTAGGTGGCGATGGGCCACAAGGTTTTGATAGCCATGACTGGGAGGGTGCGCAAGAACTTACACCAGACGAGAAGCGAGAGCTGGCACGTGATGTTGACGAGGCAATACGTCAGGGTGCGTTGATCGCAGGTAAGCTGGGATCAGGTGGTGGTCGTGACCTTGAGGACTTACTCGCACCGCAGATAGATTGGCGCGAGGTACTACGTGAGTTTATACAGACGACATGTGCAGGTAGTGACTACTCTACATGGCAACGGCCTAACAGACGTTACGTGTCATCAGGTTACTACATGCCTAGTGGTATTAGCGAGCAGGTGGGAGAGTTAGTCATTGCTGTTGATACGTCAGGTTCTATAGGTCAGGTCGAACTCACCTCGTTTATGTCGGAGATCAAATCAATCTGTGACACGGTACACCCTGACCATATCCGCTTGCTCTACTGGGACACACGTGTGTGTCAGGACGAGAAGTACGACATGCACGAACTCGATGACTTAGTGAGTACGACTAAGCCCAAGGGTGGTGGTGGCACTGATGTTGAGTGTGTTACCGACTACCTAACCGAGCATGGTGTCAAGCCACAAGCAGCGATTGTTCTTACCGATGGGTATCTTGGTGGAACATGGGGTCAATGGTCTTGCCCTGTGCTATGGTGCATACTAGATAACAAGAGTGCAACGCCTGATACAGGTAAGCACGTAAACATAACATCAAGGGATATGTAATATGACTCAATCTTTAACGGATTACCAAGAAGCAGTAGAACTTGTTGAGAGTATTATCGACAAGCATTGTGAGGATCTATTGCTTGATGTAGTTCCATTTGATAGTAAGGGTGCAGTATGCACCGTACTCAAACAAACCAATGCGATCAAGTACGCATTAAACAAAGTAAGAAACGGATAAGTCTAGGAGAATGACGATGAGCAGATATGACTATACACTTGTTAGTGACACACTAACAAAAACCGATTTCAGAATTGGTACAGAAGCAGAGCCATTTGCTGAGAGAGTATGTAAAGAGTTACGTGTAAAGATGCAACCAAAAGACTCTTACAGTTACTGGATATACCGAGACGATTGCCCCTACGTATTAGGGTGGGTTGGCTACGCTGACTACCGAACTGGTGGTGATGGTACACCCATGTATACCGTACAGGCACGTACGATTGTTAACGGTAAGTATGCTGATTACAGTCAACAATACTTCATGAAGATGTCTGTCAATATAGATGTAGCAGTACGTAATGCTAAGAAGTTTATACGTATGATGTCACCACAAGAGCTGGCAGGCACACGTTTGCGAGACGCATCTAATGCAGTTGACAGTGTTGTTGAGGCTGCAAAAAATGATTACGTTGCAGTACGTGAGAAGGTGTTAGACGTTGAGACTAGTATGTATTCGGCACGTCTCAATGAGGGGTCTACTCTAGTCACTGAACTGCGCCACCTTATGATCAGTAACCATGAGTTTATTGATAATTCATTTGGAGAAAATCTTACGGCTTTCTTTGCTAAGAGTGATGAACTACAACGATTAAGATCACGTACTGTACCGATGTGGTATGTTCGTGTATACGAACGTATGGAGCAGCAGACGTTTGATGTGCTAGACATCGACAAGGCTGAGAGTCGCTACAGTGCAGAGATTAGTGACGATGTAAAACGCTATACAGCAGACACGTTACCCGAAGAAATCATGCAGAAGGTATCAGTGCTCAGTATCTTGCAAGCCAATGATTACGTTGATGATGTTGGATTCTCTGCGGGAGATGGTATGTTCTATGTCGTGCGATAACGACTTACCACATGATGATAACATATACCGTATTTACGTAGATCCACACACGCACGCTGTCGAGGTGTCATGTATTGGCATGGAAGTTGACAGCGTGCTCAGTGGAGAGTACCCTTTAGTAGATGACCTACCCTTGTGGATGCAGGAGAAGGTTGCCCTACTAATGATGACCTCATTGGATAAGCCAACTAGTGAGGTTGCAGGAGTAGGCAGACGGATTGATAATAATGTCTATTGGATATTCCGTGTGCAATGTTAGTGCGACACTAACAAGGGGGGTGGTTCGCTACCCCCCAACTTTTATTTTGATACCAGTTTTGATACCAGTTCCGAGGAGAAATATAAAATGGCGATGACACCAGAAGCAAAAGTTAAGAAGAAAGTAACAGCGCACCTAAAGACGTTAGGAGCCTACTACTTCTATCCAGTCACTGGAGGTTACGGTAAGAGTGGTGTACCTGACATAATCGGTTGCTACGAGAGTAGATTCTTTGGCATAGAATGTAAAGCAGGTAAAAATAAACCAACTCCCTTGCAAGAAAAGAATTTATCTGATATAAAAGACAACGGTGGCGTAAGTATTGTAATCAATGAAGACAATATAGATGACGTTTTGATCTATGTTGGTGGTAAACACCACGACCCACGACAACTTGAGTTAGATTTTGATACCAGTTTCTAGGAGAAACATAGTATGTCTTATAAAGATAATATTACAGCTACCTTTAATAGAGCACTACTAAGGAAGTTAGGGAAGGAAGCAAGGAAAACTTCTACGGAAGAAACTTCTTACCAAACTACTAATAATAACCTTGTTGAGAAAAGACGTTACATTGAAGATGCCGCCCTTGCAAAAGAGTTAGGCGTAAGTATTAAGGAATTAACCGAAAACACTACCCCATTGGGGCAATCAAAAAAGCCAAAGGATAGGGTTGATCTAGGGTTATCGCCCAGTTGCATTGTAGAAGAAATTGACTGTACTAAGGATAAGAAGTGATCAGTGCGACTGTGATGTGTCTCGCTTTAAACCTCTACTTTGAGGCACGTAGTGAGTCGATAGCAGGTCAGCTTATGGTTGGCTTCTCTACAATGAACCGTGTAGCAGATAGCCGATACCCTGATACAGTTTGTGAAGTGGTCAAGCAAGCCCGATACAATGCTTGGAGCAAAGACCCTATTAGACACCAGTGCCAGTACAGCTGGTTTTGTGATGGAATGTCTGACACGCCTAAAAATGAAAAAGCTATGTTAGAAGCTACCATACTAGCGCAGCATATATATCATGGTGAAGTCACCGATATATCACAAGGTGCTACGCATTACTTTGCCGATTGGATTGAACCACCAAAATGGGCTGCTAACATGACATTGGTTACTCACATAGACCAACATCTGTTTTACCGATAGGGATAAAAATTAGTATGGAAGATAAGCCTAAAGCTAAACGAACTAAAGCTGAATGGATAACCATTGCAAGCCACTGTTTCCATGCACACCTTATTGCACCGAAGTATTCACCGATGCGGTTGCTTTTTTCTTGGGGGGAAAAGTACGCTATAAAAAAAGCCGCACAATCCCCTGAGTAACTTTATGATCACCACAGACGTTAACCGTACGAGCGTCTGTGATAACTTGTTATATCGTACGAGCATTAGGAGAACGACATGAGTAGTAAAAAACAAAAGCAGGTCTGGAAACACTTAGAAGCAAACCCAACTCATACAGCAGCACAGGTCTCAAAGGCCACTGGTATATCGTATGGGTACGCTTACAAGTTAATGCGTAAGGAGGAAGTAAAAGACATTATAAAAAAGCCACAAGCTACCAACCAAAAAAAGGTTGGTGGGCAAAATTACGTGGGCTTATCCGTAGAACCTTGGCAGTTAATGGAACAGTGGATGACTAAAGAAGAGTTCGTTGGATTCTTAAAGGGTAGCATCTTCTTGTCACTAGGAGAGAAGAACCCTAACGACTTAGGTAGGGCAGGTAACTACATGCAGAAGTTGTTGAGGATGAAGTGATGGACTTGATCACGTTAGATTTTGAAACATACTATGACAAGGATTTTTCCTTGTCTAAGTTAACTACTGAGGAGTACGTACGCGACCACCGATTTTCGGTGGTTGGCGTGGGTATAAAGGTGAATAATGAGGGAACTGAATGGGCGAGTGGTACACACGAACAACTTAAACAATACTTACACACCTTCAACTGGTCAGAAAGTATGGTTCTTGCTCACAACACTATGTTTGATGGTGCCATTCTTTCTTGGTTGTTTGACATTCATCCTCGCGTGTATACCGATACTCTGTGTATTGCCCGTGCTTTACATGGGGTTGAAGTTGGTGGAAGTCTCAGGGCGTTGTCTGACCGCTACCAGATTGGCACTAAGGGAACCGAAGTATTAAACGCCATAGGTAAACAGCGAACCGATTTCTCCGAGGGGGATTTGGCGCTGTACGGTGACTACTGTATAAATGATGTCGAGTTAACGTACAAACTCTTTAACATCTTTCTAAAGAAAGGCTTCCCTAAACAAGAACTGATGATGATTGACATGACACTACGTATGTTTACTGAACCGTTCTTGGAGTTAGATATTGAATTGCTTGAACAACATCTTGAAGACACACGTGAACGTAAAGATAAGTTACTTGAGGATTCAGGTCTATCTAAGGAAGACCTTATGTCTAACCCTAAGTTTGCCGCAGTGCTCAAGGGACTGGGTGTAGAGCCACCCATGAAAATAAGTTTACGTACGGGTAAGGAAACATTTGCCTTCGCTAAGAGTGATGAAGAGTTCAAGGCGTTAGTTGATCATGAGGATGACAGGGTACAAGCGGCAGTAGCTGCACGTCTAGGCACAAAGAGCACGCTTGAAGAAACACGTACTCAGAGGTTTATAGACATAGGTAAGCGTGGAACTTTACCGGTACCAGTAAGGTACTACGCTGCACATACTGGGCGGTGGGGTGGTGATGATAAGATCAACATGCAGAACCTACCTAGTCGTGGACTAAATGGTAAGAAGTTAAAGCGTAGTATCTTAGCACCCGAAGGTTACACGTTGATTGATTGTGATAGTTCACAGATCGAAGCGCGTGTACTTGCGTGGCTTGCTGATCAAGATGACCTTACACAATCGTTCGCCAATAACGAAGATGTATACAAAGTTATGGCTGCTCGTATCTATGGCATACCCGAAGACGAAGTAACTAAAGACCAACGATTTGTAGGTAAGACTACTATCCTTGGCGCAGGTTATGGAATGGGTGCTGTAAGGTTTCAAGAACAGCTAAAGGGTTTTGGGTTTGATATGGAACTGGATGAGGCTAGACGCGTCATTAACATATACCGTGAAGCTAACTGGAAAATAAATCAGCTATGGCGCAACTGCCAAAACATGGTCAAGTACATGGTCAACGGTGATACCATACAGATAGGTAAGGAAGGTGTGGTATCAGTGTTGGGGCCTGAACAAGGTATTCTGCTACCATCAGGTTTGACACTACGTTATGACGACTTATCAGGTGATCAGGGTGAGAAAGGTATTGAGTATAGTTACAGGACAAGACGAGGGCGTACCCGAATCTATGGTGGTAAAGTAACAGAGAATGTATGTCAGGCTATAGCACGTTGCATTATCGGTGAGCAAATGTTACAAATCAGTAAAGAATGTCGTGTTGTACTAACAGTACATGACTCCATTGTTGTATGCGTAAAAGACGAGGACGTGCCTGAATCAAGAGCGTTTGTTGAGAAGTGCATGCGTTGGACACCTGATTGGGCAAAAGGTCTACCTATCAATTGTGAAAGTGGCATAGGGAAATCTTACGGAGATTGTGAATGAGTATAGCACCGTGGTCGTTCAGTAAGATTAAATCATTTGAACAATGCCCTAAACAGTTTTACCATGAGAAAATACTTAAAGAGTATCCTTTCGTTCAGACTACTGCCATATTGTACGGCAATGAGTTTCACAAAGCAGCCGAAGATTATGTTGGTAGTGGTACTCCACTTGATAAGAGGTTTTACTACGCCAAAGCTATGCTTGATTCCCTCAATGCTAAACGAGGGGTCAAGCTGTGTGAACAGAAAGTAGGCGTTACTGAGAACTTAACTTCATGTGGATTCTACGACAAAGATGTGTGGTTCCGTGGGATTATAGACCTGTTGATTGTTGATACGTTAGGTGAGACTGCTTGGGTTATTGACTACAAGACTGGTAAGAACGCACGTTACGCAGATAAGGGGCAACTAGAACTGATGGCTCTGGCTGTGTTTTTACACTACCCCGAAGTAAAGAAAATTAAAGCAGGGTTATTGTTTGTTGTTAGCAATGACCTTATTAAATCAAAGTATCATGAGTATGATACCAGTTCCTTATGGGCTAAATGGTTAGGTAAGTATGAAGCCATGAAAATAGCTGCTGATAAAAACGTCTGGAATCCGCGCCCAAGTGGGCTGTGCAAGAGGCACTGCCCTGTTACCGTGTGCGCTCACAATGGGAGTAACTAATGCCGTACAAAAATAAAGAAGATCGTAAAAAACAAACCAACAAACCTGTAGGTAGTAAAGAGTTTAAGGCACGTATGGAAAGGCAGCGTGCCAGAAGGGAAATGGATAGTACAGGTAAAGACGCTAACAAGAATGGTAAAGCTGACAAGCGGGAAGGTAAGGACGTAGCGCACAAGAAGCCGTTGGCACGTGGGGGTTCCAACAAAGATGGTGTTACAGTACAAAGCCGAAACAAGAACCGTACGGCAGGGGGAGCATTGAGTAAAGGCCCGAAGAAAAAATAGTTAGTGGTACACTAACACCGCGCCATTTGGCGTTGCGATGGAGAACAATGTGCGAATACTAGATAACAAGGCAATATTACTGCGCCTGAAAAACCCGAACAAAGTTACTACAGTTGTCGAGAAGAGTCGAGAACTGCCAAACAATCAAGTGGTAGTTAACTGGGGTTTGGAAGAAGTACACACCCTAAAGAATTTAAATATAAACGTACCCTCACCTATTGAAGGTAAGTATAAATGGTCTGGGCAATACAAACCGTATGACCACCAGAAAACCACCTCTGCATTTCTTACTATGAACCGAAAGGCTTTTTGTTTTAACGAGCAAGGTACAGGTAAAACTGCGTCTGCTATATGGGCATCTGATTTTCTAATGACGGAAGGTAAGATAAGGCGTGTGTTGGTTATCTGCCCACTGTCGATAATGGATAGCGCATGGCGTAATGACTTGTTTAGTTTTGCTATGCACCGAACAGTTGATGTGGCATACGGTGCTAAAGAGAAGCGTAAGAAGATCATAAACCAAGGCTCTGATTATGTCATCATTAACTACGATGGGGTAGAGATTGTAGCTGATGACATAGCCAAGGGTGGGTTCGACTGCATCATAGTAGATGAAGCTACTCACTATAAGAACGCGCAGACTAAACGGTGGAAGACACTCAATAAGTTATTAACCGACCAGACTTGGTTGTGGATGATGACAGGTACACCTGCGGCTCAATCACCCCTTGATGCTTACGGTATTGCTAAGCTGGTTAACCCCACTGCGGTGCCAAGATTTTTTGGTTCGTTCCGTGACATGGTGATGTACAAGATCACCAACTTCAAATGGAAGCCAAAAGAAACTGCTTCGGATACAGTGTACAACGCACTACAACCTGCTATCAGGTACACCAAAGATGAATGTTTGGATTTACCCCCCTTGGTGTATACCAAACGAGAGGTAGAACTTACACGCCAACAGAAAAAGTATTACAAGGAACTTAAAGACAGACTTGTTTTACAGACAGCAGGTGAGGAAGTAACTGCGCCCAACGCTGCTATAAGCATGAGCAAACTCCTGCAAATATCTTCTGGTGCAGTATACACCAGCAACGGAGAGACATTAGAGTTTGACATTAAGAACCGATACAAGGTTCTACGTGAAGTGATTGATGAGAGTAGTAAGAAGGTACTTGTGTTCGTGCCATTCAAGCACACTATAGACATCCTCACAAATAAACTACTCGATGATGGAATAGCTACTGAGGTTATACGCGGTGACGTACCTGCGCATAGGCGTACCGATATATTTCACCGATTCCAAACCAAAGATAACCCACGTGTCTTAGTAATTCAACCGCAGTCTGCCGCCCACGGTGTCACGTTAACAGCAGCTAACACAGTTGTATGGTGGGGGCCTACTAGTTCTTTAGAAACTTACGCCCAAGCTAACGCACGTGTTCACAGGTCAGGACAAGATCATAAGTGTACCGTCGTACAGCTCCAAGGTTCAGCAGTAGAGAAACGTGTTTACACACTATTAGATAACAGAATAGACGTACACACAAAAATGATTGATCTCTACAAAGAACTGCTTGACTAAGGTACAATACGATAGTAGAGTGAACCTACCGACACTTTTTGTCGTGCGATTAGGAGAAATAAAAATGAGTGAGGATAAGAAGTTAGCTGAAAAGCTGACACGTGTCTACTTAAAAATCCGAAATAAGAAGGTACAGCTTTCATCGGACTATAAGAAACAAGAAGATGACCTTAATCAAAAACTAGATAAGGTCAAAGCTGCGCTGCTTGACTACTGCAAAGAGCAGGGGCTTGAGAGCGTAAAGACTTCTGAGGGACTTTTCTACCGTTCGGTTAAAACTCGCTACTGGACTAGTGATTGGGAGGCCATGCACAAATTTGTTATGGAGCATGACGTACCTGAGTTTCTGGAAAAGCGGTTGAATCAAACTACTGTAAAAACTTTTCTCGAAGAAAACCCTGAGACCGTCCCTATGGGACTTAACGTAGATTCTGAATATATAATTTCTGTGAGGAAAAAATAATGAACGGCCCTTTTATACCAATTGAAGAATTAGCTAAACACTTTTCCGTATCGGTCTCGACCATACGGGCATGGGTTCGCCAAAGGCACATACCAAAAGATACATACATTAAAGTAGGAAACACCTACCGTTTCTCTATCGCTGATGTATCTGCCGCACTAACTAACAACGAGAATGTGAAGGAAACTCAAGCACAGGTAGGTGGCTTGGAGGCAGTAACTGATGTTACGTCTGTTCAAGGTTACACAGACGATGAGGATTTGTGAGGAGAAACATATGCAGAACGTAGGTGAAGTACGCCGCCGTATTAGTATTAATGGAAATACGTTCCGTGAATATGTTAACGGTGCACAAGGTACCGTGTATGATGGTGCTCTTAATGTGATCATCTTGAACGCTGCCAAAATTTCTAGGTCTTACTATGCAGGTAGTTATAACGCAGGTAAGCCTACACGTCCTACGTGTTGGTCAGCAGATACTAGTGCACCTGCGCCAGAGGTGAGGCAAGAAGATCGTCAAGCCTATCGTTGTATGGACTGCCCTAAAAACATTAGAGGGTCAGGGTCAGGTATGTCACGTGCTTGTCGTTTTGCGCAGCGGTTAGCCGTAGCGGTAGAGAACGACTTTACAAAGGTGTACCAACTGCAACTACCTGCAACATCGTTGTTCGGTAAAGCAAGGGAAGGTAAGATGCCTATGCAAGCCTACGCGCAGTACCTGAGTTCTCATAGTACACCTGCTTTATCTGTGATAACCGAATGTGTGTTTGATCGGGAGAGCGTAGTACCCAAGCTATTCTTTAAGGCGGTACGTCCCCTTGAGGGAAAAGAAGTAGGTCTTGCGGTTTCATTGGCTGAAAGCCAAGAAGCTAAAGAGGCTATAACAATGTCAATATCAACACCCCCACGGGGGTCAATCTTTGCGGAAGTAGACGGATTTGTCTACAGCCCCGTAAATGCAAACTAAGGAGACTTTTATGTCTGAGCAATATCTTATTAAGAAAACCACCGCCCTGTACCCTAGAATAGATAAGACGTACAGATACGACAACGAGCAGCAACGCTCTGTATCGTGTGGAGCAACGGATGACGGTGCTGAATACTCATTGAATTTTGTCATGGACGATGCAACCGCTAAGTCGTTGTGGTCATATATGAAAACAGCTTATGCTACGGAGAAGAAAAAGACTTGGCCTGATATTAAAAACCCATTCAAGAAAACAGATGATGGGATGTGGACTCACAAGGCTAATTTGAAGGGTGCGTATAACGGTGACACCACTAAGAAGCCCTCACAGTTCGATGCAAAAACTAATGAACTACCTGACGACTTTCAGTTGACTACTGGTAGTGTTGTTAACATTGCAGTCAAGGGTATTCCTTACAGTGGTTCTATGGGTGCAGGTTGTTCCCTAAGACTACAAGCAGTTCAGGTTCTAAGACTTGCTGAGCCTAAACAGACGAACCCATTTGGTGCCGAGGACGGATACAACTCTAAGGAGGATAACCCGTTTACAGCAGTGGTTGAAGACGATGCTCGTGCTACCCCCGTTGAGGAGCCTATTGCTGAACCTACAAAAGTTGTAAAGAAAACTGCATCTGCGCCACCTGCGGACGCTAGTGATTTAAGTTCGATTATTGATGACTGGGATGACGAAGATTAAGGAGAACGTCAAAGTAATCGAACTACGCCACAGTGGGAGTAACATCTTTCACTGTGGCGTTCTAGGCAATGGGTGGACTAATGGAAACGAAAACATTTTTATCAAAGGCGTTGAGTAGTGAGGGCTACTATTGCGTTTTTGCGTCACGGTCAGGTGACGGGAAAATAGCGCAGAAGTTTTACGATTCAATAGATGCCGTAATAGATGCTTCTCACAATTACGATAAGGAAGGGTACGATGTTTACTATGGACTAGCTACGTTTGATAAGGCAGGTTCACGTAAAGTTGATAACGTAAACAGATTAAAATCTTTTTTTCTTGACTTGGATTGTGGCCCAAGCAAAGAATTTTTTTCACAAGAACAAGCTATACAGGCACTAAGGAATTTCTGTAAGCGAAACAAACTCCCTAAACCAACTATGATTAATTCAGGGCGTGGTATACACGTGTACTGGTTCCTGTCGGAGTCGGTGTGCCTAGATGATTGGTTGCCTGTAGCGGAACGTCTTAAAAGGTTATGTGCACAACAAGATTTCTTTGCTGACCCCTCAGTAACCTCAGATGCAGCACGCGTGTTAAGAATACCTCACACACATAACTATAAGACTAACCCTCCATCAGATGTAGGCTTCTTTGGTTTAGCCGCTAAGTTTGAGACGGTAGACTTCGATTCGTTTTCGGAGTTGCTTGGGTCTAAGTCGATACCAGTTCCCACAAAAAATATACCTAGGGAATTAAGTACAACCATGCAAAACCTGATGGGTAATCAGGAGAACAATTTTAAAGACATACTTATTAAGACTAATAAGGGTGAAGGATGTGAACAGCTTAAATACATAGTTCGTAATCAAGATACTATGAGTGAGCCATTGTGGAGAGCAGGGTTATCTATCGCTAAGTTTTGCACCGATGGGGAGAAAGCGATACACCTAATGTCTAAAGGACACCCCGAATATACGCCAGACGATACAAAACGTAAGGTAGATCAAATAAAAGGGCCTTATACGTGTGCACGTTTTGACGAGTATAACCCTGATATATGCCAAGACTGCGCTCAATGGGGGGTAATAAAGTCTCCGATTCTACTAGGTAAGAAGTTACGTGAAGCTGAAATTGACGGTGAGGGTAACTATGTAGCGGAAAGCCTTGAAGAGGACAAACCAACTCACGTTATACCTAAGTACCCACCCCCGTATATACGTGGTAGTAGTGGTGGTGTTTACTTACGAACCGCCAACGAAGACGGTGAGGTGGATGAGAAGCGAATATACCATAACGACTTATACGTTGTTAAGCGAATCAAAGACCCAGAGCTAGGTGAGTCGCTGGTTATGCGTTTACACCTACCGCGAGACGGGGTGCAAGAGTTTACACTGCCAATGAGTTCAGTCACGTCAAGCGAAGAGTTTAGGAAAAAACTTTCGTCTCAAGGCGTTGCGATTAAAAAGATGGATGAACTAATGTCATACACACTAAGTTGGGTGGACGAGTTACAAGCCACCAGTACAGCAGACGAGGCACACGTCCAATTTGGATGGGCTGACGATAAGATGGACACATTTATTTTGGGGAACCAAAAGGTGAGACCTGACTGCATAGAATTTAATCCCCCTGCCAATCAAACTGTAGGGTATTTCCCTCACTTTGAAGCAAAAGGCACCTATGAGGGGTGGCGAGAAACCTTAAAATTGTGGGATGGTGATAGGTTTTTACTACAGCAATTTGCATTGGGTATGGGTTTTGGTAGCCCACTAATGGAATTACTAAACGAAAGTTGCGGTGCAGTAGCGTTCATTAACAACGATTCAGGTACAGGTAAAACCATGATGATGTACGCGACAGCAGGTATTTGGGGTAATCCAAAGAAACTTGTTTTGGATAAAGCCGATAGCGTTGCATTTAAAATGAACCGTGCAGAAGTTATGCACAGCTTACCAACGGGTATTGACGAGGTTACAAACCTAACACCTCGTCAGATGTCTGACCTTATATATCAAGGCACGTCAGGTAAGCAGAGAGGACGTATGACTGCTAGTGCAAACGTGGAACGCCACCAAGGTAGAGAGTGGGGCCTATTGATGCAGTACACAGCTAACGCTTCTATCATTGAGACAGTTAGTCGTGGTAAAGCCATGCCGAAAGCGGAAGCGCAGCGGATACTTGAATGTAGAGTGGAGCGTATATTTCACGCTACGAAAGATAAAGAAGTACAGGATAAGTTTAAGAGTGGTGTCTTTGGTAACTACGGACATGCAGGGCCTCCATACATACAATGGGTGATGAGTAATTTAGAGGAGGCAAAAGACATAGTGCAGAAGGTGCAGAGGCGTGTCGATGAGAAAGCAGAACTAACGTCTGAAAACCGTTACTGGTCAGACACAATTACTTCGACGATTGCAGGATTGCTTATCTCCAAAAAGGTTGGGCTTCATGACTTCGATGTACAAAAAATATTCAAGTGGGCATGTACTGATCTTGTAGCGCAGAACAAACGAGGACTTAATGAAATGGGCGGGACAGTCACTGACATACTTGGTGACTTCTTTGCAGAAAACATAAGTTATATCCTGCAAATAAAAAGTACAGTAGATAATCGTGGTACGCATGGTAATGGACTTGATGAGCATGTGATACCCGAACAGGTAGCGCGAGGCAAATTAGTAGCACGGTATGAGACTGATACAAAATTGTTCTTTGTTAAGCCGAAACCACTTAAAGAATGGTGTGGTGAATTGCAGATTAACTACGCGCATTTGGTCAGTGAAATTATGAAGAAATGTGGTGGTAAACGTAAGAAGGTACGTATAACAAAAGGCACGCTTTTAGAATTAGGTGCTACTGACGTGATTGTACTAAAGTTTGATACAGGTTCTGATGATGAAGGTATTGAGGACTTATGATCTATCGCCTGATGGCGTAACCATAGAAGTTAATTGGGAGAGCATGGTTATTGGCTCTTCTATCTTTGTACCCTGCATAAATACTGATGAAGCAACAAGGCAGGTTAACAAGATATTCCGTGATAAACACTGGGAACTAGAGCACAGACTACGTATTGAAAGTAAAAATTTAGGGGTACGTTTTTGGCGTACAATGTGATAAAGTTTGGTAGACAGCATTGGTTCACCCCTCACAATTGCCTGTCGTTCTCCGTGACCCCCTCTTCGGAGGGGGTTATTTCATGTTATTCCCCAACTCAAACAAACACTATTTCGTTGGTGGCCTGAAGCCATTTCTTACCCCGTAAAGATGTTCTTCTGCTACCCTACGCATTGCTGGAGACAGGGATATTCCGTTATACATCGTTTCAGAAGTTTTTATGTGTTGTTTCAACGAACGCGCAATTGATTCTGGACTTAGCTCAAAAGTTGGATGCTCTTTGTTATACTTTTGTATATCAGATTTTATGCGTGTAATCTCTGACCAATCCCCTTGCCGAATAGCAATGTAATACTTTTTCGTTAAGTCAGACCGTTGTCGAGAGAGTGAACGATCTATTCGTTTTAGACGTTGGTTCTCTTCTTGAATACGTAAGTATTCTGCTGGGGCGAATCCTAGGAACTGTGTAAACAACTCACCACTCGTCATATCATCGTATATGGGATCGCCTCTTCGTGAGTAGATACCACCGTCTTGTTGGTATCTATCTAATGATTTATACGCATTGGAGAAACCGACAGGTAAAAGGTTTTCTACCCCCCTTTGCATCTCACCGTTGTATAAATCTTTAATACCACGTCCTGTGCGTTTTATTACACTAAGTGCAGGGCCACCCAGATAGTACAAAAAGTCCTCTTCGACAGAAGCGTTAGTGTTATATCGGTTTTCCTGAAGTATCAGTCCAGTTAGACGTACACGCGATGCTACGTCAGAACCTATACCTGCTTGATCAAGTATCTGGTTAAACGCGCCCTTATACCAACCTTCACCAAGGTATTCACGTACTATTTCGTTGGTGTCGTCTTCGTCATCGGAAAACAATATTAGGTCTGCCATAAGTTGCACAGCACCATATAACGGCACACCGTGTATTCCTGCAAAGAATAGAGAAGACAGATGTATACCTGCAATTTGTTTACCTGCAACACTACCAAGAGATTTGGCAACAGAGGCAGGCATACCTTCTGCTATTCTAGCTTCAACATAAACATCAACCATGTCACGTGCGGTTTTAAACATTGTGTAGTACATACGTAGACCATAGGTCTTGTACATACCAGCAACACGTCCAATGTTTTCTTGTACTACACGTGGTGCGGTCTCAAGGGTAGAACCACCGTTGTATTCTTGCGTGTCGTACAGTGCATCTTCCGCTGCTAATTCCCGTTGCTCAGTCGTTGACATATTAGGGTTATCAGTTTCTATGCGGTCTAGTGCCAAGTTGTACGAAGCTACCATAGTCACTTGCCTGTTAAAGCGTTCTGACTGGTTAAACAACATAGCAGAGATACCTGTACCATAATCAAGAGCAGCGGCTACCTTACTTGCCACCGTGTCAGTTTTACGTGCTTTACCACCTTCTTGTAATCCCAAAGCGTCAAAGATAAAGGATCGGTTGAGGTGTCCACGCTCCGACGCCATACGCACCAGTGGGGCTATACGCTCTAACTCCTTTATACGTTCGGCAGGGATGTCTTTTCCTTTTTTCACAACAAAGTCACCGTTATCGGTGATGTCGTAGTACGCATCTATACCATAAGCCACTGAAATCTTTTCTAGCTTAGTTCCCCCGTACCCCCGTGCGCCTGTCACAAACGATGTAGCCTTCATGATTTCATCGTATGTTTTCCTATACCCGTACCGCGCTCCAAGCATGGGGTAGGTAAACATAGGAGTTTGCGCAGTCTGCACCATAGCAGAAGCTACGTTAAAGCCGATTGTGCCAACAAACGCAATTTGGTTAAACGTACGAACATACCGTTCAATACCCTTGTTCTTTGCACCGTACTTGGCAAAGTTCATACGCACTTTAATTTCGTCACGTATTGTATTAAAAGTAAAGTCCTCGGCAGGTACTTCTATTTCGTTAAGTCGTACTTCCATACTTTGAATAAGCGCGTTGTACTTTAACTTCTCTACCTGTCTACCTAAATCAAAGCCTTTAGTCTTCATAGCGTAGACTGCATCTTGCATATATCCGGGCGTACCCTTACGTCTTTGCAGGGACTTAGCGAACGATGACTCTGGGAGTGCGTCAATGAATAGACGCATGATTTCAGATTGTACTGTGGGATCGACATTGTTAGCACTTAGAGAATCAAGCACTTGTTTTACAAACGAGGACGATGGCGCGTTGTTAAAGTCAGAGGTTTTAAAGTCACCATCCATACCTTTAACGGTATTCGATATAACATCAGGGTCTTTCTTTAATTGTTCTAAAACTCGGTTGCGTTGCGCGAAACTATCAAACATCTGAAACACGTATTTATCGGTTTCTGATTTAACTGCACTGTCTTTGTACTGAAACTCTAGTTTGTAGCGACCTTCACGTAGTAGTGGAAAGTAAACATCTAATGTATTACTGTCAAACAACTTAGCAAATACTTCTTTCTTCAATTCTGCCGCTGCGTCAGGGTTATTTTTTAGTGCTTCGTCAATACGCCCGTTAATTGCATCCTTGAGTTTTCCATACAGATCACGGTACATGCCACGCATGGTTTTGTAGGCGTTTTGACCATCATCACCTAATTCTTTCCAATCCTCGCGTTGTGCTAGCCAAACTTTTTCGAGGCTGTTACCGCTTTCGTCCGTCTTGTCTTTATAATAGCTTTTATCTTTAGTCGGGTCTACTTGGTATATAGTAGCCCCGTACTCTTGGCTGTAAATTAAATCGTTAAGATTCTTTTGTTTCGCTTTATTACCACCACTAGCTACCCACTTATCCACAACCTTTACTTGATTACGTACATAGTTGTCAGCAGTTGACATTGAACCACGTTGGTACTCCATCAACTTATGGAACTGATCTGCTAGAACCCCTAGTGCGTTGTCGGCTCTTTTAGCCACGTCACTCAAAGCCTGAGAATCTAATAGTTTTAATTTGGTAAACTCAAGCAGTTCAGTACCAGATTTTACTGCATTATCTTTGCTATCTTTCATTGCAGTTAAAAAACGATCTGACCATTCCTCACGGAATTTATCAGTCAAAGGTAAATTTAACGCTTTTTGCGTGTCATCTATCTCTTTCATTTTTTCTTTAACACCCTCTGCCGTAGATGCCATAGGTAGTTCGTTTGCGTTCCTATATTTTGGTGCGGGTGCAAGTATACCGTCTACAAGCCTATCAGCTACTGTCTGCGCCGATTCAATCTTCTTAGGTTGCATACCAACAAGTTTACGTAAGAAGTTACCTACGCTGTTAAAGAAGCGTTGTAGAGCACTATGCTCTCCTCCCTTTGGATTGATCTGTGCTAGTTTAGCTTGGAACTCAGGGTTAGACATCGCTTCAGATAAAAACTCGTCTACGTCCTTGGCACCATACGCAGTATCAAGATAGGGTTTAACATCCTCAAACAACTTAGTGAGCTGCCGCGTCATAGGGTGACTTTTGTTTGATAACGTAGCAGACGCTGCCGCGTGAGTCATCTCATGCAACAGGACGTGGGGGTTCATGCCGATTTCAGAGTCGAGCTTGATTGTGTTAGTTTCAGGGTCGAACAATCCTGCAACGGGTTCCCCTTCGGCAGTCTTTAAGTTTTCAACAACTTCTACTTTGGTGCTACCACGTTCAGATGGGTCAAACGGTGCGTTAGTAGATTCAATGTTGCCAGAGTCAAATACAATGGATATATCAGTAGTTTGATCCCCACCTTCAACAAAACCTTCGTCCTTTGTGTTTTTAATTACAACGCCATCATTACCATTTTCGTAAGCCTGTTCTAATATAGCTAGGTACTCACCTTCGTCATACGATTTGTCCTTATGGTCTACGACTAAAGGGTTTTCCATACGTAAGTACACGGGCATAACTCTACCCCCTTTGGCTACAATTGACTTTCCTGCAAGACCTATAATCGCTTCGTTAACTTTTTCGTACTTACCTCTTGTAAACTTGTTAAGTGCACCTACAAACCCTCCTTCGTACCCTGAACGCGTGTCTGCGTACGTACTTGCTACAGCGGGATTAGACGCAAAGAAGAAACCCATTCGTGCATCTTCTGCACCTGTAGTTTCACCTAACTGTTCTTTAGAAAACTTAGTAAAGTCAGCGTTCGTACCGTGATAGTAAGTAGTACCTGTATCAAACCCCTGCCCTTTTGCACGTTTTTTACGTGCGTCTACGCCCATACCTAGTCCTTGAGACGTAACAACTAACGAATCTACAACATCAGCCAGCTTGTTAGCCATATTCGCTATACGTTTATCCGCTGTCGTAACAGACAGTGCACGTAGTGCACCCTTTAAGTTGCCAGCACGTAATAGTCCACGTACAGCCGGATGTAGTGGCATGTCGAGTCCCATAACCGAACCACGTTCTAACTTTTTCTCAATCCTAGCGGCTAATTTAACAGCCATTTCTGCTATAAGTTTGTCTTCCGTTTCTACGTTTCTATCTGCTGAGCGAGCTGATTCACCCAATTCCTCTAGGTTGGCACGTGCATCAGTCTGTGCGTCTTCCGCAACCTGCGCGTCTTCTAGTATATCTTTGACAGCTATCTTGGAGTCACGTTGGTTAAACATGTCAATGTAATCGGTGTTTTGGATTCGCTCTATTTGTCGTATTTCATTAGCTAGCGTTTTATCAATCCACGCGTTTGTCTCTGCTGACAAGTTAGCTTTAGCCCAATCAAGTACATCTTGTCCAGACTTACTACCCATACCTTTGAAGAAATCAACTTCGGCTTGGCTCATATCAGGAGTAGTACGGAATTGTGAGGTACTGTTCGCCACATCATAGATAGCCATAAATAGACCGTCACTGGGGCGACGTAGCTTACCTAAATACGTTATCACAGCCTTACCTAACTTATCACGCGCCGTTGCACCGTTAGTTAGTAGTGTAAATATAGTTAGTTTATCGTCAGCTGTAGTCTGCTCTTTACCCACAGATTTGTTAAATTCTTGGCTAGTCTGGTCTGAAAATTGTCTAACTGGTTCTGGTTGCTGGTCAAACAAATCATCCAGTTGTTTATCTTCTTTTGGTGTAGCAGCTTTCTTTACAGGTTCTTTTTTGGTGGTTTGTTTTGGTGTAGTATCTTTCACTTCTGATACAGGTTTAACTTTTTTTGCCGTAGAAGTTTTCTTCTTTACAGATTCTTTTGTTGTAACTTGTTTTGGTGTAGTAGCCTTCTTAACCTGCGCAGGTTTGGCGTCAGATACCAGTTCCTTCTTTGGCGTACCCTTACGGTTTGTTTTTTTCTTTTCTAATGTCTCCGCTGTAGACGAACTAACTTGTAACGGTTCAGGGGGTAAGTTTAATGCACGTTGCTGTTGTCCTTTTCCTCGTACAGAATCGCTAGTGCTT
>Ga0208031_1000058_pt1 | contig 57429 bp, 82 predicted proteins | sample MalvirAntarct_38_FD_184252 | JGI IMG/M metagenome (GOLD analysis project Ga0208031, IMG submission 184252) | Marine viral communities from the Global Malaspina Expedition - Malaspina viral metaG Antarct_38 (SPAdes) (version 2) | ecosystem: Environmental > Aquatic > Marine > Oceanic | place...
GGACTTACTCTTAGATAGCTAAGAATAAACCGGCTAATGTCGCGCTCATTAAGTTAGCTAATGAACCAGCGATAACAGCACGGATACCTAATTTAGCAAGGTCATGGCGACGTGAAGGAGCCATAGCGCCTAAACCACCAAGTAAAATTGCAATTGAAGATAAGTTAGCAAAACCACATAGGGCGAAAGAGATAATCGCTTTAGTGCGGTCAGACATCATTACACCAGTTTCTGCTACAACTTTGAAACCTTCTGCTGAAGCATCAAGTAGATACGGAGCAAAATTTAAGTAAGCAACAAATTCGTTAACAACAATCTTTTGACCGATGAAAGAACCAGCAACAAGCGCTTCATTCCAAGGTACACCGATTAAAAATGCTAGAGGCATAAAGATATAACCAAGGATGAGTTCAAGAGTAATACCCTCTAAACCGAACCAACCCGTTACACCACCGATGATACCGTTGATCATGGCGATTAAACCAACGAATGCGATCAACATAGCACCAACGTTTAATGCTAAATGCATACCTGATGCAGCACCTGAAGCAGCAGCATCTAACACGTTTGCTGGCTTATCAGGATCATCTGGTAAATCGTCCATTTCGTTGATAGCAGCTTCTGTTTCTGGGTGCATCAATTTAGCCATTAACAGACCACCAGGAGCAGCCATGAATGATGCAGCAACTAAATATGCAATTGGAACACCCATTTGCGCGTAACCAGCTAATACAGAACCTGCAATAGAAGCTAGACCGCCCACCATGATGGCGAATAATTCAGATTGTGTCATTGTCGCAATAAACGGACGCACAACTAATGGTGCTTCAGTTTGACCAACGAAAATGTTCGCTGTTGCTGACATTGATTCAGTGCGGCTAGTACCGAGTGCTTTTTGTAAAGCGCCACCGATAATACGGATAACCCACTGCATAATGCCTAAATAGTAAAGCACTGCAATTAGAGAAGAGAAGAAAATAATGACAGGTAATACGTTGATGGCAAAAATAAAACCAACTTTAAAGTTAGCTAAATCACCAAATAAGAAGCTAGTACCGGCTTGTGCATAACTAATCACACTTGATACCGCATCTGAAACACCTTTCAGAATATCTTTACCGACTGGAACATATAAAACAAAACCAGCGAAGAATGCTTGAATAGCTAAAGCACCACCGACAGTACGAACATTAATTGCTTTTCTATTATTTGATAGTGCAAAACCTATCAATAGTAAGGTGACCACCCCTACTAAACTCATTATTATATCCATTAATCATCACCCTTTTGTTAACAGTTTTTTTGAATGTTGTTAACTCACCTAATTTCCGCTGACGATTATAACTGAGCGTGAAACGAAAAGCGTCGTTTTGATCAAGTTTTTAAACTTTAATTTCAAACCCTTACGACATTAAAAACAATTAATAATGTTGTGTTCATAAAAAAACAATTAAAGCTCAAACAGTTGCAAAGCATTTTTATTCAACTGTTCTAATATACAGACAGTGGTTTTTTTCTTTAAAAATGCGATTTCGGACACAATTCGAGGCAATATAAGGGGAGTATTTCGTGATTTAGGTTGATCAAACGGAGGCATGCTAGGTGAATCTGTTTCTAATAAAAAGTGTTCTAAGGGTAAATTAACCACTGTTTCACGGAGCTTTTTCGCACTAGGATTGAGTATTAAAGCACCAACACCTAATTTAAAACCGAGCGAAACATAGCGTTTGGCTATATCACTGTTGCCATAAAAACCATGCACCACACCACCCTTTATCAATTTAAAACGCGCTAACATTGTCAATAATTGTTGATGCGCTTTCACGGCATGTAAAATGACAGGCAATTGATAATTTTGTGCCAGTAATAATTGTTTTTCAAGTAACAACAATTGGTTATCTGACCAGTGATGCAATTTATCTAGGCCACACTCTCCAATCGCCACCAAACGCTTATTATTGCTATATTGCTGTAACATTGCATCAAGCTTCAATATCGCTGCATCAATGTCATCTGGGACAAACCAAGGATGAATTCCAAGCGAAAAATAACAATCAAATTTATCTGCAATATGAATTTGCTGCGGCCACTTTTCTGCTGATACTCCCGGTAAAATAACCGAAGTAATACCACTTTCATGCATAGCATCAAATAATTGTGTTCTATCATTATCAAACTCTGCCATGTCGAGATGTGCATGGGTATCAATCATAAGATCACGCTCTGCTATTACTGATATTAATTACGGATATCATGTTAAGTGACAATAGACTCATATATTGACATGCCACTCCCATGATCGCTCATCCTTGGTGCACAACTGAATTTATTTTTCTGTGTCAACGTCATCTCAGCGTTCCATAAGATGCAATTTTGCCAAGATGTTACCAATAAAAGCTTAAAAACAGCTTTGTTAAGTCAAATATCTACTTAAAAATAGTAATAAAAAAGGCGGCAAAGCCACCTTTTATTAACACACCTGAAACATTTACTATAACAATTAATGCTCTCGAGTTTTGGCAAACTCAATATCAGGATAACGTTCCATAGATAGGTTTAAATTCACCATAGTAGGCGCAATATAGGTAAGATTATCACCACCATCTAGGGCTAAATTCTGACTACACTTACGACGAAACTCTTCTAGTTTACGCTCATCTTTGCAATACACCCAGCGAGCAGTACTCACACTGATACCTTCGTAAATGGCTTCGACGTTGTATTCACTTTTTAAGCGTCCAACAACCACTTCAAACTGCAGCACACCAACCGCTCCAACAATTAAATCGTTAGAGTCTAGAGGTCTAAAGACCTGCACAGCGCCTTCTTCAGATAATTGCACTAGTCCTTTGAGGAGCTGCTTTTGTTTCAGTGGATCTTTTAAGCGAATACGGCGGAACATTTCTGGAGCAAAGTTAGGTACACCCGTAAAGCGAAACTTTTCGCCTTGGGTAAAGGTATCACCAATACGCATGGTGCCGTGATTATGTAATCCAATAATATCACCAGGATATGCCGCTTCAGCACGAGCACGATCCCCTGCCATAAAGGTTAATGCATCACTGACATTAACATCTTTACCAATGCGAACATGGTGCATTTTCATGCCTTGCTCATACCGACCCGAGCAAACACGCATAAAAGCAACGCGGTCACGGTGTTTAGGGTCCATGTTGGCTTGAATTTTGAAGATAAATCCTGAGAACTTTTCTTCATCAGGCGTCACGTTGCGTGCATCACTTTCACGCGGTAACGGCTTAGGTGCCCACTCGACGATACCGTCTAGAATATGATCGACACCGAAGTTACCTAAGGCTGTACCAAAGTAAACAGGGGTCAGCTCACCTTTTAGAAAGGCTTGCTGATCAAATTCATGTGAAGCACCAGCAACCAGCTCCATTTCATCACGAATTTCAGACGCATAAGAGCCCAGTACTTTATCAAGCTCAGGATTGTGCAATCCTTTAATAATACGTTCTTCTTGAATGGTATGACCCATACCACTTTGGTATAAAATAACTTCATCACGTAAAATGTGATATACACCTTTGAACTCTTTACCTGAGCCAATCGGCCAAGTAATAGGGGCACAAGCTATCTTTAAAATCGCTTCAACTTCATCCATTAACTCTATAGGATCGCGAATATCACGGTCACATTTATTCATGAACGTCACAATAGGCGTATCGCGTAAACGGGTCACTTCCATTAATTTAATGGTTCGATCTTCAACACCTTTAGCGGAGTCAATCACCATTAAACACGAGTCGACCGCAGTCAGGGTACGATAAGTATCTTCAGAAAAGTCTTCGTGACCAGGTGTATCAAGTAAATTGATTAGTGCGCCACCGTAAGGAAACTGCATAACAGAGGTGGTAATAGAAATACCACGATCTTTTTCCATTTCCATCCAGTCAGATTTAGCATGTTGACCAGACTTTTTGCCTTTTACCGTGCCAGCCTTTTGTAAGGCATTTCCGAATAAAAGTACTTTTTCGGTGATGGTGGTTTTACCCGCATCGGGGTGCGAAATGATGGCAAAAGTTCGCCTTCTATTGATTTCATTAGACATTTTACTTGGTACTACTTCTTAATCTGATTATTTGTACGCATACTTGTACACAATAATAAAAGTGACTTAGTTTTCTTCTTTTTGGTTTTGATTAAAAGAAGCGCTATAAATGATAATTTTGCGAACATTATACGCTGAACCTTTAACAACAGCAAAATAGCGATACAACTGAATTTATTATTTTTCAATTTATTGCTTTCATACCCAAAACCTTTCAATATTTTTGTAGGCAATGTGGCAAGCATAATTTTTCCTTAGATATAAAAAGGCCTGAGATATTCAGGCCGGTTAATTGATTAAGTTATTGCTCTGTCGATATTATTGAAAATACTTGGCTGATAACATTTTGAGGTACGTGGTACCTTGAAGCAGAAGTAATTTCGACTCGGTAACTAAAATCACTGCTTGATGAATACCCATCTGCAAACGTTGATGAACCTGAACAAATCTCAGTAACATCATATCTGCCAGTTTCTGAATTTAAACGACTAGTTGTGGTCCCATTAAAAGTACCATTAGTTATAGTTACCCAAGACCCAGAACCTACCTTTCTTTGTAACCTCCACCCAACGCTAGGCTGTACCATTGTGCCAGGTGATGATTTTGAGCTAGTAGCTTCCAGTGAATACGAAATAACAATGTTTTTACTTTTATTATTTGTGCCAAATGGGCCAATTTCTACGGGGTAAAGTCCAACGGTATAAATATTTTTATCTGAGGTAGACACTCCATTTTTCAGAACTCCAGCACTGAGCGAACCACCAAAATATGCATCACCAAATTTCGTACGATAAGTTATAGCATTTGATTTAGTGCAGTTTGCTATATTGCCAACATCTGGACCAAACCAATCGATAAACTCATTATTGGCGCCAAAGCCTGGTCCATAAACTGATAAGTACCCTCCCTCACGTTGGATCAGTGTTTTATTTTGTAATTCTCCAATAAAGGCTGAATTCATAAAAACCTGACCATTTTCTACAACAAATGGAGTTGTAATAGTCGACGCCCCAGAAATTTTATTAATTATGGCAAATCTATCTGCAGTAAATAAAACCTGTGATTGCATACCTACTGGCGAATTCTCTACGCCGATCGCCATGCCTGCACCATAGTATTTACCGTCGGCAGTTACCCCTACTTTAACTGAGTACATGGCTTGCAATTTGCCATCTAACTGAGCTAACGCGGTCGAGGTTTGCTGAACAGCAGATGCATTATTACCTGCTGACGCTTGGACGGTATCTACTCGTTGACCTAAGGCACTATCCGCATTCGCTCGAGCGGTTTGCTCGGTCTGAATTGCGGCAGCATTTTGAGTCGCTTTAGTATTGGCTGCTGTGGCGCTGGCTTGAACTGTTGTGATGTTTTGCGCTAAGGCACTATCTGCGTTCGCTCTAGCGGTTTGCTCGGTCTGAATTGCGGCAGCATTTTGAGTCGCTTTAGTATTGGCTGCAGTGGCACTAGCTTGTACTGTTGTGATATTTTGCGCTAAAGCACTATCTGCGTTCGCTCTAGCGGTTTGCTCGGTCTGAATTGCGGCAGCATTTTGAGTCGCTTTAGTATTGGCTGCAGTGGCACTAGCTTGTACTGTTGTGATGTTTTGCGCTAAGGCACTGTCAGCATCAGTTCGAGCTATTTGCTCATTTTTTATTAACGCAGCATTTTGGTTAGTTATGGCAAAAACTGTCGATATTTGACTTGCCAGTGATTCATCAGCCGTTACTCGTGCGTTTTTTTCGATCGTAATTGCCGCTTGATTATTAACTAACGTCGCTGAAACAAAATCAATACTAGTAGCTAACGCTTCATCTGCAGAAGCGCGAGCATATTGCTCTGACCAAACCCCGGCAAGTACTTCAGTGGTTCCAGCATCCCAACTCATATCACCAGAAAGAGGCGGATTAACTTGAGCAAAAATACCATCCACTCTAGCGGCTTGCGAAACGAGTTTATCGTCTATGGTATCAATTGACGTTTCCACAGTATCAAGACGCACAGTTAAAGCAGATACTGCTTCACCGAGCGAAGAATACTCACCAATTTTCGTCCAGTATGTTGTGTTGGTTGGTAACGTCCCTGCTGGTACGGTTTGTTTTGCTGAATATAACTTACCCTGATATTTAACTAACTGCCCAGATAAATATGAGGCTGTATTATCCCATTCTCCCGCGCCACTTATATCGGCGATTTCTGCCTGCATTTGCGATATTTGTGACTGTGTTTGAACTAGCGACGTTTCAATATCTGGTATTTTGTCAGATTCAATCTTTATGATGGGGATGAGCTCTATTTCACTTAGTAGTTCTTGACCCAGTGCTGATGACGTTATCCGTTTGCTAAAGTAATCATCATATTCTGTTTGATCTGTTGATGATTTACCGCTGACAAAATTTGACCATGGACCTACATTACCTGAGCGATCAACCAAGCGAGCCCTGAACCAAAAGCTAGAACCAGCACTTAAGCCTGTCATTGTATGAGTAGCAATTGGGTATGCAAAATCACCGAGCTTGATCATACCGAGGTCGCTGTTATTGGGCCCGTATTCAAGCTCGGTTCTAAGCGTATCTTCTGCACCTGCAGGAAATAGCCAGTTAAGACTAATACCAAAAACCAAAGGCATAGCTGTAAAAGATGCAACTGCAGGGGGCAACCCCACTTTACCTGTAATGTTAGTTAGCGCGGATGACTTTGGTACCGACGAGACATCAACTGAATTGATAGCGCGGACTCGAGCAATATACTGTCCAGTGTAAACCCCGCGAATATCAATAGATGTACTGCTCGTTTTTGGTAATTTTATCCATTCACCACTGTCTTTTCGCCATTCAACATCATAAGCCACAGCATTTTTGGCAGACTCCCATTGAATTGTCATAGTAGTGACAGCAAGCGTTTGCTCAGTAAAAACTGACTGAGAAATGGTAACGCTTGCAGGTGCTTCTTGTGCTCCAACGGGTAGCTTACTGATTGGCCTTTCTTCTAATCTTGCCCCTGTATCGATGTAAGGATATTTACTGGGATTATGCTCTACAGCCGTGATCTCATATTCAATACTATCGCTGTCGGCTTTGCCCACGCGCAGCACTCTAAATTGTTGCAAATTTAGCTCGTCAGACTCAACAGACCACAAAAGTTGAGGCAATGGCGTTTCACTGTATTCAGTAGAGACTGTTACGATGCGCCCATTAACCGATTCAATCGTTCTTGCTTCAGCTTTTCCCGCTGGCAGGTTAATAATAAGTCTATCGTTAACAGCAATATTTGCAGCACGGTCTAACGTAATCTCTTTTCCACTTACAGCCGAAATTCGGCCACCAATACGACTTCCTGCAATAAGCTGATCGGCAACCCCAATAACAAAGCCAGGCAACGGAATATTGCCGTCCATTCCTACTTTAAAGTTGACTGCACGGTCGTTGTTATTAGTATAAATGGCCCACTTGCCACGACGCTGTGCCTCAGATTCTCTGGTGCAACCTAATGCTGACAATTCAACAACGTTATCACCATAACGGCGTTGCAATGCTTGGTCTGATACTGAGGTGACATCAGATTCGAATGCATTATCAGGATTATCCCAGCTGATCAGTGCGCGGGTATATTTTACCTTTTCACTACTTGATGAATAGCTAAACTTACCATCAATAACATTGGCATTATTGTAGGTGAAATCCATATCTCGCGGCATATCTGCAACAGAATACATCTGCCCATTAGACCAATAGGTCATCCCGCGGTAAATCGATGCCAAATCACGTAATACCTGCCATGCTTCTGTCGCTTGTTGAATATAAATATTACAGATATAACGAGGCTCTGTGCCTCCTTTGCCATCGGGTACCAACTGATCACAATATTGAGCGATATTGTAAAGCTCCCACTTATCCACCAGCGCTGCAGTTATTCTTCTGCCAGTACCAAAGCGATCATCCAGTATAATGTCGTAACTCACCCATGCAGGGTTATCAGTCCACTCAACTTTAAATGACCCATCCCACACACCAGAGTAAGTTCTAGTCGGTGGGTTATAATTTGTCGGCACTTTTACCTTGCGCATATTAGGTTCGCACGACACCACTGGAATATTCTGGAATTGGCTAGCGTCAAACTCAACATAAAGCAAAGCGGTATTAGGGTACTTAAGCTTACGATCAATAACATCAGTGATCGCAGAAATCTGCATGGTATCGGCTACGCGATTATTATTTTGATTGGCAGTTAACCGGCGTAGACGGATCTGCCAACTATTACCCACAGGCAAGTCAATACGATGGCTTCTTTCATAAGCTTGTGTCGTTTTTCCATCAACAGCCGTATTTAGCACTGTTTGATAACTTCCTCCATCAGTCGAAATATCAATTGCATAAGTAATGCGATACCCGGTCACATCACCATTATCAAGTTGCTTTTGTAATGCAGGCCAACGAAAGCGCACTCGCACAGCAGAAAGTAATGAGTTAGTAATGGCGCGGGTATAAGGCTGATCTGATTTTAACTCAATACCTAAGGCAACTTCATTTTCAACGGATGGAAGCCCTGGGATATAAGTTTGATGGACCGAGCCTGGGCGGAAGTCCCAAATAACACCCGGGAAGTTTTCTACATCATTAGCATCTAGCAAGGGGGTGCCATCAAGAAACACATTTTGACCCGATAACTGCCCGTCAAATTCGCCTTCACCAATTGCGAGTAATATTTTAGCTTTAGCGATAGAACGTAAATCATCAGGAGATTCTACTGGAGTACGTTGATCGGACTCTCCACCTTTAGCGCCATTAATAGTCAATTGACGTTCTGTTATTGCTGGTATGCCCATATTATTTACGGCTCCTGTTGTCCGTTACTTCCGCCACTGCCACCACTGGTTTGCACTGGGCGCTTTGAAACTGTGATGTCTTCAGCATAAATACCAGCGCTGATAATGGCGCCACCAATCCGGCGCTTGCCATAACCAATACCAACAGGGTTACCCGCTGCGGTAGTATTAACGGCACCACCAAAGGCATAACTAGGGGCGTTGTCACTAGCCTCTCGCCCTTTCAACCCTTTAGCCTGAGGACTGAGCATTTGCACAACGCCACCAGCGACCATTGCAATTCCCGGAGCCATTAGCGCCCCAAACCCAGGGATAAATGATGCAACAATAAGTACTGCACCTAATATTGTTTGTAGAATACCGCCACGTTTGCTGCCTCCAACAACAGGTACAATACGGATTTCATTTGTGCCACTTAAATCAAATTCATCTTGGCCAGTGTTTTTACCATTTCGAAATATCGCATAACGCAAACCTAACTTTGCCTGTTCTCTAATAAACTGCTCAAACCCTTGAAGCGTATTTTTGATGGCACTAAAGGCTTCTGATGTAGTGCCCGTTTCGAGCAATCGCTTATGTTCGCGGCCAAACCTCTTGGCCAATGAGCCAGATAATTTAATCGTAGTGAATTTAGTGCTCATAATTACTCTCGGATTTTAGATAAAAAGCCACCTTTCGGTGGCTTATGGCTCGTATTGATGTTCTATATTATTGCAACGTTAAGGAATAACGATTATATCGAAAGTGGTTTTAACGGACTTTTCGCTTCAATCTCTGTCATATTGCGACGTACATTCACTGAAAATGAAAAACCGTCACGTATATGGTCTATCATTTTGGTGCCTGCTGGCGAGTTAAGTAAGCTAAAAACCTCGTACAACTTATATTGATCAAAATACTTTTTTAGATATTCCATATGGGTACACAGCGCTTTAATGTTATGGATTTCATATTGATTAAGCTGTTGTGGTAATAACACTTCAGCCTTGGCAGCGGGTAAATACTCGCCATCCAATGCTAACTTATGCACATATTCTACTGCTTGAGTTAATTGCGCTTTATCTAATTGATCAAGATGCTCAATATTAAATCTTTGGTGGATCATGCTGTAAGCATCTGGATACATCAGGCCTTTTTTTGACACCAACAAGTTAACGGCATTACGTAGCGGTGTGCGTTCATCGGTGGTGGTCTTTTTGTAAATTGTGCCGCTGAGTTGCTTTGCCATCCAATTAAAGGCATTGATATAGGCCTCTTTGATCATCGCGGCCTTCTTGCCCGTAAAGCCCATTACCAGAAACATAAAGCCGTCTTTGGTCATTTTATACATAGGCAGATTACGGCCTGTTGAGTCTTTATATTCACTGGGCGTAAAATTGCGCTCAGTGAAATCTTTAGAACAATCAATACATTCAAGCTTACGCAGCACATCCTTGTGCAACTTTCCAAAAGCTTCTGCAACATTAATTGACGTAGTTATTAATGCGCCATCTTGGGCTAACACTAGATGATTTAATGATTGAATTGTGCTAACGTAATTCATGTTCGATTCCTTGCTTGGTACGGACGTTGTTAAAGAGGCCTCAACTGTTCTAGCAGTTGGGGCTTCATTCTTTATGACGGTCATGCGGCTACCCCTTCACTCACTAACTTCTCACAAATCCACGCCTCACCCACTGGGGTAAACATGGCCTGTGAATAACCTTGGTCTGTTTGGCGTAGCTTTCCAAAGCCTTTATCAATAAACCACTGTTGAAACACTCTGCCGCGTTTAATGGCGTGGCTATAAACGTCATGCTCATCCAAAAACTTATTTAGGCGGACGGCTGACAAGTTATGCTTTTGAGCCACTTGGCTTGCATTCATTAACGTGTCACGCACCACCAGCCGATCGAAAAACTCCACTTTAGGCGCTTGTTGCTCAAGCAACTTAGCTTGGTTAGCGGCGAGTTGCAGTGCTTCTGAAAATGAATGCGGAATCTGCGAGTAAAGCTTAGAATGCTTTGCTTCCAACTCTTGCCAGCGATCCACCAGCCTCGCGGTAAACTCAGGTGAAAGCTGAGCAACAACGATGATGCTATCGCGCTTGCCTTTCTCGCCGGAGAATACATAGTGTTTTGACTTCGAATTTTTGCTTAAGCTGTTGATGTTCTCGAAAACCCCCATTGGGGGAAGTTGAATTGCCCCATTTTTTGCCAAGCGTTCGATAGACTGCTTTACTTTGTCATGACGAGATCCAACTAGGTTGGAAATCTCTCCACTGGTCATGGTCAATTGGTTACCGGTTATTAAGTTCATGCTGCCTCCTGATTTTTCCCTTTTAACCCGTATGCTTTTTCTAGCTGGTGACAAACTTCACTGTTCATTGTTCTGTTACTTAAATCTGCGGCTTTCAATAACAACAATTTTAATTCTGGGCTAAGCCTAAATTTAATCTGCGGGTAATCACGTACTTTCATATATTCCTCCAAAGCGAATGGCGCACGGTGCGACATGCTAAGTATGCGCACGGTGGGGCATTGAAGTCAACCCCACCGTGCGCCATAATATAAAAAAGAGGTGAATATGCGCGAACATCCACAATTAAGATTAAGAGTTGCACCTGAGCTTAAAGAGCAAATAGATCAGTCAGCTAAGATGAACGGTAGGTCGATGAATGCCGACATAGTGCATCGATTAGAGATGAGTTTTGTTGTAGAGCAAAACCCAGCAGCTGCCAGTTTGTTACATGACGACGCATTGGGAAATTTATTAGCCCCAACACTACCTGCCTCTATTGCAGGCAAGATTGCTAGGCAAAATACTGATTCTGGTATTGCTTTAGCATCAATTTTTGTCGATGAGATTAACGAGCTGATCAATAGCGCAATTGTTATAGGGAAGCGCAAAATAGAGCTAGATACAACAAAACTAACTTGCACAATGCCAGCAACCGATACTGAAATATTCAGTGCATTAACATTAGTTGAAAAAGTATTTGATGAGGCTGGCTACATTATTGAATTAGTTAACGGGGTGATTACCATATCGTATTAACAAAAAGGCCACCTTTCGGTGGCTTATGCAAACTATATTTTACAATTTTTCAGATTCCAGAATGATACTTGTACCTTCTAAATGTTTTTTAGCCGCATCATTATCTAAGCGCTCCCGTTCAGAGACGGTTAAACGATAAGAAATCATGATCGATTTATTCTCATATTGTGGAACAAGCGTTATGCTTAAAGCATTAACATCCCACTGAATCCAAAAAGGCTTGTTTTCAGTTGCAACCTCAAGTGGATCTTCAGTTTTGGTAGAGTTGCCATACTTCGAGTGAAGTGCATCAATTAAAAAATCTTCTGTTGATTTTGCATCAGCATCATTCAATAAAGATTTTGATTTTATAATTACTTGGTACAATCCATTTTGATCAAAATAAAGTATGGCTTCAAATGGTCTTTTTGCCAAATCCACAGGCACTAGAACTAATGCTTTCAGTGATGATCCAAGCTTACTAAGCTCATCTTCCGTAGTTGGTTTTTCATGTTGTGGAAATAACGCTAATACTTTTTCAACGCTATCACCATACATGGCTCCTTTCCATAGCTCTTGTGCATTTAAAAAAAATGAACTAAAGCTCAATAGAATAAGAAAAATCACTCTCATATTATATCCTTATCACACTAAAAATATTAACTTTACCACTATGCCAACGACCTAACAGGCTGTAAAGAACTTAATCTTTATCACCTACATGCCTTACAATCATTCGAGTATTACGCTGCCAGTAACCACCGTAAACATCATTGCGACTTAAGCGTCCATATAGATGGTGTAAAACTTTTCCATCACCCACATACACAGCGGCGTGATTCACACGCTTACTTTGTATTTGCATTAAAAATACATCCCCGACTTGCAATTGGTCATTAACCTCAGCAAATCCAGCTTTAGCAAAATTATCCAAATACAGTTCTTCCTCACCCTCCCACCATCCGTCTTTACGTTCAAAGTTTGGCAATATGATATGTTTGGTTTCTTTATACCAGTCTCGTACGCAGCTGTAGCAATCCCATACTCCATGCACAAAAGGCCGACCTATTAACGGAGGGGCTTCACCGGTTGGTACTATTGAACGCAAATCACCTTCCGGCCAACTCATAATATGCCAAGGTAGCGAACTTGCCTCACACATAGCGATATCACGCTGACTAGGTTTACTCGTTGTATCTGGATGACTGTGACAAATACCGATGATATCGCCGCGGTCTTCAGCTGCTGCATATTCTTGGGCGGATATTTCAAACTGATCGACTTTGTTTACTGCCACATTATTGCATGGCATGTAGTGAGCTTTATTGCCTATGTTGATGATTAATCCACACGCCTCGTTTGGATAGCAGCTGATTGTATGCTGCTTAAATGCATGTAACAGTATTGGGTGCATAATAACCTACTTGGATAAACCATTTTTTGTGTCAGGATAATGGTTGTCGCTTATGTTTAACGGATAAGGCGAACACTTGGGAAACCGCCGTGGGGTAGTTCTTCGTTTTCGCCAAAGCGTTTAGTGCAACCGGCGATGGTGCCAGAACACTGATCTAGAGCAGGATTATCAGTTGGTAAATCTTCATCGGTAAACATAGCTGCACCGGTATAACTACAATCGGCACCACGGTATTCACCTCTTTGGCACCAGAAACAATAAGCGGTCATTTGCCGCCCAATTTTGTATCCTGAAAGATCTGCTGGGTTTGATAATTCAAACGATACGGTTTCGTTATCTTCGTTTACTTTTTTATCAATGTACCAAATTTCTATTGCTTCTTGAGTTGGATCCGCGTCCACGTTACCAATTTGAAAATTAGCCTCATCAAGATACTTTGACAGAGTTCTGTGAATAGTCACCTTGGCTTGCTCCATATTTTGAAAATACAAGCACATTGCACTAATACTCCCGTCTACGTTAGCGACCGTCAGCATTGGAGTACTTGGTGAACCATCTGAATTAACTTCTAGCCCTTCTAGTTGTGTAGGCCAGGCACTATATTCTTCACCTTGCCACCAAATTATCCGTGCGGGTAAGTCTGGTTGTGACATCTCAGTCTGGCTATATGGAATAGTGTGTGAATGAAATCTCAGGATATCAGCACCAAAAGCGGTACCGTCTATTTCATAAAGAATAACTTCATTACCAGGTTCTAACGTTTGAATGTCCGCGCTAAGCATTAACTGCCCCTTAAATTTTATCTGGGAACTAAAACAAAAACGGCCAGAGCTTTTGGCTCTGGCCGTTATCTAATAGTTGTTTATTTATTAAGTTTGGCTGGTTGCAGTAAAAAAACTCATTCTAAATGGAACCCATATAGCTTGAAACTCATCGATGTTTGCAGGAGTAAGCAATAATGTTTCTCCGCTGTCAAAGTTAAAGTTAATCGGTGTTCCACTTCGTACCAATGCCTCTACACTTGATAGCCCCCACATATCTTCTTTCGTTGCTGAACACTTCACACCATTAAACTCAATTCCCTCTAGCTTTTTGATTGTATCAATCTCAGCTTTAGGCTTTGGCTCAGTATCATGTACTCTGTTAATGATAAATAAATCATCATCAATAGTATCAACAAAAGTAGCTAACGGGTTTTCTATGTTGCTAATGGGGGCAATGATCACCTGGTAATACTTTCTGTAGCTTTCGATATCGATAACAGGACGAGTAGGTTTAGTTGATGGCTGGTATTCTTCATTGCCTTCATTATTGAGCTGCTCTTGTTCCCATAAGGCAAGTTCATCAACCCAAGATAAATAACCATCATGGTTAACAGCGAAATAGTCCCACTCAATAGCCTTGAGTAAAGCAGCATCGATTACAGCTCGTGAATGGCGTAAGCTTATCGACTGCATTACATCATCAAATAAAACCTTGTCACACTCGATTAATGAAACCGAATTTTCAACCAATTCATAAAATTCACGAATTTCAACGGGTACATCTTCTAGTGATTGATACATAAAGTTAAAAGGGGATCGCTCCCCTAATCTCCATTAGATAGTGTTTTTAATCCAGCCGATTGGCTCTTTAAGTTTGTGAGTTACGACTTTGACAGTATTGCCGTTCAGGTCGGTTAATACATTCTCGTTATCTACAATGTGGATTCTAGAATCATCACCCCAATCAGTGCCATCGTGTTTAAGCTCAGTAGCAACGTATTGCTTAAATGCCTGTTGATTAATACTGACATTGTAGTCTAAAGCCTTACATCCACTAGCCCCAGCAACCCCTAAAATACCTATCTGGCTATGTGTAGGTGAATTTATTCCAGCACGATTAAGCTTTCCATCTCCACCTGTAGCACCGTATGTTGACAATGGTATTGTGGTATTTGTAGGTGACAGGTTAGTTTTATTAATAACACCTAGTAAACCCTCAGAAAAAATCGACCCATACTCACCGTCGTAATAACTGCATAGTAGCACTCCACCTATCCCCACATAGCCACCATACACAGCAGCATTAACTGTTGGCTCAGTTTGCTTTGCAAATGCTTGGTATTGATAAAGTCTTATTCCATTAGTTGGGTTTGCGGTTGTATAGGTGTTTAAGGTCTGACTAACAGGAACACTATTGGTGACCCCCCATGAAGCACCATTGCTTTCAGTATTAACTATTGTAATAGTTGATAGTAAACATTTCCTTACAAGGTTATAACCCTTGCTTGTGCCATCAGGAATTTGTGGAATCCAACTTCCTTCCCACCCATCCTTCAAAGCATTAGTGAGTAGGATATTAGCAGGGTCACCAATAACATCAGTTTGTAAGAATGAGCCGCCTTCAGAAACGTCCACATCCTCAACTTTAGCTAGATACCAAGGGTTTGTGGTGTCATTGCCAAAAAGGCCGGAGGTATGAACCGCTTGACCCCTTCTTGAACTTAAAGTAGATACTCTCACATACCCATTAGCAGCTGAAATAACCCCGTATAGGGTTTTGCCAGTTGCAGGTTGCCACATTATAATAGGAGAATACGCAGTAAGCCCATTTTCATACATATCTAGGCCTCCATCAGCACCTCCAGCTGAGTAAGTCATAAGTGCATTACCAGCATTTTCAGCGGCATAGTAAGCTTTATATGCATTACTAAAAAACGTTGTTTTAACCGGCTTTTCAAATCCCCGATAAGTGCCGTTCTTAACTTTCAAATCTGCTTCAGCAAACTTTTCTAGTGTTGTGTGATTAGCTGAATAACGCATATCACGACAAACACCGCCTTGTCCTGAATCGTAGATAGCATCGTAGAAACGACCATCAGGTCTTCCTGATACATTGGCTGAAATATCCCCTCGATAAGCAAAACCTGCTAACCCTGCATTTGGATAACTTCCAACAATAAATAGCTGGCTAGTGCTGGTAACTTCTTTGCGTCCTAAGTCATACCAGTAACCAAAGTTAGTCTCTTGTGTAGCAGAGAATAACCTAGCTGTACCGCTAGGATTAAAGCTAGGATGATAAGCCCCTTGATTAAGCCGGTTAACTGTTCCGCACACTAGGAAATAGCATTCTCCATTAATTGCCACGCTGCTAGCGCTATTGATGGTGCCGAATATGCCACTTCCGAAATAGTCAGCATCCCTACGCATTAACCCAGAAGATGTAGCGTTGCCATAAAGCGATACAGATTCGTTTTTCCCTTGCAGTATCAATGAATTATTTGGCCATGAAAAATGTATATTCGAAGCTGCACCGCCAGCCTCAATACCAGACCAATCACCATTTCCAGCACCAGCAAACGAACGACCACGAACACGCCATTGAACTAATCGACCATCATCTAAGAAATAAAGATTATTCTTATGGTTAGCTAATACCTTTCTTTTTTGCGCGTCAGTAAGCGTAAAGTAATTAACGCCTTTACCCTTGCTTCCGGTGTCACCAGCAAACCAAGCGTAGTAAGTAATAGGGCGATTACTTGCGCTAGTAGTTATACCATCCATGGTTGTTGCTAAAGATTGGATTAGGCCGTTAGGATAAACGTAGGGGTTAGTTGCACTTACTTCTTCAAGAAATGATTCAAAACCCCACATATCAACACGGTCAGTAACCACTTCCGCATTTACATCAACAGCTGCAGCATTAAAAGCGGCGGTAGTTGTGGCATAGACAACATTGGCACCGGTAGATTTATTGTAAGTGGTTTTGCCATCTGGTGCAGAATGGAGCTTAATATCAAGATAACTAAAAGCACTGCTATTAGCTTTAATATCAAAAATAACCCCTGCAATATTTATTTCAGGATAATCAGTTTTAGATAACCCTCCTGCATTTTGTATATCCGGCCTTCCCAACCTCATATGATTAACCAAAACAGGGTTTATATATAAACCTTGGTTTACAGCTACATCACCAGAACCTTGACCATGCTTACCAAAATGAACAAAACCACTAGCCGCATACCTTTCATTGTTTTGAGCTCGAATAGCTTCAAACTGAGCTTGCGACATAGATGAAGCTAACACCTCTGCAGTAATGAAGTTTTTATTTACCTTTTCAAATGCTGAACGTGCAGTGTCGCCACCAGTACCAGTTGGCTGATTGCCAAGATTAATTGTTTCGAATGGCATGAGTAATTCCAGTAGCAGAATGATTAAGGATGAAATGCTTGTTCAAAGGTGGCGGTAATACGGTACATACCGCCACCAAGAGGTGTATTGGTTATCTGTATTGCTTTGAATAAAGATGCTGTACCTAAAGGGGGCAGCCATTGAAATGATTTTGAACCGTGATGATTATCTAAAAATTCCACTATGGCCTCAGATTCAGATTTGTTTTTTGTAAATGACAATGGCCAGCTTTGAATTTTATTATTGATACCATCCCCGACATTCTGAGTATAGCCATCACCAAACTGCACCATTCTGGTTCGATATTTGACTTCGCCAGTGGCACCGTTGTCTGGTGTCCATGTAAACACTTGTGCTGCCATTAGCGGTATCCTCCAGCCATACTTCGACCAATTTGTCCGTTGGGACGTAAGTCTTTTGCCAGCAACTCTCGATATTTTTGCTCAACAAATTTACCGATTTCTGAGCCAAACTGATTTAACGCTGGCGTATCTGAAGTGGTCGTCGCATTACCGCTTTTTTCAATATTAATTTGAACAATTACACCACTGGAACCAGTCATTGCAGCAGGAATGCCCTTAAAAGTTGAACCGCCTACAACGCCACCTTCAGCATAACCAGTGTGGCCTTTTCGCATTGCTTCTACTGTCGCAACACCACCAGCGAGGGCAACATCACGCTGAGACCAAACAACTTCACCTTTATGTACTATCCCTGCAGGTTGATACTTGCCACCCGCGCCAGTATAACCACCAGAAGAGAAGCCTGTGGCTTTTCCGTCTACAACCCCGCCGTCAGCATAACCTCCGAACAGGCTACCGACTAAACCCGCAACAGCTTTTTGTATCGCTATTTTTGCGATATCCGCCAATATTGATTTAGCCAGCCCGGCAAAATCTGCTTTACCAGTAGTCACAAAATCGGTAAGCGCGTCTGTCATTCCGCCAAATGCACCATCCATTAATGTTTTAGTTTGTCCAGCCATGTCGGCTGCTGCATCAATGTAGTTTTGCATTGATGAACGGGCGCCATTAGTCCAGTCGGCCTGTTTGGCATCGAGTGCTGAATAGTATTCATCTTGGACAGCCAATCGCGCCGAAAGGTTATTTTCCAGCATAGCCAGCTGTTGCTGATATTCTTCGTCGGTAGTTCTGCCAGCGATGTTATCTGATAACGCCTTACCTTGAGCTCGTTCAACATCATGCTCAATCCCTTGGCGATCACCTAGACGCTGCTGTGCTTTGTCGCCAAGACCAAAGGTGGCGAGTTTATCAGCGTTGCGCTGTTGTTCTGCGGCGAGGTTAGCCGTGAGATTGGCACTGTAGCTTTGCAGGCGGATTGATTCATTGCGCTTTTGAATTTCGTCATCGAGAGCAACGTTTTTTTCGAGTTGGGCACGGATTACTGATTGTTCTGCCAACAAACTTTTCTGTTGGGCGGTTAGCACATCTTTATTTTTAATATCTGCAACTTGCTGTTCAAATTTAACTAATTCTTTTTGCGACTGAGTGAGTTTGATATTTGACTCTAGCTGACCTTGCAAGCCTGCTTGAGTTTCGCGTAAACGCATGAGGTACGTGGTAGCAGCATCGTCCGCAAAGGCTTTGGTCGTTTTAGCGGTGTCTTTAAACTTTTCTTCTATCGATGCCAGGTCACGTTTGATTTTTTCAGGATCAAGCAAGGCGCTATTAGCATCACCTTTTCGCACCTTTTCGATATTGTCGTTATATTCTTTTATTGCTTTAGTGCGCTTTTGCTCATTAGTGAGGGTTTCATTGGTGACTTTAGCAATCGCACGTTGAGCCTCAATGGACTCCTTAGTTAACTTGGCTCGTTCAGCTTGGCTTGCGGCTATTTTTTCAGCTGATTGTATTTGCTTAACTAGCTCATTACCTTCTGCTTGCAATTTTGCAAGTAGGTTTTCGCGGCGAGTGGCTTCACCGCGGGATCCTTTACCAAGTGATATAAGCTCATTTATTTCTTTAGAATTTGCAGCTAGCTTTTCCTTAAGCGTATCCATTCTGCCAACATTAAGAATCTGATCCCAAGATATAGACGCTCCAGTTTTAAGAGCTTTCCACGCTTTTTCAATGCTTCCTAAATTACTGGTGATTTCTGTTGTTCTGTCATTGATTGCATCACTGTATGTCTTAAATGCCAGGTCCGCTGCTTCTGTTGATTTACCTGATTCTTTAAGCGATACGATCTGTTCATAAACCGCGGCAGTTAGGAAGTTATATTTTTTATTAAGTTCTTCGACAGCCTTTACTGGATCATCGGCTAATTTGGCAAACTCAGCGACAGTATCAGCAACGGCCTTTCCCGTTACATTCTCCATTTGCACGGCAGCTAAACCGACCAACTCTATTTGATTGGCTGTAAATTTACCGGAGCTAGCCACTTCCGCTAATGCAGCAGCAGCTTGTCGCTGACTACCGCTAATACCATCGATACGTTTGGCGGCATCCATTAGTTGATCGGAGGTTGTGCCAGCTGAATTACCAGTAAGAATAAGCGCATTACGAAGTCGATCAGCTTCGATACTTCCTTGATAATAAGCAAGGGTTAATACCGCTACTGCAGCTGCACCAATAGTGAATGGGTTTACCATGCCGGCAACGTAACTTCCCATGGCTTTGGCGGCTGGACCTATCCCGCCAAACATATCTTTTAACTGGCCACCTTGTTGCAAAAATACTGTTAATGGATTTTGTCCACCTTGAAGCGATACGGCAATGTCGGTAAATTGTGCTGGTAAGCCACGCGTTGCAAATGCCATTTGCTTGGCAGATAGGCCTGCTTTATTGAACTGGATATCTGTTTTATTAAGCTGAGCACCTGTTCTACCTAGCTCACTCCGCATTTGTGAAAGTCGTTTTGAATATTGATCATATTCACTTCCGGCTAATGTTCCTGCTTCTCGATGTTTTTGAAGCTGTCGCTCCATTTTATCTAGCTTGGCGTATTCTGCGACAAGTGGATCTATCTGCCCCATTAATCGGACTAAATCATTTTTCTGCTTTGCCGCTGCTCTAGAAACTTTATCTAGTGACCGCTCAGCTTTATCCATTCCAGCATTGAAGCTGCCTGTTTCAGCGATCATATTTAGCGTTAGCGTACTTAACGACCGATTAGACATTAACTTGCTCCGAGATTGATATTAAGCCATCCGTGGCGTTATTTTTTGATTGCACTGGCTTGAAGCATGACGAGTACATCATCAATGCTGGCTTCTTGAGGTTGTTGGTCTTCTACTTGGCTGAATAGCATGAACATAGATAGCTCGGCTTTACCGCCATATATGGTGTTCATGTGATGCATTTGAGCTGCCGAGATGCGTTCTTGGCGTAATTGAACACTTAAAGGACCATACTTTTCGCGATACGCCATCCAGTAGACAACTTCTTTGTGGGTTAGGTTTTGCTTGGCATGTTCAACGGTTCTTCCACCAACGCCGGCGAGGACGAGCTCGTGCCAGAATTCGTCGTCGGCGGTAAGGATTTTGGGTCAGGTTTGAGCCCTATCCCATTCACTTCATTTATGGCGCCAATCAATGCCATACCGAGCGAGTCACAAATTGGTCCGTGAGCAGCATTACCCATAATGTCGTCAACACTAAATAATGGCGTGCCCTCTTCATCAACAATGCTTGAAACAATGCGTGAAGTAAGCGAATCAACACCAGTGTTGTAGTGATTAGCTTCTATATTTGCAGTAGAAAATGATTTTTTACGTACAAAAATAACGGCGCTGACAGTTTCGCCTTTATCGTTAAACCACGATATTTCTCGTTGTTCAGGATTAACAGGAGAAAATGAGCCAGATTGGATTAGGCTAGCAACACTTAATTTCATAGTATTTCCTTGGTGTATAAAAATGCCCAAAGGGTAACCAATGGGCTATCTAGCATAAGCTTATGTTTTAGGTACCAAGATTGGGTCACCGGAAACTTGAATGCCTACCGTTGATTTAACAACGTCGTTTTGTGTAAAGCCAAATGGGTAAGCAGTCATAAAGCCTTCGAACGTTATCCATGTTCTGGTTGGTGGTAATACAAAATCATCGGTTAAGAATGTTGGCGGCGTACCGACTGCATCAGACCAACCAAGTGCCCATTTAAGTGTGGTACCCGCTGTTTTTAATTGGTGCAAACGTAAGTGGCTAGGGTTTTTTGGATCAACGTTAATACCAAACGTTGCCGCACCTGGCGATTTGAGGCCTGATACAAACTCACGCGCCAACGCTTCTAATGGGGTGGTTTCGATTGAATCAACGGCACTATCAATACCGTCGATACTCGTGACGGCAGTAATGACTAAAACGGAATCATCTTCCGGATCGATTGCATAGAGCTGGGTGCCCTGTGTTTTCATACTCATGTGTTTTGCTCCTAACAATAAACCTTGCGGCAGATACAAAAAAGCCTCTGCGGTTGCAGAGGCTTGGGGTAAATAAAGAGTTAATTTTATTAACGGCTAACTATCCAGTCCACATCAAAACTATGGCGATAATGGCCAGTTTGTTCGTCTCGACTATCACCGTTAAAGTTTGTCGTGTAAGCATCTAATTCAATGGCTGTTCGTATTGCGTCACCCACATTTGATGCTGATGAACCTGACTCGGCATATACATCGACTTGCAAACTGAACGTGTCCGTATCTGGTCTTCCTGATACGTAGTTTTCAGGACTACCGCCAATGACTTGCCAAACCGCATAAGGTTTGACCACATTTTGTGGCGCTTGTCCAAATGGATACAGCCGAGTAGGATTTGTACCTAACAATTGCGTGACAGCTACACTTGCGGCGCAAACTGAAAATATGGGCACTAGACTCATGACAATGCCTTATCAAGTTCTTTGTTGAACTCGTTGATAAACTTATCTGTTACTTGGTTAACGTTGTTAGCTAGAGCGGGGCGCATAAATGGTTGAGCAGCAGCTCGTTCGGTACCGAGTTCAACTAAGTGCCAGTGCGGAGTATTACCTTTAGCACCTTGGTCAGTATTTGGAGTAGGAATACGGCCGCGATTAGTGGCGACACCAACACGATACATAATTACCCCTTTTTGACGATAAAGTTTGCTGGCAAACTGCAAGGTGACGTTATCACGGATACGTCGACCCGTTTTGGGGTCATCAACTGCGAGTGCGTTTTGTTGAGCCGCTTTTTTTACTATGCCAGCCGCTTTGCGTAATGCAGTGCGGGTGCCAGTATCATTAACGGTTTGGCTGACCTTATTCATTTTTGCTTTGACGTTTTTTACGCCAAGCAAACTAAACTCAAACGATGCTGACATATTAATAACCTTAGTTCACACCATCTTTGCAACGAAGTCGCCACTCTTGACGCCCTGTTATATCGGTTTCAACTGAATGGATGTCATACACCCTGCCATCCCACAATATGCGGCACTGATAAAATAGGCTGATATCGACTGGAAACCAGCGGATGTTAATTCTTGCAGTTGTTTCGGATTGCTTGGCATCGGCAGCAATAAATTCACGACCAGCACCGGTTAACACTTCAGCTGGCACGTTATTGAGTGGCTTTAGGCCAAGATAAAGCGTTTGCCATCCTGCAATTTCTTCGCCTGTTTGCGGATCTTGTGTTTTTTCATTTTCAGGCTGCTGTATATGAATCCGATGGCGTAATCGATGAGATAACATTAAATACCCCAGCCTATTCGATATGGCGTTAATTTTATTTCAGCAGCAAGACGTAATTTTGGCACATCATCTGGAGCAGCTTGATAGTTTGCTTGTAGCAATATCATCACTCCCATTGTCACGCTGGGTGGCAGCTTGCCAGTTGCTTCAACAACCAAAATAGACAGGGATTCCCTTCCCAAGAATTGGCAGGCTTCATCTTCAGCGGCATCGAGCAAAAGTTGTAGCTTGTCATCATCTTCATCATGAATGACATCGAGGTACGGCTTTGCTTGGATTAATGTTATAAGGCCCACTGATGACTCCTACTCACTATTTTTTATGCTTTAGTCTTTTTGCTGGTATCAGCTTTAGCCTTTAATGCTGCTTCTTCAGCCTTAGCCTTTAAAGCAGCTTCATCGTCTGGGGCATGATCTACCATTCCAAGCGCTTTTAGTTCATTGAAGTTGTGCTGTTCAACCTCAAATGGTTTTGATTGTTTTGTTTTCACTTCTTTTACGAAATAAAACGATTTAAGTGCAATAGCCATAACAATAGCCATGGGAGTTCTCCTATAAAAAACAATAAAGGCTGAACATTGTCAGCCTTTAATTGATTTACTTATCAGTTAAGTGATTTGATTACTTTGGGCATATTCACTTATACGAAGGTAAAGTCACCCGTTACAAATGCTTCTGGACGATATACCGCTAACGCTAATCGCTCTTCTGCACGAATACTGACCATATTGTTTTCAAAGTCTTTGTCGTTCTCGGTTGAGATTAAGACTTCAATATCCATGCGGTCATAAATTTGTGCACCCATTTGAAATGCACCCACTAAGAACTCGTTTTGAACAATAGACTGAGTTTCAACCACTGGACGGTTCCAAAGCGTTGGTGAGGTTTGGCCTTGTGGCTTGCCGATTAAGTAATTTTTATTACTGTCTTTAAGCATTTCAATAACAGCCCAATCAATTGGGTTGAGCACAATACCGTCTGCCGCATACTCAGCTAATGCTGCTTGCAGTAATGCAAGACGAATACGGTCAATATGCTGCTCAGTATCGACGTTTGCACCAGTTGGCTTAACGTAAGTACTAGCCTGCGGGATAATGCCGTGTAAGTTTGCACCGGTGTTATTGCCATAAAGTAGTTGTAACTCTTCTTTAAGCATTAACCCGTATTTTGCACGAGCATTGATAAAGCTTTGTAATTGTTTTGCATCGTCTAATATTTGACGACTGCCTTTAAACATATGAGCAATAGTGCGAACGGCATTGTTAACTAAACCAAAAGTGATGTCTGAATAGGGTTTACCGGTGTTTTCTGCTACGGGCGCAGCATTGTTAGTAAAGCCTGTTTCTTTGACGTATTCAACGCTGTTACTTTCTGTTTCACCTGGTGCAATTAAGTCACGAATAGTTAAGCGGCGCTCTGGGCCAGCCACAATACCAGCCATACGATCTGGTCGAACTAATGCGCCACCTGAACCACCTGCAGAGGTAATAGCAGAACGTGGCATACCAACACGACGACTACCACGGAATGAGCTATTAACACCTTCCATCTCTTTGTCATTAGCTACCCGCTCGCCAATTGACATTTCGTGCTCTTCTTCGCGACTTTCAGGACCTTTTAACAGTTTTTGTTCTGCTTCTTGTAAGCGAGATTGTAAGGCCCCTTGCTCTAACAGCAGCTTATCGACTTTATCACGCGTTTCAGCATGCATTTCACCAGAAGCCTTGATCTGCTTGTTGGTTTCTTCTGCTGCTGATTTAATTTGATCACCAATCTTGGTCAGATTAGTCCCTAGTTCTTCAACTTGTTTTTCAAAATTTGGGTTTGGCATTGTCGCCTCCAGTTATTTAATTAAGATAGTTTTTGACGCGCTAATTAACGCGCTTAGATCAGGGGCGACAGCGTTTTGCGTATCGGACACACCAGCACCTGGCTTGATGCCGCCAACAGCGCTCGGCGTGCTGGACTTTAAATCTTGTAATAGTTGGCGGCGCTCACTGCGCGGAACGCCTGCTTTTGCCATGGCCGCATCCACTTTACGGAGCGAGTTTGCATTGGCGTTGTCGGTAGACTCGCCAATTTCATCGGCAGATAACGTGTCTGATGCAAAACCTAACTCGACGGCTTTTTTGCCACGAATAAAGGTTTCTTCATCCATCATTTTGGTAATGGCTTTTTCGCTCTGGTCACTACCGTCTACATATAAATCGACCATGGCAGCGTCAAACTCCTCCATATCATCAGCAACGTTTCTTAATGCATGGCGGTTACCGACTGTGTACACCCAACAGTTGTGGATCATCAGGAAAGCTGAGCTTGCAATAAAACGCGCATCATCAGCTCCAGCCATATAAATAACGGATGCAGCAGAAGCCGCCAGACCGAGCACTTTGGTAGTGACTTTGCCTTTGTGCTCAAGAAAGCGATTGTAAATAGCAATACCTTCAAACATATCGCCGCCAGGTGAATTGATATAAACAGTGACATCGTTATCGTTGCCAATACTGCGCAATGCGGCATCGATACGCTTTAACGTGACACCATCACCGTACCAGTCTTCGCCAATGATGCCGTAAACAGTAATAGTCGATTCCGTGTTTTCAACAGCGGCTTGAATGGCTGGGTTCCACAGTTCTTGCGCACGCGGAGATATATCGCAGCGCACTCCGCTCTGCGTAAAACTTTTTGGAAATGGCATGGTTTACTCCTGCTTGTCTTTGTCTTGGTTAAGCCAGTTCATTAACGCAGATTTCGCTTTGTCTGATTCTGATTGGCTACCTAGCTGATCGATTGGTGATAAGTTTGTTTGAACGGTTAGCACATCGGCATTACCACCACGACGCGGTAAGTTTTCTTTAACACGACAATCATCACGGGTGTAAATGCCGTTTTGGGTCATTTTGCTGTAGAACTCAGCACGCGATCCGCTATCACCACGAAGCAATGCTTCAAGGTTATATTGGGCGTATTGGTTTTGGCGCTGTGCAGGGGTGAGCAAGTTGATGTAAATTGATTGCTCTATGCGACGTATCCACGACGATAGTGTCAGGGTAACAAAGCCGATCATCTTTTGTTCTAAGCCTGTGCCCCAGTTACTGTCTTTACCCCCAACGCCAATCAATGATGGATCAACTAAAAACCAGCGGCAGATTTCTTCCACACTATGATTTCGTGATTCAAGTAATTGAGCATCAATAGGGTTTATGCCGATGAGTTCAGGCTTTACTCCTTGTTCCAATATGGGAGATTTTCCCGCGTTCATGGCACCAGTGATGGTTTTGACATATTCACGAAATTCGTCACGCTGTTCTTTTTTTAGAATTCGGTCTACAGAGAATGCGACTGTCTTGGTCATGCCATTTTTAAAGGTATTAGCACTAACATCTTCAGCAGACATTGCACCACCAAATACATTGGCCCCATATGAAATAGTTGATAACCCCATTAAGCCATCTAGTGAGAATGCAGGGATATGCATCATATTTTGCTTAAGAATTTGTCGTTTTCTACCTTTGCGGGGCGTATACCAGTAGATCAAACTGCCGTTATCGGCTAAATCAACATCCATTCTGTTCGGCATTAAAAAATCGAGCGCAATAATGTCGCTACCTGAACGATGTATTTCGATAAAGGCATTACCTTTCAATAGCAGTGACGCTAAAACTGCTTCCCAAAACTGCATTGATGTCATGTCAGCATTAGGGCGATGGCTTAGCACATTAGATAAACTGCTCTGGACTTGGACCCGCCCACCGTCTTTTTGGCGTTCGTACAAACCGAGCGGCAACATGGCAACGGTTTCAGAGATACGTCTAACGCATGCCCACACAGCAGCAAGCTGCATTGCGGTATTAACATTAACTGTTTTACCGCTTTTTGATGTGGCCATTAACTGTGACCAAAAGTCACCATCTGTTAGGCGCAATGTTGTTCCCATAAAGCCGCCTATTGATGCAAATGGCTGGTTCGCGGCCTTGGCTATAATACTTGTTAGTGAATTTGATGGTTTCACGCTGTCATTCCTTTACGTAAAAATGAAGCGCCAGCAAATGAAAATACCGAGGCCGCAACTAACGACCAGCCAAGGCCGAATAATATGTAAGCGCCAGCAACGGCCAGTAATGAACCTGAAAGCGCTAATAAAATGAATAGTGCGAGTGGTAAGGTCATTAGTAAATTGGGTCCCGTATTGCTTCTAACCAATCTTCATCGTCATCAATGCCTTCAGACTCTAAGGCTGTTCCCACTGCCATTGCTGCAGCAACCACACCATCGATGCGACCTGTTGATTTTTTCTTGGTGAATATTCGATTGTCTTTGGCATCCGCTTCAAGCACTGCGCTTGCTGCATTCCACCTAAGACAAGGATTGATTTTTATTTTGATTTCTTTATCGGTGATCAGCTTTTCAAATAGTTCGATTGACCGCGGCATCCAAAGGTTTGATTCAGATGCTTTGTAGTAACCTTGCCCGTGTTTAACCAGTGGAATATAGACGTTTGCTTCAACCAATACAGGCTCGAGGTAATTAATGCGATATTGGTCGAAACCAATGCATTTAATGTCGAACTGTGCGGATAAATCGGCTATTCGCTCAGCAACAAAGCTGTAATCTACTGCATGACCCGGTGGCGCATGGATAAAACCTTGTTTTTCCCATAATGAATACGGCACATTGTCGGTGCGTTCGCGGTCTAAAAGCGTATCTTTTGGTGTCCAAAACTCTACTAACAAGGTTTTAACCCGTGGAAAGTAAAGCCCTAGTGCGGTTAAATCCCTGGTACCCGATAAATCTAAGCCGCCGTAACACTCTTCACCGGCGAGTTCGTTAATATCGATGTCATCTTCGCAGTCTGTCCACGTATCTGACGATAACCAAGGTGATGCAGAATCAACCCACTGACAAAAGTTAAGCCGGCGAACAATACTTTCTTTGGCTGGCATGCCTTTAGCTTGAGTAACTTGCTCTCTCAAGTATTTATGATTGAATGTATGCCCAAGTGATGGGTTAGCCTTTGGCCAACAGCTCTCATCATTTATGGGGTCGTCGCCTTCATCTAACGAGCAGATAAAAGCAAAGAAGGAATCATCTTCTTTGGTACCAGCACAAATTGATTTACCGTATTCATGATATGAGTAACAAACGCTGGTACGGTCATGGCCTGAGTTGGTGATCATGAAGATCAACGCTTGTTTGCGGCCTTTGGTACCGGCTCGCATCATTTCTACAACGTTGTTGTTTTTGTGTTCGTGCACTTCGTCAATCAGGGCCATGTGTGGCCGCGGACCAGATTGACCGTTATCTGAACTAATCGGTCTAAAAAAAGAGTTTTTAGCGATATACGCTAGGTTCCAAACACTTTGCCCTGTACCTGACTTTTTAAGTCTTGAGCTTAATTGAGGCGATTGATTGACCATTGAAACCGCATCGCGGAACAAAATCATAGCTTGGTCTTTTTTGGTCGCAGCGGCATAAACCTCTGCTGACGCCTCTTTATCAGCGACTAACCCATACAGCCCAATACCCGCTGCAAGTGGAGATTTACCGGAGCCTTTACCACTTTCGACATAACACATACGAAAACGACGCGTGTGATCTTCAGCTTTCCACCCAAACAATGAACCAACGATAAATGCTTGCCAGTCGAGCAGCTGAAACGGTTTCCCTTCGTGATCACCACCACTTAATCGTAATACTTTTGGGAAGAATGATATCGCACGATTTGCTGCTTCTAAGTCAAAATAAAGACCACGTTCGTGGCCTGTTTCTAAATCTTTTAGGTGCCGTTTGCAGGCGTTGCGAATGTCTGGTCCCGCTAAAAACTCACCTGATACCACTTCCTTTGCCCAGCGTGTAACATGGTCTTGATGTTTATCCGAAGAACTCGTCGATTTCCTCTTTTTCCTTACTACCATCAGTTACCTGTACTTTGCTTCTTGCGGAAGGGGTTAATCCAAATTCAACGAGATAGCCTTTAAAGCGCCGATCGGCATCTGCTAGCATTTGTACTGCAGGATTCGCTTTCATTAACATTTGCTCGACTTGGGTAAACTCTTTAGTTTCTTCATCGACGTTTTCACCAATGATTTTTACGCTTTGATATGTTCTGCCGTTTTTCTTGATTTCATCCCTTAATTCAAGAATTTCGGCGTAGACATCACATAAACGCTCAAGTGCCATACCATCGGCTAAGGTAAGAACGCCCATATCTTTAAGTAGTTTGGTCAGCTTTTTCCAAGCTGCTTTTGCGCGTGGGCTTAAATGAGATGGCATTCTAGGAATACCAGGCGCTAATTTGGGCTCTTTTTTATTAAGTGCACGTTTGCCCGGGTTACCAGTGACTAGCTTGAGCGCGGTGGGTGTAGCTTTTCTGCCAGCCGCCACTTTAACCTCGCTTATTTATTCCAATGATGATTAGGATCTGTTGGTTTGCCGTTTTCATCAGCGCCAAGCCTAATGCCTCGGTTCTCCATTATTTTCTTAGTGCTATCATGACAAGGTTTACAAAGGGGTTGCCAGTTATCGGTATCCCAAAACAGGGCTTGATTGCCTTGATGCGGTTTAATATGGTCAACAACGGATGCCGCTACAATTTTGTTTTCCTGTTCACAGAAACAACAAAGTGGATTGCGCTTTAAAAATGTTTCTCTGGCCTTCTGCCATTTGCCACCATATCCACGCTCTGCCGTTTTACGTTTGTCATCACGCCAGCTAATGTCTTTACTCATAGTTCATCTGGTTGATCTAAATAGTTTGGTGTTGCTGCTTGTTCAGAATCAGCAGCCATAAGTTGATCCATAATATCTAGATTACTATTAACCAATTGGCTAATAGCCGTTGTTTGCTGATTAAGCGCTTCAGTTTGGGCTTTCAACGCATCTATCAAGGCATCTATTTTACTCATCACTACACCCTGATTTAGATGTGACTTTTAACGCTGCCATTCTAGCTTTATGATATTCAAGATCGCGTATCTCTGATGACTGAGTTCGGCGGTATTGAACAATAAAGAGGGCTATTGTTGATGCAATACCGAGCAATAGCGCAATATTACTTAACGATAAGAAACCGCCTATCGCAGTCGAAATAGAAGCAATATAGCTCCCAGTTTGAACAGTTTTATCCATAATTGGCGTCGTCATAGTTTTGTTAATCATATTTTCGCCTCCGATCACTCGGTAGACAGCTTTGATTTCTGATCACGGATCCAGTTATCTAACGTGACCCAATCAAGGTCACAGAGTGATATAACTTCAATTAGTGAGTTGGTGTAATTAGAAAGTTCTTGGTTTGTTTGGCTGGAGTACTCCGGAACCAAACATTTGCTTATCAGTTCCGCTGGAGGGAACACATAGACTGTCTTTGTTACGGTAACGGTTCGCACATTTGGCGGAATGCTCGAGCACCCGACTAATATCATTTGGGATATTAGCAGCACCCCAAGAAATCGTTTTTTCATCAGTTATCCCGTCAAAAATCTGTAGCAGCTTTTTATTGCTGACGGCAAAATTCGTTTTTATTTCAGCTCGATTTAACTCGCGCTCGCTAAATGTCTTAGCCAGCAATATCAAACTTTCTCGCAACTTAATCTTATCTAATTCAGCGACTTCCAACTCATTTGTGATAGAAGTCAAATCCCTTTCTAAGTATTCCCGGTTTTGCTCTGAAGTAGCAAGATCGCTCTTTAGTAGTGCTATTTGCCCCTGATTTACTTTAAAAAGCGCCATTAAACCGATGGTTAAGATAATCAGTAAACTGATAACTAACGTAATGATTTTATTCTTTAATGTGCTGAACATTTAGGTGATTCCCTCGCTCCAGAAAAAAAGGTCTCATTTCGCGGTTCTGTATAAACATGGGAGCGAACGGTCAGGGAACTGACGTGCCACAGGTTTCGACCCGCCCTACCCCTTACCATAATGCCGCAACGGGTTCACATGGATTGATTTCATGGATTTTATTCAATGATTTGACTGCCGACATCAAGATTTAAAACTCTTCTGTAATCGATTGCTATTGCGTTGAGTTGGATGTTGATCGGGTAATAGCTATCTTTGTGAATCAATGCATCGTTGATGTCGGTCTTGTGCTCGAGTCCAAACGCCATAACATCTTTTGTTCCCTGGCGTTGAGCAGTCATACCCAGCGACGGTTCGATACTGAGGCAGCAATAAAGCATCACATGCCTGGACATATTCACCATCGTATAAATGAGTTCGCATGGGTGATGCTATCCATCGGCCAATACCATATTGATACACCCAATCGATATACAGATCATATTCAGCCTGAGTGAGCTCAACACCAGATAAGCTCTTACGAAATCGTTGTTCATCAGCTGATATATGAGACTGAGCAGTCTGCAATCCTTTAATTGGTGTAATGGTTTCACCCAACTTAACTTGGTTACCATTAGGATGGTAAGTCGAACCGAAGCCGACAGTGGGTCGATCACCTTGAACGGGAACGGTTGCAGTCGGAGAGAAACCTTCTGACACAATAAGAGTAATGAATGCAGCGGCTGAAAGACTAAGCCCAGCTACTCCTATTCTGTTGCGCATGCTCATTATTTACCAATCCTTGGTGTTCCAGATGGGCCAGCATCTGGACACTTTGCTGCCATTAGCTTGAAGCTAGTCCGCTGTAACCGCTCTGCATTAGATAGATGCAAAACAATTGCACGATTATGATCCTTTACTAACTCAGCTAACTCGCTCGTGTCATTAGCTACACGCGCAGTCTTCTCTTCGACTTCAAGCTGTAATTGCTTCAACAGTTCTTCAAGCTTGAACCCCTGAGGATTATCAACACTCATTAGGACTTTATTCATTTTTATCACCCAAAACAAAAAGCCCCAGCAGATGCTGAGGCTTGAAAGTATTTAGTAGTTAATCGCTGATTGATTCATTAACGGGGCGCGAACCCGAACTGCGTCATGTCGTTATCTAATAAAGAAAGAGCGACTTCTTTTCGCTGACTGCGTTGACTGGTGAACGGTAGAAAGCAAAAAACCACCGATAAGTGGTGGTTTGATATAAGCATAGTTTTCACAGCTTGGGAAAATCATAGACGAAATTAAAAAAGTATTCAACTTATATTATTTAATATCTTTAAATAATCACCCTCCAATTTCTCACGTTCTTCTTCATCGAAGTGAGTCATCTTGGTATTGGGAGTATGACTATCATATATATGAAACCTCCAGTGCCATTCGCTTCCTTTATCACAAAACACCGTTTTACTTGTTGATGAGAATTGATTTGCTGTTATATCAATGTCGTAACCTAAAGCCTTCAACCATACGTGTCGCTGCTCTTTCTTATGCCGGTTGTACCCATGCACCATTAAAATGTTATCAATGTTTAATTCTTCAACTAGATACTTTGCAAGTAGATATGATGTAAATTCACAACAGTTAACGGGAAATCTTTCAAATAAAGTGAATGAATACTGGCACGGTTCAACTTTCAAAAATGCTTTTCTGAACTGTTTTACGTACGAATATATTTCCATAGAACATTAGCTTCATTCAGGTAAAAAGTGCTTTAGTGGATAATTATTATTAGTTTTTAAATTATAATTACTTAAAGCTATCGCCTTACCAACAGGAGTCAATTTCATAGTAGAAACCTGCTTAACTTTACAAAAGGCTTCGAGATCTTCAAATCTTCTAATATTCGCTGATAGATACGAAAAAACCTCTACACTACTCATCAAACTTTTATCAAATAAATGAGGATAATATCTCAAAAAAAGGTTACCTAGATTAGTTAATACTGAAGTTTCACTAAACCGTAAACAACCAGTGTATTCTAGATATTGTAAGGAACTTGAATTCATACCCCAAGAAGAGTTTTCCGGTAAAAATAAAGAAATCATATTAGAAAAATAATTATAGAGCTGATTAATGCTATTAAAAGATAAGCTTACATCTTGCAGGACAAAGTTCATTGTTATTGCATCAATTTGCTGTTGAGTCATTTTACTGACAACAGTGATTGATTCGTCCAAAACTATTTGATGAATTGATCTTTCCGTGAGACTAGAGCGGTCAACCAATATTTTTACTAAAATATTCTCTAAGCTGTCGTCTCCAGATTTAGCATACTGCTGTTGCGCTTCATATAATGAAGCTTGCATAGAAGGGGATTTTAAGTTTTCAGTTAAGCTATTAGCATTTTCTTTAAATTTATTTAAAAAATCATTTAAAAGCTCATTAGCTCTATCAAAAGCGACCTCATATGCATCCCCTCTTAACTTTATAAAGTTATCATTGAATACATTTTGAGCAGTCAATTTAGATAGTTCAATAATGCTTTCTAAGCTAGGTCCATGAATGTGCATTTCTTTTGCTTGGTAGTTTGTGCTCTCGCTACCGGCGATCATTTCTTGATTAGATCTATTTATCATTATCATCATCTCTAACAGAATGAGCAGCGCGATGCTCATTATTGATAATTATTGAGCTGCCAGATTGATACACAGTAGATTTATCACCTGTTACAACCTTTTGAGAGATCACGGGTTGAGCCTGAACTTTTCTTTTTTGATAGAAATGCCTCCATACCCCCCCCACAATCCACAGTCCAGCTCCAGAAAAAAGTGTGGTAAATATCAATTGATGTTCTGAAATAAATGCAATCATTTTTTACCTAAGAGTATGAACCATAGCTACATACTACCTTTATTTATACCTTAAACAATAATTGAAATTAGGAAGTTAGATTTTGAACCACATACTCATACGTGAGAGCTATTTATCAACTTAGCGTGTAGTGGAATAGGCCGAGTATCCATTAAAAAATGCTACAAACAATATTGTTCAAAATCGATAAAATATCTTCCTGTTTGGAAGATTCACAAAATAGCTAAAACTATATAAGTAACAGTAACTTTAATTGTTTAGAAAGAAATTGCCGTCTTGGCAGTGTCTTGGTTGAGTAATTGAGCTTAGTAAATTTTTCTATGAAAAGAGAGCCCTTTGGAGAGCTCTTTGTATTTAGGGTGAATCAATTTATTGATGTTCTCATTAGCCTTAAAAGTCTAGTGTTATCTTCCGAGTTCAAAAATGTTGTTTGACGTCCCAACTATTTTCTTATCACTTGTACTTTTAACTACTGATTTTGTTCTGAATTGTAACAAATTATCATTTGCCATAGAATCATCAAAAAAACCTTTGGGTAAGCAACACAAGCTCTCAACTAAACTAGCTGGCAGACCTAGCTGATCAAGTAAATCATTTTTATTTATTCCAGCGGCTATAAGCATATTAGCAGCCCTAGATAAAAGTCGAGGAGACTCGGGGATAAGCTGGTCATCATAAGGCTCCTTCAACCTCCAACCTTTCGAGGAAAGATTTTTATATAAGTTAGCTTTTTGGAGATCATTAATTAGATCAAGCTGGTGAGCTCTAAATATCATTGCTGCAATTGATACTTTCCAGCGAGGTTTCAGAGTTAGAAACGTCTCAAGTGTAGGTCTTCGAATATCTTTAGCAAATGATTCAGCTGGCATAAGTAATGAACCAGCAAATAAATCTGCTTGTCGCTCAATTTCTTTATGATTAGTACTATTAAGTGATTCAATTAATATGTTTTTATGCAGAATCATGTGACCTAATTCATGAGCTAAATCGAAACGACTACGAATAGCGTTCTGTTTATCAGAGGAAAGTAATATATATGCTCGATTGAAACCATGCTGCCAGTTAGACAAACCGTCAAGCTTGTCAAAGCCAATTTCACTACGAGCACAAACAATACCTGCACTTTCAACTGCAAGTGTTAAATCTTTTATTGGACCAGTTCCCAAGTTCATATTTACTCTAAAATCTTGAGCAATTAACTCAATATCTATATCAGAGAGGGAATTGAACTGTTTCGACGAATTTGGAAGGTTAATTGCTGGCCAATCAACATATTTTTGAAAAACATTAGAAAGCTCAATTAACCAATTTAGCTTTGTTTTAGTTGCAATTCTTCCTGTTTTTGTAGCAGAAGAAAGAGAACGATAAAAATATGGGGTATGATCTAATGTTGTTGATTCTCTCAAAAACCAATGTGTTGATTGCCCTAAAGAAGTCGCCAATGATTGGAGCTTATCCTCTTGAGGGTTTTGACTACCGTTTTCCCATTGAGTAACAGTCGCACCAGATACATTTACGAGAGTAGCCAGCGCAACCTTAGTTAAACCAAGCGCTTCTCTAGCTTGAGTTAATCTAAATGATTGAAATCCACCTACACCTGTTTTCATTATTTATTCACCATTACTAGTTTTATTTTCAAACTGTTCAAGAGCAACTTTAAGAGTTGGCCAAGCTAAGTCGCTCTCATACATTTCTTCAGAATTGTACATCTCTAACAGCTCATTAAAATGAAGCAGCGCATGGTAGTCTTTCCAGTTGGAAAATGGAACCGCTACAAAAATTTCTTGGGGAGAGCTCTGTTGTTCATCCTTAATTTTGGGGTGAACTATCATTACAACAATGTGTAGTTTTTGCTCCAACTCTAGTTGTTTAGAGTCAAAGAAATCAAGCTGTAAAGGTTCAAGTGCCTTATTTCCCATAGAGAGTAATTTTCTATGTGCTGCGTCACGAACTTTAGCACCTGAACTATTCACTTCTATGTGGGTCAATATGATGTTATTCGTCTCGATGGAAACGTAATGCTCACCTTTGGGGATTGTATAGTTTATTTGACCATTGACAGCAGTAAATGCCTCATCAATGAGATAGCGTCTCATTTGCGATCTGAGTCTTGGTTTCGGAGATAGCAGTAGGTTTTCTTCTAAAAAATTCTCAGTCACACCATATTTAATAAGTATTTGGGCTTCTAAATCTTGAAATATTTCCTTCTCAATATTACCCACAATATAGGAATAAAGTTTTTTTTGAAGATCGTCCATTGCATTTACCCTCGACACACACATTTAGTATAGCCGAATTATACATGTAAATCTTAAGTTATAAAGCTTTTACTTTTAGAAACACCACCGAACAGCTCATATTTTATACACTAAAGAGCTGTTCATCTAACAATCACCGAATATTAATGTCACATCAACAATCTTAACCCCTATCTTCTTAGCATAGTAATACTCAGCAGTTGCACCGGCTGATTTACGCCAACCTGGTAACATTACCATCTCATTGCATGCACGGATCATGGCATAGCATATATCCATGTACTGAGGTTCGGTTAATCCGGCGGGTAAACTAGCTGAATGCAATACTATGCGGTCATTTGATTGCAATAGCTCCGCAGCACTAAAGAACGCCTGCTTGTTGCTATTAATATTACCGCTAATAGGGCCTGCTATGTATGTCGCTATCATCTAGTGTTTGCTACCAAACAACGCATCCTTATAACACTTAAGCTCTGCAATCGATTCTCGAATATCAGCCAGCGCTTCATGCTTGTACTGCTTCATGCCTACCGCTTTCTTCTCCAGTTCAGGCGCCCATGCTCTTGCCGCTAATGCGATAGCAGAAATGTCCAACTGACGATAATGCAAGAATTCATGTAAGCGTGGCATTTGGCATAAGATGTACGACCGGTCAAACATGATTGAGTTACCAGCGAAAATAACGCCCTCTTTGGTTTCTCGGTTATAAGGCGCAATACCCATAGCTTTTAAGTGATCTAATATCTGCTGCTCACATTCTGCTAATGAATAAACACCTGATCTAACCTCATCAAGCAAGCCGCTTTTGGTATGCGCATCAATAGCCCACTGACTGGAGTGGTTGATAATGTCATCACTTTGATGGACAACAACCCTAAGCGCACTACCTACCTGGTTAAGGTCTTTATCGGTAACTACAATGGCTAGCTCAAAAATAGGGTAATACTCCATCCCTAGCTGACCATTGGCTAAACGTCCATTCAAACCACCTGTTTCTATATCACCAAACAAAAAGTAATTGTTCATTAAAATATCCCTTAATTAATATGGCCATCTTTTATAGCGAGGCGGAGGCGGCGTTGGTGGTGGAGGTTTATCAACCTTGTGTTCTGTATCACCTTCAATTGCCTTTGTTACAGCACTTGGATACTCACCAACAAGCAATTCACTGCCATCACTAAAATAGATATTTGTTCCATAATCGCTATTAGATGAGTACTCCTCAAAATGCAATATTTTAGAAAGCACTACATGTTGAGGACCAGATCGGCCATAACCACGAAAACAAGCTGTCTTACTCATATTCTCTCCACTATTTAGATTGCTTATAGTCATCACACTTAACAATCTTGAAGTTAGACACCTTGCAGTGCTCAATGACTTTCATCTTGTGAAATGGCAAATGACCACATCTACGCTCTCGGTGAACGCATAACACACATGCCGCCCTTTGGCGCAAACGCAAAGTTACCTACTGTCATAAATCACCTATGCATGCTGATATTTGTTTGCGAAATGATTTAGCTCAATGCCTTTTTCGAGAGCTCTACGCATAATCTCAACGGTTATTATCAACTCGCTTCTGCAATGCTTAGTTCTTACGTCTTGTTGAAAGTGAAGATATTCAGCTAAATCACAATTCAAATACTCTGGAAGTAATATTGTCCATGGAACGTTGGGGTTTGACTCCCTCGTCATTTTTTTGCCTTTTATTATTTTTATTACCGGCTTATTTTTACCGTGGATCTCCCAAAGCATCCAGCCATAGGGAATCTCACTTGGCTTAAGCAAACCCTTTGGGGTTACATACACTCTAAAATCCCCCATACCGGAACCAGGTTGACGCCAAGGTTTCTTTTTATCTGCCAAAAAATCGCTTCTAGATACCTTTACTTCAGCAAGTAAACTCTCACCACAAAGAGACACCCCAAGAACATCAGGTTGCTCACCAACATTAGCGGAAGTGATATTGGAAAATGAAAGTGGGTAATTCATTTTCCTTAATCTTAGGGCAACAAAATCAGCTATTTCATCGTGAGTCATTTCATCAACTAACTTCATACTCACCTCAGTATTTAAATTATTGAATTTATGAAAGCATTGCTGCTATTCATTTTGATCAGCGCCGCTTGTAAATCGGCTAGTTCTTGCTTTTTAGTCTTCCGTAACTTAGGCAAATCTTTAAGCCACTGCTCACCTTTCAGAATATTCAACTCCAATACTTGGGTGGTCGATATTGGTTGCGAATGACTTCCGAACGATGAAACAGCACCAACCTCATATTCACATTCATGCAGCCCCCACGCCCTATTCTCATCTTCATGGTGGCAACCATTTTCGCCGCCAGTAAGCTTAAGCCCACACCAAGGGCAATAATATTTAAGTGAACTGTAATCAAAGCATTCTGCCATTGCTAACGAGTCGCCTAGCTTTTTTAAAGCAATTTTTTCATCATCACTTATCTTTAATTTGAGTGATTTACTCATTAAATATCTTCCCTTTGTGAAGATGCATAAACTAACCTGTAAATACCGCCCAGATTGAGTTTAGACTGTTTATAAATTGTTTCCTGTCTCGGTACTGTCTTGATTAAATCGACAAACGAAAGGATTAAATACGTCCATTAAATGACTATGCCAGAGCTCAATAGCTGCCCTCTTCTGATCGGCTAAGTAAGTGTGAATATAGGCTTGGTCTAACTTGGTCATAGAGTGGTTTAACATCTGCTCTGCTACCATATAATCAATGCCTAAGTCAGCCCAACACGACCTGGCAAGCTTACGCAAATCATGCGCAGTCCATTCACCATTGCTAACTTGTTTTACCATGCTATTAGCCGAACGTTCATCCAACCCGCCGGCACGATATTTATGAGGAAATAAATACACACCGCGATACCCATCAGCTAATTGATTACGCTTATGCCAATTCAATACAGTAGACATCAAAGGAGTAATAGGGATAGTTAACTGGGCTTGAGTCTTAGTAATATCTGCTGGAATAACCAGTTTGGTATTTGCCTCATCGTAATACGCCCACTTTAATAACCTAGTTTCACCAATACGAGTACCATAGGCCAACATGATAAATATCAGCACTGCAGCGTCGTCTTTAGCATTGCCAATGTTCGTCAGCAGCGGCAATAAATCAGTGGCCTGTAACTTAGGTGGTTTAGTTGCTATGGGGGTTGAGATAAAATCAGTAAAACTCAATGATGATAATGGATCATCACTTATCAGCTTAAGTACCGTCGCCTGCTTAAATGCCTTACGTAAAATTGCGTAGTACTGACGAACGCTGCCGATGGCGTATCGCGACTGCAGTGGCCAGATTAATAGCTCATCAACTTTATGGTGGTTTAACTCACTTAACAGTACATCGCCAAGCACAGGTAATAAATGCTTACTAATAGCACATTTGATATTACGCTTTCGTTTAATAGACAAGCTGGTATCAGATTGCGATCGAGTTAAATACCACTGCAACAAACCGCTACAACTGAGCCAGTTATTTACTTTTATATTATTGTCCTGTCTATGCTGAATACTCATTGATGGCAATCCATCCAGTATCACTTTAGCACCAACAAGCGGCCAACTCGCAACCTTCTCCCACCTGTCCTTACCATCTTTATACGTCACTAAGTGCCAGCTTCCTCGATTATGCAAACGAGATAAACGAAGCCTAAGCGGAAAGCGTGGGTCCCTTAATTCAGTGACAGACTTATCAGCCAGCGCCCGTTTTATTGCTGAGTCGGTAAATTGGATTGTGGCAACTGTCATCAATCTAACCTTAGGTTATTGGCACTATTGTCGTAAAAGTTTGCAACGGATAGAGCAGCTCTATCTGCATCGGCTAATCCACATTTAAACAGAGCAGCAACTAGCTTTTCAATCAAATCGAACTCCCCATGAATAATGGCTTGCTGTAAGTGTACTAGCTCTGTGGTATTGGCTAAATTAATACCGGTACCGCCGCAAGAGTCACATTCATAAACATAAAACAGCGGCTTAGTATTACCCGCCCCATTACATACCAGGCAACGTGGTAAAAGCCTTATTTTTGTTTTAATGGCTTTATTACTTTGCACCAGTTGGTGAAATTGTGATGTAGATAAAACGCCCTCTTTGCAGTAATTATCAAACCGTTGCATGGCTGTTGACTGACGAGCCAGAGCGTTTATTAATCTAGTATTCAATCGCTCTAACGGTTCAATTCTATGACTATCGGCATTGCCAATAGCGCTATGATCATCAAGCTCATCCTGAATAACTCTAATCGATGAATGCACCCCACAAGCAGCCTCATGACAGCCAATAGACTCAAGCTGCTCAGCCTCTACGTTAAGTCGAACAACAAGGTCCTTAACAGTATTAATCATTACTAGCGACTCCAAAATGCTCATTTTTAATAATGTTCAGTATTTGGTACCCATAGCGCTCAGCGGCATTCACTTGGTTATACAAATCATCAACAGCATCCATATATAGATCATAAAACACTTTGCTAAATTGCTCCTGGGTAACCAAAACATTCACCATTGACGAAAACGTACCGGCTAGATTATTTGTCGTGTTTAATCTCACACCGGTGCCAGCACAATTTGGGCAGCCACTGTATGCATCATAACGACGAGGTAATCGGTACCCAGTGCCATTACACGCTTTGCAGGTTCTTGAATTACATACTTCGGCAATAACCATCAACGCCAAGGCATTCGCCGCTTTTGGCTTTAAGTTTTCAGTAACAAACCTTGCCGACAATGCTGAAATCAGAGTGTTTTTCATATCAATATCATCATTCACTCTGGTTTCTAATACTCTGGCACCAATCGGAAATTTACCTTGGATCATAGCAATAACCCCTATTGCGTCATCTTTACTAAACACACCAAACCCACCCATAACGGCCGCGATATCGAGCGACTTAGGTGAAATCAAACAAAATAATCGCTCAATTGATACCATCTAAAAATCCTTATTAAGCACAAGCTTTAGCGTTGAAATAACAGATAACTAGCCGAACAATGCAATCAATGCTGCATCACGGGTATCTTCATTACTGCGCCCAGTCCAACCTGTTATCTTATTAAAATAGGCACTATTCTTTTTGGCTGCTTTTATAGGCCCACGCAGTGGTTTAACTAGCTTTACCGTTACACCATTATCTTCTAGCAGTTCTTTTATTAATCTGGCAGTGGCTTTCACTTTGCCCAGGTCTTCTGCAATGCTCATATTCACTCTAGCCTCGGACCCGCTTTGGCTGGGTGCGTGGCCAACAAACTGCAACAATGGGCTTTGTCCCTTATTAGCCTGCTTTAGCCGCTTAGGGAAAACAGGCTTTTTGTTATCCACATCCTCAAGTAGTACCGTCACCAAGCCTTGTTGATTATCTAAACCCACCACATAAGCAATCAATTCACCAAACCCAAGACTCTTAAGAAATACAATTTTTCCATTAACCACTAAGGCCACACCACTTTTCGTCAAATCAGGGTCTATACCTATTTTCATAAACTAAACACCCCTGAACTTATTGGCTATATCATGTAAATACGTGTTGGCTAATTTTCTACCATTCACTTTGTCGCTTAAAAATAATGACTCATACTTTTCTGAAACTTGATGCTTCATCGATGCGGGGATAACCCGCATTTTCTTTAATATCCAAACAATATCTGTTTTGCCTTCGGCATTTTTCTCACCACTCCAAAACAACGGGTAATCCTTACGCTCTAACCTATGCGGTTCTTTTTTTGGTGTAGACGATTTAACTTCTTTAATCCCACTGTAAAAATCAGGGGAATCTTCGCTGAGTTGTTTAAGCGCCATTTTTCTTACGCCCCCTGTAACTAGGCCAGTTAAATGGCACTGCAACACTCACCGCATCTTGAACACGTTGGTAACCACGTTCACCTAGCAGCTCGTGCAACGCCTTTTGGTTTAGGTTGGTAATAAACCCTGTTGGTCTACGACCGTATAAGCGTTTATCGATAATCCGCGTTAACCAAAGCACTTCATCGGCGCTACCACGTTGTAAGCCAAGCTCATCAATTACCAGTAGCTGGGGTTTCATAAATTCAGCAATCAGCTTTTCCTCGGTTAACGATTTATCGCTGTAAGACATACGCAACCGGGCAAACAAATCCATAACGCTGATCAACACCACAGAGTAACGTCTGCGCATTAGCGCATTGGCCATCGCGCTGGCTAAATGATTTTTTCCCGTGCCTGGCGTACCCAAAAACAAAAAGCCTTTTCCGGTTGCCAATAACTCATCAAACTTATCAACATAACGCTTGGCGATATCAACGACCCGGCGCTGTTCATCATTTTCAATCACATAATTATCAAACGAGCATTCTAAAAAATGAGTATTCAACCCACTCGAACCCATCAACTTTTCAATGACACGTTGCTGGTGAGCAGCAGCAGAAGCAATCTCAGACTGTCGTTTCTCAGCAGCAATAAGCTCGCGATCAAACGGTTTAACATTTTCTGGGCAGCCCATTTTTTTTAATAAACGGTGTAGCTCAGTTGACACTGAAGGCATCGAATTCATGTTCATAGCTCCGTATTAAAATCATTAGCAAAGTCAGCGTATGGATTGTGATCAACACTATGTGCAGGAGTGTGCAAAGGGTTAGCTTGTCGATTAACAACTTGAGGAAGTGGCGTCAGCCATGTTTTAGCTCTAATAAACTTAGTGACACCGAGTACGAATTGACCTGAAGCATTAACGCCCCAGCTTGGGTCCCGCTGTGCTGCTTGGGCTAACCACTCAATGGCGGTTTTACAATCTTGATCAGTTAGTTTTTCAGATTTCCATGCAGTCCAAGCGGCTGAATCAGACCCACCCTTGCGGTGAATGGGATATGCTTTAAAAAAGTCATTAAACGACGATTTAGCACAAATATCTTTTTGTCTTTCTTTTGTAGTATTGTCTTTCTTTTGTGGGGGTCTAGATTGACATATTTTACTGTCTAAACTGACAGTGCCATTGTTCAGATTGACAGGTTTTACTGTCTGTTTAGACAGGTCGGATATGTTAGCGAGTTTAGGTTTTTTAGTGAATTCAGGTTTACCTTCCCACTCTGACACAATGTTATTAATACCTAACTTCTTACCCTCTTTAATTAAAATATTACGCTTTAAAAGGCCACCAGCAATACGAGAAATATTGTTTGCATCAATGCCTGTCATCTCTTCAATTTGGCTATACGATATCCAATCAAGCGCTTTACCAAAGCCATAGGTTCTGCGTATCACTGATAGCAATACACGGCTTTCTCTATCGCTCAATTTTGTCATGCAGAGCTTGTCCACCAGCGTGTTAGACAGTCGTAAATAACCATCATCCAAGTCTGCTTTCACAACGACACCCCGCTCACACTCATTATTACTATCAGCAACTGGCCTAAACGGCACAACATTGCTATTCACATCGCTATTGACGCAATCAGCTGTTTTTTGTAACATCATTAAACCTCTACGGTATTAAGCCCACGGCCTCCACAGCTCTAGTGGGCTTTCTTATTTTGTATACTTAATAAATCGATTGAACATCCCGCCTCAACTAACAGAACTGCAATACCAGTTGAACTGGTTGTGGGGCACGTCCTCACCACTGCGGCTATGGCATCTATTTGCTGCTGACGCGATATACGGTCAAATGCTTCTTTTTCTTCTGGTGTTTCAATCAAACTGTTATCACTTAATTGAGCCATTACGTTTTATCCTTTAATGTAGGCAGTGATACCGGCCTTAAAGTTGTAAGCTAGCCTTACAGGTTGCTCATTTAATGTTTTACTTATCACTTAAGTGATTTAAGTTGATCATCGCAGTTTCCCGTTTATCACTAATCGTTCATGGTCATGACGGCAATCGGCATCACAAAAATGACTATTAGGCCCAACAGGCTCAATGCAGTAATGACAAAACCCATTAAATGGCAATACAGGCTTACGCACTTGTAATGCCGCAGCAAAATGAAGATCGGCTTCTTTAGCGGCATCATCGGCAGCATCACTCATGCGGTCACCTTGACTGAAACATCTGAATTAATGCCGGGGTTGAATTTCACGGTATTGAGTTTTGCGGTAGTCGCTTGGTTAGATGTTGGCAATTCACGCACTTGGCTGCTTACTACTGCCTTTAGTGACAACACCTCACGAACGGTATTGGTTAACTCACGCCCAATAGATTCAAATTCATCATGAGTAATAACACCATCAGCCCGTGATGCTCTAATTTCAGCTAACGCCATGCCCATTTGCTCACTAATTTTAAGCAGCTGATCACTTAACTCTTCATCGCAATTAACGGCCTCTGGTAGCTTTACAAATACCCCGCCACGCTGGCTACACCACGCACTTAATATGCGGTCATCATTAGCAATCTCGGTGAGGTGAACAGCATCACGCAAGTACAAATGATTGCTGTCGTTCTCTGGGTTTAATTTGTTGTACATAACACCAGGTTGTTGAAACAGCGTGTTAGCTAACTTATCAACACCAAACTCATGACCCAGCGCATGGGCCGCATAGAGAGGATCAGTACATGAAAGGGTTTTGCGCTTTAATGTGCGAGTTGTCATCAGTGTGTATATCCTTCTTAACAACGACTAGAAACGTCAATTTTTTGAGACAAAGGTGGTTCAATAACTTTGTTAGGATGAACTGTTAACTGGCCCTTAGTTAATAGCTCAATTTGAAATGCGCGTAACTCAGGAACGTCTTCGCCCCATTGAGATATTGATGACTTATGAAGTCCTAACGCATTAGCTAACTTTGTGCTTGAACCAAAATAGTTGATAGCAACTTTCTTTTTCATAATTAACCTCAAAAACCCACAGTTTACATAATTAGACAAAAGTTTAGATCAATAAACTTATCTTGTACAGGACTTTAAACTTAAAAAGGTTTAGATTGCTTAACATGAACATATCCGAACGAATTAAAAAACAGATGAAAGCCTTAGGTTTAAAATCTGTAGACTTAGTAAAACAAACAGGTGCATCTAAAGGTGCTATTAGCAATTGGGTAAATGGAACAACTAATCCATCCGGTGAAAACCTAATTAACTTAGCTAAATGTCTAAAACGATCACCATCATGGCTTCTAAATGGCGAAGAAGATAAGCAGAAAAATACTGAACGAGATTCGAATGCAGACTGGCATGCTGGTTTTGAACTATGGGATAGCAATACCTTATTAAGAGATGATGAAGTAGCCCTGCCTTTCTTTAGAGAAGTTGAATTGGCCGCAGGTAATGGTTCTAGCTTTGTGCAAGAAAATGGTGGTTATAAGTTACGATTTGCTAAATCAACGCTTAAAAAAAGCAATGTCGAACCGGAGAACGCCGCATGTGTAACCGTGTCAGGTAATAGTATGCTGCCAGTGTTACGCCCTGGTACAACCGTAGGAATAGATACCAGTAAAAAAATGATCATGGATGGAGAAATGTATGCAATTGATCATGATGGCATGCTACGGGTTAAAATGCTTTACCGAGTACCAGGTGGCGGCATTCGTATCAAAAGTTATAACAACGATGAGTTTCCAGACGAGTTTGTTTCATTAGATGAAATGAAACACATTAAAGTAATAGGTTGGGTTTTTTGGTGGTCTGTGCTAAATGTTTGGAACAATTAATAGTTATATGTATGGGGTTAAACAATGAGACTACTCGTATTATCAATAATACTGTTTATGATCAGCGGTTGTGCAACATCACAAGTTAGCTTCAATAAAGCCAAAAGCGTTCCAGAAGATAGAATATTATTAAAAACAGAAGGTAAATATCAATTTACCGTTATCCGAGATGAGGGTTGGACTGGCAGCGGCTGTTATGCAGACCTTTATATCGATGAACAACTTGCTGCTAAATTTGAGTCAGGTGAAAAAGCAACGTTTATGACAAATGAGAATAGAGTCATGCTAAAAGTGGCTAACTCAGGCGCGGCACTTTGCTCATTTGATGGAGGTACAAACTACTACGAAGCCTTTCTTGAAGTAGATAATCATAAAATATACAGAATTCATATCAACTATGACGGTGCAGGACTACAAATATTAGCTGGCGGTATTTATAAAAACTAAAGGAATAACCATAACATGGACGATAAAAAAATCTATCTTGAGATCACTGATTCTCAGTATCAAGCATTAGCCAAAAAGAAACTTGCTGACGTTATTACACTATACGATGCTGTTAATAGCTTAAAAGATACATATCCAGACAAAGCGGCTTTTTTGGATAAATTCCTCTCAAATGAAACTGTAGACATTATCTATCATGGCGGTTCAACCCCTGGTTCCACACGTAGGGTTATTTTGCAAAAAATTAACCTTAACGGGTCTTTTAGTGCCTTTTGTATCGAATCTGATGCGTCTAAATCCTTTAAATTAGAAAGGGCTGAGCTTGTAGGACAATAAATAAGATTTGCGACTTAATGAATCAGAATACTAGTTTATTACAATAAGAGAAAGCATGGTTATGGAAAACAAAACAAAGTACGCTTTTCAAATTTCTTACGACACTCTCGAAACAGCAAACCACACCATCGATGCTGAAAAGCTAGGTGAATCTATTGTTAGTATGTCTAAAGTACTTAAAAACACTAACAAACTATTAAATGGTGAAGAATCAGAATTAAGCCTTGAAGTTAAAGCACATACTGAAGGTTCATTTGTTATTGAGTTTGTTTCATATTTATCTTCTGTCGATATCAACCCAATGTCTATACTTGGGTTTATGGGCGCAACAGGCCCAGCAATAACAGTTATAGGTGCATTAAAACAGTTACGTTCAAGAAAAATTATCATGGTGGAGCAAGCTGAAGGTGGCATGTCAGTTTTAAAACTCAGTGACGATACAAATTTAACACTACCGTCTGCAGTCGCGGAATTAGTAGCAAACAAGCATGTTCGCGACGGTTTTGACACTATCATTAAAGCGCCTTTAGAGGGGACGACGAATGCTAAGTTTATAATTAATGATGAACAAGGCATTGAGATTGAAACTGTAACTGACGAGGAATCTCAAGACTTTAAAACTATAGCTAAAAATGTGATCGAAGAAGTTACCGAAGAAACTGAACGAAAAGAGGTTTATTTTACCAAAGTTAATTTCGAAAGTTCAACCGGTTGGCAAATCCGCTTGCCTGATGATTCACTTGTTGCCGTTACAATGAAAGATGAACGATTTACCGAGCGAGTGAATAAACAAGACGAGAAATTTTCCAAAACTGCATTATTTTCTGTAAGATTAAAAACAATTAAAACACATCGACACGGCACATCTCCGACATACAAACGAGAGCTGCTAGAGGTCGTAAGACAACGCAGCAAGTAGTATTACTGTATTGGACACAAAATGACAGACTATGAAGCGTACATCAAATTATTGATGATGTTAGGTTTAATACTCTCTATGCCGTTTTTTTATCGTTTATGTTTTTTGCTCGGGAAATTATTTATTATCAAATTTTTCCCACCCAAATTCTTAACTATTGAAGTAGAACATATCGATGGCTCTATTGAACTTAAAAAAGTAAGAATTGCAGATAACGAAGCACTTGTGAATGCCATACTTCACTCAACAGGAAGGCGGTACTCATGAGTGAAGTTGATTCGAATAAAATTGATTCACCAACAATTGCGACAGCGGGTTTATCGGCTGTTGCAGTTGCGTTGGTGCAATTAGGTTTTCCAAATGATGCAGATGCTGCAATCAGAGGCATTTTATCTACCGGAGTACCTCTATGCGTTGGAGCCATTGTCTACATGGCGCAATGGGTATTCGTTCGCTGGGGCTTCAAGCCCATAAAAGTAATGGAAGCTGAGAAAAACTTAATTAGCTCCATTTCCTTTCTAGAAGAACAAATTGCTAACGCTAAGAAAGCAAAAAGAGATTCCACAACTTTAGAAAGTAAACTGACCAATACAATCCTTGCCAGAGCCAACCTTTATGAGAATGGGATCGGTAAAAAGTAAAAGTAAAAGTATATTTACCGCTTCGGCGGTTTTTTATGCCTGAAAACTTGCTGTCACAGCCTGTAATTCCTCCCAGACATATACGCCCCCCAAAGAATACACTCCCCACTCTATTCATTTATAACCCACACCCTCATTTAATCATTTAAACAATTTATCATATGAAACTAGAAAAAGTTTAGATAAATAAACTTTATTGTTGACATAAAAGTTTATATGTCTAAACTAAATCAAATCAATCGCTCTTTAACAATCAGAACCATGAACGACTAAACACTGGTTGGTACCGTAATCAATTCGTTACCAAGACAGTACTAGGTCACTCCAAGTGCCAGCGATGGAGGACAGAAATTCGCTGAAATAGACTTGTACGCCTCTTGCGGCGACCAGGTATCAGATTGCTCAGATAGGCAACCAACGAGGGATAAACCCTGCGGCTGATAAGGGACATGATCCCGCCCCGAGCGCATGACCCGCAACGCGAACAACCCCGCCAACCATCGGCGGTGAGGTAGATGGACAAAGCCCCTGACTTAAAAACAGGGCGCATTGGGAAGCAGTTTGCACAATCGGTTAAATAGCGCATTTTTTAATGCGCTGAGTTACGGCGTTACAAAGCGTCAGTTTATGGCGAAAGCTCGGAAGGCCGTACACAAACTGCTTCACCAATGCGAATAAAGCCAATTAATACATAGGGTGTGCGTAATGCGAGTTAAATATTGCCTAATATCAGGGTGGGTGTTGTTTTCAATCCATATCGTTTTGTATACCGCTTACTTTATTGCTGTGCAGTTCGAGAGCTTTTTGGTGTTCGGCCTTAAGCCTTCTAATACGATTGACCTGCTCTCGGTAGCGATTTACAGCAGTTATTTGTTGCTTGTATTTTTTTACGTCCTTGGTAATAGAAAAAAACAGAATGCCCATAAATAGCAAAGCTAAAGCCGAAAAGATGTAAATCAACACCAGCGAGCCATCATTAATCAGTAGTTTTCTTATGCCTAATACTATTGGTGATAAAACTCCCAACGCGATAAATGAATATCTGTAGCGCCTAGATAGATGCCTAATCCTGCCTTTAATTTTATTAAATATGATGCCGTTTCTCGATTGGATGTGTAGGAGCATCAATCGTAACACGAAGCCCAACGTGGCAAAAAAATGGGCACATATTCAATATTACCAACTGTTCGGAATAACCGAATAGCTCAATTTATCCCAACTGCATGGAGTTTCGCTATGCAATCACAGCAACCCGATTTTATCGACTTAATTATTCAACTTATTGCCAAATTAATCCCATTCGATTTGTTCTAACTAACCATTTAATGCGAGGAATGTATGGAAACTAACTATCAAGAAAGTAAATCAGTAACAGAAGCAAAACTGATAATGAATCTTGGCATGGCGTGTCGCCTCGCATTAATGCCGAATCTAATGAAATGCCCTACCGTTCGCCAACGTGCAACAGAGCTTGAGCACTACTTAAAGAGCAACACATGCACAGAGGTGTTCAAAATAAACTTTATTGAGTTCACCGGTCAGTTAAATGAAATAAGCAGCATGAGAGTGAATTGCGTGAATAAAGTGCTTTTATTCAGATTAAAACAGCAAGAAAAGCCAGTGATACACATCAGTAACAGAATAAGCGACTGGAAGAATAGACAACTTATTGCAGCAGAGGTGGGTCATGAGTAAACAACCCGCAACGTTGGAATGGTGCGACAAGAAGCTAGCTGAAATGGAGCAGATGATCAGCGACTTTCCTGAACATCGAAACCGACTAATAAGATTAAAGTCAGGTTTTATGGTGACCAAAACGCGATTAACTGCAATCCACCAGCAACATCAATCGTCGCGGTTAATGAGGGCTTAGCTATGTTTTTTGTATTCGGAGTAAGCGAAACATTAGTTAAAAAAGCAGCAGATAAAAAATGCAGCAGATTCACAGGTACTTATCCAAATAGACGAGAGCTAACTATTGATGAATACCAAAAAAAGCTAGCGAAAACCCGTGATGAACTGTTTGCCAAAATGAAAGCACAAAAGCTAAGTCACAGCTTATCGACCCCACGTTTAGCTAAGCAATACGCAGAGCTAACCAAGGCACAAGAACAGTGCCGCGATATTGAAATTAGATACAGAAAGCCAACAGGCGCCATTAACCCAAAAACGAAGAAAGAAGTTTTGGAATGGTCAACTTACATAGGCTAACAATCGAAGAGAGCAGCGATTATGAGTTACTTTAAAATTACCAACGATAAAGCAGTACAAGCATTCAAATCATTTGAAGCAAGCAAAGTAGAGTTGATTGAACAAGCAACTAAATTGGCGGCTCACTTTGGCGGGGCACCTATTTTTAGCAGTAGAACTGATTGTGTTTCATTTGCAGGTATCAAATTCCACAACTTTAACCAACTTGAAAATAATCATCTATGGATGAAGCCTAAAGCGGCAAATTGTTTTGCTTCATCACCTAAATACGGTAAACCGAAAACAGCAGACCGCGAAGCGCTAGAGGCTATCAAAGCTAAATATAACGAAATGATGCCAGAAGAAGTTTCACGCGAACCGCTTCTAAAAGCTATCGGCACCGACTGGGGTAACTGTTTGTTCTCACCTCTTTCGCTGTTTCTTCACAATGACGTTATTTATCTTAATACCCGCCTTAGCCTTATAGATGCAACTGAGATTTTTGGCAGTGAGTACGACGCAGCTAAACGCGCTCATGAAGCAGCTAAAGTTCAGGTGGCAGCATGAGCTATCCAAAACTAATCAATGACCCTCGTTTAGATGGGTACACCCAAAGAATGCGCAATGGAAGCACTCAGACATTTTATCACGGTAGCGACCATCGCGACTTTGAACGTTACCGTGCTGAGGGTGGTCCATCAAACCATGCGATAAAAATGCACGACAAACCCGACACTATCTATATAGAACCGCCTGAAAAGCACATTTACGCAGATCTTATAGATGGCCAATGGTACTGGGTGAACGGTTGCGTCCAATGTGACGGTAAACCTCGTGATTGGATGACATATATTGAATGCGAAAAACACAATGTATGCGCCAGCTGCGGCTGTAGTAGAGCGCAACTAGCAGAGGCACCTTGGGGGCGTAAAAATGGTTGGGTTTGCAAACCATGCGCAGATAAAGAGGATGCTGCTAGAAAAGCAGAAGCTCTCGAGAGAGTGGCAGATTATGAATATGACGAGTGGGATTTTGATAGTAATGATGAAATCACCTGCCCTCACTGTAAAGCAATTATAGAATCAGACAGTGATGATTATGAGTGTAAAGATGATGAACGCGAGTGCCATGACTGCGGCAATACCTTTGAACTAACAGCAGTTCACACTGTTACATGGACTACTAAGCGCAAGGAGGAAGCATGAGCCAACTCACCCAAAAGCAAATAGCAGCGCGAGCCTACTACCAGGCGAACCGTGAGCGGATCCTCGAGCAAAAGCGCGGAACATATCAGCCTAAATGCAAAAAGCCTGCCGTGTTGAAAGTCACTAATTCAAAACCTGCTGTGCAACAACCAACAGTGACCAAAGCAGATATCGAATGGGATGGCCAACTAAAAAGTCGCAATGGCTTCAATGGCATCATCAACGACGACACTGAATACCGCGACCGCAAAGCAATCAATAAAGCCATTAGTGATCAAGCTAAAACAAAAGCTGCAGCAAGACGCCGTTCTGAAGACATCCAACTAGCCCTAGAGTTAGGTATTAGCATCGAGGATTTAGCATGAGCCATAAAATTAAAGCCTACCAAGTTCAAGGTGATGAGTATGGCTGCATTGTATTTGCAACTAATTCTGCAACGGCCCGTCGTGAAGGTGGACGCGAGTTAGACCTTGAGTTTAGCGAAGTTGAATCTTGTCGTCGAGCACAATGGGCAGACGAATACGCAGACGCAAAAGGTGGAGTCCCGCAGTTGGTAATGATTAAAAACGGTTGGTGGCAAGAATGCGTTCATTGCGGACACCGCATCACCATTGATGATATTGAAGATGGCTATGAAGATGATGACGGTAACGTCATTAAATTAAATCCAGTCGAAAAAGACCATCATATTTACTGTAATCAGCATTGCTTTGACAAAGAAATGGAACAACGTGCCAATCACGACGCTAAAGCTGATGAGTTCAAGAATAAAGTGCTATCACTTCGTCCAGACCTAACCTTTAAAGAGTTTAGAGGTAAATGGCCGCAGTGCTATTGCTCGGCATCTTTCACTTTTGATGGTGCTCAATGTGGTGGAATTGTTAGTTATGGAACTGATGGGGAAGTTGAGTGGCGTATAAGTCAGCGCGACTTAAACGCTTGGGACACATACGAAATCAAGCGCAAAGGCGGTGCAGCATGAGCCAAATACAAGCAGCAACAATTGAACGTGATGAAGGTTATTGGACGCATCCAGACTTACCTGAATGGGATGAAGGTACTACACGAGCGAAATGCGAGGCGTGGGCGGCAGATAATGGCGGTGAGTTTGTGGTGATTCGGTTTGAATATGATGCACCTGAAAAGCTTATCGATAGTTACTTTGAACAAGGTGAGACTGATATAAGTGATTGGCTCCCTATTTGCGAAAAAGCTTGTTCATTCTTACTCAGTATTCACGATACAGAAGATGGCCCCGTTGCACTGTTCTTCGCCCCTGATGATAAGGACGCAGATGCATGAACTATCTCCTCCCAGGCTTTGAATCAATAAACCGAATTGAATCCATTCTGTCTCTTACCCGCATTAGATCACCAGAAGTTATCGCCGCATTAAAGCTGTATTACACAACGTCATTACCAGCAGAACGTTGTACAGCGCGTCATAAAATTGAGCTTTCAAACTTCGTACGCAACAAAAAGAAACTCGAAAAAACTGCCGCTGTCATTGAAAGCGTCAAAGCTATGGATTGGCAAAAGCAAATGGCTAAGTTATCCGCTGCAGAATCGAGAATTTCTGAGTTAGAAGACTTAGTTATTCGAGCAGCCGATTATCTTAATGCTAGCGGTATAAATGCAAGTTTAGAAGCCGAAATGTATAAAATTATTCATAGAGAGTCAGCATTATGAAGACCACCAGCCAATACGCACAATCATTAGCCGAACTAAAAGCTCGGCCAGCTCATTACTTAAAAGAAGTGGGTGATCAGTGGCAAACCCCTCCAGCGTTGTTTTGGGGAGTATTCGCAAAGTTTGGTCCCTTTGTACTCGATATATTCAGCGATGGTGAAAATAACAAATGTGCTAACTACTACACAGTAGAGGATAACGCACTGATTCAAGACTGGACTGGTGACTTGAACGGATGTAAAGCTTTTGCTAATCCGCCTTACTCACGATCAAGCTACGATGACAAACAAGCTATTACAGGTATGCGTAACATCATTGATAAAACACGACTTGAGCGCGACAAAGGTGCCAAAGTAATTTATCTCATAAAGTCAGCAACCAGCGAAGTTTGGTGGCCAGAAGATGCCAATCACGTTTGCTTCATTCGCGGCCGCATCAGTTTTGATCTTCCTGCTTGGTTTAAACCAGCTAACAAAACCCAATCAGCATCAAGTGCAGGATTTGCTTGCGCAATTGCTATATTCGATAAGGATTGTCGTGGTGAACGTATGAGTTACATCAACAGAGATGACTTATTACGTGATGGTCAAGTCATGTTAGACATTATCAATGTAGCGGCTTTTCACACACCGACCGCTACAACAATCAAAAATACTGTCGAAATCATTCAAGACGATACCGAAATAGGTGAACCCATCGAAGTCGAACAGCTCATTACCAAAGATGCTGAAACCGAACCGGATACAACTAAATGGCCAAGTGAAGTGTGTTACATCGTAGAGGAATGCTTTAAAGCAAACCCGAACAAACACAATGATCATCGTGCTCAAGTCTTATTAGAGCTCGCAAATAAAAGACTGCTCGAAAAGATGCGCCCAAGTCAAATCATAGCAGAGCTAAACACAATGTTAGTTCAGTGCGAACCAATGGGAGATGCAGCATGAAAAACAAGTTAATCGACTTAAATAATCACTTATTTGCTCAAATAGAGCGCTTATCAGATGAAACGGTTAAAGGTGAAGAACTTAAAGAAGAGATGGCTAGATCAAAGGCTGTAGCTCAGATTGCATCACAAATTGTTGCTAATGGTCGTTTAGCATTAGATGCTCAAAAGCTAACACCAGAACTACCAATGGGCCGCAGAATGCCTCAAATGCTGGAGAATACCAATGGCTAGGTTTTTATACACCAATGAAATGATTCAATTTCTACAGCGAACATATAAAGAACATTCAATTTCAACTACCACCATTCTTTTCAACAGTAAGTTTTCCCTTAACAAGACTGAGTCTCAGACAAAAGGTACTCTCAGTAATCATGGGATCACCTGTGGACGCACTACCGGAGAGATAAGAAAAGGCAAGTCTCGCTTATTTACTCAGCAACAGCATGAATGGATAAAAGAGCAATACAGACACTTGAACCTAGATGATCTGACCAATCTATTTAACTCCACTTTTGACACTTGTATGACTCAGGCCCAACTTCGTTCATTCACTCGAAACCATAAAATAAAGTCAGGTAGAACGGGACAATTTAATCCAGGGCAAACCGCTTGGAATAATGGCATGAAAGGTTGGGATGCTGGCGGTAACTCACACAAGGCTAGATTCAAAAAAGGAAACATACCATTTAACCAGCGGCCAGTTGGATCTGAACGGATAGATAGTAAAGACGGATATGTGATGGTCAAAGTTTCCAACCCTAACACCTGGCGATTAAAACACATTGTTGAATGGGAGAAGGTCAACGGAGTAATGCCTGATGATCACGTGCTTTGGTTTATTGATAACGATAGAACCAATTGCGCCCCACAGAACTTGATGCTTGCAACAAAAGCTCAGCATGCAGTGGCTAATAAGCTCGGGTTAGGCAATGCCGATGCACAATCAAAAGAAACGGTGAAGCTTCTCGCACAGCTATCCATCACCGCGGCCACTCGTAAACGAAGCAACAAGGTGGTGACATGAAAAAAATAACGCAAACGTTTAGTACCAAACAAGGTGTTGTCACGTTATCAGATCCATTCTTCACGCTTATGGCCGATCAACCACAGGTTGAAGTGACATACAAACCTAACAACTATAGCGGTTGGGGCATGTGTAAAACCTACAACGCTATTGAAGTTAGCGACTTTACCCAAACTTGTGCAGAGCTATTTGCCTGCACAGCCGATTCAAAACTACGTTTGCCGGGGTATGCCGCATGAAAGAATCAGAAGTCATTAGAAAAGCGCTAAGCCAGTGGTATAGCCAGCCCCGCGATCAAGTTTATTCATGTCAACAATTTATGAAAGCGTTAGCCGAAAAATTGGCCAAGGAAGGTAAATAATGTCAATGAATAAAATGCTCAACCAAGCACGACATGAAGTGGCGTTGTTAACCAAGCAAAATAGTGAACTCAAGAATCAAATTGAGCAATTAAGCCGAAGACCTGAGTTTGACTTGTCAACAGTACATGGTCGAGAGCAAGCATTAAGAAAACTATTAGAGATTCAAGCGAAGGCACAACTGATTGGAGGTAACCATGAATAAATCAACATCAGTAGCAGCAAAAGGCTATTGGAACACTAAACATTTAGCTGAACGCTACAACTGCTCAACAAGAACAATATTCCGCTGGATGAAAAGAGAGGAATATCCATTCCCACAACCAAGACTACTTGCAGCTGGTAGCCCAAATCTCTGGGCTATAGATGATGTAGAATCGTGGGAACTTAGTCGAATGAATAGTGCTGCTTAATCATTTTCAATGGTAGTTAAGCGATCAAACCATGCAGAATACGCCACACCCTGCTCACTCAAATACGCATGATGGTCATAAACCTGCCACTGGCCTGGTAACTTATGTCCAAGTATTATCTCGGCAATGTGTGGCTCTGTTAATGTTGAAAGGTTTGTTCTTGCTGTTTTTCGTAAATCATGGACTGACCAATGTGGCATATCAAAATCCATGTTTTTACGTAACCATTGATTGATATTGTAAGGCAAAGATAATGGAGCAGATCGACCCATAGGCTCATTTGTGCCAGCGTTATTAAATAAATAGTCGCTATCGCTTAACAACATAGCTTCTTCAATGAAATGTACAATCTGAGGAATAATAGGTCTTACTAAAGGTTTGTTTGTTGTTTTACCTGTTTTATGATTTTCAGGTGGAACTGTCCATACCATTTTTACCATATCAAAATCAGACTTTTTAGCCAGCCTAAGTTCTCCATTTCGACAACCAAGTACTAAGCATAGCTTGAGAAATAATTTGTTTTTATGCGCGATACGCGAGTGATTTAATGCTAATAAAAAAAGCTTTATTTCATTATCGTTAAATGAGCGTGAACCAACATTCTTATTGATATTTAAATCTGCTCGAGGACTTATGTCATTTAACACATTCTCTCTTATCATGCGGCGTTTAGCGCCCCACTTGAGCATTTGTTTGGCGTTAGTCAGCAATCTGTGAGCAATAGCCGGTGTTTTCTTTGACTTATTTTCAATAATTTCGAGCCAAGTCTTTAACAGTATTTGATCTACAGGTATTTTGCCAATCTTAGGGAGTATGTGTAATTCAAAAGAACGCTTCACTTCAAAATGGCCGACTTTATTCTCAACACAGTAACTCTCATACCAATCATAAAAAAGTTTGCTTACTGTGATCGCAGTAATAATTGCATTCTTCTCCGATACTTTTACAACTTTAGGGTTGTAACCTTTCTCTAGCTCTGCACGCAATCTCGCGCATTCTATCCTGGCATCTTTAAGCCCTAATGATGGATAAGAGCCTAAATCTACCCTACTTGCTTTACCTACATAACGATATCTAATTTGAAACGTGATCTTGCCTTTTGGTGACACTCTCACACTTAAACCATCGCGATCTGCTTTTTCAAAAGCCTTATCGTGATCTTTAGATAAAATTGACTTTAACCATGTGTCTGAAAGCGCCATGCCATAACCTTTTAACCAGCTTTGTGTACAAAATTTTTATCATTAAGCTTGTATAGTACAATTTTGTACGCAAATTTGTACACATTTTTGCTGGCTTAGATGGGCTTTCTTTGTCTCAGGTTGTCTTTGCGGATTAACTATAAATACTGATAAATAAGGGGTTTACGTGGCATTTTGTCTTAAACTGGCGTTGGCTGACTTAGTGGCTATCGTTTGGGTGCGAAATGATGGCGAAGGTACGACGCTTGTCGACCTCAACTTTATTGCCTGACATGTTAACCTTGCACTAGCCGCTAAAAAAGGCGCAAATTATAGCGCCTATCGGCAGAATTGGCTAGGCAA